>Ga0079224_100010455_pt1 | contig 12738 bp, 11 predicted proteins | sample Stecom2015_FD_80414 | JGI IMG/M metagenome (GOLD analysis project Ga0079224, IMG submission 80414) | Agricultural soil microbial communities from Utah to study Nitrogen management - Steer compost 2015 | ecosystem: Environmental > Terrestrial > Soil > Agricultural land | place: USA: Utah...
AAAAATACTGAATACAGAGATAGGCAGTTTTTGATCTCGGCACAATGTAAGCGCAGTCGCATCCATTACCTTTAGATTCTTGATAATGGCCTCATCAAAGCTAATCGTTTTATAACGCATCGCTTCAGGATGTGTTTTAGGATCATCCGTATACACGCCATCGACCTTTGTTGCTTTCAGCACAATATCGACATTCATTTCCATACCACGCAAGGCAGCTGCTGTATCGGTTGTAAAGAAAGGGTTACCTGTGCCTGCGCCGAATATAACGACGCGTCCTTCTTCTAGATAACGTATTGCCTTCCCACGGATGTATGGCTCAGCCACTTGTTCAATATTCAAAGCTGACTGCACACGTGCAATTAGGCCGACATGACGCATGGCATCCTGTAAAGCCAATGCATTCATGACGGTCGCCATCATACCCATATAGTCTGCAGTGGCACGATCCATGCCTTCTGCAGCGGGTGCGACGCCTCGGAAAATATTGCCTCCACCAATTACAACGGCGACTTGGACGCCCAGATCAACGACTTCTTTGATTTCTTCTACGATGCGCGAGATCGTCGCGCGATTGATGCCATAGCTGTCATCCCCCATAAGGGCTTCTCCCGACAGCTTAAGCAGAATTCTTTTGTAGGCCGGAGCACCAGGTGAGGTTTGTGATGATTCGGACATATCGCTCCTGTTAAGATGCTATCCCAGAGTTATGTTCTTGTTATTGCATGTGGGTTGCCTGAACCCATTGTGCAAAAACGTTAACGACACACAATCATGATGTGCCGCTAACGTTCCGCATTATGACATTTTTGCACAGCTAGCTGTGCGATAAGCCATTAAATATTAGCTGCAGCCGCTACTTCTGCTGCGAAATCCGTGACTTTCTTTTCGATACCTTCACCAACTACATAGATGGTGAAAGCTGCAATAGTGGCATTATTCGCTTTAAGAAGTTGATCCACAGTCTGCTTACCTGCAGGATCCTTGACGAACACCTGATCAAGCAAAGCGACTTCCTTCAGGAACTTCTGGATGGAGCCTTCAATCATTTTCTCGGCAAATTCTGGCTTGCCTGACTCTGCTGCCTTTTGTGTAGCGATAGCACGTTCTTTCTCGATCAGATCAGCCGGCACATCGTCTTTAGACAGCGCGGCTGGCTTGGAAGCTGCGATATGCATCGCAATATCCTTTGCGAGCGCTTCATCCCCACCGACCAAGTCAACGATCACACCGATCTTGCCACCGTGAACATAACTCGATAGCTTGCCCTTAGCTTCAAGACGAGCAAAACGGCGGATAGTGATATTCTCACCAATCTTACCGATCAACTGAGCACGAACCTCCTCGATCACCTCACCACCAATCTTCTGTGCGGACAAAGACTCCACATCAGCTGGGCTATTGGAGGTAACGACCTCGGCAAGATTACGAGTAAAGGCCAAGAAGTCTTCATTCTTAGCAACAAAGTCCGTTTCGCAGTTTACTTCTACGATGGCGCCCTGCTTACCGTCATCACTTGTGTAAATACCCACGGTACCTTCAGCAGCTACCCTTGCAGCAGCCTTACTCAATTTGTTACCCAGACGTGCGCGCAACAACTCTTCGGCTTTAGCCATATCACCCGCAGCCTCTACCAACACCTTTTTACAATCCATCATCGGTGCATCGGTTCGCTCACGCAATTCTTTTACCATGCTGGCGGTAATTTCAGCCATGCTAAATACTCCTAAAATCTAAAATTCTTAAACTAATGGAATCGAGGCACAAAAAAAGGGGCACATAGGCCCCTTTTTTCAAGGGTTACTCCGCTGCAGCCTCTTCGACTTCCACGAACTCCTCTTCCGAAGCGGACTTCACGATTTCCGCAAGAGCTTGAGTGCGGCCTTCCAACACTGCATCGGCGACGCCACGTGCGTATAGACGAATAGCACGACTAGAGTCATCATTGCCTGGAATAACGTACGCGATACCATCCGGTGAATTATTGGTGTCAACAACGCCGATAACAGGGATACCGAGCTTGGCAGCTTCTGTTACTGCGCCGCTTTCATGGCCCACATCTATGATGAAAATGGCGTCAGGTAAGCCGCCCATTTCTTTAATCCCGCCGATAGAACGCTCAAGCTTCTCCATTTCTCGCTTGAGTCCGAGCGCTTCTTTCTTACCAAATTTGTCCAATCCACCATCTTGAACCATAGCTTCAAGATCTTGTAAACGCTTAATGGATTGCTTGACTGTCTTGAAGTTGGTCAGCATGCCGCCGAGCCACCTATGATTGACAAAAGGACAACCAGCGCGTTGTGCTTCTTCTTTGATAATCTCGCGTGCTTGACGCTTTGTGCCAACAAAAAGGATACGACCCTTGTTTGCTGCAAGTTGACGCACATATTTCAGCGCATCCTCGAACATAGGCAAGGATTTCTCTAAGTTGACGATATGAATCTTGTTGCGGTCACCGAAGATGTACGGTGCCATTTTAGGATTCCAATAACGGGTTTGGTGGCCGAAGTGAACTCCAGCTTCCAGCATTTGACGCATTGTGACGGACATAATAGTCTCCAGTAAGGGTTAAACTCTTCCACGCTCCCAACAACACCGCGCGCTTACTACTGATATAGCATCGAGCGGCACCCTGTACGGGGGGCGTGTGCAGATTTCCGCTCAGTTAGGTAAAGTCCCTGCCAAACGGGTGCAGTATGCTACCATAAGCACCTGACTAGGTTCAAGGAAAAATAGGCTTGGTAAAGCCGCAAAGAAGGACAATATGGCAATTACAATCAAGAATGAGAATGATATCGAAAAAATGCGTATCGCAGGCAGGCTGGCTGCAGAGGTACTGGATTACGTGACACCATTCGTTAAGCCAGGCGTGACGACAGGTGAGTTGGATAAGCTATGCCATGACTATATGGTGAATGTTCAAAAAACCATTCCTGCGCCTTTAAATTATGCACCGCCAGGACACACACCCTACCCTAAATCTATCTGCACCTCTGTCAATCATCAGATCTGCCATGGCATCCCCGGTGACAAGGTGCTAAAAAATGGAGACATCGTCAACATAGACGTAACAGTCATCAAAGATGGTTATCATGGCGATACCAGTCGCATGTTCTTCGTTGGCGCCCCCTCCATTCAGGCTAAACGGCTATGTGACATCACCTATGACTGCATGTGGCTCGGGATCGATCAAGTCAAACCCGGCGCGACCTTAGGTGACATCGGATATGCAATTCAGTCCTATGCTGAAAAACATGGATATAGCGTTGTTCGTGAGTTTTGTGGCCATGGCATTGGTAAGAAGTTTCATGAAGACCCGCAAGTGCTGCATTACGGACGTCCAGGAAGCGGGCTGAAGCTACAGGCAGGCATGATCTTCACTATAGAACCAATGATCAATGCCGGCAGACGAGAAATCAAGCAACTCGCTGATGGATGGACCATTGTTACGAAGGATCATAGCTTATCTGCTCAATGGGAACATACCGTACTGGTCACTGATACGAGTTACGAGATTCTGACCGATTCAGCTGGCAGTCCGGCACCCGCCGCTATCATACAGAGGTAAGCTTGGAGCAAATTTCCAAGTCAGATAACTTCATCAAAAGCTGGCGTCAGCGACTCCAGGACGAGCAGGCGCTACTTAAAGCTGAGTTTGAAGTCCACGCCAATACTACACGCCTACTGAAGCACCGCAGCAGACTTGTCGATGCGCTCCTACAAGATTTGTGGCGCACTGCAGACATCGATCGCCAAGTCTGTCTGATTGCGGTAGGCGGCTACGGGCGTGGCGAACTGTTCCCTCACTCAGACGTCGACCTCTTGATCCTGCTACCTGAGCGCAATAACGACAGGATCAACCAAGAGATCGAAGCCATGGTCAGTCTCTTTTGGGATATCGGTTTGGCTGTCGGTCATAGTGTCAGGAATTTACAAGAATGCGCTGAGGGAGCTTCCAAAGACGTAACCATCCTGACTAATCTACTAGAATCTCGCTTTCTTGCCGGAAACAAACAGCTTTATCGAGATCTTGAGCATCAGCTAAAGAGTCTCATCGATCCTAGAAAATTCTTCGAAGCCAAACTTCAAGAGCAACAGGCTCGACACGCTCGATTCAATGACACTGCATACAATCTGGAGCCCAATGTCAAAGAAAGCCCTGGAGGGTTGCGCGATCTCCAAACTGTCCTCTGGATCAGCCAAAGTCTCAATATCGGGCGAGATTGGCCTAGCTTAGTCAGGCACGGGCTTATATCTAAGAACGAAGCTCGCCTGATACGAAAAAATGAACGCCATTTACAGTTGCTACGCATTCATCTGCATTATCTCGCCGATCGCTGTGAAGACAGGCTGATTTTTGACCTTCTGAATGATATGGCCACAGTTCTGGGTTTCAGTAACACGATGAAGAAGCGAGCCAGTGAGCAGTTAATGCATGGTTTTTACAATAGCGCTAAGTTCATCAGCCTAATGAACGATATTCTGCTGCAGTTACTAGAAACACGCGTCAGGCCAGAAGAGTATCCCACCATCAGAATCAACGATCGATTCGAAGCACGACATGGCATGCTCGATATTAAGTCGCCATCGATATTACAGGAAGACCCTTCATCTATTCTGGATGGCTTCCTTTTACTGCAGCAGCATCGTGAACTCAAAGGAATGAGTCCAAACCTGATACGTGCACTACACCGCTCCAGAGGTTTGGTAAATCGTGAATTTCGTCAATCTGACAGAAACAAGAGACTATTCATTGAGATATTAAAGCAACATGAAGGTGTCACTCAGGTTTTAAGATTGATGAACCGTTACGGCATTCTCGGTCGCTACATACCAGCCTTTGGTCGGATTGTAGGGCAAATGCAGCACGACCTCTTTCATGTCTATACCGTCGATGAGCATACACTCAATGTATTGCGCAACCTCCGCCGATTTGCAAACCCTCACCATTCACATGAATTTCCGCTTTGCAGCCAACTGTTTACAGCATTTGACTCACCCCATCTTCTTTATCTTGCTGCGCTGTTTCATGACATTGCAAAAGGTAGAGGGGGAGATCATTCGACCTTAGGTGCTGTCGATGCGCGTAGGTTTTGTCGACAACATGGACTGCTTGAGGAAGAAAGCGATCTCGTTGTCTGGCTTGTCGAATCACACCTCTTGATGTCCAAGGTTGCTCAAAAATGCGATCTATCTGATCCAAGTGTGATTGAAGATTTCGCAAAGAAAATGGGTAACGAACGCAGGCTCACTGCACTTTACCTGCTTACAGTTGCGGATATAAGGGGCACAAGCCCCAAAGTCTGGAACCAATGGAAAGCCAAGCTGCTTGAGAATCTATATTACTCTGCGCAGCGTTATCTACGCGGCGATGCGGCAGATATCGAAATGGAGATCCATCAGAGGCAAGAGCACGCTCAAGAAAAGCTAAGCTATTACGGAATCAATCGGGCAACCTATCAGGAACTGTGGGAGCAACTGGGGCGGCAATACTTCTTACGTTATGAAGCGCAGGAAATTGCATGGCATACGCGCATGTTGATTCCTCATGCCAATACCAACGATGTCATTGTTCGTGCGCGTCTAAGTCCTGCAGGGGACGGGATTCAAACCATGATCTACACTGCAGACCGAAATGACCTGTTCGCACATATATGCTCTTTCTTTGAGCGTAGCGGGTATAACATCGTCGAGGCACGTGTTTATACCACATTACATGGATATGCATTGAATAGCTTTATCGTTTTAGATCATGGTGATAAAGATATAAGTTATCGTGATTTATTAAACTTTATAGAATTTATGCTTCGTGAAAAACTCATAACTTCGTCACAAGACATTTCACCGATAAATGGCAGAGTTAGCCGGCAAGTAAAGCATATGCCAATTTCCGCTAGCATCAACATCCAAGCCGACATCGGAAGCAATAACCACACGATTGAGATCGTTGCGAATGACAGGCCTGGCCTGCTATCACGGCTGGCGAATCAATTTCTCAAACACAAAATACGTCTGCACAATGCAAAAATCAATACGCTAGGCAATCGGGCAGAAGATACATTTGTAATTTCTGCGCGCAATGGCGGCCGACTTAGTGACCAGACTCTGAAGCAGTTGGAATTGGACCTGATTAAAGAGCTATAGAGACTGGAACATATGGTTAACACAAAAAAAACGCCGGGAATCCCCGGCGTTCTTCTTTAAAGTTTCGGCGCTAGTCGATCACTAGAGACCTGAAACCAGATTTGGCATTTTAGTTCAGCGCATCCTTCAATGCCTTACCAGCACGGAATACTGGGGCTTTGCGGGCGGCAATCTTCAGCTCTTGTCCAGTTTGCGGGTTGCGGCCTGTACGAGCTGCGCGCTCGGAAACGGCAAACGTGCCAAAACCAATCAGGGTCACAGTATCGCCGCTCTTCAGAGCTGCTGTAACGCTGTCAGTAAATGCATCGATCGCCTTGCTTGCTGCAGCCTTGCTGATACCTGCTTCTTTAGCGACCTGTTCAATCAGTTCTGTTTTATTCATGTGAGAGACTTCCCTTGAGTTATTGTTCGGAGCGCCTATCTTAACCTAGTGCGTGCGCCATTTCATCACTTATTTGACTAAAACTGACGAAAATTTTTCATAGATTTCTAACGTAGAAACCGTCCACCACTTATATCGATTAATGCACCATTGATATGAGATGACATATCACTTGCTAAAAACAGCACCGAGCTTGCCACTTCCTCAGGCATCGTATTACGCCCAAGAGGCGTCTGCTTGCGATAGTTCTCCATCATTTCTTCAGTCGAGTGGATCTCATGATGCTGAGTCTCGACTGTCCCTGGCATAATCGAATTGGTACGTACATGCGGCGCGAGCTCTTTCGCTAAAGTATGCGTAAAGACCATGAGCGCTCCTTTGCCTGCCGCGTATGCACCAGCTCCATTAGCCCCGCCAGTCTGTACCGACAACGAAAGCAGATTAATGATCCGACCACTGCCCGTATCGCGTAGATGAGGTATTGCCCTGCGTGTCACCAAAAACGCACTCGTTGCATTAATATCGAGCGACTTTCTCCATACATCCAGTGGGCAATCCTCAATTTTGGCCCGTTGCACTAGCCCACCACTGTTGTTAACCAAAATATCTAATTTTCCGGCGGCCTTTACTAAATCATCGACAACTCGATTGGCCTCCGTTTCATTCGTCAGATCTCCCGGCAGCAATATTGCTTTGATGCCCTCATCGTGCAGTTGGGTCAACAAAGTTTCTGCTGCTTCTTTACTGCTGTGATAATGCAATCCGATAAATGCACCTGCACGACCTAGCGCTAAGACGGAGGCTTTACCAATACCGACCGCACCTCCAGTGACTAACGCTACCTTGCCATCTAGCCTAAGTGTCTGTTCGGGTACCATGACATCCTCCTAAAGCAGTAATTGAAGGGTTTCATTATTGTATAGGTGAGGATATTGGAAACAATCCCTAACCTCATAGTATGCTAGCAGACAGGAAATTCTACTGTTCAGATAAACAGGTAATTCTTGAAAGCAATCAATCGAGAACAAAAATGCTGTCCATATTACTCAGCCTCTAAGCTATACCCATAACGGTGACAGCGCTTCGGATCAGATCTCTCCCTTGCGGGCCATATCCATCATCCAGATCAGCGTCTCTTCCAGTTTCTGTGCAGCATCTCGGACATACTGACTAACTTCACCGATATGCCGCAATGCATAGGTTGGCCTGTCGAGTGCTAAATGTAATCTACCATGTTTCTCATAAATTGCGATGCGACAAGGAGCAAAGGCAGCAAATTCCGGGTATTCCATCAGTACTTCGGCGCCAATACTGAGACTGCAATAGGTGCGCACCTCAATTAGGCCATTCAAATTCAGTCCACGTTCACGAATGTGTTCGCCTATCGGAAAGATTGCAGGGCTAACGAAATTCTTTCCCAGTGCCGCGGAATCTAGACTAATGACAACATCCTGATAACTGACACCGGGTTCTACAGGCACTATATAGAGTGCAGTATCCGGGTTAACTAGCGGCATGGGCTGTACACTGCTGCTCCCAGCATGCACAGGGCAAGCGAAAAGATAAGTGAATAACGCCATCACTGCGATGATTGTGCGATTTTTCATCATGTTGCGCGGGAGACTCCGGCATAGTATGCAAGAGAGGGATAGCGCGGCACGTAGAGTGTGCCCTGTTTCCCGCATCCTCCTGTCTGATCGGCTATCCTTACATGCTTGGTATTTTGGCTATATCACTCAATCATAGTTCTCAGTTACTAGCTAGCCATTCAGAGCCTGCTGCACTGTCTTACGGTCGTAGTCTGGTGCCAGTAATTGTATGAAAGAATATGCATATCCCCGCAAGTATGCATCACGCCTGATACCTAGGTGCGTAGTACTCTCAGGGAAAAGATGGCTGGCATCTATCATCGCTAGATTGCTATCTCGCTGCGGATCATAGGCCATCTTTGCCAGCAACCCAATGCCTAGTCCCAAACTAACATAAGTTTTGATAACGTCAGCATCAATTGCAGTCAACACAACGTTGGGCGTCAACCCAAGCTTATTGAACTCCCCCGTCACAATTGCACTACCAGTAAAGCCAAAATCGTAAGTCACCAAAGGTTCCGCTGCGATCTTCTGTAAGGTCAGTGGCTGGTCATCGATCAGATGATGGCCATGTGGCACCACAATACAGCGATTCCATCGGTAAAGCGGCAGACAGAAGATACGTTCATAGGTGCTGATAGCTTCAGTGGCAATACCGATATCGGCTTCACCACTAACCACCTGTTCTGCCACCTGAGTCGGATTGCCTTGATGGATAGTAAGCTTGACCTTGGGATAAAGGTCAAGAAACTGCTTCACTGCGGCTGGTAGACGGTATCGAGCCTGAGTGTGCGTGGTCGCTATAGTCAGCGTACCGCTATCTTCATTGCTGAACTCCTCGCCCACACGTTTGATATTCTCCATTTCCTGCAGTAAGCGTGCTGCCAGTTCCAGCACTTCCTTTCCAGGCTCTGTGACGCCGGTCAAACGCTTACCATTGCGCTGGAAAATCTGGATATTAAGCTCGTCCTCCAGCAATTGGATCTGCTTACTAACACCAGGTTGTGAGGTATGCAGGGCTTCAGCGGCAGCTGATATGTTGAGATTCTGGCGAGCGACTTCGTGGATATAGCGCAATTGATGTAATTTCAACTCAGCAACCCTTATAACTAAAAAGAATATAATAGACCAACTTGTTATTAAAATCATGCGCCACATACTGTTATAGTGCCGAGTTGTTCGAAATTATTCCTATCGAAGGCACTTTGTGGAACTCGGTTATATAGTATCAGGTCTATTGGTCGGTATTTTGGTTGGGTTGACCGGCGTTGGCGGCGGCTCTCTCATGACGCCACTGCTAGTGTTCCTGTTCAACTTCTCTCCCGCCGTAGCAGTCGGTACCGACCTACTGTTTGCAGCGATCACCAAAGCAGGCGGTGTTGTTGTACATCATGGTACGCATGGATCGGTTGATTGGAAAATCGTCCGCCAACTAGCTACTGGCAGCTTGCCGGCAGCACTACTGACCATTCTGCTTTTGCGCCACCTTGACCAAAGCGACAAGGACATCTCAGGCATAATCACCTTTACCTTAGGGATTGCCTTGATACTGACCTCGCTGGCAGTTATCGTACGTGCTTACCTAAAGCGCAACGCACCACCGATCACAGAAGCTAACAATATCGGACGGTTCGGACATAGGCAACCAGTGATCACAATCGCCGTTGGGGCAGTGCTTGGTGCCATGGTGACGTTATCTTCGGTAGGTGCAGGTGCCCTCGGCACAGTTGCGTTATTCTTCCTCTATCCTCGCCTACCTGCACTGAAGGTAGTTGGCACTGATCTGGCGCATGCGATTCCGTTAACCGCTCTGGCGGGTGCCGGTCACTGGACTATGGGCAACGTAGATTTCACGTTGCTGGCCACGCTATTGATAGGGTCATTGCCAGGCATTTGGATCGGAAGCCATCTAAGTGCCCGTATTCCTGATAGAATACTACGCCCTGTTCTGGCCTCCATTCTACTTCTGATTGGCCTCAAATTTGTAACGAATTAGTGAATTATTAATCCATGTATATATATGACGAGATAGATCAAGCAATTGTCGACCAGCGTGTCGCACAGTACCGCGACCAGGTAAGACGATATCTTGCCGGAGAGCTTAGCGAAGAAGAGTTCCGCCCACTTCGCTTGCAGAACGGCCTTTATATTCAGCGCCACGCACCTATGCTTCGCATCGCCATCCCATATGGCACGCTCTCTTCCAGACAATTGCGAAAGCTAGGCGATATCGCCAAGCGGTATGATCGCGGGTATGGGCATTTCACGACGCGCACCAATATGCAGCTGAATTGGCCCAAACTGGAAGATACACCAGACATCTTGGCAGAACTTGCGACAGTGCAAATGCATGCGATTCAGACTTCTGGGAACTGCATCCGCAACATTACCACCGATCAGTTCGCAGGCGTCGCTCCTGACGAGATTATCGACCCTCGTGCCGTTGCCGAGATCATTCGTCAATGGAGCACTTTCCACCCAGAATTTGCTTTACTCCCTCGCAAGTTCAAAATCGCCGTTTCCGGATCGAAGCAGGATCGCGCTATCGTCCAAGCTCATGATATCGGCCTTGAATTCTATTACGACGATCAGCAGAAAATGGCCATCAAAGTATGGGTTGGTGGTGGTTTGGGGCGTACACCAATTCTAGGAAGCGTCATCCGCGAACATTTGGAATGGCAGCACGTCTTGACATACTGTGAGGCAATCATCCGTGTGTATAACTTGCACGGCCGCCGTGACAACTCGTTCAAGGCCCGTATCAAAATCTTGGTAAAGGCACTTGGAATTGATGAATTCCGTCGTCAGGTCGATGAGGAATGGCAACACATCAAGGACGGTCCAAATACGATCACTGAAGCCGAACTTGAGCGTGTTTCAAGGTACTTTACAACGATGCCGTACGAGAAACTGCCTGCGCACGACGCTAGCTTCGATAGCGCAATCGCATCGAACCCGGCGTTTGCGGCATGGGTCAAGCGTTGTGTACACAATCACAAAGTATCTGGCTATCGCGCCGTGACGCTGTCGTTGAAACCGCATGGCAAAGCACCAGGCGATATTACGTCTGAACAGATGTATGTTGTCGCTGATCTAGCAGAAAAATACAGCTTTGGTGAACTGCGTGCATCGCACGAACAGAATCTGATTTTGACCGATGTCAAGCTCTGTGATCTTTATAGCGTGTGGGAAACCGCTCGTGCGCATGGATTGGCGACACCGAACATTGGTCTTCTTACTGATATTATTTGCTGCCCAGGTGGCGACTTCTGCTCGCTTGCGAATGCCAAGAGCATTCCGATCGCTGAAGCCATCCAGATGCAGTTTGATAATCTTGATTATCTACACGATATCGGCGAACTGGAACTTAACATATCAGGATGTATGAACGCGTGTGGGCACCATCACGTCGGACACATCGGAATTCTTGGCGTCGATAAAGATGGCTCTGAATGGTATCAGGTTGCGATCGGCGGAAAACAAGGCAATGATGCGAGCCTCGGCACTGTCATCGGGCGCGCTTTTGCAGCAGAAGAAATGCCTGAAGTCATACAGCGCTTGATTGAGGTTTATTTGCGCGAGCGCACCGAAGAGGAGCGATTCATCGACACGGTTCGTCGTATCGGTGTGACTCCGTTCAAGGAACATGTGTATGCCAAGCAAGAGGAGTCCGCACATGTCTAATCTGATACGTGATAATGCCATCGTTGAAGATGAGTGGACAACAGTCACGATGCCTGCCGGCGAAGAGGTGGTGCGAAAGCAGGCAGGCAAGATCGTACTGTTCAAACTAACTGGCGAGAAAACCTATACACCCGAGCAAATAGCTGCAACCGTTGTCCCTGAGAACGGCAAAATCATCGTGCCATTAGCGATTTGGCAGGCGCGCAAAGAAGAACTGGCTCCACGCCTCAAAAAAGGCGAATTAGGTATTTGGTTAGCGACCCATGAATTGCTTCAGGATCTCGTTGATTCCGTTGGAGACGTCAACAAGTTGCCGGTTATCGCCATATACGTCGAGAGGTTTGCAGACGGACGCATCTTCTCAATCGGCACTTTGCTCCGTACTCGCCACGGTTATAAAAATGAACTGCGGGCGTTTGGTGACGTACTTAGAGACCAACTGTTCTTCTTGAGAAGATGCGGTTTTAATAGCTATCTGATCCGTGCAGACCGCTCGGCCGAAGAAGCACTGGCTAGTCTTCAGGATTTTAAAGAGCCGTACCAAGGCGCGGTAGATATCACACAACCAGTTTGGAGACGAGTGCCGCGATGAATGGTGAAGTTACGTTGCTGCGCCCTGCTACAGCCAATCCCGCCACTTCACCGGAATTGACTGATGCTTTACGTGTGGCGATAGAGACCAAGACGCAATCAGCTCTTGCCCTACTGAATTCTGTCGTAGAAGAATTCGGTCGCAACCATGAAGTAACGTTCGCTAACAGCTTTGGAGCTGAGGATATGGTTCTGACAGATCTGATTCTTCGGCACCAACTTCCTATCGAGATATTCACCCTTGATACCGGGCGCCTTCCAGTCGAAACCTACGACCTGATGGCAGAAACCGAACGCTTCTATAAGACTCGGTTACGTGTCCTGTTCCCGAACAGAGATGCTGTCGAA
>Ga0079224_100010456_pt1 | contig 12737 bp, 9 predicted proteins | sample Stecom2015_FD_80414 | JGI IMG/M metagenome (GOLD analysis project Ga0079224, IMG submission 80414) | Agricultural soil microbial communities from Utah to study Nitrogen management - Steer compost 2015 | ecosystem: Environmental > Terrestrial > Soil > Agricultural land | place: USA: Utah...
AGGAGGTCCGCCCTGACCGGCGGGGGAGCGGCCTCACCCTCCTCGGCGTGATCGCCATGACCGGCTTCGGGCTCGTCGCGGTCATGCTGCTCGTCGTCCCGCACACCACGCTCGGGTGGCGCATCCTCTACGTGGCCGCCCTCCCCCCGCTCGCCGCGGTGGCCTGGCTGCGGCGGAGCCTGCGGGAGACGGCGGCCTTCACCGTGGCGCAGGACGAGGCCCGGGTGCAGACCTCGTTCTGGCCTCACGTCGACCGGGCCCACCGACCGCTGCTGTGGCGGATCACCGTCGTGCTCGGCACCCACGGGGTGATCAGCACGCCGATGTTCTTCTACGCCGCCGAGCTGGCGCAGGACGGCTACGGCTGGGAGGGGCTGTTCACGGTCATCGTCATCGCGGCCGGTCCGGCCACCCTCCTCGGCTACGTCGCCGGCGGGCGCCTCAGCGATCGGGTGGGGCGCCGACCGATCGTGATCGGCAGCACGCTCGTCGTGGTCCTCGGGGTGGTGCTCGTCTTCAGCGAGCTGCGCTGGCTGTTCGCCCCCGGCTTCTTCGTGATGACCGCGTCGGACGCCGCGCTCATCGCCGTGCGCCCCGCCTACCTCTCCGAGCTGTTCCCCACCGAGGTGCGGGCCACGCTCCTCGCCTTCGTGTTCGCGGTGATCGTGGCGGCCGGCTCCCTCGGCCTGGTGGTGGTCGGGCTGCTCGACGGCGTGGTGAGCACGCCGACCGCGCTCTACGGGATCGCCGCGGTGATGGTCGCCGGGCTGGCCGCCATGCGGCGCCTGCCCGAGACCGCCGGCATCGACGTCGTCGCCGCCCGCCGCCCGGCCTCGTCGCAGCGCCGGCCCGGGGGCGCTCCGGATGACCCGGAGACCGCTTAGCACTCTCACATCAAGAGTGCTAACCTGTGCGTCGCACGCTGGCGCTCGCAGCGCGGGAGGATCCCCCGGCGACGGGGTCGATCTGGGCGTACGAAAGGAGGTCGATCGTGGCGACGCTCGTCGTGCTCGCCGTCGGTTGGGCTGCCGTCGGCGCACTCTGGTTGGTGTGGCGCATCGCCGAGATCCGCGAGTGCCGGAGCGTGGACCGCTACCAGGCGAGCCGCTCGGTGCTGTCAGCGGTCACCGTGCGAGCGTGCCCCGACGCTCCCGCCCTCGCCGCCGCAGCCCCCGAGGCGCACGTGCGGATCGTGGAGGGAGACCGAGCGCCGGTGGTGCTCGCGTCTCGGGCGCCCGCTCGACGCGGGCGTCCCCGCCGGCGGCCCACCCGCCCCGGCCCGGGCGGACCCCGCCAGGCGACCCGTCCGGTGCGCCTCCCCGCGCCGGCGGCGCCGGCCGGCGGCTGCGCCGTCGCCGGTCGCGGCGGCGAGCCCGCCGAGGGGACGGAGGGCGCCGCCCCGGCCACGGTGCGCATCTCGAGCGCAACGACCGGCGATCGCCCCGTGATCCGCTTCGACGACGCCCAGCCCCTCGAGCCGATCGGCGTCGTCGACCCCGGTCAACCGGCGAGCCGCGCCCGCCGGCGCGGGCGGCGGCTCGCCGGGCAGGTCGGCGCCCTCGCCGCGGTGGCCGCCGCGGTGGCGCTGCTCGCCCCGCCGGCGGCAGCCGTGTTCGGCCGAGCCGGCGCGATCCCCACGAGCGGGGTGGAGGTCCTCCCGGGCGACGTGCCGGGCCTCGAGCAGACGCTGACCCCGGTCGTGGCCGCGGCCCGTGACGTCCTTACCCTCGGCGGCGGGCCCGGGTCGGACGACGCCCCCGAGGCGGCCGAGCCCGTCGCCCCGGCACCGCCGTCGGCGCCGGCGCGCGAGCGCCCCTACCTGGAGCCGATCCTGACCCCCGACGTGTGGGCGCCGGGGCGGTCCTGGCCCGCCCCGGCCGAGACCGCTACAGGGTCTCCGCGAAGCTGACCTCGCCCTCGCCCCGCAGCACGTTCTTGAGCAGCTTGCCGCTCGCGTTGCGGGGCAGCTTCTCCTCCTGGATGTCCACGTAGGCGGGCACCTTGAAGGCGGCGAGGGCCTCCCGGACCCACTCCTGGACCTCCTGGGCGGTGAGGGTCTCGCCGGCCTCCACCTGGACGACGGCCTTGACCTCCTCGCCCAGCTCGGCGTGGGGCACGCCGATCACCGCCGCGTCGGCGATCTTCGGGTGGGCGACGAGCCGCTCCTCGATCTCCACGCAGTACACGTTCTCGCCGCCGCGGATGATCATGTCCTTCTTGCGGTCGGTGATGTAGAGGAACCCCTCGTCATCGAGGTGGCCGATGTCGCCGGTGTGGAGCCAGCCGTCCTCGTCGATCGCCTCGGCCGTGGCCTCCGGCTTGTTCCAGTACCCGGCCATCAGGATCGGTCCGGTGATGCACACCTCGCCGGTCTCGCCGGTGGGCACCTCGTTGCCGGCGGCGTCGACGATCTTCACCTTCACCGTGGGCACGGGCGGGCCCACCGAGGTGGGCTTGCGCAGCGCGTCCGGCCCGGAGATCACCGTGGCCACCGACGAGGTCTCGGTGAGGCCGTAGGCGTTCGAGGTGCTCGTCACGTTCGGGAACGTGTCGCGGATCTTGCGCTGCAGCTCGTCGGCCGACGGCGAGCCGCCGAAGGCCACGCTGCGGACCGTGGACGTGTCGTAGTCGTGGCGGCCCGGGAACTCGCAGACCCGCCACACCATCGTGGGCACCGCCGCCCACATCGTGACGCCGTGGTCCTGGATCAGCTGGAGCGCCCGCTCCGGGTCGAAGCGCCCGTCGAGCATCACCAGCTTCACGCCGGCCAGGAGGCCCACCACCAGGTTCGAGTGGCAGCCCGTCACGTGGAACAGCGGCGCCGTGAAGAGGCTGACGTTCTGGCCGCCCCCCGAGTCGGGGATCGCGCCGCCGCCGAGCATGGAGCCGGCCACGCCGTTGTAGAGCGTGTTCTGGAGGTTGGCGATCATGCTGCGGTGGGTGGAGATGGCGCCCTTGGGCCGGCCCGTGGTGCCCGACGTGTAGAAGATCACCGCGTAGTCGTCCTCGGCGATCTCGTCGGCCATGAGCTCGTCGGTGGGCTCGGCGGTGAGCTCCGAGAACGGGTGGACCCGGGGATCGTCGGCCATCCCCACGTCGGCCGGCGTGCAGTCGATGAGGAAGACGTGCTCGAGGTCGGGGGCCTGGTCCAGGGAGCCGGCGATGCGCTCGAAGCGCTTGCGGTCCGCCACGAGCACCTTCGAGCCGGAGTCCTGCAGGCCGTACTCGATCTCGTCGGTGGTCCACCACCCGTTGAGGCCGACGAGGATGGCGCCCTGCTGGACCGTGGCCCAGAAGGTGAGGCACCACTCGGGGTTGTTCTGGGACAGGACCGCCACCCGGTCGCCCTTCTGGATGCCGAAGCGGCGCAGCGCGTGGGCCACGCCGTTGGCGGTGCGCACGAACGTGGCGAAGCCGTAGGTGCGGTCGCCGTACACGATGAAGTCCTGCTCGTCGCCTCGCAGGAGGGCGACCTCCAAGATCGACCGCAGTGAGGGCATGCGGTCCTTGTAGACCTCCATCTCCCGGCCGAGCACCGTGTCGGTGGTGATCTCGAACATGCCTCCCGGCCCGGTGAGCTGGGCGCGGACCTCGGCCATCGTTGGCATTCGCTTCCCCCTGTGGTCGCGTGGCGGAGCCCCCGAACCTACTTGACCGCCCGGTCAGGTGTGACCGCGCCGAGCGCCGCGGCGGCTCAGCGGAAGGCGGGCGCCACCTGCTCGATGATCGCGTCCATCCGGTCGAGCCGGGCCGGGCCCCGACCGAGCGCGAAGTCGGGGACGATGAGCTCGTCGAGGCCCACCTCCTGCCAGCCCCGGCAGGCCTCGGCCAGGTCGTCGGTGGTGCCGGCCACCGCGGCCCGCCCCCCGGTGCCGGCCAGGAACGCCTCGGCCCGCCCCCGGTCGTCGGTGAGCATCACGAGGGCCTGGGCGGAGCGCTGGACCTCGGCCGGGTCCCGTCCGATCGCCTCGCAGCGCCGGTCGAGCACCGCCGAGCGCTCGGCGATCACCTCCGGCAGGCCCCACATGTTCCAGACGTCCGCGTAGCGGGCCACGATCCCCATCATCCGGTCGCCCTTGCCGCCGATCAGGATCGGCAGCGGATCCTGGACGGGCTTCGGCTCGGAGACCGCGTCGCGCAGCTGGTAGTGCTCGCCGTCGAGGGTGGTGCGCTCCTCGCGCAGGAGGCCCCGGAGCACCTGGCAGGCCTCGGCGAAGCGGTCGAGGCGCTCCCGGGGCGGCGGCAGCTCGATCCCGTACTGCTCGTGCTCGTTCTCCTGCCACCCGGCCCCGATGCCGAGGAGGAGCCGGCCGCCGCTCACGTGGTCCACCGTGGTCGCCCAGCTCGCCACCACCGCCGGGTGTCGGTAGGTGTTGCCGAGCACGAGGGTGCCCAGCCGGAGCCGATCGGTGGCGGCGGCCAGCGCGGCGAGCGATGCGGTGGCCTCGTGGGTGGGGGTGGTGTCCGGCCCGAACTCGCCGCCCGAGCCCATGAAGTGGTCGGCCACGTAGACCCCGTCCCAGCCGGTGGCCTCCGCGTGGCGGGCCACCTCCAGGACGTCGGACCAGGGCTGCTGCAGCGAGGGCCAGATCGAGAACCGCATGCGCCGACCCTACGCGGCGGGCGGGTCAGGCCGAGAGGCGCTCGACGACGTGGTCGATGCAGCGGGTGAGCTGGGCCACGTCCTCGGGGTCGATCGCGGGGAACAGCGCGATCCGCAGCTGGTTGCGGCCCAGTTTGCGGTAGCTCTCCGTGTCGAGGATGCCGTTGGCCCGCAGGACCTTCGAGACCACGGTGGCGTCGATGCGCTCGTCGAGGTCGATCGTGGCCACCACCGGGCTGCGCATCGCCGGGTCCTTCACGAACGGCGTGGCGTAGCCCGACGCCTCCGCCCAGCCGTAGACGATCTCGGCCGAGCGGTCGCTGCGGGAGGCGGCGAACTCGAGCCCGCCGTTCTGGTTGATCCACTCCACCTGCTGGACGGTGAGCAGGATCGTGGCCAGCGCCGGCGTGTTGTAGGTCTGGTCCTTGCGGCTGTTGTCGAGCGCGATCTTCAGGTCGAGGAAGGCCGGCACCCAGCGGTCCGACGCCGCGATCCGCTCGATGCGCTCCACGGCGGCGGGGGAGACGGCGGCGATCCACAGCCCACCGTCGCTGGCCAGGCACTTCTGCGGCGCGAAGTAGTAGACGTCGACCTGGGTCGGGTCGAAGCGCACGCCGCCGGCCGCCGAGGTGGCGTCCACGAGCACGAGCCCGTCCGCCCCCTCGGGCCGCTGCAGCGGCATGGCCACGCCGGTGGAGGTCTCGTTGTGGGTGAGGCAGTAGGCGTCGATGCCGTCCTCGGCCACCGGGAGCGGGTGGGTGCCGGGCTCGGCGGTGATGATCGACGGCTCGCCGAGGTGGGGCGCCGCCTTCGCGGCGGCCGCGAACTTCGACGAGAACTCGCCGAAGCTGAGGTGCTGGCTCCGAGCCTCGATGAGCCCGAACGTGGCGGCGTCCCAGAACGCGGTGGTGCCGCCGTTGCCGAGGATCACCTCGTAGCCGTCCGGCAGCACGAGCAGCTCGGCGATCCCGTTGCGCAGGGCGCCGACCTCGAACTGCACCCGCGGCTGGCGGTGCGAGGTGCCGAGGTACGGGCCGCCGTGGGCCGGGTCGGACGAGCGCAGCAGCGCCTCGACGGCCTCGGGGCGGACCTTGGAGGGCCCGCTCCCGAAGCGCCCGTCGGCGGGGAGGAGGTCGGCGGGGATCGAGATGTCGGGGATGCTGCTCACCCGGCCATGTTCGCGGACCGGGTCGTCGGCGAGCGACCTCGATCAGGCGCCTGAGACCGAGGTCACCGCAGGGCGCCGGTCGGCCCGCAGAAGCCCTTGGGGATCAGGGACCGCAGCGTGACACCATGGCGGACGCCCGAACCGAACCGCAGGAGAGCACCCCGTTGGCCACCCCCCGCACCGAGCGCCGTGTGTCGGCGCGCATCGCCGCCATCGCCGAGTCGGCCACCCTTGCCGTCGACGCCAAGGCGAAGGCGCTCAAGGCCGCGGGCGAGCCGGTCATCGGCTTCGGCGCCGGCGAGCCCGACTTCCCCACGCCCGCCCACATCGTCGACGCCGCGGTGGAGGCCTGCCGCGACCCGAAGATGCACAAGTACACGCCCGCGGCCGGCCTGCCCGAGCTGCGGGAGGCGATCGCCGCCAAGACCGAGCGGGACTCGGGCCTCGAGGTGGGGGCCTCGCAGGTCCTCGTCACCAACGGCGGCAAGCACGCCGTGTACAACACCTTCGCCACGCTCCTCGACCCGGGCGACGAGGTGCTCCTCCCGGCGCCGTACTGGACCACCTACCCGGAGCCGATCGCCCTGGCCGGCGGCGTGCCCGTCGTGCTGCGCACTGACGAGTCCAACGGCTTCCGGGTCACCGTCGACCAGCTCGAGGCCGCGGTCACCGAGCGCACGAAGGCCCTCGTGTTCGTGTCGCCGTCGAACCCCACCGGCGCCGTCTACCCCCGCGAGGAGGTCGAGGCCATCGGCCGCTGGGCCGCCGAGCGGGGGATCTGGGTCGTCACCGACGAGATCTACGAGCACCTCACCTACGGCGACCACGCCTTCAGCTCGATGCCGGTGCTCGTCCCCGAGCTGGCCGACCGCTGCGTCGTGCTCAACGGCGTGGCCAAGACCTACGCCATGACCGGGTGGCGGGTGGGCTGGATGATCGGCCCGGCCGACGTCATCAAGGCGGCCGCCAACCTCCAGAGCCACGCCACCTCCAACGTGGCCAACGTGAGCCAGCGCGCCGCCCTCGCCGCCGTGAGCGGCCCGCTCGACGCCGTGGCCGAGATGCGCACCGCCTTCGCCCGCCGGGGCGAGACGATGCACCGGATGCTGAGCGCCATCGACGGCGTCACCGTCCTCGAGCCGCAGGGCGCCTTCTACGCCTTCCCGAACCTGTCGGCCCACCTGAACCGGCCGATCCGGGGCCGCACGGCGTCGACCACGGTGGAGCTGTGCACGATCCTCCTCGAGGAGGCGAAGGTGGCGATCGTGCCGGGCGAGGCCTTCGACGCCCCCGGCTACGCCCGCATGAGCTTCGCCCTGGGCGACGACGACCTCGCCGAGGGCGTCCAGCGCATCGCCGACCTGCTCGCCGAGTAGGGGTCCGGCCCCTCCCGCGGGGCCGACCCCGCGGCGGGGGTCCGAGCGGATCGCGCGGTGGCCGTCCTGGCGAGGCGTGCCATCGTGGGGGCATGTCGCCGCGCGTGCTGCCCTACGGGTCCTGGCCCACGCCGATCACCTCGGAGCTCGTCGTGCGGGCGGCCCGCCTGCCCAGCGGGCTGGCCCTCGACGGCGAGGACCTGTGGTGGTCGGAGAGCCGCCCCGAGGAGGGCGGCCGCACCGCCGTGCTGCGCCGACGGGCCGACGGCACCGTCGAGGAGGTGCTCCCCGCCCCCGGCAACGCCCGCAGCGGCGTGCACGAGTACGGCGGCGGCGCCTGGTGGGTGCGCGACGGGGTGCTCTGGTTCGTCGACTGGGCCACCCAGCGCCTCCACCGGCTCGAGCCCGGCGGCGAGCCCGTCGCCCTCACCCCCGAGCCCGCCGTGCCCCGGGGCCTCCGCTACGCCGACGGCGACGTCAGCCCCGACGGGTCCACGATCCTCTGCGTGCTCGAGGAGCACCCCGCCGACGGGTCCGAGGCCACCAACGTGGTCGTGCGGCTCGCCGCCCACGAGCCCGCCACCCCGGAGGTGGTGGTCGAGGGCCCCGACTTCGTGGCCGACCCGCGCTGGCGGCCCGACGGCGGTGCCTTCTGCTGGCTCGAGTGGGACCACCCCGACATGCCCTGGGACGCCACCCGCCTCGTGGTCGACGAGGGCGGCACCCGCACCGTCGTGGCCGGCGGCGACGAGCGGGAGTCGATCGTGCAGCCCACGTGGGCGCCCGACGGGAGCCTCTGGTTCAGCGGCGACCGCAGCGGGTTCTGGAGCCTCTACCGCTGGACCCCCGAGACCGGCCGGCAGCTCGTCGTCGACATCGGCCGCGACATCGGCGACCCGCAGTGGGTCTTCGGCCAGCGATCCTTCGCCTTCCTCGACCACCAGCGCCTCGTGACCGTGCACCACGAGGGCGGCACCCAGCACCTCACGCTGTGGCGCCTCGGCGACGGCGACCCGGTGGCCGTCCCCCTCGACCACCTGCCCTACACGTCCTTCGACGCCATCCGGGCCGACGCCACCGGCTGCGCCTTCATCGGCGCGTCGCCCACCGCCGAGCCTCACGTCGTGCGCCTCCCGGTGCCGGCGCCCCACCCCGAGACCACCGGCGGCGCCGACCCGGGGCTGGCCGCCAGCGACCCGGAGGTCGTCGTCCCGCCCCGGGACCTCGGCCTCGACCCGTCCTGGTTCTCGGTGCCCGAGCCGATCGAGTTCCCCACCGCCGGCGGGCAGACCGCCCACGCGCTCTACTACCCGCCCACCAACCCCACCTGCGAGGGGCCCGAGGGCGAGCGACCGCCGCTGCTCGTGATGATCCACGGCGGCCCCACCTCCGCCGCCCGGCCGCTCCTCGCGCTGGCCAAGCAGTACTGGACGAGCCGGGGCTTCGCCGTCGTCGACGTCAACTACCGGGGCTCGTCCGGCTACGGCCGGGCCTACCGGGACCTGCTGCAGGGCCAGTGGGGGATCGCCGACGTCGAGGACTGCGCCGCCGCGGCCCGCTTCCTCGTGGAGCGGGGCGACGTCGACCCCGACCGGCTGTGCATCCGAGGCGGCTCGGCTGGCGGGTTCACGACGCTCGCCGCCCTGGCCCGGGACGACACGTTCGCGGCGGGCGCCAGCCACTACGGGGTGGCCGACCTCGCCGCCCTCGCCGCCGACACCCACAAGTTCGAGAGCCGCTATCTGGATGGCCTCGTCGGCCCCTGGCCCGAGGCCCGGGCCACCTACGAGGAGCGCTCGCCGATCAACCACACCGACCGGCTCGACCGGCCGCTCATCGTGTTCCAGGGCCTCGAGGACGAGATCGTCCCCCCGAACCAGGCCGAGATGATCGTCGAGGCGGTCCGGGCCAAGGGCGTGCCCGTGGCCTACGTCCCCTTCGAGGGCGAGCAGCACGGGTTCCGCAAGGCCGAGAACATCCGCGCCGCGCTCGACGGCGAGCTCAGCTTCTACGCCCAGGTCCTCGGCTTCGCCCTCCCCGCCGACGAGGGCATCACCCCCGTCCCCGTCGAGAACCTCTGACCGACACGAGATCTGTGCGGGCCTGCGTGCGGATGGGGCACGGAAACCCGCACAGATCTAGTCCACCCGGTCGAGGACGAGGTCGGGGGTGGGGACCGGGGTGGGGGAGACCTCGATGGCGCTGTCGAGGGCCTCGAGGGCGGCGGGCAGCCTCGACGGGTCGTCGAGGTGCAGCTCGAGCAGCGGCTCGCCCTCGGTGACCTCGTCGCCGACGGTGGCGTGCCACACCACGCCGGCCACCGGGGACACGTCGTCCTCCTTGCGGGTCCGGCCGGCCCCGAGGCGCCACGCGGCCACGCCCACGGCCAGGGCGTCGAGGCGGGCCAGCGTGCCGGTGGCCGGGGCCCGCACCACCTCCACCTCCTGGGCGACCGGGAGCGGCGCGTCGGGGTCCCCGCCCTGGGCCCGCACCATCGCCCGCCACGAGTCCATCGCCCGCCCGTCGCGCAGCGCGTCCGCCGGGTCGGCGTCGAGCCCGGCCAGGTCGAGCATCTCCCGGGCCAGGGCGACGGTGAGCTCCACCACGTCGGAGGGACCGCCGCCGGCGAGCACCTCCACCGCCTCGCGGACCTCGAGGGCGTTGCCGGCCGTACGCCCGAGGGGGACGCCCATCTGGGTGAGCAGCGCCCGGGTGCGCACGTCGTGGGCCTCGCCCAGGGCCACCATCGTCTCGGCCAGCTCCCGGGCCTGGTCGAGGTCCTTCATGAACGCGCCGCTGCCCACCTTCACGTCGAGCACGAGCGCGTCGGTGCCCTCGGCGATCTTCTTCGACATGATCGAGCTGGCGATCAGCGGGATCGACTCGACGGTGCCGGTGACGTCCCGCAGCGCGTAGAGCTTGCGATCGGCCGGGGCGAGGTCCGGGCCGGCGGCGTTGATCACCGCGCCCACCTCGGCGAGGATCCGGCGCACCTCCTCGGTGGAGAGCGTGGAGCGCCAGCCCGGGATGACCTCCATCTTGTCGAGGGTGCCGCCGGTGTGGCCGAGCCCCCGGCCCCCGGCCTGGGGGACCGCCGCCCCGCAGGCGGCGACGAGCGGGCAGAGCACGAGCGAGATCTTGTCGCCCACCCCGCCGGTCGAGTGCTTGTCGACCGTGGGGCGGGGGAGCGAGGACAGGTCGGCCCGGGTGCCGGTGGCGATCATCGCCGCCGTCCAGCGGGCCAGCTCGTCGGGCGCCATCCCCCGGAACAGGATGGCCATGAGCAGGGCGGCGGCCTGCTCGTCGGGGATCTCCCCGTCCGTGTAGGCGCGGATGAACCAGTCGATCTGCTCGTCGGTCAGGCGACCGCCGTCGCGCTTGGCGATGATCAGCTCCACGGCGTTCACGGTCGCTTCCCCTCCAGGTGGTCGGGTCCGAACGCGTCGGGCAGCAGCTCGTCCAGCGGCCGCCCGTTGACGAGCAGCTCGGGACCGCCGTGCTCGTGGAGCAGCTGGCGGCACCGGCCGCACGGCACGAGCGGCTCGCCGTCGCCGTCCACGCACATCACGGCCACGAGCCGCCCGCCGCCGGTGGCGTGCAGGGCCGACACGAGCCCGCACTCGGCGCACAGCGCCAGGCCGTACGACGCGTTCTCGACGTTGCAGGCCGCGAGGATCCGGCCGTCGTCGACGAGGCCGGCGGCGCCCACCGGGAAGCGCGAGTAGGGCACGTACGCCCGCTTGGCGACGCTTCGCGCGGCTTCGCGCAGGGCGTCCCAGTCGGGACCTTCGCCAGCGGATCCGGGTCCACGCGTTCTCACAGAGCGGCACGCTACCGGGTAGCGTGCGGGCGCTGGCCGCCCGAGTCGGGCAGCCCCATGAGGAGGAAACGAACACATGAATCGACGTTGGCTGCGGCTCTTCGCCGTGCTGATGGGTCTGGCGCTCTTCGCGGCAGCCTGCGGTGACGACGACACCGACACCGGCAGCGGGGACGGCGGCTCTGACACCACCGCCGCCTCGGACGACGGCGGGGATGGCGGCGACCTCCCCGGTGAGGGCATCCGGGTCGGCCTCGTCTACGACGTGGGCGGCCGGGGCGACCAGAGCTTCAACGACGCCGCCTACGCGGGCCTGACCCAGGCCCAGGAGGAGCTCGGCGTCCAGATCCAGGACCTCGAGCCCAGCGGTGGCGGCGAGGACCGCGAGGAGCTGCTCCGCACCCTCGCCGAGGACGGCTACGACATGGTCATCGGCGTCGGCTTCGCCTTCGCCGACTCGATGGCGGCCGTCACGGCGGACTTCCCGGACGTCCACTTCGCGATCGTCGACGACAGTTCCGTCGAGGCCGACAACCTGACCTCGCTGGTGTTCGCCGAGCACGAGGGCTCGTTCCTCGTGGGCGCCGCCGCTGCCCTGACCTCGCAGACGGGCAAGCTCGGCTACATCGGTGGCGTCGAGACCGACCTCATCCGCAAGTTCGAGGCCGGCTTCGTGGCTGGGGCCAAGGAGGTCAACCCCGACGTCGAGGTCGACGTGAAGTACATCACCCAGCCGCCGGACTTCTCGGGCTTCAACGACCCGGGCACGGCCAAGGAGATCGCGCTCGGCCAGTTCGGTGCCGGTGCTGACGTCATCTACCACGCGGCCGGCGGCTCCGGTGGCGGCCTCTTCGAGGCGGCGGCCGAGACCGGTGACGTGTGGGCCATCGGCGTCGACTCCGACCAGTACAACACCGCCGACCCGAGCGTCCGCGACGTGATCCTCACCTCGATGCTGAAGAAGGTCGACGTGGCCGTCTTCGGCGCCATCGAGGCGTTCGTCAACGGCACGCTGGAGGCCGGCGTCCAGGAGTTCGACCTGACCAACGACGGCGTCGGGTTCTCCACCACCGGCGGCTTCCTGACCCAGGAGATCATCGACCAGCTCGAGGAGCTGAAGCAGCGCATCATCGACGGCGAGATCGAGGTGCCGTCGGCGCCCTGATCGGCGTCACCAGCTGAGACGCGAGTCGGCCGTGGGCCCGGGGTGCGCCCCGGGCCCACGCCGGTTCCACGAGCGAGCGGAGGAGACCGCTGAGCGAAGTCGCAGTCGAGCTGAGGGGGATCACCAAGCGGTTCCCCGGTGTGATCGCCAACCGGGACGTGAACCTCTCGGTCCGCCGGGGCGAGATCCACGCAATCGTGGGCGAGAACGGCGCCGGCAAGTCGACCCTCATGAAGATCCTCTACGGGATGCTGCGTCCCGACGAGGGCACGATCTCGGTCGACGGCACCGAGCGGGACTTCAAGACCCCCACCGACGCCATCGACGTCGGCATCGGCATGGTGCACCAGCACTTCATGCTGGCCGACAACCTCACCGTCCTCGAGAACGTCGTCCTCGGCGCGGAGCCCCGCAAGGGCCTGCGCCTCGACCGGGCCGAGGGCCGCCGGCGCATCCGCGAGATCAGCGCCGCCTACGGCCTCAACATCGACCCCGACGCCCTCGTCGAGGACCTCGGCGTGGGCGACCGCCAGCGGATGGAGATCCTAAAGGTCTGGAACCGCGAGGCGCGGAGCCTCATCACTACCGAGCCCACCGCGGTCCTC
>Ga0079224_100010457_pt1 | contig 12737 bp, 11 predicted proteins | sample Stecom2015_FD_80414 | JGI IMG/M metagenome (GOLD analysis project Ga0079224, IMG submission 80414) | Agricultural soil microbial communities from Utah to study Nitrogen management - Steer compost 2015 | ecosystem: Environmental > Terrestrial > Soil > Agricultural land | place: USA: Utah...
AGGTAGTCGTCCACGTTCTGGGGCTGGCGGCCCCCGTAGATGGCGCCGGAGTACGCCTCGGCGAGGGGCACCAGCTCCGGCGAGGTGGCCTCGGCGAACTCGAGCGGCGTCTGGTGAGGAGACGGCCCACAGCCGAGGTCGGTGAGCCGGTCGACGATCTCCTCCCACACTGCGGTGATGTCGCCGTGGCGGGCGCGCCGCAGACGCCGGCCGGTGCGCCACGCCTTGATCCCGGGGAGGGCAGCGAGGAGGACGAGGGCCACGGTCAAGCCGATCACGATCGACAGCCGGGGTCCGCCGGATGTGCCCCCCGCCCCTCCTTCGCGCAGGTCGACGCCCACCAGCCCGGGATCCTGGACGAAGTCGGGCACGTTGCCACTCAGGTCGGCCTCGCCTAGTTGGATCTGCTCGTCGAGTTGGTCGAAGTCGAGACCCACCGTCTGGGCGAGCGGCGTGGTCGCCCCGTCGGATCGGGGGGTGGGGTCGAACCCGACCCACCCTTGCCCGTCCAGCCACACCTCGACCCAGGCGTGGGCGTTCCGCTCCCGGACCACGATCAACGGAGCCTCGGGCGTTTCGATCAGCTCGCCACCGGTGAAACCGATCACGACCCGGGTGGGCAGAGAGACGACGCGGCCCATCACCGCCATCGCCGCCGCGAACTGCTCGCAGTAGCCGGTGCGGTAGTTGGGGCTCTCCGGGTCGGTCAGCCAGGCGGCGAGGTCGAGGCTGGAGTGGCCGGTGGAGACGTCGGTGCTGTAGTCGAAAGTCCGCAGGAAGTCCTCGAGCATCAGCGCCCGCTCGAACGGGGAGGAGGCTCCGGCGGTGATCTCTGCGGCGAGTTGGGTGATGGCCGGGTCGATCGGTGGCAAGGACAGGTACGAGTCGATCTCGGCGGGTCGAGTCGGGATGTCGAGAGCCTGCGGCTCGATGTCGAGGATCCCTTCCTCGACGGCTTCGGCGAAGAGGGGAGTGAGCTCTCCATCCGAACTGGCGAGAGTGTCGACGTCCAACATCGGGACCGTCGACTCGACGCGGTAGGACAGACCCTGGAACGTGCGGGCGTTGACCCGCAGGCTGCCGTCCTCAGCCAGGGACGTCCCGGACCGGATCACCGAATGGGTCCCCTCCACGAACTGGGGGAGATACAGAGACGGCAGGCGATCGTCGCGTAGGGATTCGATGCGGATCGTCTGGGTGATCGTCTCGGTCTCGACGTCGGGCATGTCGACGTCGCCGCTCCCGGGGGTGGAGAAGGTCTGCTCGCGGGCGATCCATTCCTGTCCGGTGTAGTGGTCGAGAGTCAGGAGGCGCCAGTAGCCGGCGGTCCCGGAGGGGCGGGCGGGCTCCACCGTGGCGACGAACACCGGCTCGTCGGACAACGAGACGATGCTCTGGCGGAGGCTCACGAACCGGCTGGCGGTGAAGCCGCCGCCTTCGCCGAAGCCCTCTCCGCCCGGCGCTCGCCAGTTGATCGCCCCCCCTTCCGGCACGAAACCGCCGAAGACGAGCACTCCGGCTACGCCGACCACCGCGGCCACCGAGGCGATCCGACCAGCCGGCGCCGGCTCCCAGCGGGGGAGGGCTTTCTCGTCGAGCGAGCGGAGATGGCCTGCCCCCGATGGCACGGCGTTCGAGGTGGCGACGAGCCCGAGACCGGCCACCACGGCGAAGGCGATGTGCCAGGGGAGGGTGGAGGGGTCCCGGTCCACCACCGCCAGGTAGAGGTAGAACCCGAGCGGGGCGGCGACCCCCACCCAGGTCCGACCCGACGTCACCGACCACGCCCAGACCGCGCCGACGACCCACAAGCCCAGAGCCACCAACGCCACCAGACCGATGACCGCCAACACCGGCGGCGCGCCGAAGCGGACGATCTCGCCGGCGTAGGCCATGCGCTCGGCCAGTGCGGGCAGGGTCTCACCCGTGGGCACGATCCCGAAGCTCAGCGTGTCGGACACCGTGATCCGGAGCAGCAGCACCAGCAGGGCGATGAGATGGATGGCGAGCTGGCGGTCGGGGCTCAGGCGGGCAGTCGCCCAGGTGACGAGGATGCCACCCAGGCACGCCGCCGGGACGATCAGCCGCCAATCCGGGGTGTCGACCGCCGGCTCCAGCACCTGGTCGAGCCGGGCCAGGACGAGGAGGATGCCGGCGGCGCCTACGAACCAGCCGAGACGGCGTGCCATGACGTCCTCATCGCTCGGTTCCACGACGGCGCCCAGCTGCCCGTGCCGTCGATCGTCACGGTCAACACTCCTGCCCGCTGGAAGTCCTGGACGGAGGTAGAGGAGCCGGTCTCGGCTACCAGCAGCGCTGCCGTTGGGTATTCAGGGCTGAGCACCCGGGCTAGTCCCAACAGCGAGGCGTCGGGGGTGCCGGTGGCCATGACCAGCATCCCGCCCCCTCCCTGGTAGCGGAGCCGCGACGCGGCGGCGGCCAACTCCAGGCCTCGCTGAGTCCCCACCTCGGCGAGCCGCTCCATCGCCACCGCGTATCCCGAATTCGCCGGGCCGACCGACACGGTCGGCCCTCCCATCCACACCTGGGTCTCGAACGAGTGGTCGATCAGGTGCCGGATCACCGACGCCGCTCCGGACACGGCCGCTTCGAAGCTCGCCGGGTTGGAGTACGCCTCGGCGCGCACGTCGAGGACGACGAGGGACCTTGCTTGCCACGGGATCTCGAGCTGGCGGATCATCAGACGGTCGTGGCGGGCCGAGGACGGCCAGTGGATCCGACGGAGGTCGTCTCCCTGCTGGTACTCGCGCAGCGTGTAGAAGTCCTCGCCGCCCCGTTGGCTGTGCTCGGGGCGGTGCGCCCGGATCGCCATGTTGCGGCCCAACACGTCCGGCAAGCCACTGAGCTCCTCGACCGCCGGATAGACGACCAGCGTGTCGACTCGCCCGGCTGTGGTCGACAACGACGCCAGCCCGAGGGGATCGGAGACAGTCAGGTTGGTCGGGCCGATGGTGTAGACGCCTCGGGGCCGGCACAGGACCCGGTACGTCGCCTTGTAGGTCGCCCGGCGGGGAAGGCTGGCGGTGGCGAACTCGGCGGTGCCCAGGCCAGTCACTTCATCCGTCACGGTCAGTTGGCGGAGCGGCACCCCGTCGTTCGACACATGGAGGGTCACCGAGGCATGGTCACCGTCGTGGACCGCCATGGGGGAGGTGTGGCGGCGGATCTCGACACGCGGCTTCCCTCGGCGGATCCAAACCAGAGCGGCGACGACGGCCGCGAGCAACAGCAGGGAGGCCACCCCGAGCTCCGGCTCGCCGAACAGGAACCAGAGCAGAGCGAGAGCGGTGCCTGCCCCGGCCGTAGCCCAGCCCCTCTGCGTGAGCATCAGCTCGCGTTCGAAGGTTGGACGGTCCCGGGGACCTCGAGATGGTCGAGGATCTCGGCGACGACCTGAGCCATTTCCGAGCCCCGGATCACTGCTTCGGGCCGGAGCGCCATCCGATGACCCAGCACGGGAACGGCTAGTTGTTTCACGTCGTCGGGGAGCACGAAGTCACGGCCCGCGGCCGCCGCCCACACCCGGGCGATCCGCAAGAGGAACAGTGCCGATCGAGTCGATGCCCCGAGGAGGACGTCGGGATGACGACGGGTCGTCTCCACCAGGTCGATGATGTAGTGCTTGACGGACTCGGAGACGTTGACCGTCTGGGCCACCTCGACCATGGCCAGCACGTCCTTGGCCGATGCCACCGGCATCAGGTCCAGATAGGTGGAGCGGACCCCGTGGGTGTCGAGGATCTCGAGCGTGGTGGCGTGCGACGGGTAGCCCAGTTCCACCCGCATCATGAACCGGTCGAGCTGGGCCTCGGGGAGGGGATAGGTCCCCTCGTGCTCGAGCGGGTTCTGGGTAGCGATCACCATGAACGGCGCCTCGAGGGGCCGGGTGACGCCGTCGTAGGTCACCTGGCGCTCCTCCATGGCTTCGAGCATCGCCGCCTGGGTCTTCGGGCTGGCGCGGTTGATCTCGTCGCCGATGACGATGTTCGAGAAGATCGGCCCCGGCTTGAATGTGAACTCCCCCCGCTGCCGATCCCACACGGACACGCCGGTGACGTCCGAGGGGAGGAGGTCAGGGGTGAACTGGATCCGCGAGGACTCGCATTCGATGGAACGGGCGAGGGACTTGGCGAGAAGTGTCTTTCCGACTCCGGGGACGTCTTCGACTATCACATGACCCTCGGCGATGAGGCACGCCAGGACCTGGTCGATGACGGACCGTTTGCCTTGGATCACCTGTTCGACGTTGGAGGCGATCTCGTGGAAACGTCGGGAGAACCACTGGATCTCGGCGCTGGACAAACCTCACTCCCGATAGGACGAACGCCTCCCGACTTTACCGTCGACAGATCGCAATCCGGGGGTAGGGTGATGCTCGGTTGGGGGTGGCTGCACCGAAAGGAGGCGAAGGTGAAGTGGGTCGAGCTGGCCGCGCGACCGCTCCTCTTGGCGGAAGCGCTGCGAACGGCTTGGGCGTTCCGATCCCGACGAGGGATCCTGCCTTCCCGGACGCTCATCCGCTGGCGGGTGGCCACCGCCTACGGCTCTCCCGACGCCCCGATGCAGGTCGAAGACCTGGTCAGTTTCCTCGAGTGGCGCCGCGAGCTCCGCGCCGTTCGGCGGAGGAGCAGATGACGGGCCTCAAATCCCGGCTCGAATCGGTCCCGGGGGTGGAGAGTATCGAGCTCGAGCTCGGCGACGACGGCCTGGAAGGGATAACGATCCGTCTAGCCGACGATGCCGACGAGCTGGCGGTGCTCGAAGGTGTCCGTCGCCTGCTGGTCGCCTACGGCACCCGGTCCCCGAAGGTGCTGGCCACCGCCGGAGTCGCGTCGACACCTCGATCTGCCAACGGGCATCACCCGGATGAGCCTCCTCATCACGAGGTGTTGGACGTGGACCGTTCGCCGTCGGAGATCGTGGCGTCGGCTCCCGTGAAGGTCGTGTCGTCGGGCGCCACATCGGCCACCCTGCTCACCCAGACGGGGGACAGGGTCGAGCTGAGCGTGACGCCGGCCGGCGAGCAGTCGGTCGCTCAGGTCGTCTTCACCAAAGGGGAGCGGACGGTGACCCGGCAGGTGCCGAGCTCGGCGCGGGCCATCGTGCAAGCGGTGCTCGACATGACCGCCGAGACGTCCGGGCGGGAGCCGATGACTGTCATCGGGCTCAACCTGTCTGCCATCGAGGGTGTGCGGGTCCTCACCGTCATCGCCGGGAACGAGGGGACGACTCCCCGCGTGTCGACGGTGAGTGTCGTGGAGAGCAACTGGCCGGCGGCACTGCTCGAAGTCGCCTCGCAGATGCTGGAAGAGCGTCCTCAGAAGCGCAGATAGGCGGTAGTCTGCGGCTACCGACGAAGATAGGTAGCCGATGGCCCGGGCGCTAGTCCTCAACGCCACCTACGAGCCGCTGTCGGTCGTTCCGAGTCGACGGGCGGTGGTTCTCGTGATGCGCGGCCGCGCAGTCCCGGTGGTCGACCGGGACCTCACCTGGTCGTCGGAACGGACCACGATCACCGTCCCGTCGGTCGTCAAGCTCACCTACTACGTCAAGGTCCCCTACCGCCACAGCGTGCCTGTCACCCGTCGGGCCGTTTTCGGCCGGGACGGGTACACGTGCCAGTACTGCGGGCGCCAGGCCGAGAGCATCGACCACGTGCTTCCCCGTTCCCGGGGTGGCGAGCACACATGGGAAAACGTGGTGGCGTGCTGTCGTACCTGCAACATGCGCAAGGGCGATCGGCTGCCTCACGAGGCAGGCCTCGTCCTCCATGCCAAGCCGCAGGCGCCCCGCCACTACGCCTGGATATACGCCTCGGCCGGCTACTCCCTCGATCCCGCCTGGCAGCCGTATCTGAAAGCTGCCGGCTAATTCGAGAGCTGCCGCCTGGCAGGCGCCAGCTCTCGGTCATCGTCGGCTCGCTTCGCTCGCCGGGATTGGGTGGTTGGTCGCGAGTCGCGCCTTCCTGATCTCTACCGGCCTACCACGTACCACCTACCACTCGCGACCGGTTCGTCGCGCCTTCCGATGCCCCTGGGTGGGTCCCGCGGCCTCGATGTGGGTGGAAAGGTTGACAAAGTGGGGGGATGTGGGGCATAGTGGCGCGCATCGATCCCGAGTGGGGTCGAGGGACGAGCAACGGACCATGAGAGCGAACGAGTGTTCCTTGGGGACTACATCCACACGCTGGACGAGAAAGGACGGGTCGTGATGCCCTCCTCGTTCCGCGCCGTCATCAAGGAGGAAGGCGGCAACGTGGTGGTCACCAAGGGCCCAGACGGGAACCTCGTGGTGTTCACCGAGGAGAAGTTCCGCGAGGTCGCCCAAGAGGAGATGGAGCGCCCCCGGGTCCGAGAGACTCGCCGCGACATCCGGGCCAAGTTCGCCGCAGCCGACCTCCAGAAGATGGATTCCCAAGGTCGGATCGCGATCAAGCCCCGCCTGCGCGAGTACGCCGGGATCCAGAGCGCCTCCGAGGTCGCCGTGGTCGGAGTGTTCGACCGAATCGAGATCTGGGACGTGGCCGCCTTCGAACAGGAGCAGGCCGCGGCCGACACCCTGTACCGCGAGAGCGAGGAGACGCCCGGCTTCTGAGACCCCGACGACACAACGGCTGGCTCTGGCTCATGGTCAGCCCCCCGGATACCAATGGAAGGCCCCTGACTCCGCCCGCTTCCTATTGGTGCCAGCGCCCGGGGGGCTGACCATGACCCAGGGACCGAGAACCGATCGGGGAGAGCCCAGCTACCACGAGCCGGTCCTCGCTTCCGAGGTCGCGGAGGTGTTCGAGCCCCTCCCCGTCGGCGTGGTGGTCGACGCCACGTTCGGCGGTGGGGGGCACACGAGGAGATTGATGGACGAGATGCAGAAAGGAACACGATTCGTGGGAATCGACCGTGATCCCGACGCGCTCGCCCATTCCGACCTGGCCGGCCATCCCGACGTGACCGTCCTCCAGGGCAACTTCGCCGCCCTCCGGCGCCTGCTCGACGAGGCGGGCGTGGAGGCACCCGTCGGCGTGCTGTTCGATCTCGGCGTCTCCTCCCACCAGCTCGACGAAGCCGACCGGGGCTTCTCCTATCACCGCGAAGGTCCGATCGACATGCGGATGGGCCCCGACACCGAGCTGTCAGCGGCCGAGATCGTCAACCAATGGGACCGTCGGGATCTCGCCGCAGTGATCCGTCGCTACGGCGAGGAGCGGTACGCCACCCGGATCGCCGACGCCATCGTCGCCGCCCGTCCCATCCACACCACGACCCAGCTCGCCGAGGTCGTGGCATCGGCGGTGCCGGCTCCCGCCCGCCGCAAGGGTCATCCTGCCCGGCGGACCTTCCAGGCATTGCGGATCGCCGTCAACGAAGAGTTGGAGGCTCTCCGCCGCGGGCTGGACCAGGCCATCGAGGTGCTCGCCCCGGGTGGGCGGTGCGCCGTGATCTCCTACCACTCGCTGGAAGACCGCATCGTCAAGCGCCGGTTCGCACTCGGGGCGGGAGGCTGCGTGTGCCCGCCCGACCTGCCGGTGTGCGTGTGCGGGGAGGCCGCCGAGCTGCGCATCCTCACTCGCCGCCCCATCGAGCCTTCCCCCGAAGAGATCGAGCGGAACCCCCGGGCGCGGTCGGCCCGACTCCGTGCCGCCGAGAAAATCGAGAGGAAGGCCTCATGACCGCTCGCCCGCTGCGTTCGCCGGCTCGCACTCCTGGCCTCCGAGTCATCGCCGGAAAGCGCGCCCGGCGCCCGTCGATGGCGCCGTGGCTGGTGGTGTCTCTCGCCACCATCGCCGCGTTCCTGGCATTGGTGTTGGCCCGGACGGCGCTCGACCGGGCCGCGTTCGAGCTCGCCGAGCTCAACGCCGCCATCGCCGAGCAGAAATCCGTGAACCAGAAGATCCGCGTCGAGATCGCCGAACTGGAGAGCCCCGCCCGCATCGCGCCGCTCGCCGAAGAGATGGGGCTCGTCATACCCAAGGAGCGGGAGCAGCTGCTGGTCGAGGGGGTCGACCGCAACGACGGGATCACCGACCCCGACTACGCCGCGACCGTGGCCGCCGACGTTCCGTGGCCGTCTTCATGACACCCGCCGGGAGGTGACCCGGTGGCGCCCCGTCGTGCTGGCAGACGGTTCGCACCCAACAGGCTGAGACTGGCGGCGCTCGGCCTGTTCCTGGTCCTCGCCTGGCTGGGGATGGGATATCGCCTGGTTCAGGTCCAGGTCGTGCAGGCCGCCGAGTTGCGTGAGCGCGGGCTGGACCAGCGGCTCGTCGAGCGCGAGCTCGCCCCCGACCGCGGCCGCATCTACGACCGCAATGGTGATCTGTTGGCGATGACGGTCGAAGCTGAGACCATCTACGCCGTCCCCGATCTCGTCACCGAGCCGCTCTACATCGCCCAGCAGGTCGGGGGTCTCGTCGGCGCAAACCAGGAGAAGCTGCTGGCGGCGCTCGAGTCCGACTCCGACTTCGTTTACTTGAAGCGGCAGGTCGACCACGAGACCGCCGAGAAGATCCGCCGGCTGGAGTTGGATGGCGTGTTCTTCGAGCCCGAGATGACACGCAGCTACCCGGCCGACGCGGTCGCTGCCCACGTCGTCGGCTTCGTCGACATCGACGGGAACGGTCTCGAAGGCCTCGAGCTGTACTACGACAAGCTCCTGAGGGGAACGCCCGGCCGCCAGATCTTCGAGAAGTCGCCGTCGGGCACCCCGATCCCCCAGGGACGGAGAGAAGAGATCCCTGCCGTGCCCGGCGCCGATCTGGTCACCACCATCGACCTGCCGCTCCAGTACGCCACCCAGGACGCCTGTGTCGCCGCACTCGAGCGCACCCAGGCGAAGGGCTGTTGGGCAGTGGTGCTGGAGGCGGAAACCGGCAACGTCCTCGCCATGGCCGGGGCGCCGGTGTTCGACCCGGTCAAGCGGACCTCGACCGACGGGTCTCCCTTCTCCGACGCCGTCGTCCGCGAGCCCTACGAGCCCGGCTCGATCCAGAAGACGGTGACCGTGGCGGCGGCGATCGAAGAGGGGATCGTCGACGTCGGGACCGTGTTCGGAGCGGTCGCCGACCGGATCGAGCTCCACCCGGGGGCGTGCAAGTCGGACACCGACGACATCTACGGGTGCTACGCCGATTTCGACGAGCACGAGACCCGGGACATGACCGTGCGGGACATCTTCACGGTGTCCTCCAACGTCGGGATCATCCGCATCGCCCAGCGGATGCCCGCCGACCTGCTGGAGACCTACATCGAGCGCTTCGGCCTCACTCAGCCGACCGGCATCGACTACACCGGCGAATCGGGAGGCCTCCTCAACATGGCCGCCGGATGCTCCACCTGCCCCCTGTCCGCCGCCATCGGCTATTCGCTGGCAGTGTCTCCTCTGCAGATGGCCGCCGCCTACGGAGCCATCGCCAACGACGGCGTGTGGACCCAGCCGCGTCTGGTGGCGTCGATCATCGACGTAGACGGCAACGAGACCGCCAACGAGCAGGAGACGCACCAGGTCGTGTCCCCCGAGACCGCTCGTATCATGCGAGAGCTACTGGCGGGCGTGGTCGAATCCGGAACGGGTGGGAACGCCAGCGTGCCCGGATACCGCGTGGGGGGCAAGACGGGCACCGCCGACAAGCTGGACGAGCATGGAAACTACACCGACGTCACGCGGGCGAGCTTCGTCGGCCTGGCGCCGATCGACGCCCCCAAGCTCGTGGTGGCGGTCATGGTCGATGAGCCGGCGTGGGAGTACCGCACCGGCGGCCAGGCAGCCGCCCCCGTCTTCGCCGACATCATGCAGCAAGCCCTCCATCGGCTGGGAGTGACTCCCGATGGCCTCGAGGAGTAGCTCCGTTGCCGCCCTCGCCGAGGTCGTGGGCGGCCGGGTCCTGGGCGATCCCACGGTGACGGTTCGCGACGTCACCCACGACAGCCGCCAGGCCGGGCCGGGGACGATGTTCGCCGCGGTGGTTGGAAGCCGCGCCGACGGTCACGATTTCGTCGAGGCGGCGGTCGGTGCCGGCAGCCCCGCAGTGCTGGTGCAGAGGGAATGCCCCACGGATGCCACCCAGCTCGTCGTCGAAGATGTCCGGGAGGCGATGGGACCGGTGGCGGCGGAGGTCCATGGACATCCGAGCCGTCGTCTGAGTCTCGTGGGAGTGACCGGCACGAACGGGAAGACGACCGTGACCCACATGGTCGAAGCGATCGGCATCGCCGCCGGGCGCCAGGCGGGGCTGATCGGAACGGTCCACACCCGGGTCGGCTCGAACAGCATCCCCAACACCCGTACCACCCCGGAAGCTACCGATTTCCAGCGGCTCCTCGCCACCATGGTGCGGATGGGAGCCGAGATCGTGTCCGCCGAAGTGTCGTCTCACGCCCTCGCCATGCACCGGGTCGAGGCGGCGAGGTTCGCAGTCGCCGCCTTCACCAACCTCTCCCAGGACCATCTCGACTTCCACGGCGACATGGAGAGCTACTTCCTCGCCAAGGCGCGGCTGTTCGAACCCGACCTGTCGGAGCGGGCGGTGGTGTGGGTCGACGACCCAGCCGGCGAGCGGCTCACCCGGTCGATGACGATCCCGTATCTCACCGTCGGCGCCGACGCCGAAGTGACTGCCCGAAACCGACGAGTCGGGGTGGACGGCTCCCGGTTCGTCCTCGCCACGCCCGAGGGGGAAGTCGACGTCGAACTGCCCCTCGGAGGCGACTTCAACATCGACAACGCGCTGATCGCCGCCGGATGCGCGCTGTCACTCTCGATCCCTCTCGAGTCGATCGCCGCCGGGCTGCGGGACTTCCGCGGTGTGCCCGGCAGGTTCGAAGTCGTATCGGGCGATGCCACGGTCACGGTCCTCGTCGACTATGCCCACACCCCGGCGAGCATCGCCAACGCCATCGCTTCGGTGCGGGAAACCGGGCGAGGAGAGTGGGTCTCCGACGGTGGCACCCGGCGCCTGATCGTCGTGTTCGGGGCCGGCGGCGACCGTGACCGGGCGAAGCGTCCCCAGATGGGATGGGAGGCGATGGCTGCCGACGAGGTGATCGTCACCTCCGACAACCCGCGCAGCGAGCCACCCGAGGCGATCATCGAAGAAGTGGTGTCCGGTGTCGACGACCCGTCACGGGTACGTCGCCTCGTGGACCGGCGGGAGGCGATCGGCGCCGCCATCGAGATGGCCCGAGACGGGGACGTCGTTTTGATCCTCGGGCGAGGCCACGAGCGGGGCCAGGAGGTGCAGGGGCGAATCCTGCCGTTCGACGACCGGCTGGTGGCCCGGGAAGCGCTCATCGAGCAGGGGAGGATCGAGCCGTGATCTCGCTCCTCATCGGGGCCGCGGTCGCCTTGGTCGTGTCGATCTTCGGCACTCCCTACGCCATCCGGCTCCTCCGTCGTCGTCAGATCGGCCAGTTCATCCAAGACGACATCCAGCGCCAGCACGCCCACAAGCAGGGCACGCCGACGATGGGGGGCGTCGTCTTCGTGCTCGCCTGCCTCATCGGGTACTTCGTCGCCCACCTGCGCATCTGGACCCCCTCCACCGGCTTCTCCCTCCAGTTGCTCCCGTTCGGCGCCGGGGGCCTCCTGGCGGTGATGGCGCTCGTCGGCATGGCCGTGGTCGGTTTCGTCGACGACTACATCAAGTTCACCAACCAGCGCTCCCTCGGGCTGAGCAAGGGAGCCAAGTTCGGCGCCCAACTCGTCATCGCCATCCTCTTCGCGATGGGCGCCTCCGCCGCCGATGTGGTCACCGAGGTGTCTTTCGTCCGTCCGCTCGGCATCGATCTCGGCGCCTTCTTCTTCATCTGGGTGCTTATCATGCTGACCGGCGCCGCCAACGGTGTGAACCTCGCCGACGGCATGGACGGGCTCGCCAGCGGGTCCGGTGCCCTGGTCGTGGGCGCCTACACCATCATCGCCTTCTGGCAGTTCCGCAACGCCGCCCCCAACGGCATCTACGAAGCGGTCGATCCCCTCGAGCTGGCCACCCTCTCGGCGGCCATGTTCGCCGCCCTCCTCGGCTTCCTGTGGTGGAACGCCCCTCCGGCGAAGATCTTCATGGGCGACGTCGGCTCCCAGGCGATCGGCGGCCTCCTCGCCGCCCTCGCCCTCCTGACCAACACCCATCTCCTCCTCGTGATCGTCGGCGGGATCTTCGTCGCCGAGACGCTGTCGGTGATGCTGCAGGTGGCGAGTTTCCGTCTCACCGGCAAGCGGATCTTCCGCATGGCACCCATCCACTTCCACTTCGACCTGAAGGGCTGGCCGGAGACCACCGTCGTCATCCGCTTCTGGATCCTCACCGCCCTCGGGGTCGCTCTTGGCCTTGGGCTGTTCTATGGGGACTTCCTGGCCGTCGAAGGGATTCTGCAATGAGTCGGAAGTCGGAAGTCGGAAGACGGAAGTCGGAAGCCGGAAGACGGAAGACGGAAGTCGGAAGTCGGAAGACGGAAGACGGAAGTCGGAAGACGGAAGTCGGAAGCCGCAAGGTATGTGGTGGATGTGGACGCGATCTGCCGGTTGTCTCGGTGCGGAGACTCGGGCGGCTGTCTTTCGGTGTTTGTACGTCGACGTGCGGGGGGGTTGGGGGGCCGTCCCCCCCCCCGAGCGGAGCGCGGGAGTTCGTCACAGCCGGAAGTCGGAAGGCCCCCGCCTCGGGATCAGGGAGGGGCCCGTGAGGTTGCTCGTGCTCGGCGGCGGGGTGTCGGGGAGGGCGGTCTGTC
>Ga0079224_100010458_pt1 | contig 12737 bp, 11 predicted proteins | sample Stecom2015_FD_80414 | JGI IMG/M metagenome (GOLD analysis project Ga0079224, IMG submission 80414) | Agricultural soil microbial communities from Utah to study Nitrogen management - Steer compost 2015 | ecosystem: Environmental > Terrestrial > Soil > Agricultural land | place: USA: Utah...
AGCAAGGCGCAGCCCGCGCCGGGGATCGTAACCGCCTATCGTCCGGCCCTGCACGCCGGCATAAACCGGGGCACCCGGGCTGGCCCCGAGGTCGAGGCCGGAATGCAGCCCCTGAGAGATGCGGTCATAAGCAAACAGCCGACCCTGCCGAAACGCAAACAGGGAATTGCCGTAATACTGCACCCACTGGACATCCGCAGGATTGACCGGCAGGCGCTCGAACTGGAAATCAGCTACCAGCCGTTCAAAGTCGTCAAAGTTCGATGCAATGGCACGCGGCGAGCCAAGCAGATTTGGGAAATTCTGAGCAAGCTCATTGTACTGCGCATCAAGCTGGCTGGCCTGCGCATAATCGCGCTCGGCGTCTGCATAGCGCCCCAGAAAAATTTCGGCCTGTGCCCGGTTCAGGTAGATATCCGCCCTGTCAGGTTCGCGTTGCAGATAAGCTCCAAAGTCTTCGACTGCGGCCTCCAGGTCCAGGGCGTGGTAGCGCGCCAGCCCGCGCCGGTACAGAGCATCGGCAAAATCGGGATTAAAATTGATGCTGTTCAGTTCGATAACCCGGCTGTATTCGGCGTTGGCTTCCCCATAGTGCCCGGCTTCCAGATATTCGCCCGCGCGCGTGTAGAAATTCTCGATGGTGACGCCAACCTGCTGCTGGAACGCCAGAAGCTGATTGAGGCGCACAATCAGAACGCCGGCGCCCAGCAGCGAAACGGCCAGTACCACCACCAGATAACGCAGCCGGTTGATATTCTGCCGCTGTAGACGCAGTTCACGAGCCTGACGCGCCTGTTCCTCAGCGAGAAGGCGCTGCGCTTCCTGATTGCTGGCGTCAATGTAAGCGCGCTGCAAAGCCGTTGGCACAGGCGTCTTTTCTGCGCTATCCCGCAGCCACACATTGGCCTGTTCCAATTCTGCCCCCTTGAGCAGAAAGCTGGTATCCTGATTGTGTTTTTCCCATTCGCGCGCCCGTAGCAACAACCGGGTATGCGCCCGAACATATTCGACATCGACCTCAAGTGCCGATACAAGCTGAGCCGCCGCTGCATCGAAATCATCCGTTTCCCGAAAAAACAGCCAGTTCAGGTGTTTGAGGGCGCGCCAGTTGTTGCGGGCCTGCGTTTCCCAGTCTTTGTCGAACCAGTCCCCGGCAAGCTGGCGTTCATCAATTTCGCGGCGAATCACGGGGATGATGCGTTTGCCGTTCTCGATCGCGTGATGAATCTCCTGATTGCAGACTTCCGAAATCATTGAATCCGGGCTGATGACAACCAGGAACAGGTCGGCGGCCTCGACAGCCGCGTAAATCTCCTGAAGCCAGTCTGATCCGCGCGGGATGTCCTCCCAATCGACCCAGACATCCTTGCGCTGCTCAACCAGGATTGCGTGAAGGCGGCGTACAAACGCCTCGTCTTTACGCGAATACGAGATGAAAATATCGGCCATGTTCACCTCCCGTGCCTGATTGATTATGCGTTCAAGTGGGCGGGCTGTGCAAGAGGGCCTCAGAAAGCCAGCAGCGGCGCTTGACGCGGCTGCTGAGTATACTTGTCAGGGATTGGACGCAGCAGACAAAGGACGCAGCATGAGCCAACAGCTTATCGTCAATGCCGACGATCTCGGCCTGTCGCCGGGGGTGAACCGGGGCATTCTGGAAGCCCACCAGCGCGGCATCCTCACTTCAACCACCGCGATGGTCAATATGCCCGATGCCGAAGCCGGGATCAGACTCCTGCAGCGGGAAGCGCCGCAGGTAGGCATCGGACTGCACATCACGCTGACGACCGGCAGGCCAGTGCTGCCGCCAGAGCAGGTTCCATCACTGGTCGATGAAGACGGGATGTTTCCCTACATTATGGACGACCCACTGGCGCGCGCTGACCGGATGCAGGCCGATGAAATCAGGGCGGAGATACGGGCGCAGTTCGCGCGGTTTGTGGAACTGGCCGGGCACAAACCTGACCATCTGGATTCGCACCATCACGCGGCATATCATATCCCGGCAGCCTTCCAGACTCTGCTGGAACTGGCGGATGAACATCATCTGCCTATCCGCAATGCCTGCGACTGGCTGACCGATGAATCGCTGGATGCTCCCCGTTACGATGTGCTGCGGCAGATGCTCGCGTCCCGGCCGGCCCCACGCTGGCCCGATCACTTCGAGACCAGTTTCTATGATGCCGGCGCGACGCTCGATCATCTGCGTAGCATTCTGACAAACCTGCCAGAGGGCGTGACCGAGCTGATGTGCCATCCCGGTTATTATGATGGCTTCCCGATGTACTACGCTGCGCAGCGCAATACCGAAGTCGCCGTGCTGACTGACCCTTCCGTTCGGGCGCTGGTCGCCGAACGGGGAATCGAACTGGTCGCATTTGCTGAAGCGATAAACAGCTAAATCGCTCTGCCTGTCGCCGGGGCGCGGCCTGCTATACCAGTGGATAAGCGCAGCGCGAATTCTAGTCCCGATCAAAGATGGCCTGAAGCTGCCGCGTGAGTTCAGGATGATCGGTGTTAAAGCTCGTCCCGCTGACGGTGGCAAAGTAATCCCACGAGATGTTGGACGTGCTGATGATGAGCCGCCGGTCTGTAACGACGTACTTGGGATGATTAACCCGGCTGTGTTCGGGATAGGCCCGGTTCACGCCGGCGACACGATCCCAGCCGGGGATGATGAACCATTTGACTTCGATCTGGCCCGCTGCCAGACGGTGATCGGCGCGGGCAGCGTCAGCCATCGCGCGCAGGGCGCGGAGACAGGGCGCGGTGTGGGCGGACGTGTGCGGCCAGTGACCCACCAGCAGCCGGACATGGACGCTGCGACTGATGGCGGCGCGCAGCAGCGCATCGATGAGATCAGGCCACCACAGGGGGGTAGCAACGGCTCCATTCAGCTTGATTTTGTCGTCTGCTTCATCATATTCTCCGCCGGCGAAACCCAGCGGCACGAAGTTCATGAAGCTGAGGCAGATCGATTCCCGTGCGTCGTGGATGGCGTACAGCAGCGCGTCGAGGTCAAAGGTGCGCCCCGGCGGACACATTTCGGGCGGGCTGCTGGTGATAAATGCGCTGGCGGCGACGCCGTTGAGGGTGACGGACATTGGATTTTCGATATTGAAGGGGGTGCGCAAAGCCGGCTGGTCAAGCGGGTTGGGTGCGCGTTCCGCCGCTGCCACCAGGTCTGACCAGGCCGGAACATAACGTTCGATGCGCACCGCCGGGTCAAAGACCAACCGCGCATCCGGTTGCAGGCTGCACACGTGCCACCATGTTTCAAAGAACCGGGTGATGTCCTCGCCAAGCGCCGGATCATCTTCGACCACAATTCCCAGTTCCTTGACCTGCGTGAGCGAGCGCCAATCCATGTTGGCCGAACCAAGATAGAAGCTGGTGCGATCAAAGACCCACAGCTTGTGATGCATGATGCCAGCCTGATACCAGTCGGTCATGTCGATCTGCCGAATCTCGACCTGCTGCGGGAAACGTTCCAGCAGGATGTGTGCTTCAGGCTCATCGCCAAAGCCGGGGCTTTGCAGGATGCGGATGCGGACGCTGCGCGCGGCAGCGTCGGCGAGCGCCTCGAACAGCCGCCGGCCATGATCGCCGCCCAGTTCGGCCAGTCGTTCTTCGGTCAGCCCCATTTCGTCGACGCGAGTCGGGTCCGGGTTGAGCGTCCAGTACATGGCGGTCAGGTCGATGGTGTGGCGGGTGTTCTGCACCAGACGGAGCAGGGTATCCTCGGTGTAATGTCCGTCCGGGCTTCGGAAATCCTCCAGGCCGGTTGGGATCGACTCGACAAGATAAGCAGCAGGCATTGGCCGACTCCTGATAAACGAAAAACTGAAAGGGTAACTATAGCGCACTTTTCGCCTTCACCGCACGCCTGTCAGCGCCGCGTTTCCTGACTGTACTGTTGCTTCTTCACCTCTTTGCGATTATCTTTTGTTCTGAACCGCTGTCCCTGAGCCGGAGAGCGAAAATCCGCCTCTGACTCAGCAGCCATTTCAGGAGCTGCCCATGCCATCACAGGCATCCATCAGCAACCTTGGCCCGAAAACCGGAGACTGACGCATGAGCGGACGGCCCGCCCCGATTCGCACCGACAGCAGCAATGCTTTCGCCCATAACACCATCCGCCAACGTATCCCGGCGATAATCCGCGAGACACAGGCGCTGAACCCGGATTATCCACAGCCGGTGCAGGCTGCCCTGAGCGATCTGCACGACGCGCTGGTGAACGACACCCTGATCCCGATGCTTGATCTGCCCGCGCCGGATTATGATGACTGGCTGCCCCTGTGGACGCCCCATCGTGGCGAGACGTGGCAGAATACGGCGTGGTTCTTTGCCGAAATTTACTTCTACCGGCTGCTGATTCAGGCTGTCCGCTGGTGGGAAACCGGGCGTGACCCCTTCGCCCCGAAGAAGGCCGAAGAATACGCCGGGCCACAGGCGTGGGAACTGCTGGCAAGCGCGCTGGAGGTCGAAGGATCGCCGCAGAAAAAGCTTTCGGCCATGATCGAGTATGCGCTGTGGGGCAACCGCATTGACCTGAGCTACGCGCTGGCGGCTTCGCACGGCAATCATATCGCTGATGACGACCTGCTGGTTGATGAGCGCGGGCCGGTCATCGACCACGTGCTGCGGGTGGGCGGAACGGTGCATATCATTGCCGATAACGCCGGAACCGAACTGGCAATGGATATGGCGCTGATCGACCTGCTGCTGCGTGACCGTATCGCCAGCCAGGTGATGCTGCATGTCAAGCTGCACCCGACCTTTGTCAGCGATGCCACCATGCCGGATGTGCTCCACTTTCTTGATCTGACACAGGGTCATGGCCCATCAATCAGAGCCTTTGGCGACAGGCTGCGCACATTTCTGGAGGACGGGCGGCTGCGGTTAGCGCCTGATTCTTACTGGAACAGCACGCGCTACCTGTGGGATTTACCGCCCCGGCTGGCGCAGGTGTTTTCCGGCGGGACACTCGCAATCATCAAAGGGGACGCCAACTACCGGCGCATGGTGGGTGACGCTATCTGGCCGCCAGAAACCGCGCTGGCTCATGTCGCCGGCTATTTCCCCTGCCCGCTGCTGGCGCTGCGCACGCTCAAAAGCGATCCGGTGGTCGGGCTGCCGCCCGGGCTGGCGCAAAAGCTGGATATAATCGATGACCAGTGGCGGGTCAATGGCCGCCGGGGCGTACTGCAAACGAGTCTGGAGATGAGATGATGCGGTATTCGGAGAATTATATTCAGGTGTGCCAGGCAACCGAAGCGCACGCGGCTGGCGTGCTGGGCCGGGCGCTGACGGCACGGGAGAAACAGGCGATCTGGGATGCAGGTACGCTGACGTGGCTGGAAATGGTGGTGCAGGTTCCCATGCGCAAGGCCGTCGTTCCAGAGCAGGTCGAAACGATTCTGGACAGCGCAGCGGGCGAAACCGAAGGCCGGCTGGCCCAGATGGTCGAGGCGCTGGCCGGAATGCTGGGCGCGCTGCTGGAACGCGATCTGTCGACAGCAGAACGCCAGCATCTCGACCGGATTCCCACGGTCATCGCCGTCATTCAGATGGGCGAGGATGTGGCCGATGCCGAACCCGCGCAGCGCGAGTCGCTTCTTGAACAAATGCTGGAACAGCTATGACCGCGCTGGTCAGAAGCGTACAGCCAACAGCCTCCGTCTGAGTGTTGTTGCGGTCATAGCCGATCAGGTTGTTTTCGCAGCGCCACCATCACGCTTTTGACCAAAATGCCGCCGCCTGTTCATCGTTAACATGTCCTATTGCGTTAGAAAATAAATTGTAGTATCGTTGAAACAATTGGGGGGTATTTGACCCCGAAGCTCGCTGCGAACCACAGGCTTCTCGAAGCGGTACTGAGTGAACGGCTGTGGGTATCAAGGCCATTTTTGTAACAACTTTTTCAGGAGTCTATGAGCAATGCCCGACCGCAAGACCGGCGTTGTAAAATGGTTCAACGCCGACAAAGGCTATGGCTTCATCCATCAGGATGATGGGCCGGACGTATTCGTTCACTATTCCGCTGTCCAGGGAAGCGGGTTCCGCACGCTGGAAGAGGGTGAACGGGTCGAATTTGAAATTACTGAAGGACAGAAGGGTAAGCAGGCCAGCAACGTGGTTCGTTTAGGTTTGTGAGCTTAAGTTTCGTCAGTGATAATCCCCGCATGGCTGCGGGGATTTTTTATTCCCCGGCCTACAGCGTCATGATGCGTTTGGCGATTCGCAGTTGCTTAGGGAAGATGGGCAGAAAATCGAGCAGATTGTGATAGCGACCGGCCTGCTGTTCGCTCAGAAAGCGGCGCAGCACACTGATCGTGCCCGGCAGGATGGTCATCCCCTGTGCCTTGCGGGCCATCAGCACATAGGCTTTGGCTTCGGCGGCGCTGACATAATCTTCCAGATAGATAGCCACCGCAGCCGCTACCCAGAGGGCCACGAATTGTTCTTCCCAGGTGGGATACATCGCCACAAAGTCGTCACCAACCGGAATCGCATTCTGAGCCGCTTCCATCAGGCGATCTGGGTGATGGCGCAGGTAGGCAATAATGAGCAGCCGCCCAAACTGAGTCAGCGCCGCGCGGTAAACATGAGCCGGGTCATCATCGAAAGGCCAGGGCGGGCTGTCGCCCCATGCCAGACGCGGAGCCGCGATACACAGCAGTTCCTGGCCGACGCGCGCGCCGATCTCGTGGTCGGTAGGGTACGAAATGTTGGGCACGAATACAAGCTGCTCCTGCACCTCCCCGATAAACGGCCTCAGAAATGGTTTGAAAGCGATGTTGTGGAAAATGCGGCGCGCTTCGTGCAGACTCTTGCTCCAGACGGCTTCCTCCTGCTGCCACCAGTCCGCCAGACCGGTCACGCGATAAAAATCGCGCAGCTCCATAATCCAGCGCGGCGGAACCCAGCCCGGCAGCACGTCGATCTGCAATTCGAGGCCGGGCCAGCTCAGGCACAGCGCGAACGTAAACATGGCTTCCAGCGGCGCGCCCTGATCGAGCAGACCCTGCAAGCTCTGCACTGCCGGGTGATTGAGATGATCGCTGAGGTATTTGCGCGTGGCGCGGGCGTGCGCATGTGTGCCATGAGGCTGGCGTTTCTGCGATTGTTCCGGCCAGTTGGTCGCCGCCAGTACGGCTGACATCAGGCGCAGACGGTCATCGATTCTCACGATCACGTCCGATGGATGGGTCATTCCGCTTTCCTGTTTTTGGTGGCGTTCCGGTTTATGGTAAGCTGTATCGTTATTGTAGAGTGCAAGTGAGCGCGGGGCAAGCCGCTGACCATTAAGGGGTGGGCAATGCGAGTTGCCTTGTTTACGGATACGTTTTTGCCCAAAGTCGATGGTATCACCACCGTGATCTGCCTGCTGCTCGATCATCTGGCCGAGCGTGGCATTAAAACGCTGATTTTCTCGCCGCGCACCGGGCCGATTGACCATTACAACCAGACGCCGGTCATCACGGCCCCCAGCGTGCCATTTCCTTTCTACCCGGACCTCCGCATGGGCCTGCCGACGCGGCGCACCTTCCGTGAACTGCGCGCTTTTCAGCCGGATGTGATCCATTTTATTCACCCATCGGTGTTCGGTCTGGCTGCCTATGCGATCATCCGGCGGCGCACCAACTGGCCGGTGCTGGTATCGTATCACATTGATTATGGGCGGGTGGCGCAGCATTATACTGTCGGCCCGTTTAATGCCCGCTTTATCGAGCCGGCCATCAATTTCCTGACGCGCTGGATCATGAATCAGGCGGATTACAACCTGGCTCCGTCGCGCCTGATCCAGCAGCGTGTGCGCGAAATTGGCGTGACGGCGGAAGTTGGGTTGTGGCGGCGCGGCGTCGATGCCGAAAAATTTCACCCGCGCTATGCCAGTGCCGATATGCGCGCGGCGCTGTCGGGCGGTCATCCCGACGAGGTGCTGCTGCTGTATGTCGGGCGGCTGTCCTCAGAAAAACGGCTGTTCGATCTCAAAGCGGTGCTGGAGCAGATTCCCGGCACGCGGCTGGCGCTGGTCGGTGATGGCCCGGCACGCCCGGAACTGGAGGCGCTGTTCGCCGGTCTGCCGGTGACGTTCACAGGCTATCTGCAAGGCGAGGCGCTGTCCCAGGCCTATGCCAGCGCGGATATATTCGTCTTTCCTTCGGCGTTGGAATCCTTCGGGCTGGTGGTCGTCGAGGCGATGGCGGCGGGGCTGCCGGTGGTGGCGTCACAGGTTGGCGGCGTGCCTGATGTGATCGAGGTAGGGCGCACTGGATACGTCTTCGAGCCAGGGGATGTGGCCGGGCTGGTTGCCGGTGTCCGCCGGATTGCCCGTGACCGCGCCTGTATCGAGCAGATGGGCCGCGCGGCCCGCGCCTTTGCCGAGACGCAGACGTGGCCCGCTATGATGGATGAGGTCATCGAACATTATCGAAGGCTGAGCAGCGCAGAACCGCGCTGATCTGAGTTCAGGTTAGCTCCGCAATCCCGATGCCCTGTTCGCCGGCGATGCTGTAGAGCAGGTACATGCGGCCATCTTCCTGATATACCGCCGGATCGCGCAGCTCGCGCACCGGAACAAGGCTTGCCCCACGTGCCGAAGGCTGGAGCGGCAGATCACAGCCTTCGTAGGGTTCGTCGGGCGTGAGTACCACCTGCGGCGGGCCGGGCTGCCAGTCGCGCCAGTCAGCGGAGCGGGCATCGACCTCACTCATGAGAATACACTCCGGCGCATCACCCGCACGCGAATAAAACACGCGCAGCATCTCGCCAGCAGCGGCGACGGCCAGATGCCGGATTGATGGTTGGCCGGGTGGGAAGAAAAAATCGTCGCGCCGGGAATCATCACCGAACAGCAGCGGGCCTCGCTCAAAGGGGCTAGAACCGTCTGGCGAACGGTACAATAAACCCGGCATCGTCATTCCATAAACCATGCCCTTAAAATCGAACGCGCGCAGATAGGCAAAGGCCACAATGTCCGGCTGCTCGGTAAAGCGCAGGCCGTCAGACGAAACAGCCATACGGCTGCGCTGCTGCCGGAACATGGGCGCGTTGATCTCCGGCTGCACCTGGGCCTGCTCGTCAGGTGTCAGCACGCCATGATAGTACAACCGAATCTGCCGCCGGGCGTGATCGACACAGGCATCAGGCGAGGCAATGTGACTGGTAAAGCGCGACTCTTCCAGTTGCAGCACACCCGGTTCATGGATGCGCCAGGGGCCGGTCAGGTCGTCAGCGTAGGCCAATCGAATATGCTTGCCGTGATGGTGAGCGAAATACAGGTAATACTGGCCGAGTGGATTTGTCACCCAATCCGGCACGCGAATCAGCGATGGGCCATTAATGTTGGTTGCCATCTCCGGGTCTGCGCCGGGTGTTTGCGCGGTGATGATCGGATTATTGGGCAGGCGGCGGGCGTTCATATAAATTCTGTGCTCTTGGTTTTCGACGATTATACGTTTGGCTGCTGGGCTGCTCAAGTCTGGCTATGAGGGCGAAGGGTCAGGAAAAAGGGGTATCCACGCCGTTGTGAATACCCCCTCCGGCCATTCGCTGATTCTGGCATTGTCACCCTACACGCGGGAATGTGCCGGTGTCGGTCGCCAGCCGCGCACTGACCGCTGGCCGCCGGTTGAAGGCGGGCTGATCGCGCTCGGTAATCAGCAGCGCTGAGCGACCTTTGGTGAAGTAGTTCCACAACCACTGCACCAGCACCAGCACCCGATTCTCGTGGTCCATCTGGTACATCAGATGAACCACCAGCCAGATCGGCCACGCCAGCCAGCCGAACAGCCGCAGCCGCCCAATTTCGGCCACTGCCGCGCCGCGCCCGATAGTCGCCAGATTGCCCGGATCGCGGTAACGGAACGGCGGCAGATTTTGCCCACGCTGCTGCCGCTTGAGCAGTTCGGCTACGTAGCGCCCCTGTTGAATCGCCACCTGCGCCACCCCGGGCAGCGGTTGACCGGTCTGGTGTGCGTAGTGGGCCAGATCGCCTACCACGAAGATGTCCGGGTGTCCGGGCACGCTCAGATCAGGCTCAACGATCACGCGCCCGCCACGATCGGTTTGTGCGCCGGCGGCTTTTGCCAGCGCCTGACCCAGCGGCGAAGCCTGCACGCCGGCGGTCCACAGCACCGTGCGCGCAGCGATAAACTGCTGCTGGTCGCCGCTGGAGATGGTGACGCCCGCCGGCTCCACATCGGTGACGCGCCTACCCGTCAACACCTCAACGCCCAGCCGTTCCAGAGACGCCGCTGCCCGCGCAGACAGATCAGGATGATAGGTCGGCAGCACGCGATCACCGCTTTGCACCAGCACAATACGCGCATCCACCGGGTTAATATTGCGGAACTCGTTGCGCAGCGTTTCGCGGGCAACTTCGGCCAGCGCCCCCGCCATTTCGACCCCGGTTGGGCCACCACCGATCACCACAAAGGTCAGCCAGGACTGCACCTCAGCCGGGTCATTGGCTCGTTCTGCCGCTTCAAAGGCGCTCAGCACACGACGGCGAATTTCTGTCGCATCCTCGATAGTTTTCAGGCCGGGCGCAACTGCTTCCCACTGGTCGTTGCCGAAGTAGTGTTTGCCCGATCCGGCAGCGACGATAAGTTTGTCGTAACGGATCGTACCGTCGCGCAGGATCACCTGCTTGTTCACGACATCGAAATCCACCACTTCACCTAACAGCACGCGCGCATTTTGCTGATTTTTCAGCAGACGGCGCAGCGGCGTGGCGATGTCCGCCGGCGAAAGTGCCCCTGTCGCCACCTGATACAGCAGCGGCTGAAACAGATGATGATTGCGACGGTCGATCAACGTGATATTGACCGGCGCGTCCTTCAGACGATGGGCCGCATACAGGCCGCCGAATCCACCCCCGATAATAACGACACGCTCCCGCATGGCTTCCTCCTTCTCGGTGTTGTCCTAACTTACCCCCTGAAATAAGCCCAAAGTATCAGTAGCAAAAGAAAAGCCGGGCATCAGCCTCACGATGGCAGGGCGCATTAAAGTACAGTGCATCCCTGCCGGATGCCCGGTAATGCGATTTTTATCGCCTCGAAAAAGATGTAAGTTGAGTTGGCGATGTTTGGGAGAGCCGGAGACCCTCTTCTACGTCAGGCTGGCTTCGGCGGATTCAAGCTCGATATCGAGTACCCCGGCCAGCGCATGGGAGACGTGCTTCACCGCGTCCTCGAGCGACAGGCCGTTCTTGAGCCGCAGCGCGCGGTACGTCAGCGGGTTGAGCATGGCCCGCACAAAACGGGTCATGGTCTCTCGGTCGCTGATACCTTCCGGCCAGTCATGCAGCAAAGCATCCACCATCTGGCTGATAAAGGCTTCATATTCCTTTATCGCCCGCGCCAGCACCGGCGAATTATCCTCCAGCGTGTAGCCTGTCCACGTTGTGCCCATAGTGGTTTCGTTCAGGCGATAGGCCGCCTTTACCACCTCTAGCAATCGTTCGCCCCGGTCTGCGATGGCGGCCAGTGCCTCCAGCGCCGGGTAATCCAGATTGGCGGCGACGTGACTGGTGCAGGCGACGAACAGGTCTTCCCGTGTCGGGAAATACTTGTTGACGGTCGGCAGGGATACCCCGGCTTCCTCGGCGACTGCCGACAGGGTAGTGATCCCCTGCCCGTGCAGCTTGACGGCTGCTTCGACGATAGCCTGCCGGGTGCGCTCGGCGCTTTGTGCCCGGCGGCGCGAATTGTAGGTGCGCTTCATATTGTATGTGCCTCACTTATTGAATATAGATATACTATAATAAATATAGGATGTCAATACCCCAAAATGGGAAAATAAAAAAGGGGCGCACGCAGCGCCCCGATTTGTTTCTCCTGACGTCTGTGATGCGACTTACAGATAGCGCGCGCTCGCCATAGCGATCAGGGCGATGACCGACAGATAGAAGCTGATGCGCGAATTTGTGTTCATCTTCAGCGCGAGTTCGCGCAGCGCCGTCAGACCTTCCGGCGAAACAGTGCCGTCATCCGGCACATGCTGCCTGAGCGCCTCTTCCATCGCCTGATTGGCCCGTCCGGCGACTGCGCCGCCATGTCCAATCGCCAGCAGGCCAAACAGCGCGCCGATACCGAGGACGATGTTCCCGGTCTGGGTGAAATAGCGCGGCGAATTGGCGACGATATACAGCAGGATACCGGCCACCACAGTAACCACAGCGGCGTAGGGGATCGCCCGGGCAATCGCGGTGCGGGCATACATCGACTTCATGAAGCGCAAACCGCTTTCGCCAGCCGCCCCTATTGCCGGACCGACAAAAAAGACCATCGTCGCCCCCAGGCCAACCCACGCCACCCCGCCGACGATGTGAATCAGACGCAGGATGATACGAAGTGCAGTGACAAGCTGTTCGTCCATGACAACTCTCCCCTAGAGTGTGAGTAAATAAGCGATCAAATCCGCAATCTGCTGCGATGTCAGACGCTGTTCATACTGATTGTACATGATATTGGAGAAGCCGTTGACTATATAGGCTGCTGGGTGGATGATGCTGGTGTAGGTGTAATCCTCGGCGCTGACGTTCTCCTGCCGGGTGCGGGCTGTCGCGGCATAGCCTTGCAGCGTCGGGCCGATCAGCTGGCTGCCATCAAGCGTGTGGCAGGTTGAACAGGCTGGCGCGCCGCCAACATTTTCGGTAAACAGCGCCGCGCCGCGCGCCACATCACCCGGCGGCAGGCTCTCAACAGATTGGGCGTCAGCAG
>Ga0079224_100010459_pt1 | contig 12735 bp, 13 predicted proteins | sample Stecom2015_FD_80414 | JGI IMG/M metagenome (GOLD analysis project Ga0079224, IMG submission 80414) | Agricultural soil microbial communities from Utah to study Nitrogen management - Steer compost 2015 | ecosystem: Environmental > Terrestrial > Soil > Agricultural land | place: USA: Utah...
CCCCTGTGTACTACAAAAAATTAAAGGCCTTTATATTCGCATATCTTAAAAATCACTGTACCCCCCTACGAGCATTGAATGCCGAAAAACCAAAAATTATTTTTAAAATCGTGTTTTTTGCGCAAGCTGGGTTAAAATTGCCCACAAATTTCCGGAATGTCTTGTTTGGACCTCGAAATATTTGCTACTAGCGAGAACAAGGAATAAATATTGTTGCTTTGAAACATAAGAATTCGTTTGAATATTCGAATACCGTAACAGGCTGCCTAATTCTAATATTTTTTATCACCAGAGTCGCCATATCGTACACGGGTCCATGGCTTCTGCTATTCGCAGTCATTGGACTGGTCAATATCATGTTGAAATTTTGGATGATAATTCGATCATATCCTTCAGAACGAAGCTGGAAAGTCTTCCGAATATGCTGGACTTATTTACTTTCAGATATTGTTCTGACCACTTTGTTTTCACATTATGGCGGTTTGATCTGAGATCAAGCTACCATGTATACCTTACATTCTCGTAAATCGGGCCAATTACACTTCTTTAAGGGAACTTTTATGCGAGGGAAAAGGACAAAAAAATGGGATCGCATGGTGGAGTGCAATCCCACAAAATGAATCAATCGGGGTTTATCGGCTGTTTCTTTTGGAGCCCCAGCACATGATCCATTAACTTTAAGTCATTTAACGAATCCCTGTTTCTTTACTGATGTTTGAATACGCACAGGAGCTTCATATCCCCACATCAAATATAAAAACAAGCTCATAGCGAACCAACACATTATAACAATCGGTCATAATTTGGAATGAACGGGTGATTCCTCAGGCTACTTTGGTGATTATAACTGAACAAATTTGAACCAGAGTCAGATTTTAAAATATAGAAACGCATGGCCGTGCCTCTGTTCAAAGATCACCTTCAGAATGTGGAAATCAGAGGTTAATTGTAGAAACGCCCGGCATCTGTTCGACCACCCCCTTCCCTTAAAAAACAGGTTCATTTTGGGTGGTAATCTTTTTATCAGGTTCATATTTAAGATATTTTGATCTTTTTTTCTTATTTTATGACATAAGTCATACAGCGACTACACCACGATGCATACCTTGCACTAAAATTTAAAACATTTCTACCATGAAAACACTATTGAAATGCGCCGCGCTGGCATTGATCCTGGCGTGCGGAAATGACAAATCCACCACCGAAACATCTTCAAACCAACCAACCACCACCCAGGAAGCACCAAAGCCACAAGTCAAAGCCTCGGAACGAATCGACCTGGAGAACAAAGGTGTGGGACCTATCACCTCGATCACGCTGGATCCGGAAATCGACCGCAAATTGGCAGTAAAAGGGAAGGAAATTTTCGACATGATGTGCGTCGCCTGCCACAAGCCAGATTCCAAATTTATCGGACCTGCTCCCATAAATATTCTCCAAAGAAGATCGCCGGAATGGGTGATGAACATGATCCTCAACCCCGATGTGATGGTCAAAGAAGACCCCCTTGCCAAAGACCTACTCATGGAATTTAACGGATCCCCCATGGCCAATCAAAACCTCAACGAAGACGAAGCCCGGGCCATCCTGGAATACTTCAGAACTCTCTAATCTTTTCCAAAAATATAAGTCATGAAAACATTGTCTTTTCCTTTTGTCACAATTGCAATCTGCAGCCTCGCAATCCTGGCAGCATGTAACGCTCCCGGCTCACAATCACAGGGTGCCTTATCTTCCAATGCCGCAACACGGACCTACATTCCTCCAGGTGAATACGACGAATTCTACGGTTTTTTGTCCGGAGGATTTAGTGGCCAACTCTCAGTCTATGGCATCCCATCCGGACGTTTGCTCAAAGTTATTCCGGTTTTCTCTCAGGATCCTGAAAAAGCGTACGGCTACAACGAAGAAACCAAACCGATGCTCCAGACTACCTTTGGAATGATACCCTGGGACGATACTCACCATCCTGATATTTCACAAACCAATGGACAACTCGATGGACGTTGGGTGTTCATGAATGCCAACAATACCCCACGGGTAGCCCGCGTAGATCTCACCACCTTTGAAACGGCGGAAATAATCGAAATCCCCAACAGTGCAGGGAACCACAGTTCAGCCTTCGTAACCGAAAACACGGAATATGTGATTGCCGGCACCCGGTTTGGCGTTCCCATCCCCCAGCAGGATATACCCATTTCCGAACGCAAAGGTAAATTCGCTGCCAGCTTTTCATTTCTCAGCGTTGATCCCAACAGTGGTCATATGGATCTTTCTTTTCAGATCAGAGTTCCAGGCTTCGATTACGATCTCGCTCACCCCGGACGGGGCAAGTCTCACGGCTGGTACTTCGTTAGCTCATACAATACCGAAGAAGCCCACACCCTCATGGAGGTCAATGCCTCTCAAAATGACAAAGACTTTATCGCCGCCATCAATTGGAAAAAGGCGGAGGAATACATCCAAAGTGGTGATTTCACCACAGAAAACACCGAATATTACCACAATATTTACGACGAATCCACCCACACTGCTACCGCTACACTCAAAAAGGAAGTCCGTGTCCTGGATGCTTCCGAACTTCCAGGCCTGGTGTACTTCCTCCCAACTCCGAAATCGCCTCACGGCTGTGACGTGGATCCTTCAGGAGAATATATCGTGGGTAATGGTAAATTGTCAGCAGACCTGACCGTCCATTCATTTTCCAAAATGCTCGAAGCCATCGAGCAAGAGAAATTTGCCGGCGAAGCCTACGGAATTCCCATTCTCAATTTTGAAGATGTTTTGGGAGGTACGGTGGTCCAACCCGGATTGGGGCCTCTGCACACTGAGTTTGATGATAAAGGCAATGCCTATACGACTTTCTTCATTTCCTCTGAGGTAGTCAAATGGAAACTGGGCACCTGGGAGATTCTGGATCGCCAACCTACCTATTATTCCGTAGGTCACCTGGCCATTCCGGGGGGTAATTCTGCCAAACCATTTGGTAAATACATGATCGCCATGAACAAGATCACCAAGGATCGATACCTCCCTACCGGTCCTGAAATGAACCACTCAGCCCAGCTTTATGACATTACGGGGGACAAAATGGAATTACTACTGGATTTTCCAACGATAGGAGAACCTCACTACGCATCCCTCATCCCAGCAGAAATAATCCAGTCCAAATCCAAAAAAATATTTCTGCTTTCCGAAAACAAACACGAACATGCGACCACACGGGATTCAGATGTTCGGATAGAACGTAAAGGAAATGAAGTCCACGTCTACATGACCATGATACGAAGTCACCTCAACCCGGACAACATTGAAGGAATTAAGGTAGGTGATAAGGTATATTTTCATGTCACCAATCTGGAACAGGATTTTGATGTTCCGCACGGATTTGCAATGATGGGCGCCACCAATACGGAATTGCTGGTGATGCCAGGGCAAACTGAAACCATGGTGTGGGAGCCGACCAAGGTGGGGATCTGGCCATTCTACTGTACCGATTTTTGCAGTGCACTGCATCAGGAAATGCAGGGCTTTGTTCGGGTATCCCCTGCAGACTCCAATATTCCTTTGGCCTGGTCCCTTGGAGATTAAGGAAGTAGTGTTTTCAATTTTTGCATGGGTCAGGTAGCACACTGAAGCCTGACCCATATTTTCCCATTCAAGGCCACCATATTATGAAAAAAGCAAGCATATTGATGATCATCGGAAGTTGCCTGGTAGCCGGACTATTTTTCCTCCCCTTGTGGACCATTATGCTGGGCGCTCCACAATATCCGGACCCCCTTGGTATGAAAATTCATATTTCCAGGCTCGAAGGCGATGAACCTTTTGATCTGCAAAATATCGACGGGCTCAACCACTATATAGGTATGCAGCCTTTACCCGGGCCTGGAGAAATGTGGGAGTTTGAAGTTTTTCCCTGGGTAGTGGGAATCATGGTTTTTCTGGGACTGGTCATCGGCATCCTGGGAGCCAAACGGACATTATCACCCTATTGGTTCCTGGGTTGGTTCGTTGTCATGGCAGTACTTGGTCTAATTGGTATCTACGATTTCAATCTTTGGCTGACCGATTATGGCACCAATCTGGATCCCAATGCCATCATGAAGCTTACCCAACCAGATGGAACACCGATGACCTACAAACCACCCCTTCTCGGATATCAGAAAATGCTCAATTTTGATGTGTACTCTTATCCAGCCTCCGGGGCCTACGCCATGGGCATCGGCATGTTGTTCGTACTAGGAGCCTATTTTACAGGCAGAAGATCCTCGAAATATTCTTAAAATAAAAAAAACAATCATGTATAAATTAATTGCCGTACTGGTTATCGTCATACTGGGGCTTTCAAGCTGTCAAATTCGGCCCGACCCTATTCGATACGGATCGGACCTGTGCTCCTATTGCCATATGACCATCGTGGACAAACAATTTGCGGCCCAGCTGGTCACCAATAAAGGCCGAACGAAAAAATTTGATGCCATCGAATGTATGGTCAGTTTCCTGAAAACGGAGGATAAAAATGATTACGCGATGTTTCTCATCACTGATTTTGAAAATCCTGGTGACCTGATCGACGCTACCTTATCCACCTATCTCATCAGTCCTTCCTTACCCAGCCCGATGGGTGCATTCCTATCGGGATTCGCGCATCGAAATTCAGCAGAACGGATCCGAGAGGAGAATGGTGGCGAAATATTGAACTGGATACAACTAAAATCACATCTAAACAATAGCCATGACATGATATCGCATTAGTGTTCCAATTTATACGGTCCTGACTTATGGAATGGAACCCACAGACACTACAACATACAGCAAAAATGAAAACACACTATCTTCTTTGGTCGATCCTTGCGATTATTATATCAACGGGTACACCGATCACGGTGTTGGCCAGGACAATCGAAGTTCATCCTCAGGGCCCCGGAATAGGAAAAACAGTGAAGGAGGCACGGCCCCATGATACGATCCTTGTCAGATCGGGTACATACAGGGAATTCAATATCCTTATTGACAAACCCCTGGTCATCCAGGGTATCGATCATCCCATCATCGACGGGGCATACCAGGGAGAGATCATCCGAATAACCTCAGACAGCGTTACACTGGACGGGTTAATCATCCGGGGAGTACAGACCAGTTACACCCAGGATCACGCTGCAATCAGGGTGGTCCAAAGTCGCGACTTCGTACTACAAAACTTAATCCTGGAGGATTTCTTTTTTGGAATCTACCTCCAAAAGTCTCACCATGGCAGGATCAGCCACAATATTATCCGCGGCAATGCCAGTGATGAATTTGGATCCGGAAATGGAATCCACCTCTGGTACGCTCAGCAAGTAATGATTGAAAACAATACCATATCAGGTGCACGGGACGGTATATATTTTGAATTTGCCGACAGTTGTTTGATCCGCAACAATCACAGCCACCACAATATAAGGTACGGACTGCATTTTATGTTTTCCAATCATGACCGGTATGAAAACAACACTTTTGAAAACAACGGAGCCGGGGTGGCGGTGATGTTTTCCCGCAACATCGATATGATCGACAACATTTTCACTCAAAACTGGGGACCCTCTTCCTATGGGCTCTTACTGAAGGAAATTTATGACGCAGAAATTAGTGGAAATAGTTTTATCAAAAACACCACCGGCATCCAGGTGGAAGGATCCAATCGCATCATTTATACTCGAAATAGTTTTATAGAAAATGGCTGGGGCCTCAAAATCAGGGGTGCGATATATACAAACCATTTCACCTATAATAATTTCCTGCACAATTCCTTTGACCTGGCTTACAACAGTCAGATCCATGACAATGAATTTAAATATAATTACTGGAGCCGATATTCAGGTTATGATCTGGACAAGGACGGCATCGGTGATGTTCCATACAGACCCGTGAATCTTTTTTCTTATATCGTCAATCGGATTCCGGAAAGCATTATCCTGTTAAGGAGTTTATTTATGGACATCATTGACTTCTCAGAAAAGGTGTCGCCCTCCTTCACCCCCGACAATCTGATTGACCCTTCACCTCTTATGAAAAAGATAATATGATTCGCGTTCAACAACTGGAAAAAAGCTTTGGCAAGAACGAGGTCCTTAAAAAACTCAATCTCCATATCCCTGAAGGAGGAATCTATGCTGTATTGGGACCCAATGGATCTGGAAAAACCACATTGATCAAATGCATCCTTGGGATGGTTATTCCAGACGATGGTCAGATAGAGGTAGACGGCATATCCGTGGACCAAAGCTGGAAATACCGAAAATCCATCACCTACATGCCACAGATCTCGCAATTCCCGGGGAATCTTCGACTTCGCGAATTATTAAGCATGATCAAAGATCTTAGGGGAGCGTCTTCCAGTGAGCAGGAATTGATTGACATACTCGGACTGAAACCCTTTCTCAATAAGAAGATGGCCAATTTGTCGGGAGGTACTCGCCAGAAGGTCAATATTGTACTGGCTCTGATGTTTGACTGTCCCATTCTTATCCTTGATGAACCCACCACTGGTCTTGATCCCGGCTCCATGATCAAACTAAAAAATCTGTTGAAACAGGAACGGGACAAAGGAAAAACCATTCTCGTGACTTCCCACATCATGAGTTTTGTGGAGGAAGTAGCCGATGAAATCATTTATCTGCTAGAGGGGGTCATATACTTTAAGGGGACTATCGAAGACCTGAAAATCCGGACGGATCAATCCAACGTAGAACATGCTATAGCATCTATTACCCAATCTCAATCCACCATCCATGTATAAGATTTTAAAATACAGTATTTCGGACCTGCTTCGTAGCAGATGGAGTTATGTGTACTTCTTATTTTATCTTGTGCTGGGATTTGTCATGTTGTTTCTCAACCATGATTTATCCAAAGGGGTGATTACCATGATGAATGTGATCGTGGTACTCGTCCCCTTGATCGGCACCATTTTTGGCGTCATGTATTATTACAATTCGCGAGAATTCACCGAACTCCTCCTGGCCCAACCTATCCGACGCTCCACGATTTTCCTGGGTCAGTTCCTGGGAGTCGCCTTATCTCTGACCATGTGCCTGGTGCTCGGACTGGGCATCCCATACCTCGCTTATGGTCTGTCCCGCAGCGATGCGATCTGGGATTTCGCGATGTTAATTCTCATCGGTGCATTGCTCACCTTCATTTTTACGGCATTGGCCTTTAACATGGCCATCGCCAACGAAAACCGTATCAAAGGGTTTGGTTATGCCATATTAACCTGGCTGTTTATGGCAGTGATTTACGACGGGTTATTCCTGATGGCTTTGATTGCTTTTGAACAATATCCACTGGACAACTTTTCGCTTGTGGCTACGGTATTCAACCCGATCGATCTATCGCGGTTAATCATATTGCTCAAGTTGGATATTTCAGCACTCCTCGGATATACCGGCGCCGTATTCAAACAATTTTTCGGAACACAGCTCGGTCTTATCACTTCCGTGATCACCCTGATCCTGTGGTCCATATTGCCCGTGGTGAGCTTTGTCCGGATGGGAGGAAGAAAGGATTTTTGAAAAAATCCGGTTTATTCCATTCCCCTACGGCCTTCAAGCGAATATTTTAAAAGTATTATCTTGTGGCCGTTGGAACTCGCGTCAGGAGCCCCGTTTTCGCGGCTTGGTTCATCCGGGACTGCAAATGTGCCTCTGATGTATCCAACACACTCATATGGTCACGATAAAAGACGAATACGGTTCATGAAAATAATTATCCTGGGACCTGCTCACCCGTACCGGGGTGGAATAGCCGACACCAATGAATCGTTGTGCGAAGCATTCAATACCAACGGGCACGATGCATCGATCATCACCTTTAAAGTGCAATATCCAGACCTGCTTTTCCCTGGCAAAAGTCAATTTAAACCGGAATCCAAACCACCGGACCTCAAGATTGACAGGATGATCCATTCCCTTAATCCGGCAAACTGGTTCCGGGTAGCTGGAAAAATAAACAAGATGCAACCCGATCTGGTGATCGTGCGGTATTGGATGCCTTTCTTCGCTCCGTCCATGGGTTCGGTCGTACGTTTGCTGGACCGAAAAATTACAACCATTGCCATGTGCGACAATGTGATTCCACACGAAAGTCGGCCTGGTGATGGGCTGCTGACCCGGTATTTTATCTCAGCTTTCGATGGCTTCATCACCCTTTCTCAGACGACCCTCAAAGAGTTGGATCAATTCACCACCAAGCCCAAAACTTCATACCCCCACCCCATCAACACAAACCTGGGAGAGAAAATGGAGAAATCCGCTGCCAGAGAGTATCTGGATCTGGATCCTGAAGGGAAATATCTGTTGTTTTTTGGTCTGATCCGCGATTATAAAGGACTGGATTTGACCTTACAGGCCTTGGCCCGGCCAGAGGTACAATCCCAGAATATCCAACTGATCGTAGCTGGGGAGTTTTATGAACCCAAAGCAAAGTACGAAACCTTGATAGACCATCTTCACATTAGGGACCGGGTTACACTCATCGACCAATTCATTCCCACCGGAGAATTAACCTATTACTTTTCGGCGGCAGATCTGGTCATCCAAACCTATAAGACTGCCAGTCAAAGCGGTGTTTCACAGATGGCTTATCATTTTGAATGCCCCATTCTGGTCACTGACGTGGGAGGATTGGCTGAAGTGGTACACCACCAACATACCGGGTATGTCACCCAAAAAGACCCGGCAGATATTGCAAAATATATTGCAGAATATTTTCAGGAAGACCGAATGGAAAACTTTCAGAAAAGCATGAGAGCGGAAAAGTACAAATACAGCTGGCCATCGTTCACTGAAGAGTTACTCAATTTGTACAATACCATACGTAAGAATGGTTCTTGAGAATAACTGAAATTTCTGAACATGATCGGGATCGTTATACACTATTTTTTCGTGCAAAATTAACCGGATGACTCATTCTAGTACCCGCAAAAAAGTGCTTATCATCACCTATTACTGGCCCCCTATGGGTGGAGGAGGCGTTCAACGCTGGTTGAAAATGACAAAATACCTGCGTGATTTTGGATGGGAACCGGTTATTCTCACTGTACAGGGCGGTGAAGGTGCAGTAGAAGATGACAGTCTTTCCTCACAGATCCCACCTGACATTGAAACGCATCGGGTCAAAATCTGGGAACCATTCTCGATGTACAAAAAATTCACGGGTAAAGCCCAGGGAGAAAAGCTCAGTCCCGGCGTGGTTTCCTCTAAAAAAGCGACCTGGAGTCAAAAATTATCGGTGTGGATCAGAGGCAATTTATTTATTCCTGACGCCCGTTGTTTCTGGATACGTCCTGCATCGAAATTTCTGGACCGATACCTTCAGGAGCATCCTGTTGATGCGATAGTTTCCACAGGTCCACCCCATTCGACCCATATGGTGGCGCTGAACATCAAAAACAAACACCGCATCCCATGGTTGGCGGATTTCAGGGATCCCTGGACCAACATTGACTTTTACGACAAATTGATGTTGACCAAATGGGCGGACAGGAAGCACCACATACTGGAATCTAAAGTATTGGGGAGCGCCAGCAAGGTCGTGACGGTCAGTCAAAGCTGGGCAGAAGATTTCCAAAATCTCGCTGGGGTCAAGCCTACTGTAATTACCAATGGATACGACCCTCAGGATTTTGAACATGCAGGACTGGTCCCTTTGGACGACAAGTTCACGCTTACACATGCCGGTTCTTTGAATCACGACCGCAACCCAACGACATTGTGGAAGGTGCTGGGTGAATTGGGCAGGGAACATGCCGGTTTCGAGGATGATTTGGAAATAAAATTGATCGGCCAGGTCGATCTCTCCGCTCATCAAGTTTTGGAAGAGCAGGATCTCAATTCCAATCTACGCAGCATCAACAATCTCCCACACCATCAGGTCGTCGATGAGCTTATGCGGTCCCGGGTTCTGCTGTTGCTGCTCAACAACACTTCCAACATCGACGGCATCATCCCCGGAAAACTTTATGAGTATTTGGGAGCGCGAAGGCCAGTTCTCTGCATTGGCAAGGAGACGGGGGATGCAGCAAGGATTATTCATGAGACGAATTCGGGTTTTGTGGTTGATTTCGAAGATCATGCAAAACTTAAAAACATCATTTTAGAATTTTATCATGCTTTCAAAGCGGGAACATTGATGGTAAACAGCAAACACATCGAAAAATACAGTCGGAAGATTTTGGCAGGACAAATTGCAGAAGAACTTCATAAGATTTCGAATTAAGAACCTTTTCTTTTTTTTCCATATGTCTGAGCTTATAATACCTGTATGCTTTAAACCAGCTCATTTTCCAGATCTGAAAAGTGGATTTCGAATACCAATTGTTAGAAAAATCTCCTGCAAGGGAAAATTCGGAAAGGTCCCGCTTTTTTAGAACAGGGAATCCTCTATAATCATTTACAAGGTTTCTATCGCTGATAATTTCGGCGCAGTACGGTCCTCCAGCAATCTGCTGGACTTCACCTTTGACGTCCCAAAACCTATCGTCTTTGGAGTAGCAACCTCTAATTCCTGCATCTGATACTTTTTCTATCAGACTTACAAAATGATTCGAAAATTGAAATTCCACATGTAATCTATTTTCATCTAATGGATTTAGCATATAAACTTCTGTAAAATTTATGGCAATATAACTTTGGTAATTAAACTTAGATTGCACAATCTCCACAAACCGCCTGTGAATGAGGTCATCATTATCAAGTCTTGTTGTGATTATGTATTGGCAGTCTTTGGGCTTGAGTTCAAGTAGGTCAGACGTGTGTTTTTGCAAAATTGATCAAAAGAGCTCGACTCATTAATTACAATAAATGAAAAATCTCTTGTTAATTGTTGGAATTCGTTTTTGTATTTTTTTTAGTTCCGGAATCTATATATATCATCCATATAAAATTCTTGCCACTTTGATTGAGCACAGAAGGCAGACAATACGTTTTAAACAATTTCATTCTGGCATCCATCCAACCATCAGTTAAAACGGGATTCCCATTTCGATCTTTTCTTTCATCCTCGATAAAATTCTTAAGGTTGAATCGGGTAAGAATGAATTGTTTTCCTATGGTATAAAAATCCTTTTGAGACATTCTGGCTATTTAAGATAATAAACACGACTTCAATTTACTAAATTATCAATAAGACCACAATATATAACCATATAAATCTAATGCAATAGTAATTTTAAACACATAAACCCACAAAACATAGGAGATTACTCCTTCAAGGAATGAATTACCCATCGAAAAATCACCCCTACGTGTGCTTATTTTCATACATTTGACAGAGGAAAATCATGCGATAATGAAGAGCTTTGCACTCATAGGTGCCGCCGGCTACATTGCACCCCGTCATATGAAAGCCATACAGGATACCGGGAATCAATTGGTAGCTGCCTTTGATCCTTTCGATTCTGTAGGTATCATTGATAGTTATTTTCCCAAGGCAGATTTTTTCACAGAATACGAACGTTTTGACCGTCATCTGGAAAAACTAAAACGCCAGGGAAATCCCATCGATTTTGTATCCATATGCTCTCCCAATTATTTACACGATGCCCACATTCGATTTGGCCTTCGGCACGGTGCAGAGGTAATTTGTGAAAAACCGCTGGTTCTTAACCCATGGAATCTGGAAGCTTTACAGGATATTGAAAAAGAAAGCAACAAAAAGGTCAATTGCATCCTCCAGTTGCGGCTGCATCCCAGCGTCATTGAACTCAGGAGAAAAGTGGAATCTGCACCATCCGGTACCATATGGGATATCGAGCTCACCTACATTACATCGCGGGGCCACTGGTATTTCACCAGTTGGAAAGGGGATATTGAAAGATCAGGAGGTATAGCCACCAACATCGGAGTCCATTTTTTTGACATGCTGATGTGGATTTTTGGTCAGGTCAGGGACTGTAAAGTTCATATTCATAGTCACGATCGTGCTGCTGGATATTTGCATCTCGAGCGAGCCAGAGTTCGGTGGTTTCTCTGCATTAATGGAGATGTTATCCCGGAGGAAATTCGATCAAAAGGCATACGCACCTATCGTTCCTTAAAAATTGAAAATCAATCATTTGAATTTAGCAATGTCTTTAATAAACTGCATACCCGCTCATATGAACAGATATTTCGTGGAGAAGGCTTTGGTATCGCTGATACTTATCCGGCCATAGATTTGATCCATCAAATTCGCAATCTACCACCCATTGGATTGGATGGAAGCGAACATCCTATGGCGCGACTACCTCTGGCCCCTCATCCCTTCCGATCTTCATCACGTTCCAGCAATTCCCGCCACAATGGGAAATGAGCAGAAGCGGCAACATTTTCCCTTTTGGTTGATTTAAAATGAAATAAATACTTATTTTCGTCAACCTATTCCGCATGTATGAAGCATGCACCCCCGGATACCAGACGTTCCCGAAAAATGGTGATCCTGAAAAATAAAATCAGGAAGCAAAGAACCTAGGCAATGAAAGAGACCATGTATAAGATCATATATCACCCCGAGGTGAATAAAGTCCTCAGGGCATCACTCAAGCCATTTACCCCAGTATTGTCTCCGCGATGGATGTTGCCTCCGAGTGGCATCCTGACTATAATAAGCCGGAAAGATAAATCCCTGAGAATCAAAGCCAATCAAACCAGTCATCTTGCAAAATTGCTTTATTGGGAAGGATATGAGAATTTTGAATATACGGCTATTTTTCAA
>Ga0079224_100010460_pt1 | contig 12735 bp, 12 predicted proteins | sample Stecom2015_FD_80414 | JGI IMG/M metagenome (GOLD analysis project Ga0079224, IMG submission 80414) | Agricultural soil microbial communities from Utah to study Nitrogen management - Steer compost 2015 | ecosystem: Environmental > Terrestrial > Soil > Agricultural land | place: USA: Utah...
GCGCTGCACCGGGACCGGCGTGATCCGTGATGTCGAATCGGCCGCGCTGCACGTCCTGCGGGTGATCCAGGAAGAGTCGATGAAGGAAAGCACCGCGGCGATCCACGCCCAGGTGCCGGTCGACGTCGCCACCTACCTGCTCAACGAGAAGCGCGGCGAGATCGCCAAGCTCGAAGCCCGCCTCAAGGTCGAGATCGTCCTGATCCCGAACAAGTTCATCGAGACGCCGCACTATCGCCTCGAGCGCATGCGCCATGACGACGATCGTCTGGCAACCTACCGCGCCAGCTACTCGATTGCCGACGGCCCGCCCGAGGACAACCGCTATCTGGCCGACAAGCTCGAAGGCGGCAAGCCGCGCCAGGAAGCGGCCGTCAAGGGGATCGTGCGCGAAGGTCCCGCACCGGTACGGACCCCTCCGGTCGAGCCGGTGGCGAGCCCTGCCCCGGCCGCGAGTTCCCTGCCCGTCGCCGCCGGCCAGGCCACCGGTGGCCTGATCGGCAAGATCATCAACTGGCTCACCGGCAAGGCCGCCAACGAGGCCGACGCCCGTGCGCCGGCAGTCGAACGGCCGGCGGCAGCGGCCGCCGCCGACCCGGCCACGACGCCGGGTTCCCGCTCGCGGGGCAACGGCCGGCGTGGCGAATCACGTCGTGGCGGTGGCAGGTCCGAAAGCGCCCGCGGTGAAGGCTCCCGTGAAGGCTCCCGCGGCGAGCCCCGCTCGGAAGGCGGGCGTGGGCGCGGTCGCCGCGGCGAACGCCCGGAGCGCACTGGAGAGCGCACCAACGGTGAACGCGCCGCCGGTGAACGCGGCAATGCCGAACGCGAATCCGCCACGGGTCGCGACGATGGCGACCTCGCCAATGGCACCGTATCGAGCCCGGCCGCAACAGCCGATGGCGCTCGCGAGTCCCGACCGCGCACTCGCCGTGGCCGACGCGGCTCTGGCGAAGGCCGTGACTCCGGGCGCCAGGAAAGCGACGCAGTCGATGCTGGTACCGCCGTCGTCGCGGCCGCGGCCGGCGCGACGTCCCTTGCCGATACTGCGAGCGACGCCGATACCAGCACCCCTCGCTCCGTCGAGGCGCTCGCAGAGACCGCGGTCGACGCTGGCGCGGCCGCGGAGGCCAACGCCGCGGACGCGTTGAACGAGGCTGGCGATGACGAGGGTCGCCGCCGCCGCTCGCGTCGGCGCCGTGGCCGTCGCGGTCGTGGCGATGGAGCCGGCGCAGGAGCCGATGCCGATTCGGGCACCGCCGACGAGGAAGCCTCTTCCGAGATCGGTGCTGCCGATCCCGAGACCGCCGCCGATGCGCCGGTGACTGCCGAGCCTTCGTTTGCCCGGGAGACCGAGCTCGGGCATGCCGAGGCCGAGCCCACGCCGGAGCAGCTCGCAACGCGCGCCCCGGCCCGAGTCGAGCCCCTGGCGGCCGAGGCCGAGCCGGCCCCTGCCGAGATCGCGGCCCTGGAGCCCGAAGCAGTGCAAGCGGAAACGCTCGATGAGCCGATATCCGCCGAAGCCGTCGTTGCGGAATCCGAAGTGCTGCAGCCGGAACTTCCCGAACCGGTCGTGGCCGCGACGTCGCCCGCCCCCGTGGAGCCGGCCGAGGAGGCCATCGAGGTCGCCGAGATCCGGAATGAATCGGCTGCCGCGGGCATCGCGGAGGTGACGCCCATCGCCGCGGCGAGCGCGCCGGAGCCGGTGGACCTGAAGGCGGTGGCCGCGTCGGCCGGGCTGCAGATGGTCGAGACGTCGCAGGATGCGCGGCGCGCCGAACCGGAGCCGATCGTCGTCGAACCGCGCAAACCGCGCATGCGCAAGGCCGCCGCGCCGATTGCGGCCGAGCCCCTGCAGCAGGTCGAAACCCGGCCCGGCGACGAAGCCTGATCGAGCGCCAACGCAAGGGGGGCCCGCCGCTGCGGCGTCGGCCCCCCGAGCGCACTTTGTTCTAGACTGTCGGGGTCATGCCCGACCGAACCATTCCGATCGCGGATCTCCGCTACGACGGCGGAGTGCCCACGCTGGCGCCGGATGCCCGTGCGCCCGAAGGTCGCTTCGCCGACCGTCTCGGTCGTCGCCTGCACGACTTGCGCATCTCGGTCACCGACCGCTGCAACTTCCGCTGCACCTATTGCATGCCGAAGGCAGTGTTCGGGCGCGACTATGCGTTCCTGCCGCAATCGTCCCTGCTGAGCTTCGAGGAGATCACCCGGGTCGCGGCGATCTTCGTGGCGCACGGCGTCGAGAAGATCCGGCTCACCGGTGGCGAGCCGCTGCTGCGCAAGCACCTCGACCGCCTCGTCGGAATGCTGGCGCAACTGCGAACCGAGGCCGGTGAACGCCCCGAACTGACCTTGACCACCAATGGTGCGCTGCTGCGGCGCCAGGCCCGCGCCTTGCGCGACGCGGGCCTGGACCGCCTGACGGTCAGCCTCGACTCCCTTGATGATGCGGTCTTCCGGCGCATGAACGATGCCGACTTCCCGGTCTCCGATGTGCTCGAGGGCATTGCGGCGGCGGGCCAGGCCGGCGTCGAGCGCACCAAGGTCAACATGGTCGTCAAGCGCGGAGTCAATGACGATGGAATCGTCCCGATGGCGGCGCATTTCCGCGGCGGGCCCCACATCGTCCGCTTCATCGAATTCATGGACGTCGGTTCTTCCAACGGCTGGCGGCTCGACGATGTCGTTCCGAGCGCCGAGGTCATCCGGCGGCTTGACCAGGCCTTCGGTATCGAGCCGATTTCACCAAACTACCCGGGCGAAGTCGCCCAGCGCTGGCGCTACCGGGACGGCGGCGGCGAGATCGGCGTGATCTCCTCGGTCACCCGACCGTTCTGCGCCGATTGCTCACGGGCGCGCCTGTCGACGGAAGGCAAGCTCTTCACCTGCCTGTTCGCCACGCACGGCCATGACCTGCGCGCCCTGTTGCGCAACGGTGTCGACGATGCCGGACTCGCCGCGGCCATCGCCGCCATCTGGGGCGACCGCGACGACCGCTATTCCGCCTTGCGATCGAGCGCCACGGTCGGCTTGCGCAAGGTCGAGATGTCCTACATCGGGGGCTAGCAAGCCTGATGGTCGCATTGCCCGAGCCTCGATCGGCCGCCATCACGGGCGTGATCCTCGCGGGCGGGCTGAGCCGGCGCATGGGTACCCCCGATGCTCCCGTCGACAAGGGTCTCGCGATGTTTCGCGGACGACCGATGGTCAGCTGGGTGATCGAGCTTCTCGGCCGCCAGGTCGACGAGGTGCTCCTCAGCGCCAATCGCAACCCGCTCGAATACGGCCGCTTCGGACCGAAGGTGATTGCCGACCGCATTACCGGGTTTGCCGGCCCCCTGGCCGGCCTCGAGGCGGCGATGGCGGTCGCCCGGCACCCCTGGGTGCTGAGCGTGCCTTGCGACTCGCCTTTCCTGCCCGGCGACCTCGCCTGCCGCATGGCCGATGCCGTCGCCGCCGCTGGCGTGGCGCTGGGCGTGGCCCGCAGCGGTGGTCGTGACCAGTCGGTGTTCCTGTTGGCGCATCGTTCGCTTGCACCCGGGATCGCGGCCTTCCTCGCTACGGGCGAGTCGAGAGTCGGCAGCTGGTATGCATCGCTGGCCCGGGCCACGGTCGATTTCGACGAGCTCGCGGGCTTTCGCAACATCAACACGCCCGACGAACTTTCGCGTTTCGCCAATGGCTGAACGCAAATCCCGCTCGCGAGCCGCCGCACGGACGAACGCGGCGTCGATGCCTGTCGGGCAACTGCCGATCACGGAAGTGCTGCACAGGATCCTGGACGTGATCGAGCCGGTCCAGGAGGCCGAATCGCTGCCACTGCCCGCAGCGCTGGGCCGGATACTCGCGAGTGATCTGGTGTCGCCCATCGACGTGCCGCCATGCGACAACTCGGCCATGGACGGCTATGCCATGCGCTTCGCGGACCTGCAGGCCACCCGGAGCACGGAACTCGCCCTGGCCGGCGCGGCCTTCGCCGGTCGCCCCTATGCCGGTTCGTGCCCTCCCGGTGCCGCCGTGCGCATCATGACCGGTGCGGCAATCCCGGCAGGGCTCGATACCGTCGTTCCGCAGGAGTCGGTGCAAGCAGGCAACGAACGGATCCAGGTTCCACCCGGCCAGCAGGCGGGACAGCATCGACGCCGCGCCGGCGAGGATCTCACGGCGGGAAGCCGCGCATTGGCGGCCGGCCGTCGGCTGACCGCAGCCGACATCGGCCTGGTTGCCTCGCTCGGCATCGGCGAGCTGGACGTGCGGCGACGTGTCCGGATTGCGTTCTTTTCCACGGGCGACGAGCTTCAATCCATTGGCAAGCCCTTGGGTGTTGGTTGCATTTATGACAGCAACCGATATGTGCTCCACGCCATGCTGAATCGACCCGAGTTCGAAGCCATCGACCTGGGCGTGGTGCCCGATCGTCCGGATGCCCTCGAGGCCAGGATGCGCGAAGCCAGCGACCGCGCCGACGCCATCATCTCCACCGGTGGGGTGTCGGTTGGCGACGCCGACTACACCAGGACCGTGATGGCCCGTCTCGGCCAGGTCGAGTTCTGGTCCGTCGCGATGCGCCCAGGGCGGCCGATGGCCTTCGGTCGCACCGGCAAGGCCTGGTATTTCGGCCTGCCGGGCAATCCCGTCGCCGTCATCGCGGCCTTCTGCTTCCTTGCCCGCCCGGCCCTGCTCGCCCTCGGTGGCGCAACGCCGGTGGCGCCCGTCTATGCCCGGGCGCGCGCCCTGCGCCCGATCGCCAAGCGGGTCGGCCGCAGCGAGTATCAGCGTGGTCGTGTCGAGGCGGGCGAAGACGGCGCCATGCAGGTCGAGTTGACCGGCAGCCAGGGGTCGGGCCTGCTGAGTTCGATGTCCCAGGCCAACTGCATCGTGGTGTTGCACCACGACCAGGGTCCGGTCGCCGCGGGGGAATGGGTCGACTGCCTGCCCTTCGAGGGTTTGCTCTGACAGCTGCCGGCCGGACCGGTGCCGAGTCTCAGTGCAGCGGGAGATCGCTGACGAGCACGCCGTCGGCGTCGGCGTAGATCCACTGCCCCGGCGCGATGGCGACGCCACCGAAATCGATCGGCACGTCGACGGTTCCGCCGCCCAGCTTGCGGCTGCGCCGAGGCATTGCCGCCAGCGCCCGCACCCCGATCGCGCAGGCATCGATCTCGACGGTATCGCGCACGCAACCATTCACCAGGACGCCGGCCCAGGCATTGCGCTCGGCCAGCACGGCAAGATTGCCACCGAGCAGCGCGTAACGCAGGCTCGCCCCGCCATCGACGACCAGCACTCGCCCTTCGCCAGGCGTCTCGAGCTGGCGTCGAACCAGCGTGTTGTCCTCGAAGCAGCGCACGGTTGCAGCCGGGCCGGCGAAGGCCACGCGGGCGCCCCAGGCGCGCAGGAGCGGGGAGAGGATCCGCAGGCTGCCGTCGTCCAGGCGAGCCTCGTTGGCATCGCAGAGATCGGTGGTCGCGGGCGCCCCGGGACCCGGCGCTGGCTGGCTCATCTCCGGCTTACTTCTTGTGGCTCAGGTCGCTCGGCAGGCTTTCATAGTACGCCGCCAGGTTCTCGATGTCGGCCGACGAGAGCAGGCTCGCCTGCGCACTCATGATGGCGTTCTTGCGGGCGCCCGACTTGTAGTCGCGCATCGCCTGGGCGAGGAAGTCGGCGTGCTGGCCGGCGAGGATGGGGTAGGACGGATCGATCGGGGTCTTGCCGTCCTTGCCATGGCAGGCAGCGCAGACCTGTTCGGCCTTCTCGGCGCCCTTGGCGAGGTCGGCGGCCTGCGCGAAGCCCGCGACAAGCATCAGGGAGAGGGACGAAGCGAGAATCTTGGTCATCTTGGGGTTCCGCATCCGGGATCGGCGCTCAACGGCCGGCATAGTAGGCAGCCAGGTCGGCCATGTCCTGTTCGCTCAGGCTGGCGGCGATGGCGCGCATCGTCGGGTGGCTGCGATCGCCCTTCTTGTAGGCGACCAGCGCGGCCTCGATGTACTTGGCCGTCTGACCGGAAATGCGCGGCACGGGATAGACCTTCGGATAGGCAGTCTTGTAGCCGGGAATGCCGTGGCAGCCGATGCACATCGAAACCTTGTCTTCAGCGGCCTCGGCGTTGCCGCCTTCGGCGGCCTGGCTGGCAAAGGGGGCGAAGGCAAGCAGGGCGGCGCCGAGCGCCATTCCGGCAAGACGTTGCGGGCGCGAACAGGAATTGGACATGGGCATTCTTCGTGTCGCGCAAACGGGACGCGCGTTGTCGAGTTCCGGTGAAGGCGGGCCGGTCGGCCCGGGGCAAGCAGGGAATTCTAGCCGAGCGCGCTCGGCATCGTCCAGCCGCGAGGCGTTCGGGACGCCACGCGAGGACCAGCCTGCAGCCCGGCGCGACGGCATCGCCGGGCGTCCGGCGATGCTACGGGCTTGCCGCTATACTGGAGGGCTAGCGGGTCGCAATGGCCCAGACAAACATCGAGACAGACAGGACTTCACATGCGCTTCGAAGGGTCAAAGAACTACGTCGCGACCGACGATCTGAAGCTTGCCGTCAATGCGGCGATCACGCTCGAGCGTCCACTGCTGATCAAGGGCGAACCCGGTACCGGCAAGACGATGCTGGCCGAAGAGGTCGCCGCCGCGATCGACATGCCCCTGCTCCAATGGCACATCAAATCCACCACCAAGGCCCAGCAAGGCCTCTACGAGTACGACGCGGTCTCGCGCCTGCGCGATTCGCAGCTCGGCGACGAGAAGGTCAAGGACATCAACAACTACATCGTCAAGGGCGTGCTCTGGCAGGCTTTCGAGTCGGATGTCCCGGTCGTCCTCCTGATCGACGAAATCGACAAGGCCGACATCGAGTTCCCCAACGACCTGCTGCGGGAAATCGACCGGATGGAGTTCTACTGCTACGAGACCCACCAGCTGATCCGTGCCAGGCACCGACCGGTGGTGATGATCACATCGAACAACGAGAAGGAGCTGCCCGACGCCTTCCTGCGCCGCTGCTTCTTCCACTACATCAAGTTCCCGGATCGCGACACGATGCAGGCAATCGTCGACGTCCACTTCCCCGGCCTCAAGAAGGAACTGCTCAAGGACGCCCTCGACACTTTCTTCCAGATCCGCGAGATGCCGGGCCTGAAGAAGAAGCCGTCGACCTCCGAGCTGCTCGACTGGCTGAAGCTGCTGCTGGCCGAGGACATCCCGCCCGAAGCGCTGCGCTCGCAGGACAACAAGTCGGTGATTCCGCCGCTGCACGGCGCACTGCTCAAGAACGAACAGGACGTGCACCTGTTCGAACGCCTCGTGTTCATGGCGCAACGCAACCGCTGAGGCCCCGCGGGAGCGCCAAGGGGCACGGCGCCTGGAGAGACCGACGATCATGACTCTCGACCGCGACGACTGGCCCCCGGCAGCGCTGACCCTGGTGGGCCGGCTCGTGCGGCTCGAGCCGCTCGACGACAGCCATGCGCCAGAGCTCATCGAGGCGGCGGCCGACGGACAGCTCTGGAACCTCTGGTACACCCATGTGCCCGGCGCCGAGAGCGTGGACGACTGGATCGCCGACGCCCTCGACCAGCGCGACGCTGGCCGCGCCCTGCCCTTCGTGGTCCGGCGGCTGCGCGACGAGCGTATCGTCGGCTCGACCCGCTACATGAATATCGAACCCCGCCAGCGCCGGCTCGAGATCGGCACTACCTGGTATTCGGCCTCGGTGCAGCGCACTGCCCTCAACACGGAATGCAAGGCGCTGCTCCTCGGCCATGCCTTCGAGACGCTCGATTGCATTGCGGTGGAATTCCGGACCCACTGGTTCAACCAGGCTTCACGCCAGGCCATTGCGCGCTTGGGCGCGAAGCAGGACGGCGTCCTGCGCAACCACCAGCGCCTGGCCGACGGCAGCCTGCGCGACACCGTGGTATTTTCGATCATTGACAGTGAATGGCCCGCGGTGCGGCGCCATCTGGCCGGCCGCCTGGCCCGCCTGCCACAGCCCTGACGGGCCGAGAGTACATCCATGCTGATCGACTTCTTCCAGCACCTGCGCAGCGCCAAGCTGCCCGTCTCGATCAAGGAGTACCTGATGCTGCTCGAAGCCATGCAGCGCAAGGTCATCTCCCCCTCGATCGACGACTTCTATCATTTGTCGAAGGCCTCCCTGGTCAAGGACGAGCGCAACTTCGACAAGTTCGACCGCGCCTTCGGTGCCTATTTCAAGGGCATCGAATCGATCGCCGAGTTGTCGCTCGACGTCCCCGAGGACTGGCTCAAGCGCATGATGCAGCGCCAGTTCACCGCCGAGGAAAAGGCCGCCATCGAAGCCATGGGCGGGCTCGACAAGCTGATGGAGCGGCTGCGCGAGATCCTCGAGGAGCAGAAGAAGCGCCACGAAGGCGGCAACAAGTGGCTCGGCACCAATGGCACCTCGCCCTTCGGCAACGGTGGCTACAACCCCGAAGGCATCCGCGTCGGCGGCCCCTCGGCGGGCAACCGGACCGCGGTCAAGGTCTGGGAGCAACGCGCCTACCGCGACTACGACGATTCCGTCGAACTCGGCACCCGCAACATCAAGATCGCGCTGCGCCGCCTGCGCAAGTTCGCCCGCGAAGGCGCCGAGGAGGAACTCGACCTCGACGACACCATCGCCTCGACCGCCCGCAATGCCGGTTATCTCGACATCAAGATGGTCCCCGAGCGGCACAACACCATCAAGGTGCTGATGCTGCTCGACGTCGGCGGCACGATGGACGATCACATCAAGCAGACCGAGGAGCTGTTCTCGGCGACCCGGACCGAGTTCAAGCACCTCGAGTTCTTCTACTTCCACAACTGCGTCTACGACCACGTCTGGAAGAACAATCGTCGCCGCCATGCCGAGCGCACCCCGACCTGGGACATCCTGCGCAAATTCAACGCCGACTACCGCCTGATCTTCGTCGGCGATGCCACCATGAGTCCCTACGAGATCCTCCAGCCCGGCGGCTCGGTCGAGTACAACAACGAGGAAGCCGGTGCCGTCTGGCTGCGCCGCCTGGTCGAGCGCTTCCCCAAGTTCGCCTGGCTCAATCCGGAACCCGAAGGCGTCTGGGAGTACCGCCAGTCCATCTCGGTGATCAAGCAACTGATGGGCGACCGCATGTACCCGGTCACGATTCGCGGCCTCGAGCAGGCCATGCGCGAACTCGCAAAGTAGGGGAAATGCAGAAATGGGGTCAGGCAGCAGAAATGGGGTCAGACACCATTTCTGCTTTGTGCCATCTTCAGGAAATGGTGTCTGACCCCATTTCTGTGACCCCATTTCTGACCCCTTCTAGCGGAAACCCAGTGCGTGGGGCAGCCAGGTCGACAGCGCGGGGAACAGCGTCAGCAAGGCCAGCACCACCACGTGCGCCAGCAGGAAGGGCGGCAGCTGGCGCACCAGCGCGCTCATCCCGACCTTCACCGTCACCGACGTGATGAACAGCAGCCCGCCAACGGGCGGCGTGATCATCCCCAGCGTCAGGTTCACGATCACGACGATCGCGAAATGCACCGGGTCGATGCCGAGCGAGGCGGCCATTGGCGCGAGGATCGGCACCAGGATCATCACCCCCGGCAGCGGCTCCAGGAAGATGCCGAAGAGCAGCAGCAGGATGTTGACCGCGAACAGGAAGGCGAGCGGCGACAGGTTCCAGCCGATCAGGGTTTCGGCCATGGACTGCGGAACGCGCTCGACGGTCAGGACCCAGGCGAAAGCGGCCGATGCACTGACGATCAGCAGCACCGCCGCGGTGAGCAGGGCCGCCCGCGACAGGATCCCGGGCAGCGCATCCCAGCGCAGGCTGCGGTAGATCCACTTCCCGCACGCGAAGGCGTAGAAGACGGCAACCACTGAAGCTTCGGTCGGTGTGAAGACGCCGAAGCGGATGCCGACCAGGATGATCACGATCAGGAACAGCGCCGGCAGGGCTTTCCAGGTGTTGGCGAGCATCTCGCGCAGCGGGGGCATCGCGTCGCCGGACCGATAGTTGCGACTGCGCGATACCCACCAGTTGGTTCCCGCCATCGCCAGCGCGATCATGAGGCCGGGCACGAAGCCGGCCATGAACAGCGTGCCCACGGAAACCGTCTCGTCCTGCAAGGCGTAGATGATCATGATGATCGACGGCGGAATCACCGGGCCGATGATCGCCGTGCTCGCGGTCAACGCGGCCGCATAGTCGCGGTCGTAGCCCGCCTTCTCCATCATCCGGCACATCATCGCGCCCGGGCCGGCGACATCGGCCATCGCCGAGCCCGACACGCCCGAGAACAAGGTGAGCGAGAGGATGTTGGCGTAGCCGAGGCCGCCGCGCAGATGGCTCACGAACTGGGCGGCAAAGCGCAGCAGCACCACGGTCAGGGCGCCACCGCTCATCAGCTCGGCGGCGAGGATGAAGAACGGGACCGCCATCAGCGGAAAGCTGTCGATGCCGGTGAACATCTGCTTGAGGACCACGATCTGCGGATAGCGGCCATCGATGAGCACCGCGAGCGACGTGGCCAGCGCGAGCGCAAACGCGATCGGCATGCCGAGGGCGAACAGCAGCACGAGAACCAGGAAAAGGGTCAGCGCCATCGAATCGATCCGGTCCGCAAAGACATGCTCAGAGGCTCGCGGCCGCCTCGGCGTCGATCTCGGCCGATTCCAGCATGCGGCGCTCGATCACGTAGCGCCGCGCTACCAGCAGGAGATGGATCGCCAGCAGTGCGAAGCCGATCGGGATCGCCAGGTAGACCCAGGCGAAGGAGATGCCCGTCGCCGCGGTCGTCTGGAAACGCATGACGCTGGTGTATGTGGCGCCGTACCAGGCCATCGCCACGAAGAAGCCGAGCAGGACCACGACCAGCAGGCCGCGCAAGGCGCGTCCCACCGGCCCGGGCAGGATGTCGTGCAGGTTCTCGATCGCGATGTGGCCGCCGAAACGCAGCACCTGGCCGGCGCCGAGGAAGGTGAGCCAGACCATCAGGTACCTGGCGACTTCCTCGGCCCAGACCAGTGAATCGTTGGTCAGGTAGCGCAGCGTGACATTGGCGAAGACGATGCACGCCATCGCCGCGAGCAGGACGATCAGCGCCCAGCGGTTGAGCGCCACGAAGGCGCGTTCGATGGCGTCCATGCGTCGCGGTTCGTGGCGAGCGCCCTACTTCGCGTTGGCGATGCCGTCGATCAGCGCCTTGCCGTAGCGGCCCTCGTATTGCGAGTAGGCCGGCGCCAGCGCTTTCTGGAAGGCCGCCTTCGCGTCGTCATCGAGGACGACGACGTTCATGCCGGCCGCCTTGACGTTCTCGACACCCTTGCGCTCGACATCGTCGACGAAAGCCCGCATGGCGACCACGCCCGCCTTGGCGCCCTCTGTCAGTGCCTTCTTGCCGTCCGCATCGAGGCTGTTCCAGAGCTTGGGCGACACGATCAGCGCCGCCGGAGAGTAGACATGACCGGTCAGGGTGAGGTGCTTCTGGACCTCTGCCAGCTTCGCGGACACGATCACCGACATGGGGTTCTCCTGACCATCGATGGTGCCTTGCTGGAGAGCGCCGATCACTTCCGGCCATGCCATCGGGGTCGGCGCCGCGCCGAGCGTCTTGAATGCGGTGATGTGGACCGGATTCTCCATCGTGCGGATCTTCAGTCCCTTCATGTCCGCCGGCGCCTGCACCGCATGGCGGCTGTTGGTCAGGTGCCGGAAACCCTGTTCGCCCCAGGCGAGCGCGATCAGGTTGCGCGCGGGGAATTTCGCGAGCAGGTCCTGGCCGATCTTGCCGTCGAGCACCGAGCGGGCATGCGCGAGATCGCGGAACAGGAACGGGATGTCGGTCACCCCGACTTCGGGGACGAAATTGCTGAGCGTGCCGCTCGAGACGATCACCGCCTCGAGGGTGCCGAGCTGGAGGCCTTCGACGGTCTCGCGCTCGCCGCCGAGGGCGCTCGACGGAAACTGCTTGAACACCAGCTTGCCCTTGCTCAGCCTCTCGGTCGTCTCGGCCCAGGCTGCGGCGCCCGCGCCGTAGTGTGAATTGACGGCGAGCGCATAGGCCAGCTTGATTTCGGTCTGGGCATGCGCGGTACCCGCGAACGCGCAGGCGGTGACGATCGCGGCCGCGATGGCCGGAAGCCTGGAGGCAAGCGACATGGAGCATCTCCTCGGAGCATTGTCGATGGCTGGGGCCGGTCGCTCGTCCGCATGCGCGGTCGCCGGCTGCGGGCCGAATTATGACATGCGTCCCCGGCCCGGCCCGCTCCGGGCCCGGGCGATCCGCAGCGGCGGGCCCGGCGGTGCTTCCGGTTCAGCCCGGCTCCGCTACGCCGTCGCCGGTCGTGGCAGGCGTTCCTTCCGGCGCCCGCGGGACGCCTGATTCGATCTGCGGCGCCTGGCGCAGGACTTCGTCGATCGTGGTCAGGCCCTGGGCGATCCGGTTGGCGCCCGAGACCCGCATCGGCCGCATGCCATGGCGCAGGGCATGGCGGCGAATCGCCTGCAGGGGCGCGCCCTCGGCAACCAGTTGCTGCATCGGCTCGTCGACCTGGAGCAGTTCGTACAGGCCGAGCCGGCCGCGATAGCCGGTCATCCGGCACTCGAGGCAGCCGACGGGATGATGGATGCGCCGTGGTGGCGGCGCCCGGAAGGGCCGGATCATGCCTCGCCAGCGATCGTCGGGCACCTCGTCGGTGGGCTGCTTGCAGGCCGGACACAGGCGGCGTACCAGTCGCTGGGCGAGCAC
>Ga0079224_100010462_pt1 | contig 12735 bp, 12 predicted proteins | sample Stecom2015_FD_80414 | JGI IMG/M metagenome (GOLD analysis project Ga0079224, IMG submission 80414) | Agricultural soil microbial communities from Utah to study Nitrogen management - Steer compost 2015 | ecosystem: Environmental > Terrestrial > Soil > Agricultural land | place: USA: Utah...
GCGGGGCCGGTCCGGAACGGGGAGGCCGCCGGGGGCTGATCGCCCCCGGCGGCCTTCGTCGTCCGTGGGGTGCTCCCGGGCGGTCGGGCCCGTGCGTGTCAGGGCGTCGTGCGACCCGCGGCTTCCCGGCCCACCCGGATGACCTCCGAAGCCTCCTCCGCCGATCCCGACAGCAGCAGGCCCAGGTATCCCTGTTCCATCCGGCTCGTGATGTCGTTCGCGCCCGCCGTCATCATGCTCGGCATGCCTGCCTCGGCACCCAGACGCTGCACCTCCTGACACGCCGCTTCCGCGGCCTGGCGGTCGCCTCCGATGTCCCGCGTCAGGCTTCCGATTCCGCAGGAGAGCATGCTGTAGCCGGGTACCGCCACGATCTCCTCGGCCATCTCGATGGCGCCCCCGTCCTCCACCATCAGCATGGCGATGATGGTCCCGTCCGGGTTCGACGGGGACCAGACGTCCGCTCCGGCGGACTCGAAGAAGCCGACCGCCATCCGCGCCTCCTCGGGGCTCCGGACGTGGGGAATCACGACGCCGTCGGCGCCCATGTCGAGCACTTCGGCGACGTGCGCCCGGGTCGCCTCCTCCCCGGCCGCCTCGATCGTGGGGATCCGCACGAGCAGCGTCGGCCGGTGCCCGGTGGCGCCGCTCTCCAACCCGGCCACCATCGCGCGCACCGCCTCGGGATCGTACCGACCTTCCAGGTTCAGGAAGAGGTAGTCGAGCAGCTCGTTGCCGGCGAGCCTCTCGGCTCCCTCGGCCGTGTAGAGCGGCGGCAGCCGGTTGCCGGACTCGTCCGTCGATCCCGGCTCACGCTCGCTCGGGACGAAGATCCCGAACGCCGGCTCCTGGCTCTCCCAGAGGGAGATGACGGTCTCGCTGCCCGCGCCCGCGGTCATTCCCGACTGCTCCGGAGCCCCGGCGTCCTCGCCCGCGCCGCCGCACGCCGCGGTCAACATCAGCAGGGCCAGCGCGACACCGCGCCCGCGCCGCATCAGTCGGCCCTCCCTGCGGCTGCCTTCCCGACCGCGATGGCCTCCGGCTCCGTCACGATGATGAAGCGGAAGCCCTGCTCGATCCGCATGCCGACGTCGTCGACTCCCGCCGTGATGCCGCAGGCCACCTCGAACTCCTTGCACGCCCGGAGCACCGTCTGGATCGCCCCTTCGACGGCCTGCATGTCGCCTTCGTACGCCCGTCGCAGGTCGCCCGGCCCCGGGATGACCACGCCGGCGCCGGGTGCGCTCACGATGTCGCGAGCCCGCGCGATCCCTTCCTGGTCCTCGATCAGCAGGACGTTCAGGACGTCACCGTCCGGGTTCGTGGGCCAGAGGCGGTCTCCCACGGTGCTCGTCGCGAGCGCCACGTCCGCGACGGACTCGACGTGCGGGTACACCAGCGCGCTCGCGCCCGCCTCGAGCCCCTGCCGGATGTGGTCGACGGCGGCCTCACGGTCATCGCGGATCGGCGGGATCCTCAGGGCGATCGGAGGGGCGCCTCCCGCGGCCGCCTCTTCCATCGCCGCCATGTAGGCCTCCATCGCGGGGATGTCGAACGGTCCCGATTCGAGCGAATAGAACACGAAGTCGGTCTCGGCATTGGCGCCCATGAGCCGACCTCCCTCCGGCGTGTGCTCGCCGGAGAAGATCCCGAAGACGGCTTCCCCCGAGGCGAGCAGCTCGATCATGTCGTTCCCGGCAACGGAGGAGGACATCACCGGCGGATCGTCTCCCGTCCCCTGGCCGGACGTGTCGTCACCGGGGCCGCACGCGGCGGCCCCGAGCAGGACCAGCGGGAGCGTGAGCAGCATGCGTATACGAGTCCCTGTCATGGCAATCCTCTGGCGTCGATATTGTTGGAACATCGATCTAACGCTCGGCGCCCGTCCGCGACAGCCCTCGCGCGGGGCTGCGTGGGCTCCGGGCACACGGCCCGCATCCGGTCACCAATGCCACGAGGCGCCCCATGCGCACCCGTTCGATTCCCGCATCGCTCGTCCTTCTCGCCACCCTGATCACGGGATGCGCGACGCTTCAGCAGGTGATGGCGCTTCGGGACGTGGACTTCACCGTCGACCGGGTCGCGGGCGTCAGCCTCGCGGGCGTGCGCCTCGAGGGGATCCGCTCCTTCCAGGATCTAGCCGCCCTGGATGCGGCCCGCCTGGTGCGCGCCGTCGCCGAGCGCGACCTGCCGCTGGAGCTCGATGTGCATCTCAGCGCGCTGAACCCCGCCGACAACTCGGTGGATGCGCGTCTGGTGCGGATGGACTGGACGTTCCTGCTGCAGGGACGGGAGACGCTGAGCGGCGTCTTCGCGGACGAGATCGTGCTGCCTCCCGGCGAGCCGCGCGATGTCCCCATCCCGATCAGGATGGACCTGCTGGAGTTCTTCGACGGCAGCGCGCGGGACCTCTTCGAGCTGGCGCAGTCGCTCACGGGGCAGGGGGGTGCGCCGAAGGACATCGCGCTCCGCGCCTCGCCCGTCGTCCAGACGGCGCTGGGCCCGATCCGGTATCCGCGCCCGATCACGATCGTCGAACGGACCGTGGGGCGGTAGCTACGCGCCGGGAGACGGTACGAAATCCAGCGCGACGTCGAGCGAGGGGGCCGAGTGGGTGATGCGGCCGACGGAGATCCAGTCGACGCCCGTCTCCGCCGCCGCCCGTACCGAATCGAGCGTGATGCCGCCCGACGCCTCGAGCAAGCACCGGCCGGCCGTGCGCCGCACCGCTTCGCGCATCGATGCGCCGTCCATGTTGTCGAGCATCACGATGTCCGCGCCGGCCTCGATCGCGCCCTCCAGATCGTCGAGCGACTCGATCTCGACCTCCACGCGAACGGTGGAGCCGACGTGCGCGCGGGCGCGCCGCACGGCCTCGGCCGCGGATCCCACCGCGGCGATGTGGTTGTCCTTGATCAGGACGGCGTCGTAGAGCCCCATGCGGTGGTTCGCCCCGCCCCCGGCACGCACCGCCGCCTTCTCCAGGGCGCGGAGCCCCGGCGTGGTCTTGCGTGTGTCGATGATGGTCGCGCCGGTTCCGGCCACGCGGTCCACGAACGCGCGGGTCGCGGTGGCCACGCCCGAGAGGTGCCCGAGCAGGTTGAGCGCGACCCGCTCCGCCGTGAGGAGGGACCGTGCCGGGCCTCGCACCTCCGCCACCACGGTGCCGGCGTGCACGATCATGCCGTCCCGAATCCTCCGGTCGACCCGCACGCCCGGATCGACGAGCTCGAACACGCGGAGCGCGGCCCCCGTCCCGGCGAGGCAGCCCGCCTGCCGCGCGACCACGCGCGCGGTGGCCCGAGCGTCCTCGGGAATGGTCGCGGCGGACGTGACGTCCCCCACCCCCCCGAGGTCCTCGTCGAGGAGTGCGCGCAGGAACGTGTCGTCGGCGCCCGGAACGCTCCCGCTCAGACGCGGACCTCGAGCATCCGCTCCACCGCGACGCGCGCGCGTGCCGCGACTTCGGGAGCCACGAGCACCTCGTGCCGGAGATCCCGCAGGCTGTCCCTGATGCCCTGGATCGTGATGCGCTTCATGTGGGGACAGAGGTTGCACGGTCGCACGAACTCGGTATCGGGCGACTCCACGGCCACGTTGTCGCTCATCGAGCATTCGGTGACCATGACGACCTGGCGCGGGCGCTCGCGGCGCACCCAGTCGATCATCCCCGAGGTGGAGCCGACGAAGTCGGCCTCGTCCAGCACGTCCGGCGGGCATTCGGGGTGTGCGATGATCTGGATGCCGGGATGCAGCGCGCGGTAGCCGCGTAGCTCCTCTGCCGTGAAGCGCTCGTGCACCATGCACGAACCCTCGTAGAGCACGATCTCCACGTCGGTCTGGGACGCGACCCATCGGCCCAGATACTGATCCGGCAGGAAGATCACCTTCGGCACGCCGAGCGACTCCACGACCTGGACGGCGTTGCCCGAGGTGCAGCAGATGTCGGATTCGGCCTTCACCTCGGCCGACGTGTTGACGTAGGTCACCACGGGGACGCCGGGGTAGCGCTCGCGCAGGAGCCGCACGTCGGCGCCGGTCACCGCCTCGGCGAGGGAGCAGCCGGCCGCCATGTCCGGGATGAGGACCGTTTTGTGCTCGTTGACGATCTTCGCGGTCTCGGCCATGAAGTGTACGCCGGCCATGACGATGACGTCCGCGTCGGTGTCGGCCGCCATGCGCGCCAGCGCGAGCGAGTCGCCCTTGAGGTCCGCCACGCCGTGGAAGATGTCCGGCGTCATGTAGTTGTGGGCGAGCACCACGGCGTTGCGACGCCGCTTGAGGTCCTCGATTTCTTCGAGGAGGGGCGTCATCACCGCGATCTCGACGTCGGGGAGGATCCCGGCGAGACGGTGCGAGTGATCGAGCTTCGTCGAAGGTGCGCTCACGACGACTCCGGTTCGGTTGCCGCGGGGGCTTGGACGTGATGGGGCTGAGGTCACGCTGACTACCCCCGAAACGCGCTGTGGATTCCCCCCGGCGTCCCAGGCAGAGGCCGACGTCCGGGCACCGTTGGGCGACGGCAGCGGACGCGTTAGCTTCGAGACTCCCCATCTTCAGGATAAGAGCGAGATGAATCTTCGTTTAGGTACGGCCCTGCTGGGCATGGTGGTCGCCGCGGGCGCATGCTCGGACGGCTCGTCGTCGTTCGCGTCGGCGTCCCTCGAGTCCGACGATCAGAAGGCCAGCTACGGCATCGGCCTCAACGTCGGGGCGCAGATCGCGGACTCCCGCGACCGGCTCGACCGTCAAGCCTTCATGCGCGGGGTGGAGGACGCCCTTCAGGGCGACGAGCCGGCGATTCCGCGCGAGGAGATCCAGCCGGCCCTCCAGGCGTTCGCCGCCGAGATCCAGGCCGCGGCCGCCGAGGCCCGCGAGCTCGCGAGCGCCGAGAACAGCGAGGCCGGGACGGCGTTCCTCGCCGAGAATGCGCAGCGCGAGGAGGTGACCGTCACCGACACCGGGCTCCAGTACGAGGTCCTGCGTGAGGGCGAGGGGCCGTCTCCGACGCCCGGAGACCAGGTGGAGGTCCACTACCGCGGATCGCTCATCGATGGCACCGAGTTCGACGCGTCCTACGGCGGCGATCCCGCCGTGTTCGGGGTGGGCGCCGTGATCCCCGGGTTCGCGGAGGCGCTGCAGCTCATGTCCGTCGGCAGTCACTACCGCGTCTGGATCCCGTCCGAGCTCGGGTACGGGCCGCAGGGCTCCGGCCCCGTGATCGGGCCCAACGCGGTTCTGGTCTTCGAGATCGAGCTGCTGGACATCCTGGACCAGGGCTGAGCCACCCACTCCCACGCTTCCATGTCGTTTCTTTCACGGCTGTTCGGGTCGCGCGAGGCTGAGGGGTCCCGCGACCTCGAAGCCCAGCTCACGCGCCTGGAGGCCGAGGCCGGGAGCGCGCGGGCGGGGTACCAGGGAACGCCGTACAACAAGGCGGGGGACGTCGCGCTACGGGCCGGGGACAAGAACCGGGCCGTCGCCTATTACGGCCGGGCGATCGATGCCTTCCTGGAGGATCAGCAACGGGAGGCCGCCCGAGGCGTGGCGAACAAGATCATCCGGGTCCACCCCGGCGCGGTGCGGACGCTCTGCACGCTGACCTGGCTCGACCTGGCGGCGCAGCACAAGGCGACGGCGCTCCTGCACCTGCGCGACTACGTCGAAGCGGCGCGCGAGGCGGGGGAGAATGACCGCGCGGCCGATCAGATCTTCGAGATGGCGCGAATCGCGCCCCACCTCGAGTTCGTGGATGCGGTGGCCGATGCGCTCGACAGCCTCGGCTTCGACGAGCGGGCCTCGGACGTGCGCGGGTGGGCGCGCGAGGGCGGGGCGCCGGACGCGCTCCACGACGACGAGGCACTCACCGAGCGCTGTCTCGCTTCGGCCGTGGATTCGGCCCGCCGAGGTCGGTCCTCGCGCTGAGCCGGCGGCTCAGCCCCCTCGGAGTATACCCAGTCGGATCCGCCTGGCTTTCTCCCCCGCGGCCGGGTCCTCGCGGAGCTCCGTCACCGTGACGTCGGCGAAAGCGAGCGTGCCTTCCAGCGTCAGCTCGGTCCCGCCCCGGTCCACCACGATCTCGTACGTCGCGCCGGCCGGTCGATCGCCGAATCGCTGACGGAAGGCCTCGCCGAACCCGTTGTCCTCGACGAGGATCCCGCCGATCCGCCGGAGCAGGTCGCCCTCCAGGACGCCGGCGGCGGCACCGGCACCCCCGGGCGCGACGCCCACGACTTCGACGCCGGCATCGCTGCCGGTGGTGGTGATCCCGATGCGGGCGACGCGCTCGGTGCGCTCGTCCAGCACGAGACCCGCCAGCGGGAGGACTTCACCCCACGGATAGGGCTCGCGCCCGTCGACGTACCGGTCGTGGAAGTCGTCGAATGCACGCCCACCGGCCGCCGCTCGAACCTCCTCCCACCATTCGTCCTCGGTGAAGCCGCGCCCGGCCAGGTAGGCGCGCTCGTACATCGCGCGCATCACGTCGTCCAGCGAGCGCGCGTTGTCGGAGGCGTCGCGGATGAGGATGTCGAGCAGGAGGCCGGCCAGGGATCCCTTGTCGTAGTGGATCGACGCGGTTCCGTCGGTCGGCTGGATCCAGGTGGACAAGGACGCGTCTTCCAGCGCCACCGGCGGCAGGCTCGCCACGTTGTCGATCTTGCCCTGGGTGATCTGGTAGAGGAGCCCCGGCGGCGCGACCCGGCCACGCACGAGCGCGAGGTCGGCGTAGTAGTCGGTGATGCCTTCGCTGATCCAGAGGAGCTCCGTCGGCATCTCGCGGTCGTATGCGTACGGCCAGAGATCCGCCGGACGGAGGCGCTTCACGTTCCACGCATGGAAGATCTCGTGCGCGGTGATCGACGGCAGCACCGGTGAGCCGACGAAGACGTTGGCGTAGATGCCGAGGTGCGAGTTGGCGTGCTCGAGCGCGGAGCCGCCACCGAAGGTCGGGTCGAAAACCAGCAGCGTCGTATAGTGCTGCCAAGGGATCTCCCCGAAGACCGCCGCCATAGGCGGAATCATGCCCTGGATCTGCTGCCAGAGCGTGCTGCGCGCGTCCCCGGCGAGCGCGCTCGTGGGATACGTCGCGAGCCGATACCAGATGCCCTCCACCTGCGTGCTGTCCACGTCGAACCTCCCGACGAACGTCGGCATGTCGACGAGCTCGTCGTAGCTGCTCGCGGTGTATGCATGGCGGCCGCTCGCGGGCGTGAGCCCGGTGGCCACGGCCCAGTCCGGCTCCGTATGGACGAAGACCTCGGCGCCAGGCTCGTTCGGAGTCTCTTCCAGGAAAGGCAGCAGGTTCGTTCCGTTGAAGAACGCGAAGTCGTCCGTGCTCCAGGAGGATCCCACGTCGAGCGACTCGGCATGGTAGTCGAACGCGAACGTCACCCTGCCCGCGCCGGCGGGGTGGACGCGCCAGGTGTCGTAGTCCGCTTTATCCCAATGGATGCCGGCCTCACCGAGGCGGGCGCTCACGTTCCGCACGTTGCGGGCGTAATCGTCCATTTCGTAGGAGCCCGGGGTCCACGCCGGAAAGGACAGTGCGACCGGCCCGGCGGCGTCCACGTCGAACGACATCTCGACGTGGATCTCGCGGCGCCCGGCCGTGACGGCATCGAAGGTGACGTCGTAGCGCACGTTCGAAGTGGCCGGGGAGGGTATCGCCGCCGCCGCGGCGGGCTCGGGGGCGCCTGCGGCCGTCAGGAGCGCGATGATCGCGAGGGTTGCCGACCTGAGATTCGTCCGTCTCGTCTTCACGTCCCTTCCTCCCGGATGCGCGTGATATCCGTCCTCTACCGCCTCCGCCCCGGTGAGTTTCGACCGGCGAGGCATGCCCGAAAGAATTCCATGACTCCGCGGCGACCCATGCATAGCTTTGCATCAGGTGCCCCAACGAACGGAGAAACCTGGACGATGTCTGCATTTCGAGTGCGTAGCATGCTTCTCGTGGCCCTCGGCCTCGGCGCGGCGGCATGTGCTTCGGCCGGCGACCGGCTGAACGAGGGAATCGAGCTTCAGGCTCGCGGCCGCTACATGGAGGCGGTGTACCGCTACGCCGATGCGGTCGAGAAGGATGGATCGCTCGTGGAGGCGCGCCACCGGCTGCGCACGGCCGGTGACTCGGCCCTCCTGTTCGCGCTCGACGATGCCGACGCGCTCCTCGACATGGGCGATCCCGTCCGCGCCGCGGGGCGGTACCAGGAGGTCGACCGCATGCTCGGCCGGGTGCGTTCCGTGGGTGAGCGCATCGATCCGCCGTCCGGCTACGCGTCCGACCGTCGCGCGCTCTTCGACCGCGCGATCGAGTGGCAGATGGACATCGGAGCGGAAGCGCTCGAGGACGGACGTTGGGAGGATGCCCGCAACGTGTTCGCCGCGGCGCGCACCGACTTCGAGCCGTCGCGCAGCCAGGTGGAGGCGTCGATGGAGGCGGAGACCCGCGCTCTGCTCGAATGGGCCGAGGTCGAGCTCGAGGACGGTCGCCCCCGGACCGCGTACGACGTGGCTCAACGCGCTCTCGCGGTGCGTGGGTCGCCGGCGCGGGACGTCGTGCTCTCGGTGCGGGGGATCCAGGACCGCGCGCTCGAGCGGGGGACGATCGTGGTCGCGGTCCCGCCCGTCACCGCGCGCGGCGGGGTCCGCGAGCACCTCGGTCCGGAGTTCGAGATCCACCTGGACGCGGATCTCGCACTCGATCACTGGACACGGCCGCCGCCGTTCGTGCGCATGGCGGACCACGAGGCGATGCGGAAGGAGCTGCGGGGGCTGCTGCGGGGGGTTCCGCAGAGCCCGATGCTCGTCGGCCGGGTCCTCCAGCTCGTGGGTGCGGATCTCGCCGCCATGGTCGAGATCGCCCAAGTCGAGGTGGTCGAGGAGGACCTCGAGCGGGCGGCGCGGCAGACGACCATCGTCGACGGCGGGCGCGGTGAGAGCCGTCAGCCGAGGCCGGCGGCCTATGAGGTCGTGAAGGGCACGCTCGCCTATCGCGCCGTGGCGGACGTGGTCCTCGTCGACTTCGATGGGCGGGAGGTCACCCGGTTCCGAGCGGAAGGGGGCTTCAGCGGACCTTTCGAGCGCGCCGAGTTCGACGGCAACCACGACCGGCTCCAGCTGACCGACGCGGAGCGGAGCCTGTTCGATCCACGGCTGCGGGCGGAGCAGACGGCGGCGGTGGAGCAGGGCCTGATGGAGGAGCTCGCCGTGGCGATCGCCGCCGGCACCTACGACACGGTGCTTTCCAGGATCCCCTAGCCGCTCGCTCGCGGCAGCACGATCTCGGGCTTCTCGGGGTCCGGCCGGTAGAGCACCGCGGTGCGGCCGATCGTCTGGGCGACCTGCGCGCCCGGAATCGCCGCGGCGAGCGCGTCCGCCGCCTCGCGGATCGAGCCCGGCGCCGTCTCGAGCGCCTTGACCTTGAGCAGCTCCCGCGTGTTGAGCGCGTCGGCGACCGCCCGCACCACGGCATCGGTCACGCCGTCGTTGCCGATGATCACCACCGGCTTGAGGCGGTGCGCGAGCTTGCGGAGGTGGGCCCGCTGCTTGGACGTGAGGGGTTGCATGACGGTCGTGCGGTGGAAGGGGGGGGCGTGGGCCAACATGGAACTTCGCGCCGGGAGCGCGCGCCCGGAACCGCCGCCCTCACCCCGGCTCGAAGAGCGCGATCGCCTCGGCCGGTGTCCGCACGTCTGATCGGTCCGCGAGCCGGGCCGCCAGCGCCCCGGTCGCGTTGGCCACCGCGAAGCTGATCCCGTGCAGGTTGCGCCGCGGCGGAACGCCCGGGATGGGGCGCGGATACCCCGAAGCGCGGAGCACCCACGTGCCGTCCGGCGATTCGGCCACGACCGCCTCCCGCGGCTGTTCCCAATCGAGCCGGACCCCGACGACCCCGTCCATCGAGCCCGGAAACCACAGGGCTCCCTCGTGCTCCCGGGCCGACACGATCAAGGCGCCGTGCTCGAGGGCGCGGTCGACGGCGGGGCGGAGCTGACGGGCCCGGAGGTCGTTGGGCGTGCCCAGGCTGAGGTTCACCAGGCGCGCACCCTCCTCGATGGCCCGCTCGATGGCCCGGACGAGCGTCGGAACGCTCGTCGCGAGGCTCTTCTCGAAGACCTTCACCACGAGGATCTCGGCGTCGGGCGCCTTCTCGTGGATCGCCGCGGCCACGGCGGTCCCATGCCCGAGGCGGTCGACGTAATCCTCGCCCTCACGGCCGTGCAGGTCGATCGAAAAGCCACCGGCCACCCGCGGCAGGTGCGGGTGGGGGACGTTGACGCCGCTGTCGATCACCGCGACGCGGACGGTCGGGCTCATCCCGTCATGACGTCGAGGAACAGGTCGCGGAAGGTTTTGCTGCCCGCCTCCAGCGCATCCGGCGGGCCGTCCTCCGTGATCCGGCCCCCCTCGAGGATCACCACCCGCTCCACCCTACGGGCCAGGTCGACGCGGTGCGTGATCACGACCGTGGTCCGGTCCCGCATGAGGCGGGCGTAGCCCTGCAGGACGACCGCCTCCGAGGAGGGATCGAGTGCGCCGGTGGCTTCGTCCATCACGAGCACGGCGGGATCGGCCAGGAACGCCCGGGCCAGCGCCAGCCGTTGCCGCTCCCCCGCCGACAGCTCGCGCCCGCGCTCTCCCACGACCGAGCAGAGGCCGTCCGGCATCCCCTGGACGAGCCGGTCGAGCCCCGCGGCCTCGAGCGCGTCCCACACCTCGAAGTCGTCGGCGTCCGGCCGGCCGTACAGCACGTTCCGCCGGATGCTCGCGTGGAAGATGAACGGGTCCTGCTCGACGACGTGCACGTGCCGTCGCACGTCTTCGAGCGCCATCTCCCGGAGATCGATGCCGTCGAGCACGACGCGGCCTTCGTCCGGGTCGATGAGCCGCGCGAGCAGGTCCGCGATCGTCGATTTGCCACTGCCGCTCGAGCCTACGATCGCGACGGTCTGTCCGGCCGGGATGGCGAGATCGACGCCGTCCAGCACCTCGCCTCCGCGACCGAAGCCGAAGCGGACACGTTCGAGCGCCACCGCGCCCCGCGCGTTCTCCAGCCGCACGGCATGCTCGGCCTCCACGACCTCGGGTGGCGTATCCAGGAGCTCGTGCACACGGACGAGCGACGCCCGGGCCGCCGCCAAGCTCGCGTAGGTCCCCATCAGGCCCTGGATCGGGCCCAGCAGGCGCATCTGGTAGGCCATGAACGCGACGAAGGTGCCCAGCGTGATCGCGCCGTCGATGACCCGGTATCCCCCGAACAGGAAGACGGCCGCGGTCCCGACCGAGAGCAGGAGCCCCGGCAGCCCGCCGGCCAGGTAGCCGAACATCCGCATCGACAGGAGCGCCGTGACGAACGTGTCGTTCTTCTTCCGGAAGCGCTCCACCTCGCGCTCCTGGGCGTTCGCGCCCACCACCGTGCGCATGCCCTGGAGCGTCTCGATGAGGAAGGTGCCGATGTCCGCGCTCCGCTCCCGCAGGATGCGAATGCGCGCCTCGAGCTCCCGTCGATAACGGAGGAGGGCCCAGAGCGCGGGCGGGAGGGCCGCCAGCCCGACCAGGAAGAGCAGCGGGTCGAGCCAGATCAGCATCCCCAGGGTGCCCAACAGGGCGAGCGATTGGCCGAACCAGCCGAGGGCCGCCTCGCCGACCACGCGTTGGATCTCCGCGATATCCCCATTCACCCGCGACACCAGGTCCCCGAGCGGCGTGCGCGCGTAGAAGCGCGGCGACATCCGCTGGAGGTGCCGGTAGAGATCCGCCCGCATGTCGAAGAGGATGTCGGCGGACACGCGCGTGTAGCGGAGCCCGCTCCAGGCGCTCATGGCGAAGGACAGCACGGTGACGCCGACGAAGAGCCCCGTGATGCGCAGGAGCGCCCCGAAGTCTCCCGCCAGGATGGCGTCATCGATCAGGAGCTTCGAGAGATAGGGGACGAGCAGGCCGAGCCCGGTACCCGTCAGCGACAGGACGACGACCGGCACCAGGGCGCCCACGTAGGGACGGACGTGCCGGAGCGCGCGCGTCAGATGGGGGTCGAGACGAAGCCGGTGAACGGGTGCGTTCACGAGGCGGCCGGCTCGAGGAATGCCGCGGCGAAGGCGAACGACAGCGCGGTCAGGAATTCGGGGAGCTCCACCGGCGCGCTCGCGCGGTTGTAGGCGCTCCACAGCGCGGGCACGTCGGTGCAGTCGGGTGCGAGCATGATCAAGGGACGGAGGTCGACCGAGCGATGGTAGCGGATGGGCTCCGGATGCTCGGCGCTCAGGACGTGCTTGTCCAGCACGATCCTCCGGCCTTCGACCACCGGGGCCTCCACGATGCGGACGGTCCGGCCCGGTCTCGCCTCCAGCCGCGGGGCGGACCGGATGGCCTCGAACGCCGTACGCAGGTCGGGTGCGGGCGGCTCGGGATCGGCGGCGGCCGCCTCCCGGGCAGCGTCGGCGCGCTCCGTCCAGTACGGATGGCCGTGGGCGGCCGCCGCCTCGGCGAGGTAGGCCGCGGCCTGCGCGCGGTAACCCCGGACGATGTCGTGCTCGCGGCGCTGATGCATCTCCAGCGCCGGGCCGGCCATGCGGCCGTCGAGCAGCGCCGTGTGGACGGCGACGGCCGCCATCCAGCCGGACGAGAGCGCCTTCTTCACGCCGTACGAGGACATCGGATCGATGAAAGAGACGGCATCCCCCGCGAGCACCACCCCTTCGTCGGTGGCGCGCGCCGTGTCGTACAGGGAAGCCGGAC
>Ga0079224_100010463_pt1 | contig 12734 bp, 10 predicted proteins | sample Stecom2015_FD_80414 | JGI IMG/M metagenome (GOLD analysis project Ga0079224, IMG submission 80414) | Agricultural soil microbial communities from Utah to study Nitrogen management - Steer compost 2015 | ecosystem: Environmental > Terrestrial > Soil > Agricultural land | place: USA: Utah...
CCGCGAGCGACGGCGGCGAGATCATCGTGCGCTGAGCGCGGTTCGCTCCGGTGCCGCGGAACGCCGGCGGCCGGGGCGGTCGCGCGTCGCGCGTTGCGGTGCCGCGCGGCGCTCCCGTATGGTGGCGGCATGACGTTCCCGCCCACGAGTCGTCGCACCGTCCTGCAGGCTTCGGCGACCGCCGGCGTGGCCGCACTCGCCGCGCGCACCGCTCCGGCCGGCTGGTTCCACGGGGTCGACGATACGATCCGCGTCGGCCTCGTCGGCTGCGGCGGACGCGGCACCGGCGCCGCGGTCAACGCGTTGCTCGCCGACCCGCACGCCAAGCTGGTCGCCATGCACGACGCGTTCGGCGACCAGATCGAGCGCAGCCTCGCCAGCCTCGCCCAGGCGAGGGGAAGGGCCGTCGCCGCGCAGGTCGACGTGCCGCCGGAGCGGCGCTTCGTCGGGTTCGACGGTTACGACAAGCTGCTCGCCTGCGGCGTCGACGTCGTGCTGCTCGCGTCGCCGCCGCACTTCCGCCCGATGCAGGTGGAGAAGGCGACCGCCGTGGGCGTGCACATGTTCGTCGAGAAGCCGGTCGCGGTCGACGCGCCCGGCGTGCGCCGCGTGCTCGCCGCGTGCCGCACGGCGAAGGCGAAGGGCCTCAGCGTCGTGTCCGGTCTGTGCTACCGCTACCACGAGGGGCGCCGCGCGGTGATCGAGCGCGTGCGCGCCGGCGACATCGGCCGGATCCTGACGATCGACGTCAACTACATGACCGGGGACCTGTGGCACCGCGGTCGCCAGCCGCACTGGACGGAGATGGAGTTCCAGCTGCGCAACTGGCTGTACTTCACCTGGCTGTCCGGCGACCACATCGCCGAGCAGCACATCCACAGCCTCGACGTCGCCGCGTGGGCGCTCGGCGACCGCTATCCGGCGCGCTGCATCTCGATGGGCGGCCGCCAGGTGCGCACCGGACCCGAGTTCGGCAACGTGTACGACCACTTCGCCACGCGCTACGAGTACGACGACGGCGTGCAGGTGTTCAGCGCGTGCCGGCAGATGGGCGGCTGCACGAACGACGTGTCGGACAACATCCACGGCACGGACGGGCACGCGTACGTGTTCAAGCACCTGATCCGCGGCAGGCGGAACTGGGAGTGGGAGGGCGAGGGCAGCGACATGTACCAGAACGAGCTGAACGCCCTGCTGCGCGCGATCCGCACCGGCGAGCCGATCGACGACAGCGAGTACATGTGCAACAGCACGCTGATGGCGATCATGGGGCGGATGTCGGCGTATACGGGCAAGGAGATCACCTGGAAGCAGGCGCTCGCCAGCGAGGAGGTGCTCGGGCCGAAGGAGTACGCGTTCGGGCCGGTCGATCCTGCCCTGTCCCGCGTCGCCCAGCCCGGCATCACCGAGTTCCGCTGAGCAGCCCGCGCGCGCGTCCTTCTCGCCTGTCCGACCCGAGAATCCATGACGGCCTTCACGAACATCCTGGTCGACGTCGACGCCACGGTCCCGGCGCATCCGGCACTGGAGCGCGCGGTGCACCTCGCACGGCGTAGCGGCGCCCGCCTGACGATCGCCGACGTCCACACCGTCCCGCCCGAGGTGCGGCGCGTGCTGGGCGCCGACGCCGAGCAGCAGCTCCTCGAAGAGCGGCGGCAGAAGCTCGAGGCGCTCGCCAAGGGAATCACCGACGTGCCGGTCGAGGCGCGGCTGCTCAGCGGGCGGCCGGCGACCGCGGTCATCCAGGAAGTGCTGCGCGGCGGGCACGACCTCCTCGTGCGCGCGCACGCCCGCGACCTGATCGGGCGCGAGCGCCCGTACGGCGCGGTCGACATGGAGCTGGTCCGGCAGTGCCCGTGTCCGGTGCTGCTGGTGCGTCCGGGTGCGCCGCCGGCGCACCCGCTGGTGGTCGGCGCGGTGCGCGCCACCACCGAGGACCCTGCCGAGCACGCGCTCAACGCCAAGCTGGTCGAACTGACCCTGCGCTTGGCCGAGCTGCAGGACGGCCGCGCGGTCCTGCTCCAGGCGTGGGCGCCGTTCGCCGAGCGGCTCCTGCGCGGGCACTACTCGGAGGAGGCGTTCCACGCGTACGTCGAGGACACGCGGCGCGAGGCGGAGCAGGCGCTGGAACGCCTGCGCGCGCAGTTCGGCGACCGGCTGCCCGCGGACCGCGCGGTGTCGCGTCGCGGCGAGCCGGAGGACGTCATCCTCGACTACACGCTCGGCGAGGCCGCGGACCTCGTCGTGATCGGCACCGTCGCGCGCTCGGGCGTCGCGGGTCTGCTCATCGGCAACACCGCCGAGCGCGTGCTGCGCAAGCTGCCGTGCTCGGTGCTGACCGTGAAGCCGGACGGCTTCGTGTCCCCGGTGCGGCTCGACGCGTAACGTCGGCGCGAGCGAGGCCGGCGCGCCGTCGGTCGCCTGCTGCCGCACCGGCCCCCGGCGATCGCCGCAGTCGCCGTCGCGCGCATCGTCCTCCGCGCGGGGCGGCTTCGCACTCCTCCCTCCGCGTGCGCCTGCACGCGCGCCGTCGATCTCGCACGGGCCCGCTCCGGCCCGCGCCGATCCGGCGCGCCCGGTGTGGCCGTGCTCTTCCGCGCGCTACGCTGCGTGGTTCCTCCGAGCACCATGAACCCGCGCCTCATCCCGTTCCGTGCCGCGCTCGCGGCGTTCTCCTGCCTCGGCGTCGTCTTCGCGCAGCAGCGCGAGGAGCAGGTCGACGTGCCGTGGGACGACTCGATCCCGCCCGGCACGTCGGCGCACGTCCAGCGCACGCTCGACGAGTCGTCGCGTCACGGCGAGTTCGTCGACATCCCGCTGGCGGACGGCGGCAAGCTCAACACGTGGGTCGTGTACCCCGAACGCAAGGACAAGGCCGGCGTCGTGCTCGTGATCCACGACATCCGCGGCATGGGCGACTGGATCCGCGCGGTCGCCGACCAGCTCGCGCAGGACGGGTTCATCGCGATCGCGCCCGACTTCCTGTCCGGCAAGGGGCCCGACGGCGGCGGCACCGCGTCGCTCGGGCGCGACGTCGGGCAGGCGATCCGCGCGCTCACCGACGACGAGGTCGTCGCGCGCCTCGACGCTGCGCTGCGCTACGGGCGCGAGCTGCCGGCGGCGAACGGCAAGACCGCGGTGCTCGGGTTCTGCTGGGGCGGCACGCAGAGCTTCGGCTACGCGCTCGCGCAGCCCGAACTGGACGCCGCGGTGGTCTACTACGGCAGTGTGCCCGGCGCGACGGCGACCTCGGTGCCGGAGGACAGGATCGCGAAGATCGCCGCGCCCGTGCTCGGCATCTACGCGGGCAACGACGCGCGGATCAACGCGACCCTGCCGCCGACGCTCGCGGCGATGATGAAGCACGACAAGACCTACGAGCTGCACACCTTCGAAGGCGCGGGCCACGGGTTCCTGCACCGCCAGGACGGGGCGGGCGGCGCGAACCTCACGGCCTCGCGCCACGCCTGGCCGCTCACGCTTGCGTTCCTCCGCAGGCACCTCGCGCCCGCGCGCTGAGGTCGCCGGCGCGGGACGGCGTCCGCGCGGGAGCTCGTCTCGTCTCGCGTCCGATGCCGCCGGGCGGCCGCGCCCGGCGCGGCGCGCGGTCTCGGCAGGCAACTTGCTGCGTCGCACGCATGCCGCGTCGCACACCCCTCGTCGCCCTCCCTGTCCTCCTCGGTGCCGCCTGCAGCTCCGTCTATTACGGCACGATGGAGACGTTCGGCTACCACAAGCGTGACCTGCTCGTCGAGCGGGTGCAGGAGGGCCGGGCGGACCAGGCGAAGGCGCAGCAGCAGTTCCAGACGACCTACGAGGCCTTCCAGCAGCTCACCGGGCAGCCGGGCGGCGAACTCGAGGCGACGTACTCGCGGCTGAACCGCGAGTACGAGCGCTGCAAGGGCGCCGCCGAGGCCGTCACCAAGCGCATCGCATCGATCGAGAAGGTCGCGCGCGACATGTTCGCGGAGTGGCAGAAAGAGAACGAGCAGTACCAGAGCGCCGACCTGCGCGGCAAGAGCGAGCGGCTGCTAGACCAGACCAGGCAGCGCTACGACTCGCTGATCGCTGCGATGAAGCGGGCCGAGGGGAAGATGTCACCGGTGCTCGGCGCGTTCGGCGACCAGGTCCTGTTCCTGAAGCACAACCTGAACGCGCAGGCGATCGCGTCCCTGCAGGAGACCGTCGCGGAGATCGGCAGTGACGTCGAAAGCCTGATCGCCGAGATGCAGCGGTCGATCGCCGAGGCGGATGCCTTCATCGCGTCGATGGCGGGCGCGGAGGCGTAGCGACTCGGCCGCGTGCGCGGCGGGCCCGCGGGGTGATGCGGTGTGCGGACGCCGGATGGGAAGCCCCACAGCGCGGATGCTCGGCGGGGGCCCGGCCTCACGGTTCGCCGCGCGTGTCCGGCCGTCAGGCAGCGCGCGGCGTGGCAGTGCGTCGGGTCGCATGCCCCTCGCCCGAGGGAGCCGCCGGCGCGGCCCGCACACGTCGCGGAGATCTCGATGGCGGCGTGCGTGTCCCGCGATGGCTGGCGCCGGCACGATGCCAGGACGCGGCCTTGCGCGTTTTCGGACCAGCGCCTTCGCACCCACGTGAACCGAGCACGAGCAGCCTTCACGCGCGGAGGGTGCTAGCCTGGGCGCCGGCCACCACAGGCCGCTCGTCCGAGGTCTACTCATGCCGAACCGATCCAGAGCCGCGTTCCTGTCCGTCCTCACCGCCGTCAGCGCCGCCGCGCAGCCGCCCACGATCGCGCACTTCGCGTTCGACGAGACCTCCGGCTTCACCGCCAACGACGCGAGCACGTACGGGAACCACGGCACGCTGGTGAACTTCAACATCCCCACGTGGATGGTGGGGCGGCACGGCGGCGCGCTCGCGTTCGACGGCACCGACGACTACGTGCTCATCACGACGCCGAACGGCCTGCCGATCTACGACGGGCTCGGGACGCCGTTCAGCATCGCGTTCTGGGTGAACGCGCAGCCGCAGAGCGACCGCCGGGTCTACTCGGAGCAGGCGATGGCGCCGCCCAACAACGGACCGCTGTTCACGCTCGGTTCGGGCAGCGGCACCGCCCCCAACGCGACGTCACGCCTGCGCGTGTTCGTGCGCACCGACGACGTCAGCGTGGCGGTGAACATGCTGAGCAACGGGATCGTGTTCGACGGCACCTGGCACCACGTCGTCTACGTCGACGTCTCCGGACGCGTGCAGATCTGGATCGACGGCCTGCTCGACACCGAGTTCGACTACTCGCGCTGGTCCTTCGGGCCGCGGTCGTCGCTGCGCGGCAGCTACACGCTGATCAACAGCGTCACGCTCGGCGCGGTCGTGCGCAACCAGACCGTGGCGACACCGCTCGCCGGCATGATCGACGACCTGCGCATCCACCGCTGCGCACTCACCGCGGCCGACATCGCGACCATCATGCAGAACGGCACGCCGATGCTGTGCGGCGCCAGCATCGGGGAGTACGGCCACGGCTGCGGCCGCGGCCCGCTCGACGTCGCCGCGACCGGCAGCGCTGCGTTCGGAGGCACCGTGCACGTGCAGCTCTTCCGCGGTGAGCCCGGCAGCCTCGGGCTGATCAGCGTCGGCACCGGCCCGGTGCAGCCCCTCGACCTGTCGCCGCTGGGCTTCTTCGGCTGCACGCTCTACCAGCCGTCGCTGACCACCTTCGCGATCGGCGCGCTCGGCCCGGCGGGCAGCTCCGCGCCCATCAGCCTGCCGGTCCCGACCGCGACGACGATGGCCTGCCGCATCGTGGGCTTCCAGGGCGTCACGGTGCGGCCCGGAGGCGCGGAGTTCGCGCCGGTCGCGCTCGCGCAGATCGGGTTCTGAGCGCGCCGCGGAGAGCGCGAGGCCTGCGCCCGTTCCGCCCGCGCTGCCCGCCGCTCGCCGCCGCGCGGTCGGCGGCGCGGCGCTGGCGTTCTTCCGGCACCCTCGGGCAGCGCCGCCGGATCGCACGATCACGGCTGCGCGCTCGGCGCCCGCGCGGGCAACCGCGCCGTCACCGGATGACCAGCGACAGCGCTCCGGTCGTCACCAGACCACCTTGCGGGACGGAGGCGGCGAACTGGCAGGACAGTGTTCCTGCCACCGACTCGGGCAAGTCCTGGCGCACGACGGCGCGCCCGGTCGCGTCGGTGACGACGGGCAGCCAGGCGAGCGGGGTCGTGAGCAGCGTGCAGGCCGTTCCCGGAATCGGTACCTGCACCCGGTCGATGCCGAGCGCGAGGACTGCGGGGGCGTTGGCCGGCGCGCCGCGCAGGTCGACTTCCACCGTGCGTCGCAGCGACGGATTGATGGCGTCGAGACGGTCGATTTCGTAGAAGCCCTCGATCGCGGCGCCGCAAGCCGTGCCGTAGGGGATCGACGTCGCGGCAGCGCCCCATGCGAACTCGACGAGCACGGTGGTGTTGACCGTGCTGTAGGCGGCCCTTCCCCAGCCACTCACCTCCGCCCGTGCCGACATGCGGAGCCGCGGCTTCTGGGTGGCCTCGAGGACGAACGGGACGTCGCGCTCGAGCGTTTGGGTGCGCCAGTCCTGCGGGTGCGCCGGCGTGACGACGGTGACGTCGGCGACCCCGTCTCCGTCCAGGTCGAACTCGACGCGGCCCGAGGCGGAGCCATCCACGTACCCGCCGCGCGTGTAGACCCGGAGGCGGAGCGTTCCCGCCACGGTGGCGGAGGGAGGCATGAGCGTGTAGTCGAAAACATGAGGGGCCCAGGTCACGCCTTCGAAGGTGCCCGCGCCGACGCCCGGATAGTTGCTCGGGTTCTGGGCCTCCAGGTCGAGCTGGTACGAGACGCCGGCGACCTCCGAGGCAGCCACGGGAGTGAGGCGGGCGATGCAGTACACGGGCCCGATCGGCGCCGAGATCCCCAGTTCCGCCGGCAGGGGGAGGAATCCGTCAGGGAAGAGGCGGTACGCGAGCGCGGGAGCCATGACTGCCACACCTGACCGCGCCGCGGTCGTGACCTCGAAGGACTGGGCCGTGAGGAGTGGCGCCGGCGCGAGGGTGAAGAGCGCCGCGAGGAAAGGAACGCGAGGCAAGCGCGAAGGTCTCATCGTCTGCTCCTTGGGAATGCCGGCAGCCCGCTCCGTGCAGATGCGGACGTCCGGCCCGCCGTCGGCGGGCCGCGCAGAGCCGTGGTTTTGCCGAGGACTCGCAGATGGCGAACCTCTCGCGCAAGGGTGGTTTTCAATCGCGCTGTGCGATCTTCGCGCCGGCATCGGCCAGCAGGTCGCCGAGGATCGAGCGATGGCATCGCTGCGGGTCGGCGCAGCAGCAGCCGACCGCCAGGTTCGTGCGGTGCGACAGAGCCGCGAGCAGGGCGATCAACCTTGCCGCCGCCGGACGCTTCATCTCGGCGCGGTAGCGCTGCGCGAACCGCCGCCAGGCGCGCTCGTCTTCCGCGCCCAGCGCGGCCTTCACCAGCTCGGCGCTGGGGGACAGCTCGGGCAGCCACACGTCGTAGAAATCGCGCGCCGCGAGCTGGTCGCGCGGGACGCCGCGCGGCGGATGGCGGACCGTGCCGATGCGCAGGCCCTCGGTCTTCGTGCGGGGGGAGCCGAGGCGGAGGATGCGGATGCTCATGAACCGGGCATTGTGCGCCTCCGGGGCCATACCGTCCGTCCGGCCCGGGGGCACGCGCCGGCCGGCTCCGGAAGGTTCCGTCGGCCTCTGCTGCAACGTTCCGGCCGCGCTCCGGTTGTACAGTCGCGCGGACGTGACCATGACCGAGCCGGCCATCGACGACCGAACCGCGGATCTGGGCGCGCTGGTCGAGCACTGCATCGCGCGCTACGCGACCGACGGGATGGCTGCGGTCGACGAACTGTGCGCGCGGTTCCCGTCGTTCGCCCACGTGCTCCGCCGCCGAATCGCCATCCTGCAGCGCACCGGCCTGCTCGCGACCGCGGCGCCGAGCGGCGCGTACCCCGCGCGGCTTGGGGACTTCCGTCTCCTGGAGCTGCTCGGCGAGGGCGGCATGGGCGCCGTGTTCCGCGCCCAGCAGCTCTCGCTCGGTCGCCAGGTGGCGCTCAAGGTCATCCGCGCCGAGCACGCGTGGTCGCCGCGCGCGCGCGAGCGGTTCCGGCGCGAGATCGAGGCGATCGCCGCGTTGCGCTCGCCTGGCACGGTGCAGATCTACACCGTCGGCGAGGAGAACGGCACGCCGTACTACGCGATGGAGCTGGTCGACGGCATCGACCTCGGCGACCTGCTCGTCGAGCTGCGCCGTGTGCCGCCCGAGCGGCTGTCCGCCGCCGATGCCCGCGCCGCGCTCGCGCGCGTCGTGCCGCCGTCCACGCAGTCGACCGCCGCGAGCGAGGCGGACGAGGTGTTCTCGGGCACCTACGTGCAGATGTGCTGCCGGATCGCGCTGCGCCTCGCGCGCACGCTGGCACATGCCCACGAGCGCGGACTCGTGCACCGCGACGTGAAGCCGGGCAACGTGATGATCGACCGCCTCGGCCGCGTGCTCCTGCTCGACTTCGGCCTGGCGCGTGCGGCCGCGACCGAAGCCGACGGCCTCACCCGTACCGGCGCCGTCGTCGGGTCGCTCGCCTACATGGCGCCCGAGCAGATGCGGGGCGAGACGGACATCGACGTGCGGGCCGACGTCTACGGCGTCGGGGTCACGCTCTACGAGCTGCTGACCCATCGCGCCGCGTTCCGCGCCGACACGCAGGAGGACCTGCGTGCGAAGGTGCTCGCCGGCTCGCCTCCGCCGCCGAGCCAGCTCAATCCCGCGCTGCCGCGCGACGCGGAGACGATCTGCCTACGCGCGATGGCGCCGGAGAAGAACCGCCGTTACGCGAGCGCCGCCGAGCTGGCCGACGACCTGCAGCGCTTCCTGGAGTTGCGTCCGATCCGCGCGCGCCGATCGGGGATCGCCTACCGCATCCGCCGCTGGACACAACGCCACCCGGCGCGCGCCACCGCGCTCGTCGCGATCGCGCTGGCGGCGACCGGCGGCCCGCTTGCGCTCGCGGTGCAGGAGCGCCGGTCGCGCACGCGCATCGAGGAAGCGCTCGCCGTCGCGCAGCGCCACCAGCGGGCGTACGAGGCGACGCTGATCGCGGCCGTGCAGGGCATGGCGGGCACGACCATGCGCCTGGCACAGGACGAGCAACTCGCCAGCGGCCGGCTCGACGGTCTGCGGCGCGAGCTGCTCGAGGGAGCGGCCGCGTTCTGGCAGACGATGGCCGCCGTGGAAGAGCCGCACCCGCGCGTCCGCGACGCCCTGTTCCGCGCGCGCCGGATGCTCGCCGCGGTGCGGCGGGAGCTGGGCGACGTCGCCGGGTCGCGCGCGGTGCTCGCGGAGGCGGCCGCCGAGCTGGAGCGCGCGCGCCCCGCGGCGCGGCCGGAGGAGGTCCCGGGCATCGACCACGACCTCGCACAGGTGCTGCACGACGAGGCCGAGCTGCTCGGCCTGCTGCGTTCCTGGCCGGAAGCGATCGCCGCCTGGTCACGCAGCGCCGAGATCGCCGAGGCGAGCGAGCCGACCGCGCCCAACCCCGCCGCGGCGCGCCGGCACGTCCTGCGCTGCCGGCTGGGCATGGCCCAGGCGCTCGCGCAGAGCGGGGCCAAGAGGGAGGCGATCGAGCAGTGCCGCGAAGCGATCACGATGCTCGGTGCGCTCCAGCCGGAGGAGACCGGGCTGCTGCTGAGCGCGCGCACGTTGTTCGCGACGATCCTGATGCACGCGGGCGAGTACGACCAGGCGCTGCCCGAGCTGCAGGCGATGATCGCGAAGCGCACCGAGCGCGCCGAGGTCGCCCCCGACGATGTCGGCAACCTGCGCGAGCTGAAGGCCGCGCACCACAACCTCGGCCACCTCCACCAGCTCCGCGGCGACATCCCGGCGGCGCGCCGTCACCTCGAACACGGGGCGGCGCTCGCGCGCCGGCTGGTCGCGTCGTTCCCCGACCGGATCGACGGCCGCATCAGTCTGGTGTCGTCCCTGATGGTGCTCGGCAACGTGTGCATGCGCGTGCCGGACGACCCAGCGGCGGAGGCCGCCTGCCGTGAGGCGGTGACGCTCGCCGAGGAGCTGGCTGCCGCGCACCCCGACCTGCCCGACGTGCTGTCCCTGTCGGCCGAGGCGCGGTCCACGCTCGCGCAGTTCCTGATGGCGGATCCCGAACAGTGCGCGGAGGCGGCGCGGCTCCTGCGTGCCGCCGCGGAGCAACTCGCCGCGCTCGCCGCGCGCCCGGGTGCGACCGCGCAGGCGCTCGCGCACCTCGGTACGACGCAAGCTCTGCTCGCGTCCGCGCTCTCGCTCGCCGAGGATCGATCGGGGACGATCGCCGCCGAGGAGGATGCGTTCACCGCGCTGCTCGGCGCGGCAGCGCGCGATCCGGCGAACCCGGTCATCCGCGGCAACGCCGCGCGCGTGTTCGCCTCGGCGATGCTGCGTTCGCTGCGCGCCGACGACGACCACCGCCTGCGCGCGCTGGTGCGCCGCGCGGGAGACGTCCCGGCGATCGATGCGGAGATGTGGCAGGCCTTGAAGGTTCTGCCCGCCGACCAGCTCGCACGCCTGCAACGCTTGCGCGCCGCGCGCGACGGTTGACGGCGCGACGCGCGGGCAGCGGTCGTGCCGTTCAGCGGCCGACGTCGACCTCGAAGTTCTGGGACACGCGCATGTCGCGCGCGGAGGCGGTCACCGTGACGACGTGGTCCTTCGCCAGCGGCGCATCGGGCGCGACGACCAGCGTGTAGTTCTTGATGAAGCCGCCCGCCGGGATCGGCCGGGGGTTCTGCACGGTGACGCCGGCCGGGAGGTTCGTGAACTGGATGTCGACCGGACGCTCGAAGTCGTCGCGGTTGATCTGGATCGCGACCTCGTTGCTCTCGCCCTGCCGCAGCCACTGGTTGGCGGGTTCGCGCAGGCCGAGCTGTTCGCCGCCCGCGCCGCGGACCTTGGTCTGTTGGCAGGCGCCGAAAGAGAGTGCGAGCAAGGCCAGGGAAACGAATGCAAACGGACGGTTCATCGACGGTGTTCCTCGGGTTGTTGGTCGTGCCGGGGCGGCACCGCCGCCCGACGCCGTCCGTGTTGCAAGCCCGGTGCCGCTCGCGCGCTTTGCGCGCCGGACCGCGCCCGGCCCGCCGGGCCGGCTCTCGTGCCCGTCCGGGAGCGGCGTCGACCGGGGGCATGGGCGCGGAACTGCCGGCTGCCCCCGCGCTGTCTCGCAATCCGCGCGCGCGCGGCCGCCGCTTCTTGCAGCGCGCTGCCGGTCGACGCGCTGCGCCGACTCAGCCGGCTTCCTGCGGCGGGAGACGCGGCGGCCAGAACGCCACCGCCAGGACGACCGCCGCGGCGAGCGCGGTCCCGGCGAGCACCGTGAACAGCCGCGTGAAGTCGGTGTCGCCGTCCACCGTGTATTCCGCCTGGACCGCATGCCACACGACGTTCCCGGCGAACGGGCCGGCGCCCAGGATCAGGAAGTTGAACAGCCCCTGTGCCGTCGCGCGGGTGTGCTTGGGGAAGTACTCGTCGACGAAGATATAGACCGTCGCGAAGAAGAACGCGTAGCACACGCCATGCAGGAGGTTGACGGCGACGACCAGCTCCGGTCGGTCGGGGAGCAGCGCGAACACCGAAAAGCGCACGGCGTGGCCGAGCACCCCGAGGGTCATCGTCCAGCGCCAGCCGAGCGCGCGCAGCACGCTGCCGAGCACGGCCATCGTCGCGATCTCCGCGACCTGCCCGAGGCTCATCACCGGCATGCGCCACTCCTCGCCGATCCCGACTTCGCCGAGGAACTGGTAGGTGAACAGGAAGTAGCCCTGGTGCACCGCGGCGTCGACGAACGTCACCACGAAGAGCACGAGCAGGAACGGCAGGCGCAGGAGCTTGGCCGCGTCGACCCAGGCGAACCCGCTGCGCGTCGCGCCGACGGGCGGGGTGTGCGGCAACGTGCGGCAGTACGCGGCGAGCACGAGCGACGCGACCCCGGCGACGAGGAACACGCTGGCGGTGAGCGGAACCGCGTCGGCGCCCTGGCGGCCCCGCAAGATGAAGAACAGCGGCCACGCCGCCAGGATCCAGCCGACGGTGCCGCCCATGCGCACGACGCCGAACTCGCGCTTGGCGTCGCCGAGGTGGCTGAACGCCAGGCTGTTCGCGATCGACAGGGTCGGCACGTAGAACAGTGAGTGCACCAGCATCAGGCCGAAGAACGGCCAGAAGTCGCGGATGAACGCGAGGCCGATCATCGCCAGGCCGCCGATCAGGTGACTGACCGCGAGGAACTTTTCCGCCGCGAACCGGCGGTCGACGAACGGCGTGCTGAACAGCATCGCGGTGATCGACGCCGCAGCGAATGCATTGAACACCCAGCCGCGTTGCGCCTCGTCGAAGCCGAGGCCGTGCTTCATGTAATCGGCCACCACCGGGAACCAGGCGCCCCAGATGAACAGCTCGAGCAGCATCAACACGAAGAGCCTGGTTCGCGTACTCATTGCGGCGGCGCACATTAGCAGCCGCCGCGGCGTTTCGAAAACGCAACGCGCGCGCACGTCGCGCCGGGTGCGCGCGCCGGCCCGCGCCGCCGCGGGGACCAGCCCACGGGTGCGCGGGGAGGGGACGCGGTGTCCCGCAAGGAGACGGGACGCCTTCAGAAACGGCGGGTCGGCGGTCGATGCTGCGTTGTGCTGTGCCTAGACTGCGCTCGGTCCCGAAGTGGCGTGCCGGAGTGCCACCCAGACATGCCG
>Ga0079224_100010467_pt1 | contig 12730 bp, 13 predicted proteins | sample Stecom2015_FD_80414 | JGI IMG/M metagenome (GOLD analysis project Ga0079224, IMG submission 80414) | Agricultural soil microbial communities from Utah to study Nitrogen management - Steer compost 2015 | ecosystem: Environmental > Terrestrial > Soil > Agricultural land | place: USA: Utah...
AGCTCGATAAGACTACTGAATTTGACCAGAAAGCAATTGACAGCGGATATATCACAGTGACGCCAATACAATATGACCTCACGGATTATGAGATGTATGAAGAAATGCAGAGCTGGGGAATAGAGTATTAATTTTGTTGCAATTTCATATTAACCACCAAGACACCAAGACTCCAAGTCCTTAAATCCAATATCAGCGTTCAATACAAAAGTCTGTTGTTTTCACTATAGGTAATGCATATTAATCTATCAATAATTCCGGGCGGTACTCAAAGTGCATTGTGTCATAGTGATACCATTTTCCACCCCAGATGAAACCGTGTTTTTCGAAGATCTTTACAATCTCCATAGGGATCTGGTTTTTATACACCAGGTTCTTTTCCCACTTCCAGTAGTTAGAATAATTAGTATTGATGTCCACGGCAATGGCAAAACTGTGCATGCTGAGTCGGTTAGTTCCCGCGATGACCCTCCAGTTAAATGAACCTGCGTTGTTTTTGGCATATTTTAAGAGCTCAGGTGGTAATTTATCGAGCTCTTGTGAGACTTTGAAAAGCTGCTCGTCTGCTCCATTTACGGTGGTGAAAACTATGGACGTATTCTCGGTATTTGGAAGCCACTGTACATTTGTTAAAGTTGACTGTACCTCACCGGCTGAGTTTCCGTACATTTTTCTGAAGAACTCTTCATTGCGTATCCTTCCCGGCTCGAAATTCTTTGGTGGAGGAATTTCCCAGTCATCTCCTTTTCCATATGGCTGTGACATCTGGTCTTCGAGATCGGCATCATCGAGCATTTCTTCGTAACTTTTCTCCCGTCCGTCATCATATACCATTACAGTTCCGTCCTTCCAGTAGAGGTTGTTTTCATCAGCTGAATCAAGGAAATCGGGGTAAGCCTGCACGAGCTTTCTGAGCCCATCAGGAACATTATCGACGGGCTGCCATTCTATAGATTTGTTTTGTCCGGCAGTTTGATATTGATCACCGATATTGTCATTATGTGAATTGCATGAAGAAAAAAATGAAATGATGAATGAGAGGAATAACGGCAGCATGGGTATTTTCCTTTTTACGTTTATAATCTATCTAATTAAATAATAAGAAATTTACATATAAAAAATAAGGGAGTCATGCTCCCTTATTAAGTATAATATTTTAAACATCCTTTACTCCGATATCTGGCTTTTCACCCATTTAGTCGTGACCGATTTTGGCCTGATAAGCGGTGAAAGCATTGCTCTTGCGATAATGAGCTGTGATGTCAGACCGAGAGCTCGGGACACGCTGAATAGGACTGTGTAATATTCGAATTCAGTCATACCGTAGTGATGAAGCAGCGAACCGCTTGCAGCATCAACATTCGGCCATGGGTCTTTTGCTTTACCCTGCTCGATGAGAAGCTTTGGCACTACATCAAATAAGCTGAGTACGATCTTGAATATATCGTCATCCGGGATTTCCTTTTTACCGAAATTAACAAAAGCGGTAAAACGAGGATCTGTAACTCTTAATACGGCATGTCCATATCCGGGAATCACTCTTCTATTATCTAGAAGGTTTTGGCAGTACTCTTTAATTTCTTCGTCGGTCGGTGTATGTCCGATGTCTTCCCTGATCTGGAGAATGAACTTCAGGTTTTCCTGGTTAGCGAGTCCGTGAAGCGGACCGGCGAGACCATTAAGACCGCCACTGACGGAGTAGTAAGCATCCGAAAGAGCCGATCCGATAGTCTGGCAGGAGAATGCGCTGACGTTTCCGCTTTCGTGGTCGGAGTGAAGCACCATATAGAGCCTCATTAGCTTTTTGAATGATTCATCATCCGGAGCCACACCGAGCATATGAGCAAAATTTGCTGCCCAGTCTAAAGACGGGTCAGCTTCGATCCTTGGTCCTTTATTAAATCTTTTTCTGTAAATGTAAGCAGCTACAACAGGCATCATCGCGATGAGGTCGAGACAGTCTTCGAACATAGGTTCCCAGAACTTGTCTTTGCCGATTCCTTCGTCATATGACTTACGAAACTTTGAGCCGTTTTCCAATACAAGCACTGCTGTATTCAGCATCACCATAGGATGTGTATCAGCAGGCAGAGCGTCAATTACATCGAACACGTATTGAGGGACGGCAGTTCTTTTTTTGAGCTCGTACTGCAGGTCTTTGAGTGCGGCTTCATCAGGAAGCTCGCCTGTAATAAGCAGATAATAAATTTCCTCGGGGAGTTTATCCACGAGATCAAGAATTGGAATACCGCGAATTATCAAACCTGAATCGAGTCCTACCTCAGACGTATCGCAAATTAATCCTTTTACGCCGCGCATGCCCCCGTAGAGCTTGTCAATTGTAACCCCGCTGATGGCTTTATCCGCATGGTTCTTTACAATTGATTTTGCTTCCTCTCTCAGGCCGGGAATTTGCGAAGCAAATTTGTCTTTTAAAATCATATTAATAAAAGTTTATAAAATTTAACAAGATTATAAAGATAGCTGATTTATAAATTTTTAAAAAGTTATCTTTCCGTCTCTTTTATGGCTTTTGCTCAGTTTACAATAATTTTACAGAAGAGAAAAAATCTTTGATTTTGGGCGAATACCGCAGAAAAAATGGGGTTGAGGAAGAGTAAGTTCATTGAAAATTCGTATATAATTAGGTATTTTTCTTTAATTAAGCCATAATTTTTCACAATCTTTAAACCACAAATCAGATGAAATTTAACATCACCGGTGAGGAGTTTGTTAATTCGTTATCAAAACTCAGTTCCGTTCTTCCGACACGTTCTACATTGCCGATATTAGATAATATTTTATTTGAGCTGAAGGGAAATACGCTGAAATTAATGGCATCTGATCTGGAGATATGGGTAAGAGTGACGCTCGAAGTGGATGGTGAAGGTGATGGAACCGTGGCAGTTGATGGGAAAAGATTATTAAACGTGGCAAGGACTCTCCCGAGCGAAAACCTGAAGATAGAATCAAATGATAAGAACAAGCTAACCATTAAAACCAAAAAGGGTAAATATACTTTACCGGGTGAAGCGGCAGATGAATTTCCCGCGCCGGAAGAAAGAGATGACTTTAGCAAAATTGAACTAGATGGTTCCGTGCTGCGAAGATTCATTGGTAAAGTCATTCACGCTGTAAATAACGATGACCTGAGAAGGAATATGGCGGGTATTTTATTTGACATTAAGTCCGATGAGCTAAGGCTGGTCGCGACAGACGGATTCAGGCTGGGAAAGATCATTAAGTCAGACTTTAAGCATCAGGGGATTCCTCAAACGCATATGATAGTTCCGACAAAGACGTGCCAGCTGTACCTGAGGCTGAATAGCAACAATGATTCTACGATGGAGTTTGACAATAACATTTTGAAAATGTCATTTGACGGGACGGAAATATTTTCAAAGCTTATCGACGATACATTCCCGAATTATGAGTCTGTCATACCAAAAGAAAATGATAAAGTACTGAAGGTTCAGAAAAGTGACATACAGAGTTCGCTGAAAAGGGCTGAAATAGTTGCTGACGTAATTACGAAGAGGGTAAAGCTTGAGATCAAGGATAAGACGATGACTATTAAGGCTGACAACCCGGAGATAGGCTCTGAAGGTGAAGAGACCATCGACATCGAGTTTATAGAGAACGATGCTGGTAATGAGGATTTCTCAAAAAATCCATTTGTGATAGCATTTAACGCAGGCTACCTGCTGGATTGTGTTTCCCAGATAGAAACTGATGAAATACTACTGAGCTTCAGCTCACCTTCTAAAGCCACAATAGCCAACCCGTCTGCTCAGGAGGAGAATGAAAACTTTATGGAGCTTGTGATGCCTGTGAGGATCGGATAATAATATCAGGGCAAAGGGTGGAGATTGATCTTAAGAAAGTTCAAACTTGTCAACTACAGGAATTACGTTGAACTTGAATTACAATTTAACGGAAAATTCAATTATATTTACGGCGATAACGGCCACGGGAAAACTAACATCCTTGAAGCCATATCGCTTCTTTCATTCGGAAAGAGCTTTATAGGCTCAGGTGAATCCGATTGCGTGAAATTCGGCGCGGAAGAGTTCTTTGTAAATGGTGAATTTGAAAATGAGCTGGAAAATACAGACCTTGTGGTGTTGAATTATGATATTGCAACCAGGAAAAAAATATACCATCTCAATAGAGAGCAGGTCCGGTCTTTTTCATCCGGACTATTCGGCAGAATACCGGTGGTTTTCCTTTCTCCTCATAGTCTGAATATCACATACGGACAGCCGGGTGAGAGAAGAAGATTCTTTGATATACTGATATCACAGACAAGCAGCATATACCTGGATAACCTTAAGAGGCTGGTTAAACTGGTAAAGCTAAAAAATGCGCTTCTGAAAACGGGCAGCAGGTATGCTCCGGCTGATAAGGAAGATCTGCTGAGTTCGTATAATGAGAAGCTTGCCGAGACGGGAATGGAAGTGATATACAAGAGGCTGAATTTTCTTAAGGAGTTTAAAGCGTACTTTGAAAAGAATTTTAAATACCTTACAGCAGAGGATAATTACTGCAGCATTAATTATTTCTCCGATGTGCTCGGGGAAGTGGATTACGAGAGGATAGGTGAACTAAGCAGGGAAGAGATACAAAAGAAGCTGGTGAATATGCTGGAGATGAGGAGAAAAGATGAAACGGACAGAGGGCTGTCATTGGTTGGTCCGCAGAGAGATGATTATATGTTTAAGCTCGAAAAAGATCATAGCGACGTATTTGACCTGAAAAATCATGCCTCGCAGGGCGAACACAAAACTTTTGTGGTTGCCTTAAAGCTGGCGGAGTTTGATTTCTTGAAGGAGAAAAGACAGACGAGCCCTATATTATTGCTGGATGACATTCTCTCGGAGCTGGACGCGGGCAGGGTTTCAAAGATAATTTCACACCTTAAGGATTTCGGGCAGATATTTCTGACGACTACGGGTGATGATTATCTGCAGAAGATCAAAGAAATGTACAAAGAGGATGAAATAAACGTTTTCAAAGTTGTAAAAGGAAGTGTCTAATGATGCATAAGAAGATAGACCTGAAGACCAGGATGAATAAAACCGTCAGTCTCAAAGATGAGATGGACGAGTTTTTGAAGTATATGGGGGTGGATGGGAAAATGCAGGAGCTGAAGATTTTCGATGCCTGGAAAGAATGTGTAGGGGAATCCATAGCAAACCACTCAACACCGGAGGGGATAAGACACACAAAACTTTTTGTAAAGGCGGAGAACGCAGTATGGAGATACGAGCTTTCTCTCAGAAAAGAAGAAATAATAGAAAACCTAAATAGAGTTTTAAAGAAAAACGTTATAAAAGAAATAGTATTCAGGTAAAACACATGGCAAAAGATAAAGCGACAAGCAGTAATCAGTATAAAGAGAGTGATATTAAGGTCCTGAAAGGGATGGAGCACGTAAGGAAACGTCCCGCGATGTACATAGGGGATGTATCTTCGCGTGGTCTTCATCACCTGGTTTACGAGGTGATCGACAATGCCATCGATGAGGCATTGGCAGGGCATTGTGACAATATCAAGCTGGAGATGAATAAAGACGGCTCGATCACAGTGGAAGATAACGGACGCGGTATCCCGACGGGAATGCACCCGACGGAAAAAATATCCACGCTTGAGCTGGTAATGACACAGCTTAACGCAGGGGGAAAATTTGATCGAAATACATACAAGGTATCCGGAGGTTTGCACGGTGTGGGTGTATCGGTTGTGAATGCTCTGAGTGAATGGCTTGAAGTGGAAGTTTACAGGAATGGTGAAATATTCAAGCAGAGATATGAAAGAGGAGTCCCCACCGGCAAGGTAAAAGTAATAGGTAAAGTGAAAGCAAAGACCGGTACCAGGGTGACCTTTATGCCGGATAATGAGATCTTCAAGATCATCGAGTTTAAATTTTCCACACTGGAGGCCCGCCTCAGGGAGCTTGCTTACCTTAATAAGGGAATCACCATTTCCATTAAAGAAGAGGAAAGCGGCAAAGAAGAAAAATTCCATTTCAAAGGCGGTATTGTCGATTTTGTTAAATATCTCGATGAAGGTGAAAAATCCATCAGCGGTAAGCCGATATTTATCGAAGGTGAAAGAGAGAATATCCAGGTTGAAATTGCATTCCAGTATAATTTATCATACAATGATAACATTAACTCCTTCGTGAATAACATTAATACTCACGAAGGCGGTACACACCTAGAAGGCTTTAAAGCAGCGCTGACGAGGACTCTGAATAATTTCGGTATTAAGAATAATATCATCAAGAAAGACCTGACACTGACCGGTGATGATTTCAGGGAAGGAATAACGGCTATAATTAATGCCAAAGTGCCTGAGCCGCAGTTCGAAGGGCAGACCAAGACCAAGCTCGGAAACAGCGAAGTGAAAGGTATTGTACAGTCGATCACAGGTGAGCAGCTGGGAAATTATCTTGAAGAAAATCCATCTGTAGCAAAGAAGATACTCGAAAAATGTATCTCTGCCGCGGAAGCCAGGATGGCTGCAAGAAAGGCAAGAGAGCTTGCAAGACGAAAGAATGCGTTGGATATTGGCGGACTGCCGGGTAAATTAGCCGACTGCTCCATAACGGATCCCGCACAATGTGAAATATATCTTGTTGAGGGTGACTCTGCAGGTGGATCGGCAAAACAGGGCAGGGACAGAAGATTCCAGGCGATTCTTCCATTGAAAGGTAAAATTTTGAATGTAGAAAAGGCCCGTATTAATAAGATACTGATGAACGAGGAAATAAAGTCCATCATTACTGCAATAGGAGCTGGGATAGGAAATTCCGAGGAGTTTGACGAATCCAAAGTGCGGTATGGAAAAATTATCCTTATGTGTGACGCTGACGTAGACGGTTCGCACATTAGAACTCTTCTCCTTACTTTCTTCTACAGGCATATGAAGGAAATTATCGAGTCGGGGAAACTTTATATTGCACAGCCGCCCTTATATAAGATAAAGAAGGGAAGCCAGGAGCATTACGCATATGATGAAGCAGAAAGAGACTCGATCCTTAAATCAATGAAGGTCGATAAGAAATCCATTGTAGGAGCGGACGAAGACATCGAAGAAGAAGCCGGCAATGAGGAGGGCGCAACTGAAGTAAAAACACCAAAAGGTACAAAGGTTGCAATATCGAGATTTAAAGGTTTAGGTGAGATGAATCCCGAGCAGCTATGGGCAACTACAATGAATCCTGAAACAAGAACAATCGTACTGGTAACAAACGAGAATGCTGCCGCAGCCGATAAGATATTCAGAACATTGATGGGCGAGGAAGTGGAACCAAGAAGGAAATTCATAGAGGAAAACGCCCGTTACGCAAATATAGATGCTTAATAATTAAAATATTTCATTGTGAAGATAAGAGCAATCCTTGTAATTATTTTTTTATTCACAGCAGTAAGTGCCAGGGGACAGATAAATACTCCAACTTCATTTAAAGTTTTGAACGCCGGGAATGATTATATTTCATTCTCTTTTGGGATGGGCGCAAACTACAGCAATAATCCTTCACTGCTGAGATTTATTGAGAGTGACATTGAATTTTACAATAATATCAATCCTGACGAAAGATTCTCGACCTTTGAAGGAGGGCTTGAATTCTTTTCAGGGATAGAATACCAGCTTTCAAAGAATGTATCCGTGAAAGGGCAGTATTCCTTCCTTACAAAATCGTTTGTCAACGACAGGTTTCCAAATTATGATTACTCTTATGTTAACCATCAGCCGTATTTGTTGGTTAACTATATTATTCCGCAGGAGCACAGCTTTATAAAGATCGGTGCTGGAGCTGGTTATATTGTATCTAATTTTACTGCTAAAAAATTCGGAGCGCAATCCGAATACAGCGCAACAGGCATGGGGATAATGAGCGAGGGAATCGCTAATCTCCAGATCAGTAAAAACGTCGCCGGATATCTCAGTCTTTACGCATTTAAAACATTTACCGGTGACCTCGAGGATAATAACGGCGTAAAGCTTTCCAGTACATCAGTAGAAAGTGTGAGCACGGAAAGTCTTGGCGCGGGGATAAGGCTCGGCATGGAAATCTTCATCTTCTAATTTTCTTACCTTGATGGAAGAAATAATCAAAGCAATTGTGTTTGGCGCTGTGCAGGGATTGACGGAGTTTATCCCAATCAGCAGCACTGCTCATCTGCGTGTTGTTCCTGCCCTGCTTGGGTGGAAAGATGAAGGTGCTGCATTCAGTGCTGTCATCCAGATGGGTACACTGCTCTCTACCCTGATATACTTCCGAAAAGACATTGTAAATCTTACCCGTGGTTTTATTGCATCACTTGGCAAAAAAGATCTGATCCAGAATCCTGAATCCAGGATATTTCTTCTTATAATTATCGGTACCATCCCCATTGGCATATGCGGCCTGCTATTCAAAGGATTTATTGAGGGGGATGCACGCGGCCTGTACGTCATAAGCTCATCTCTCATTTTATTAGCCATAGTTTTATTCCTGGCAGAAAAGAAGGGGACCCGTACAAAGAATTTCGAAGACATTACAGTAAAGGACGGTATTATAATCGGACTGGCGCAGGCGCTTGCATTGATACCCGGAAGCTCAAGGAGCGGGGTTACTATTACTGCAGGGTTATTTCGCGGTCTAAAACGTGACGTTACCGCAAGATATTCATTTCTTTTGAGCATTCCCGCTATAGGGCTCAGCGGTCTCTATGAGCTGTATTCCGAGAGGGAGCAGCTATTAAAGGAGGACCTGGTTATGATGCTTGTGGCGACGGCTGTGTCTGCTGTAGTAGGATATGCCGCTATTGCTTTTCTCATCAGGTATCTGAAAACTCACTCCAACCTCGTTTTTATTATCTACAGGATACTGCTCGGAATCACGATTTTAACACTTCTGGCACAAGGTGTACTGTCCAATTTAGAATAAACTCCTCATTTTATAGGTTTTTTAAGGTTCTATTTGTATTGAATTTACAATGGATTTTCTTTAAATATACATAGAACTTATTCACGCTCACCATAGTTTAATTTACAAGTAGTAGAAAAAGGATAAATAAAATGAGAAAATTAATTTTTGGATTATTACTTGGAGGATTATTTTTTGCCTGGGGCGCAGCTGCCAATGCACAGACAGTTTATAACTTTAATGATGGCCTTGCCGCGGCTAAATCCCAAAACAAAATGATTATAGTGAACATCTACTCGGAAAGCGATAAGTGGTCACAGAAGATGGATGAAGTTTACCAAAATCCGGATGTACAGAGCCTGATGGGATCATTCATTTATGTAAAGCTGAATCCAACGGGCAATGAAACATACAGCTATAATGGCAAGGAGTATAAAGCAGCTGAACTGGCAAAGGTTTTGGGGCTTACCAGCTACCCTACGCACGCTTTTCTAACGTCTGACGGTAACGTGATAAAGTTTAAGTATAATGGAGTAGAATCAAGCAGTTTCCCGGGGTATGTGGATGACGGGGATTTTAGCAGCATCCTTATCTATTTCAGGGATGGGATGTACTCAACTACCGATCTTTCCACCGTGCTTTAATGAGAGAATTTCTCCCGGAGCTTTGAACGAACATATTCCGGAACGAAATCCGTGATATCCGCATCAAACTTTGAGAGCTCACGTATGAGGGAGGAATTCAGATAAGTATATTTTTCGTTTGGCATCAGGAAAATAGTGGTGATGTCCGGAGATAGTTTCCGGTTTGTAAGAGACATCTGGAATTCATATTCAAAGTCAGAAATTGCGCGTAAGCCTCTGATAATAACGGAGGCTTTCTTTTTTTGTGTATAGTCCACCAAAAGACCGTCAAAAATATCTACTTCGATATTATCAAATCCAGCTGTAACATTTTCAATCATATCCTTCCGTTCTTCTTTTGAGAAGAGAGGTTCTTTGCCGGAGTTTAATGCAACCGTCACGATGACTTTATCAAAGAGCGTTGATGCTCTCTCTATTATGTCTAGATGACCATTGGTGATGGGGTCAAAGGTACCGGGGTAAACTGCTATAGTGCCGGACATAAGTATAAGTGTTTAATTTGTAAAAAATGATATCGATGTATCTCCAAAGTCCTTTCTGAGAGACGCATCTTCAAAAGCGGTTTTCGAAGAATGCTCGAGGACAAATAATTTTGTTGACCTTACTGCTTCCTGTATGAGGTTTTCATAGCTGTCAAAATCATAAGGCGGATCCGCAAAGATTATGTCATAAGTATCATCCGCATTCTTTAAAAAGGATATGGCATCTCCTTTAATTACACTGCATTCGGGGGCTTTTACCAGTTCGAGATTTTCCTTCGTCAGCCTGATGTCCTTATCCACAAATGTAACGTCCACTGAGCCTCTGGAGAGACATTCTATGCCAAATGCACCGGTTCCGCTGAATAGGTCGAGTATTTTCAACTCCTCAAAATCAACCCTGTTTGCCAGAATATTAAACAGTGTTTCTTTTACCCTGTCTGTAGTTGGGCGTACATTTGCGCTTTTAGGAGGAGATTTCAGTTTCCTTCCTTTGTAAATACCCGAGATAACTCTCATCCCTTCCGGAGCCCCTTAAGCGCAAGCCCGAAGAGCGGTACAAATCTCGCGGCAGAACTAAAATGCAGTATGCCTTCAGAAAACTCTCCCGCGTTGAAATTTTTGAACGGGTCGAGGATGTTTACATTTACTGCAGGGTACTTTTGTTCAAGATATTCCTTTACAGATTCGAGGAGGCTTTCCCCATAAATGTATATGTCATTCAAACCTTCGAAACCCTCCTTTAGCTCAAGCTCTCTTAGTTCTTTATCGAGCTCAGTCTTAAAATCAAATTCACCGGTTGAGGCGTAACTGTAATATAACACTGCATCATTTTTATTAAGGGAGATATCCAGTCTTCCGGGCTTTAAACCGAGAGAGACGAAATTTTCCTTACCCGGAGAAAATTCATTAATGAATTCAGGAATTGCCAGATGGTCGGAATCGACGAAAGACAGATTTAACCCGCACTCCTCAAAGACAGCTTCGTAAAAGTTTAAAACATCCTTGTTTATGCCCAGTACCAGGACATCATACACGTTATCGTCGGGATATATTTGTCCCAGGCGGTAATAGTTTACGTTAAAATTTTCATACTCGCGGGGATAATACATCGAGAGGTCCCAGAGTATATTAGACGATATGGTCTGCTCACCGGTTTCCATTTCCAGGGGAATTGTATTGGTAAAGACCTGCAATGGACTGAGAGAAAGACACGCGTTATATTCCCGGATGTTATTTATTTTTTTTAGATTACCTGAAATGACAGAGGCTATCTCAGAGATCAGATGCTCATCGGAGGAATGCTCGAGTATTTCATTGTCAAAGTCAAAGTCGGTTTCGAGTTCGGAGATGTGCAATAACTGCTTTTCCTTTGATATTCCAACAATCCTGATGCTGTTTCCTGAAAATCCTATCGCGAGTGAATTCAATTTATTCTGTTTTTATTTTGTTCTTAATCTTTTCAAATTTTCCCTTTCCTATGCCTTTTACCTTCATAATGTCCTCCGGCTTTTTGAAAGGTCCCGATCTATCACGGTAGGTGATAATCTCCTGGGCGAGTGACGGACCAATCCCGTCGAGCACTACGATCTCGTCAACTCCCGCAGTATTAATGTTAATAGTGGTCAATTCTTTGACGGCATCAGGGGTAGGGTCGGTATTGCTTTTCTCTATGAATGTCAGGTCGGACTGAGTGAAATCATAAGGTTTATTACCCGAGCCGAAGATGTTATTATAGTACTTTACGCAAAAGCCTATTGTCAGGACGGATAACGCGAGGATCAGGATGTGTCCTTCTCTTTTAGTAAAGCCTATATTTTGAAAGGAAAATTTCATTAATGAAAAATAATTAAAAAATTTGTTTAATAAGCCTTAAAAATCGGGTTTTAAGGTTTGGTTGTTTTTATAGATGTTTAAAAGTTTTTAGTTTTTTGTAAAGAATTTTGGTTTGGAAAAACAGGAGCTTGCTTAAGCAACCTTCCTGAGTTGTTTTAAAATCCTTTGCCACGAATTTCACTAATTCCACGAATTGTTAAGCTAATTCCTGCGAATTCAACTGTATGAAAGTTTTGTTTGTCATTTGGTAGTTTGGCTTTAAAAGTTTAAAGAAAATGATAGTTACTGAATTTTTACTATACAAATATACCAAGGGGAGGGTGTAAGAAGCAAACAAAAAAAGGATAGATAGCGCATCTATACAAAAAGGTGTTTAAGTTATTAATAATCAATGGTGATTGTGATTTGGATTGACGAGGGGAAAGGGTGAAATTAATAAATTTCAAGAAGTTTTAACTAGATATAACTAAAGGTAATAGTCTCCGACGGCTTCTTTTGCTTGCCCAAAAGAAGCAAAAGGCAGCCCTAAAATTAAAACAGCTAAGTTTCTCGTGTTCTTCGTTCGGACGGCTAAACTCGTTCCTCAACTCCCCCGCTTCGGAACTCAGACAGTACCCGTCCGTCTCGACTACGTCGAGAACACTCGAATCCTCGAAACTTTCTTCGCTGTTTTAATTTAATGGGCATTTTAAATCACCTACGGTGATTGTGGATGAGAAAATAGAAAGATCTTCGGTTAATTCAGATTTATTTTAAGTCCGGGGGATGGAGGTTAATTATTTTTCGTATACTTGTCAACCCACCCCTACCCCTCCGTCGGAGGGGATGTCAGAGTCCCTTCGGAGACTCTGACG
>Ga0079224_100010468_pt1 | contig 12728 bp, 9 predicted proteins | sample Stecom2015_FD_80414 | JGI IMG/M metagenome (GOLD analysis project Ga0079224, IMG submission 80414) | Agricultural soil microbial communities from Utah to study Nitrogen management - Steer compost 2015 | ecosystem: Environmental > Terrestrial > Soil > Agricultural land | place: USA: Utah...
CCGGTGCTGTCGGCCCAGGCGACCACGGAATTGGGTTGCACGCTGACCGGCCCGGGCGGGTCGACCGCGGTGACGGTCAGCAGTTCCGACGTCCAGGTGATGCCGACCGACGCCGCCAGCGCCGTGGTCGCCGCCGAGGTGGAGGTGCCGGGGCCGAGGTCGCGGGGCAGCAGCGAGACGGTGTCGCCCACCGTCATCACCTTGCCCAACAGCGCCTGGCGCAGCGTCGCCGGTGAGATCGACCCGCTGGCCAGCCGGGACCCGACGACGGTGACCGAACGGGCCCCGTAGACCGTCACCGGGGCGACCAGCACCGGGGCGTCCTCCACCAGCCCGGCGTTGGACAGGGTCACATCGTCGAGCAGGGCGGTGCCGACCGGGGTGCCCGGCGGTGCGTGCCCGACCACCGCGGCCGTGGTGCGGGAGCCGGTGAGCGACACCGCATCCCACTCGCGCAGACCGAGCGCCGCGATCGCCTCGGGATGCAGCCGCACCACACCGCGCCGGGAGTCCAGCGCGGAGGTGTTCAACCGCGCGGTCAACCGCAGCTGGTTCAGCTCCGGCTCCGGGACGTCTGTCGTCACGGTCACGACCTCGGCGGCTTGCGCAGACCGAGCCGGGCCATCGACCGCCGGTGCGGATGCGGCCGCCGGGCCCGCCGGATCGCCCGGCGTGCCGCGCGCCGCTCCCGCGGCTGCTCGCTCCACGCCTCCGGATGCGCGGCCAGCCAGCGCTTGCTGCGCACCGCGAACGGGATGTGCAGCACGTAGGCCACGATGATCACCATGATCACGATGTAGCCGTACTGGATCGCCGCGGCCACCCCGATCGCCAGCAGGGCCAGCAACGGCGCCACCATGTTCGCCGGCACCGCGAAGGTGTGGATCTTGCGCATCGGGATGGCGCTGATCACCAGCAGCGAGACACCGACCATCCAGACCGACACCGCCCACTCCGACGTCCACCAGCCGTCGCCGAACTGCATCTTGGCCGCCAGCGGTCCGATCGCGCCGATCGCCCCGGCGGGGGCGGGCATCCCGGTGAAGAACTCCTTGGCGTACTCGGGCTGATCGACGTCGAGCAGCGCGTTGAACCGGGCCAACCGCAGCACGATGCACACCGCGTACAGCAGCACCACGATCCAGCCGACCTGCGAATCCGGCAACAGCGTCCAGTACACGATGAACGCCGGCGCCACACCGAAGTTCACCGCGTCGGCCAGCGAGTCGATCTCCTCGCCCATCTTCGAGGTGGCGTTGAGCATCCGGGCGATGCGGCCGTCCAGCGCGTCGAGAATCGCCGCCACGGCCAGCAGCGCCAGCGCCGGGGTGATGCTGCCGTCGTGGGCGAATTTCACCGAGGTCAGCGCCAGGCAGATGGCGGCCACCGTCATCCCGCTGGGCAGCACCAGCTTCAGCCCGGGCGGTCGTTTGAGGCGCGGCTTCATCGGGGCAACTCGGCCAGAACGGTCTCGCCGCCGACGGCGCGCTGATCGGATTCGACGAGCACGGTGGCTCCTTCGGGGACGTAGGTGTCGAGCCGGGACCCGAACCGGATCAGCCCGTAGGTCTGCCCGACGGTCAGCTTGTCACCGGCGGTGGCGTCGCAGACGATGCGCCGGGCCAGCAGGCCGGCGATCTGGACCACCGCGATGTCGACCCCGTCGGGGGTGCGGATCCACATGCTGTTGCGTTCGTTGTCGGTGCTGGCGCGCCCGCGGTCGGCCGATCCGAACTCCCCCGGCCGGTGCACCACCGCGACGACCTCGCCGCCGATCGGGGCCCGTTGCACGTGCACGTCGAACAGCGACAGGAAGATGCTGATCCGGGTCATCGGGGCGGCCGGCATGCCCAGCTCCTCCGGCGGCGTCACCCGGTCGATCAGGGTGATCCGCCCGTCGGCCGGGGCGACGACCACGCCGGGCCGGCTCGGTGGGGTGCGGGGCGGGTGCCGGAAGAACAGCGCGCAGGCGCCGGCGGCGGTGAGCCCGGCGGTCCGCAGCCACCTGCGGCGCCGACCCGCGGCGGCCAGGCCGAGCCCGCCTGCGACGAACGGCAGGCCGGCCGGATGCATCGGGGGAACAGTGCTTCTGACCAGGTCGACGAGCCGGGAGAGTTCGCTGCTCGCAGGGCTGTCAGAGTCGACGGAGGGTCGCGGGGGTCTGGCCATCGATCGGATTCTACGTCCGGGCCACCGACGCCGGTCCGACCGTCGGCGGCCGTTCAGCAGCCGGACAGATCCCAGATGGTGACCTCGGTTCCGGCGGCGATCCGGGTGGTGTCCTCGTCGATCTCCAGCAGGCAGTTCGCCGAGGCCAGCCAGCGCAGATGGTGGGATGCCGGTGGTCCGTAGCTGGTGACCGTGCCGGCCTCGGCGTCGTACCGGCCGCGGCGGAACTGCCGTTTGCCCCCCGGCGACGTCAGATCCTCCGCCAGCACCGCGGTCAGGCGGGGCCGTCGCGGGTGCGGCAGCCGCATCGCGGCGCGCAGCGGTTCGCGGACGAACACCTCGAAGGACACCAGGGCGCTGACCGGGTTGCCCGGCAGCGTGATGATCGGGATGCCGGACAGCCGGCCGGCGCCCTGCGGCATCCCCGGCTGCATCGCGACCTTCACGAACTCCACATCGTCCCCGAGGGAGTCCTTGACCACCTCATAGGCGCCGGCACTGACCCCTCCGGTGGTGATGATCAGGTCGGCGTCGGCGGTGTGCCGGTCCAGCGCGGAATGGAAGGTGTGCACATCGTCCCCGGTCATCGGGGTGGCCACCACGTGTCCGCCGGCGTCGCGGATGGCGGCGGCGAGCATCACCGCATTGGATTCGTAGATCTGGCCCGGGCGCAGCGGGGTGCCGGCCGCGACCAGTTCCGATCCGGTCGACATCACCAGCACCCGTGGCCGCGGCACCACCGGCAGGGTGCTCAGCCCCAGCGCGGCGGCCAGTCCGAGCATCGGCGGGGTGACCACCTGACCGGCCCGCAGCACGGTGGTGCCGGCGGTGACGTCCTCGCCGGCCCGCCGGATGTGCTTGCCGGGTTCCACGGCCGCCCGGATGACGACGGTGTCGGTACCGCCGTCGGTGGCCTCCACCGGCACCACCGCGGTGGCCCGGGCGGGCAGTGGGGCGCCGGTCATGATCCGGTGTGCGGTACCGGGTTTCAGCACCAGCCGGTCGGTGCGGCCGGCCGGGATGTCCTCGGCCACCGGCAGGTGCACCGGATTCTGCGGGCTCGCGCCGGCCACATCCTCGGCGAGGACGGCGTACCCGTCCATCGCCGAGTTGTCGAAGCCGGGCAGCGACAGCGGCGCGGTGACGTCGTCGGCCAGCACCAGGCCGAGCGCATCGTCCAGCGGCACGATGCTCGGTGGACGGGTGGTGATCAGATCGGCGACGACCCGCCGATGCTCAGCAACAGATCGCATGACTCCCTAGACCGGAAAGGTGACGCCGGTCAGCTCCTCGGACACGGTCCACAGCCGGCGTTGAATGTCCTCGTCACGTGACTTCGCACTCGATCCGACCAGCACCGGGTGCCCGCGGATCTCCTGGAAACCGTCCGGACCGTAGTACTGCCCGCCCTTCACCTCCGGATCGGTGGCGGCGCGCAGCGTGGCCAGCGCGCCGACCGCCGGGCTGTTGGTCAGCAAGCCGGCCAGCAGCGACACCCCGGGCAGCCGGGCGCCGGGGATGTACCGCGTCAGTTCGGTGTTGGACACCCCGGGGTGCGCGGCCACGGAGATCGTCGGTGCGTTCTTCGCGCTGAGCCGGCGCTGCAGCTCGTAGGCGAACATCAGGTTGGCCAGTTTGGACTGTCCGTACGCCGCGACCCGGTGGTAGCCGCGCTCCCACTGCAGATCGTCGAAGTGGATGTCGGCCATGTTGCGGTGGGCGATGCTCGCGACGGTCACCACGCGCGACCCGTCGACCGGGAGCATGTTGTCGAGCAGTTGGCCGGTCAACGCGAAGTGACCCAGATGGTTGGTGCCGAACTGCAACTCGAAGCCGTCGCGGGTGGTCTGCCTCGGCGGGTACATCACCCCGGCGTTGTTGATCAGCAGATCGATCCGCGGATACCCGGCCCGCAGGTCGTCGGCGGCCCGGCGGATGTTGTCCAGCGAGGTCAGGTCCAACTGCCGCACCGTGACGTCGGCGTGCGGGGCGGCGGCGGTGATCCGGTCGGCGGCCCGCCTGCCCTTGTCGGGGTCGCGGACGGCCAGCACCACATGCGCGCCCTTCTCGGCGAGCACCTTGGCGGTCTCGAAGCCCAGCCCGGTGTTCGCGCCGGTGATCACCGCCGTCCGGCCGGTCTGATCGGGCACATCGCGCGCGGTCCACTTACCCGTCATGGTGCAAACACTAGTCACTTGGGCATGCTCGAACCATGGACAATGCGGCTGGGCCGTCTCCCGGGCCCTCATCCGGACCCCCGTCACGACCCGCGTCGGGGACACTGCTGACCCTGCACGACCCGGCGAATCCGCCGAGCCGCAAGGCGCCCGCGGTGTGGGCGCTGGGTGCGGCCGTCCCGTGGTCGATGATCATCGTCGGCCAGCTGGTGTGGTGGGTGGCCGACGGCCGGATGCCGTGGCTGCACGCGCTGGCGGCGGTCGCGACAGTGTTCGGGGTGCTGGCGTTCGTGGTGGTCGCACCGTTGTGGCGGTACCGGGTGCACCGGTGGGACATCGACGAGCGGGCGGTGTACACCCGCACCGGTTGGGTGACCCAGGAACGGCGGATCGCGCCGATCTCACGGGTCCAGACCGTCGACACCTACCGCGGGCCGCTGGACCAGTTGTTCGGGCTGTCCAACGTCACGGTGACCACCGCGTCATCGGCCGGGGCGGTGCGCATCGTCGCGCTGGACGCCGACGTCGCCGACCGGATCGTCGCGTATCTGACCGACGTCGCCGCCATCGGTTCCGAGGACGCCACATGACCGAGCCCGTGACCGGCCCCACCCGGGCCGATCAGGTGTGGCACCGGCTCAGCCCGCGGATGCTGTTGGTGCATCCGATCCACGAGGTGCTGCGGCAGGTGCCGCTGCTGGTGGGGACGCTGATCGTGGGGTCGGCCACCGGGAACCCGGTGTGGCTGATCGTAGCGCTGGTGGGCACCGTCGGCGTCGGTGTCGCCCGGTGGTTCACCACCACCTACCGCATCGACACCGAGGAGGTGCAGCTGCGCACCGGGCTGCTGCGCAGGACGGTACTGGCGGTGCCGCGCAACCGGATTCGCTCGGTGTCCACCGAGGCCCGACTGCTGCACCGGATGCTGGGGCTCACCGTGCTGCGGGTCAGCACCGGGCAGGCGGCCACCGGTGACACCGAATTCGAACTCGACGCGGTCCCCGCCACCGAGGTGCCCCGGTTGCGGGCGATCCTGCTGGCCGAATCGCTGACCGCTCCCGGGCAGCCGGAGCAGGCGGCGCCCACCGGGCGGATCCTGGCGCGCTGGCAGCCGTCCTGGTTGTGGTACAGCGCGCTGAGCTTCACCGGGCTGGCGATGATCCTGGCCGCCGTCGGGGTGGTGTCCCAGTTGGGGATCGACCCCGAGGTGCTGCAGGATTCGGAGTTGGCCGAGTCCGGACTCGACATCGCGCAGCGGCTGGGGGCGGCCGTGACCGTGGTGCTGGTGGCGGTCGTGGTGCTGGTGGCCTCGGTGTTGTTGTCTGTGCTCCGGTCGTTGCTGACCTACGGAAACCTGGTGCTGCGCCGTGACTTTGATGTGCTTCATCTGCAGCACGGTCTGCTCAGGTTGCGGGAGAACACCTTTGACATGCGCCGGCTGCGCGGCGGCACATTGCGGGAACCGTTGCTGGTCCGGCTGTTCGGCGGCGCCCGGCTGGACGCGGTGATGACCGGTGTGGGCGGGGCGGGGGAGGCGTCGCTGCTGCTGCCGCCGTGCCCGGCATCGACCGCCCGGTCGGTGCTGGCCGATCTGGTCGAGCGACCGGAGGCGGTGACCGGGCCGCTGTACGGGCACGGCCCGGCGGCGGCCCGGCGGCGGTGGTTCCGGGCGCTGGCGTTGCCGGTGGTGACACTGGCCGCGCTCCTGGCCGGGGCGGCGCAGGGGCTGCTGCCGGGCTGGGTGTGGGTGGCCTGGGTGGCGCTGACGGCCGGTTGTGTGGCACTGGCCGTCGACCGGGTCCGCTCGCTCGGCCACCGGGTGGTGGACGGCTGGCTGGTGGCCCGGGCCGGCAGCATCGAACGCCGCCGGGACTGTCTGGATGCGGAGGGCATCATCGGCTGGACCGTGCGGCAGACGTTCTTCCAGCGCCGGGCCGGGGTGGCGACGCTGATCGCGGCGACCGCCGCCGGCGCCAAACGCTACGAGGTGCTCGACGTGCCGGTGGAGTGGGCGTGGGCGATCGCCGGGGCGGCGACACCATGGGTGGGCGAGACCACCTGGGCGCGCCGTTGACGCGGTTCGGCTTGCGAACCGGTCATTGCGGTTTACTGTCGCACCATGGCGATCGGTGGCGTGCTGTTCGACATCGACGGGGTGCTGGTGACATCCTGGCGGCCGATACCCGGTGCCGCGGAAACGTTGCGCACGTTGGCAGATCATCAGATCGCGCGGTCCTACCTGACCAACACCACCACCCGGACCCGCGCGCAGATCGCCGAACTGCTCACCGGCGCCGGGATGCCGGTGACCGCCGACGAGGTGATCACCGCGGCGGCGCTGACCGCCGAGTACGTGCGTGAGCAGTACCCGGGGGCGCGGTGCTTCCTGGTCAACAGCGGACGCATCGCCGAGGACATGCCCGGGCTGGACCTGGTGTACTCCACCGACTTCGACGGGCCCAGAGCGCCGGAGACCCCCGACGTGGTGCTGCTCGGCGGCGCCGGGCCGGAGCTCACCCACCTGACGCTCAGCTGGGTCTACGACTGGATGTCGCAGGGCGTTCCGGTGGTCGCGATGCACCGCAGCACGGCATGGACCACCACCGACGGACTGCGGATCGACACCGGCATGTACCTGATCGGCATGGAGGAGGCCTCTGGCCGCAAGGCCACCGCGGTCGGGAAGCCGGCGCCCGAGGGCTTCCTCGCCGCCGCCCACCGGCTCGGCGTGGACCCGGAGGAGATGTACATGATCGGCGACGATCTGCACAACGACGTGCTCGCCGCTCAGGTGGTCGGGATGACGGGGGTGCTGGTGCGCACCGGGAAGTTCCGGCAGGAAACCCTCGATCGTTGGGCCGCAGACGAATTCGCGATGCAGCCCAACCACGTCATCGACTCGGTGGCCGACCTGCCCGGACTGCTCGGCCTCTAGGTCAGTTTTCGGACCGCCTCGATGCGGGCCTGCAGCTGTTCGGTGGTCGCCGCGGCCACCGGCGGGCCGCCGCAGATGCGGCGCAGCTCGTTGTGGATCCAGCCGTGTGGCTTACCGGTGCGGTGGTGGGCGATCGACACCAGCGTGTTGAGCTCGCGGCGCAGCTCCCGCAGCCGACTGTGGGTGGACGCGTCGCGGGCCGGGGCCGGCGGCCCGTTGGCGGTGCGTTTGGTGAGCTGCTCCTCCTGCCGGCGCCGCAGCAGCTCACGCATCTGCTCGGCGTCCAGCAACCCGGGGATGCCGAGGTAGTCGGCCTCCTCCTCACTGCCCGCCGGGGTGGCGGTGCCGAACGAGGCCCCGTCGAAGATCAGCTGATCCAGCTCGGCCTCGGCGCCCAGCGCCTCGTAGCCGTTGTCCAGCTCGGTCTTCTCGTCCTTGGTCCGGGCGGCATCCCGGAGCAGATCGTCGTCCAGCCCGTCGGACTCCCGGTGCGGTTTGCCCAGCACATGGTTGCGCTGCGCCTCCAACTCGCTGGCCAGCAGCAGCAGGTTGGGCACCGACGGCAGGAAGATGCTGGCGGTCTCACCGGGCCGGCGGGACCGGACGAACCGGCCGATCACCTGGGCGAAGAACAACGGCGTCGACGCGCTGGTGGCGTACACCCCGACCGACAGCCGCGGCACGTCGACACCCTCCGAGACCATCCGCACCGCCACCAGCCAGCGGCTGGTTCCCGCGGAGTACTCGCTGATGCGGTCCGAGGCGCCCGGATCGTCGGAGAGCACCACGGTCGGCTGCTCACCGGTGATCTGGTGCAGCAGTTTCGCGTAGGCGCGGGCGCTGGTCTGGTCGGAGGCGATGATCATGCCGCCGGCGTCGGGCACATGCCGGCGCTTCTGCTGCAACCGCTTGTCGGCGGCCGCGATCACCGCCGGCATCCAGTCGCCGGCCGGGTTGAGCGCGGTGCGCCAGGCGCGGGCGGTCTGCTCGGCGCTCAGTGGTTCGCCCAGCCGTGCGGAGTACTCCTCACCGGCGCTGTCGCGCCAGCGCGCCTCTCCGGAATAGGCCAGGAACACCACCGGGCGGACCACGCCGTCGGCCAGCGCGTCGGCATAGCCGTAGACGTAGTCGGCGCGGGAGCGCAGGAACCCGTTCTCGTCGGGCTCGTAGGTGACGAACGGGATCGGGCTGTCGTCGCTGCGGAACGGGGTGCCGGTCAGCGCCAGCCGTCGGGTGGCGTCGCTGAACGCCTCCAGCATCGCCTCGCCCCAGCTCTTGTTGTCCCCGCCGTGGTGGATCTCGTCGAAGATCACCAGCGTCCTGCGGTTCTCGGTGCGTACCCGGTGCCGGGTGGGGTGACTGGCCACCTGGGCATAGGTGATGACGACCCCGTGGTATTCCGACGACGTCTGCGCGTCGGAGTTGCTGAACCGGGGGTCCAGCGCGATGCCGTGGCTCTCCGCCGCGGCGGCCCACTGGAACTTGAGGTGCTCTGTCGGCACCACCACGGTGACCGTGTCCACGGTGCGGTCGCTCAGCAGCTCCGCGGCGATCCGCAGGGCGAACGTCGTCTTACCCGCACCGGGGGTGGCGACCGTCAGGAAGTCGCGAGGTTTGGCGGTCAGATACTTGACCAGCGCCTTACGCTGCCAGCCCCGCAATGCCCGGGTGCTGGGCGCCGCTTCAGCCCGCACCCGAGCCCTCCTTTCTGACCGGAATGCAGTTTAGGCCAAGGCGTTCCGCGGATGCATCTCGCGTGGCGTGTCGGACGGGGTGTCGCGCACACCGCTCGGCCCACCGCTCAGAACGGGGGCGGGTCGTCTCCTGGTGGTGGTATCGGCGCGCGGGTGGTGGTGGCCCCGGAGAGTGGGCCGAGAACTTCCGCCAACTTCGCATCGGCAGCGAGGTTGGCGAGCCGGTTGGCCTCGCGTTCGGCTTTGATGCGGCCGGCTTCGTCGTCGGCGCGGGTGCGTCGGCGCCGGGGCATGCCCAGCCCACGGGCCGGGGATTCGGGCCCGTCGGGCGTGGTCGCCGGGGTCTGCGGGACCGGGGTGGCGGTGTTCCATTCCGGGAAGATCAGGTGGGCGCCCGGGACGTGGCGGTAGCGGGCTCCGTGCGGGCTGGTCCAGGTCAGGGTGCCGTCCGCGGCCTGGGCGACCTGCCAGCCGGCGAAGGTCTTCGCCAGATGGTGGGTGCGGCAGAAGCAGCCGGTGTTGCCGGCGTGGGTGGGCCCGTTCGGCCAGGGAATGCGGTGGTCGATGTCGCAGCGTTCCGCGGGGGCGTTGCAGCCAGGGAAGCAGCAGGTCATGTCCCGGGCCCGAACGAACCGGGCCAGGGTCGCCGACGGCCGGTACCGGGGTTCGATGTCGGCCGGCGGGGATTCGAGGGCGGTGATCTTGGCTCCGGTGCGTACCAGTTCGGCCAGCAGCGGTCCGGGCACGAAGGGCCCGCCCAGCACTACCGCCTTCCCGCCCGGTTTCGGCGGCGGCGGTGTGGGTGACGGTGTGGGTGGCTTTGTGGGTGGCTTTGTGGGTGGCGGTGTGGATGGCGCAGTGGTGGCGGCCGCTTTGTCCGGTCCGGGACGGCAGGGCGCCGTGTGGGGCTTGTTTCGGGTGTGTCTCGTCCGGCCCCCGGGGCGATGCGGGTTGGCGGCGGCGATCATCTCGGAGATCTGCTCGGGGGTGTAGGTGTGGGTCCAGTCGGCCTGCGGGGTGAAGATCCACGTCGGCGGCTGCTGTGCGTCGAGCCACGGGGTGCCGATGCTGGGCTGGGTCGCGGCCTCGTGGACGGCGGCTTCGATGGCATCCTGGTCGGCCAGCACGTGGATGACCACCGATGACGCCCGCGTGCGGTCGACCACCTCGGCGTCGCCGACGCGTTGGCGGCATTCGGGCCGGTTGCAGCGGCACGGCAGGTGATCGCCCCGGTTGGTCAGCACGTTCATCGCATCCGAGCGGCGTTCACCGACCGTGCGTGGGTCTTCCGGGCACACCGTCGACACCAATTCGTCGATGGTGCGGTCGAGCAGGGCTGCATCCGCCGAGTGCATGCTGCCGTAGAGGCTGGTGGTGCCGGTCCGGTCGTCGGGTTTGCCGAACTGGATGTCACGGCGCTTGGCGGTCTGATGCACCTTGCGGGTGGCGTCGGGGTCGTGAGCGGCGATCGCGGAGTCGATGGCCTGCTCCAGAGCGGCATCCGACAGGCGGCCCCAGCCGCCGCGCACCCCGGCCGCTTCGGCGGCGGCCACCAGCGCCGCGTCGACGGCGGCGGCCGCCTCGGGCGCCACCAGGTAGGTGCGCCAGCAGATCACCGAGGCGATCCGTTCGGAGATGGCGCCCGAACGCAGGAGTTCGGCAACCCCGGGGAGCCGTTGGCGCAACGCCTTGGCCAGGTGGATCTGTGCGCCGGCACGACGCGCGCTGATTCCCAGCGCGGCGCCGACCTCGGCCGCGGTGGCGGCGAACCCGTCGAACACGGCAAGGGGATCGGCGGCGGCGAGATTCCGGTCCAGCAGCTCGGCTATCGCCGCCAGCCTGGTTTCCGCCGCGGCGGCCTCGGCGCGGGCAGCAGCAGTGATCGTCGCGACCAGGGCGGCGGTGTCGGCCGCGGCGAGGTCATGTCGATCAACTGCTTCAAACATGTGTTCGATACTAATGTGCCCCACCGACAAGGCGCTGCGAAACGGGTGTCCACCGACCGCACGCGTTTCGTCCCGCACGCGTGGGCGCCGATGGTACGCACCGCGTTGAGTGGTTTGCCGACCCGGTCATGCCAACCCCGGCCGTGCCGTCAGACCTGCACCGATTCGCCGGCGGCCGCAGCGACGCCCGGCGCCGCGGCCGCGTCGCGTGGACGGCCGTGTGCAGGGCCATACGCAAGGAATGCTCAAGCAGCGACAATGGCGGCGTCGGCCATAAGCGCAGCCCCCGGCGGCGACCTTGCACTCGGCATGGGCGAGTGCTAAGAATGCAGTTGGCACTCGCGAACGGCGAGTGCTAGGTCGGGACGGTGAGGCACCGGGCCGCATTGCGGAGCACACCCGAGCCGTCCGTCGCGGGCACTGCACCCGGCCGAGAGACGTGCATCCCCTAGTCGGAGGAACACTTCGCAATGGCCAAGCAAATTGCGTATGACGAAGAGGCCCGGCGCGGCCTCGAGCGGGGGCTCAACGCCCTCGCCGACGCGGTAAAGGTGACGTTGGGGCCCAAGGGTCGCAACGTCGTTCTGGAGAAGAAGTGGGGTGCTCCCACGATCACCAACGACGGCGTGTCCATCGCCAAGGAGATCGAGCTGGAGGACCCCTACGAGAAGATCGGCGCTGAGCTGGTCAAGGAAGTCGCCAAGAAGACCGACGACGTCGCCGGCGACGGCACCACCACCGCCACCGTCCTGGCTCAGGCGCTGGTGAAGGAAGGTTTGCGCAACGTCGCGGCCGGGGCCAACCCGCTCGCTCTGAAGCGCGGCATCGAAGCCGCTGTCGAGAAGGTCACCGAGACCCTGCTCAAGTCGGCCAAGGAGGTCGAGACCAAGGAGCAGATCGCCAACACCGCCGCGATCTCGGCCGGCGACCAGCAGATCGGTGAGCTGATCGCCGAGGCGATGGACAAGGTCGGCAACGAGGGTGTCATCACCGTCGAGGAGTCGCAGACCTTCGGTCTGCAGCTCGAGCTCACCGAGGGTATGCGCTTCGACAAGGGCTACATCTCGGGGTACTTCGTGACCGACGCGGAGCGGCAGGAAGCCGTTCTGGAGGATCCCTACATCCTGCTGGTCAGCTCGAAGGTCTCGACCGTCAAGGATCTGCTGCCGCTGCTGGAGAAGGTCATCCAGTCCGGCAAGCCGCTGCTGATCATCGCCGAGGACGTCGAAGGCGAGGCGCTGTCGACCCTGGTCGTCAACAAGATCCGCGGCACCTTCAAGTCGGTCGCCGTCAAGGCCCCGGGCTTCGGTGACCGCCGCAAGGCGATGCTGCAGGACATGGCGATCCTGACCGGCGGCCAGGTGATCAGCGAAGAGGTCGGCCTGTCGCTGGAGACCGCCGACATCTCGCTGCTCGGCCAGGCCCGCAAGGTCGTCGTCACCAAGGACGAGACCACCATCGTCGAGGGCGCCGGTGACCCGGACGCCATCGCCGGCCGGGTCGCCCAGATCCGCCAGGAGATCGAGAACAGCGACTCCGACTACGACCGCGAGAAGCTGCAGGAGCGGCTGGCCAAGCTGGCCGGCGGCGTCGCGGTGATCAAGGCCGGAGCCGCCACCGAGGTGGAGCTCAAGGAGCGCAAGCACCGCATCGAGGACGCGGTGCGCAACGCCAAGGCCGCCGTGGAGGAGGGCATCGTCGCCGGTGGCGGTGTGTCCCTGCTGCAGGCCGCCCCGGTGCTCGACGAGCTCAAGCTCGAGGGCGACGAGGCCACCGGTGTGAACATCGTGCGTGTCGCGCTGGAGGC
>Ga0079224_100010469_pt1 | contig 12725 bp, 7 predicted proteins | sample Stecom2015_FD_80414 | JGI IMG/M metagenome (GOLD analysis project Ga0079224, IMG submission 80414) | Agricultural soil microbial communities from Utah to study Nitrogen management - Steer compost 2015 | ecosystem: Environmental > Terrestrial > Soil > Agricultural land | place: USA: Utah...
ACCTCGGTGCGCGCCGACTCGACCTCCGGCGGGGTGCCACCGACCGCGGCCGCGTCGGGCGCGGCCGGCTTCCCGGAAGGTCCTGTCGCGTCCTCCGGGACGACGGCGGAGCCCGCGTCCGCGCCGGCCGGGTCGCTCTCCGCGTCCTCGGCGGCGGTCGCGCTGTCGTCCGCACCCTCGGCGGAGGCGGTGTCGTCACCTGTGGTCGCCGCGTCCGTGACGACGGCGGACGTCACCTCGTCCTCCCCGGTGGACGTGTGGTCCTCCACGTCGATGGGGGCGCCGGTGTCCTCGTTGGCGGCGGTGTCCGCGCGGTCCGCCTCGGCGCTGGGGGAGTCGTGGTCGGCGGCGGGGACGGCGTCGCCCTGCGCTGCGGCGGGCGCCGCCTCGTCGTCGGCGGTGTCCGCGCGGTCCGCCTCGGCGGTGGGGGAGTCGTGGTCCGCGGCGGGGACGGCGTCGCCCTGCGCTGCGGCGGGCGCCGCCTCGTCGTCGGCGGTCTCCGCGCGGTCCGCCTCGGCGATGGGGGCCGCGTCTCCCGTCGGCGCCTCCGCGTCCGGTGCGGGAGCATCGGCTCCGGCTCCGGCTCCGGCCCCGGTGGCGTGCGCAGCGTCGGTGGCGGTGGCCGTGTCCTCGGCGGTGTGCGAGTCGGCGGACGCGGCGGAGCCGGGCCGACCACCCGCCGTGTGCGTCGCGAGCACGCCGCGCAGATCGGTGAGGTAGCGGGTGATGTCCTCGCGCTGACGGGTGAGCTCGTCGATCTCGGCGCGGAGGGTGTCGCGCTCGGCCCGGGCGCCGTCGGCGGTCTCCCGGAGGATCCGGTCGGCCTCGGCCTGGGCGTCGGCGACGAGCTCCTCGGCCTCCGCCCGGGCCTGGGCGAGCCGCTGGGCGGCGGCCGCGTCGGCGTCGGCGATGACCGCCTCGGTGCGGGCGAGCGACTCGGCCAGCCGGGTCTCGGCCTCGGCGGCACGTCGCTCGGTCTCCTCGGCGAGGGCGGTCGTTGCGGCTCGCGCCTCGGCGTGGGCCGCGGCGGCGGCGCGCTCCGTCTCCTCCCGGAGGGTCGCGGCGTCGAGCTCGGAGCGGTGGCGCAGCTGCTCGGCCTCCGCGCGCGCCTGCTCCAGGGTGGTCTGCGCCTCCTGGTGCAGCCGCACGGCCTCGGTCCGCAGCCGGGTGATCTCCTCCTCGGTCGCGGTGCGCAGCTCGAGGAGCTCGCGCTCGGCCGTCGCCCGGGACACCCCGAGCTCGCGATCGAGGTCGGCCCGCCGGTGCTGCTCCTCGTCGCGGACCACCTCACGGACCCGCGCGGCCTCCCGCTCGGCGGACGAGACGATCTCCTCCGCCCTCCGCTGGGCGACCTCGATCGCCGAGCCCGCGCCCACACGGGCGTCGGCGAGCGTCTCGTCGGCCTGCCGGCGAGCGGCCGCCAGGCGGGCGGCGGCCTCGGACTCCGCACGCTCGGTGAGCTCCGCGGCGCGCTGCTCGGCCTCGGCGACGGCCTGCGCCGCCTGTGCCCGCGCCCGCTCGACCACTCCGGCGGACTGCTCCTCCGCGGAGCGCAGGAGCTGCTCGATCCGGGAGCCGAGCCCCGCGTAGGTGGGCTGCTCGCGCTCGCGCAGCTCCCGCTGGGCCTGGGAGAGCTCGCCGGACAGGCGCATGGTCCGCTCGTCGAGGGCGGCCACCTGCTGGCGAGCCGTCGCCAACGCGGCCTCGAGGGCGTGCATCCGCTGGTCCACCTGGGCGCGGTCGTAACCGCGCATGACCACCGGGAACGCCGTCTGGTCCTCGCTCATCCGTCCTCCTGCTCGCCCTCGGCTCGGGTCTCGTGCCGCTGGTCAGCGTAGCCGGGCGGCTCCGGGGCCGCCCCGGCCGGTACGGTCCCCGCCCGGGATCATCGCACTTCGGTCACAACTTGATAACGCGGCGTCCGTGTCCCCGTCGTATCCTGGGACGTCGCACACTCGCGCCTGCCTGGAGGACTCCCCACCCCGTGACCCGACGCAGACTGCCCCTGCTGCTCGCCGCTGTCGGCCTGCTCATCATCCTGGTCGCCACCATCGCGGCCGTGGTGGTGCGCTCCTCGGACACCGCGACCCTGGCGCTCGACGCCCGCCCCGACGTCCCCGTCGTCATCACCGAACCGGGCGTCCTCGACGCCGTGGGCTCCGACGTCACGGTCCGCGCGACCGCCGGCGACGACGAGCAGGTCGTCCTCGCCGTCGGCCGCACCTCCGAGGTCGAGGCCTGGCTCGGCGACGCCGACCACGCGCGCGTCACCGGCCTCACCTCCTGGGAGTCGCTCACCGTCGAGGTCGTCACCGGCACCGCGCCCACCGACGCCCCGACGGACGCCGCCACCGAGGCCCCGACGGACGGCGCGACGGACGACGCCGAGAACCCCGCCGCCTCCGGGCTCCCCGACCCCGCGGGCTCCGACCTGTGGCTCGCCGAGTCCGTCGGCACCGGCAGCGCCGAGCTCAGCTGGACCGACAGCCCCGGCCGTTGGAGCCTCGTCGCGGCGACGGACGGCACCGGACCGGCCCCCGAGCTCGAGCTCGAGTGGGGCCGCCAGGTGAGCACCCCGTGGCTCGTCCCGGGGATCATCCTCGGCGCCCTCGCGCTCGTCGCCGGCGCCACGATGCTCGTGCTCGACGTCCTGGCCCGCCGTGAGCAGCGCCGCCGGGACGACGCCCGCGCCCGCCGCGAGGCCGCGGGTGAGGACGAGCCTCAGCTGAGCATCACCGACACCGACCCCGGCACCGGCGAGCGGCTCACCCGCCGCCAGATCCGCGAGATGGAGCGGCGGATGGCCGAGGCGGACCGCCGCCGACGGGCCGGGGAGCCCGTGGCCCCACCCATCCCGCTCGCGCCCGCCTGGGTCGAGGACGACGACGAGCCGGCCGACCGGTCGCCCGACGGCGCCCCGCCGGAGGACGCCGACACGGCCGAGGCCGACGCCGCCGACCGGGCCGCGCAGCCGGTCCTCCCGCCCGCCGGCGACCGCGACGGCGGGACGACCGACGACGGTGACACCGACGGCCCCGACGGCCCCGACGACCACAGCGAGCCCGACGGCACCCCGCCGCCCACCGGTGCGTCGTCGTCGGCGGACGAGGCCGAGGGGGCCGACGCCGCCGACGAACCCCCGGCACCACCGAGCTGGCGCTCGGTGTGGGGCTTCGGCGGGGCGGCGGTCGCCGGCCCCGCGACCACGGGGCCGACGCCGACGGACGACACCGACACCACGGACCACCACGACGACGGAGAGGAGCAGCGATGACCGGCACCACGCAGCAGACCCGACGCGCCCGGCTCGCCGCCGGCGTCGCGACGACCGCCCTGCTCCTCGCCGGCTGCGCGGGCGACGTCCCCCAGCCCGAGCCGGAGCCCGCGGCCACCGCGCCGCAGCCCGTCCTCGACGAGAGCCGGATCGAGCGGGTGCTCGAGGACGTCGAGGAGACCCTCGACGCCGGCGACGCCGCGCTCGACGCCGAGCTGCTCACGGACCGGCTCGCGGGCCCGGCGCTCGCGATGCGGCAGGCCGAGTACCGGCTCGCCGAGGCGTCGGACGGGGAGCGCACCCCCACCCCGCTGACGACGAACAGCCAGGTCGAGGTCGTCGCGGCGACCGACGAGTGGCCGCGGTCGCTCTACGTCATCTCCCACGTCCCGGACGACGCCAACCTGCCGCTGCTCCTCGTCCTCACCCAGGAGGACGCGCGCAGCCAGTACAAGCTGTGGTTCTGGACCTCGCTCCTGCCCGGCGCCCAGACGCCGAGCACGGCCCGCCCCGACGCCGGCAGCGAGCAGCTCTCGCCGGATGCCGAGGGGCTGGTCGCCAGCCCGCAGGAGACCGTCGAGCTCTACTCCGGGCTGCTCGCCGACCCGAGCGGCGAGGGGGCCGACCTCTTCGCCGAGGACCCGTTCCGCACGGGCTACGCCGAGATGATCGCCGCCCTGCGCTCCACCGTCGAGGTGGCCGGCGAGGTCCGCGAGAGCTACGGCGTGCGTGAGGGCACGGTCTCCGCCATGGCGACGGCAGACGGCGGCGCGCTCGTCGTCGGCGTCATCGACAGCCGGCTGTACCTGCGCCGGACCGTCGAGGGCTCGACCCTCGAGGCCGGTGGTGACATCGGTCTCCTCATGGCGCAGGACCCGCGGATCGACGGCGCCGCCGAGGCGCACTACCTCGTCCCGGTCGCCTTCGCCGTCCCGCCGGCCGACAGCGAGGAGCCGATCGCCGTCCTCGGCGCCTCGCAGGTGCTCGCGAACGTCGCGGTGAGCGAACCGCCGGAGGAGGAGGCCGGCGACGGCGAGGGGTAACGTCGTCGCAGGATCTCACCGCAAACGAAGGAACGTGATGAGTCAGCCCTCGCTCAACCTGCACGGCGCCGTCGACCTCTCCGCGCTCGCACGCCCGCCCCAGCCCGCGGGCGGCGCACCGACCGCGAGTGGTGCCGGTGCCGACGTGCCCGTCGTCGCCGACGTCACCGAGGCGACGTTCCAGCAGACCGTCGAGCTGTCGATGCAGGTGCCGGTCGTCGTCGAGGTCTACGCCTCCTACGCCCAGGGCCCCTCGGCCACGCTCGCGAAGGTCGCCGCCGACTACGGCGGCCGCTTCCACCTCGCCCGCGTCGACGTCGAGGCGAGCCCGCAGATCGCCCAGGCCTTCCAGGTGCAGGCGGTGCCGACCGTCGTCGCGATCGTCCGCGGCCAGCCGATCCCGCTCTACCAGGGCGACCACCCCGAGGAGCAGGTGCGCCAGGTGGTCGACGAGGTGCTGCGGGTGGCGGCCCAGGCCGGGGTCACCGGCACGGTGAGCGAGGCCGCGCCGGACGAGGCGGCGGACGCCGAGCCGGCCGAGCCGCCGCTGCCGCCGCTCCACGCCGAGGCGCTCGAGGCGATCGAGCGCGAGGACTACGCCGCCGCCGCGGACGCCTACCGCCGCGCGCTCAAGGAGAACCCGGCCGACCACGAGGCCACCGCCGCGCTCGCGCAGGTCGAGCTCATCATGCGGACGGCCGCCGCCGGCGGGCTCGAGGCCGTCGCCGCCGCCCAGGACGCCCCGGCCACCGACGTCACCGCGCACCTTGCCGCGGCCGACGCCGAGATCGCGGCCGGGCAGTACCAGGCGGCCTTCGACCGGGTGCTCGCCGTCGTGCGGGCGACGGCGGGGGAGGACCGCGAGGAGGCCCGCAAGCGCCTCGTGGAGTACTTCGAGATCGTCGGCAACGCCGACCCGGCCGTCGCCGACGCGCGCCGCGCCCTCGCCTCCGCGCTGTACTGAGGCGCCGGCCGACGCCGCGGGTCTGCGCACGACCCGCGGCGCCCGGCTACAGCTCGGGGAGCAGGGCGAGCACGAGGACGACGGCGAGCACGAGGACGATGAGCGCGCCCGCGACGAGCGGGCCGCGCCGTCGGTCCGGGTCGCGGATGAGCCGGCGGTGGAAGGCGAGGACGAGCACCGCCGCCACCGCCACGACGACGGCGACGACGAGCCAGACCTCGACCACGGCGCCCCCTAGTGCCGGTCGGACTCGGGGGTGAGGAACAGCGCGCCGAGCGGAGGGACGCGGAGACGGACCGAGGCCGGTCGGCCGTTCCACGGCAGCTCCTCGGCGAGCACCCGGCCGAGGTTCCCCACACCCGAGCCGCCGTACTCCTCGGCGTCGGTGTTGAGCACCTCGGTCCACGCCCCCGCGTGCGGCAGCCCCACCCGGTAGCCCTCGTGCGGGACGCCGGCGAAGTTGACGATGCACGCGACGTCCCGGCCCTGGCCGGTCGGGTCGACCCGCAGGAAGCTGATGACGTTGTGGTCGCCGTCGCCCGCCTCGATCCACTGGAAGCCGGCGGGGGAGAAGTCGTCGGCGAACAGGGCCGGGTGCGCCCGGTAGACGTCGTTGAGGCGACGGACAAGGTCGGCGATCCCCGCGTGCGGCGGGTTGTCGAGCAGGTGCCAGTCGAGCCCCCGGGACTCGGCCCACTCCTCCTCCTGGGCGAACTCCATGCCCATGAAGATCAGCTGCTTGCCCGGGTGGGACCACTGGTAGGCGAGCAGCGCGCGCACCCCGGCGAGCTGCTGCCACCGGTCACCGGGCATCTTGCGCAGCAGCGAGCCCTTGCCGTGGACGACCTCGTCGTGGCTCAGCGGCAGGACGAACTGCTCGGAGAACGCGTAGACGAGGGAGAAGGTGAGCTCCCCGTGGTGGTAGCGCCGGTTGATCGGCTCCTCCGCGAGGTAGTGGAGGGTGTCGTTCATCCAGCCCATGTTCCACTTGAGCCCGAAGCCCAGGCCGCCGTGGCTCGTCGGGGCGCTGACGCCCGGCCACGCCGTCGACTCCTCGGCGATCATCACGATGCCGGGGACCCGCCGGTAGGCGGTGGCGTTGGTCTCCTGGAGGAAGCTGATCGCGTCGAGGTTCTCGCGCCCGCCGCGCTCGTTCGGGCGCCACTGGCCCGGCTGGCGCGAGTAGTCGAGGTAGAGCATCGAGGCGACGGCGTCGACGCGCAGCCCGTCGATGTGGAACTCCTCGAGCCAGTACAGGGCGTTCGCGACGAGGAAGTTGCGCACCTCGCGGCGCCCGAAGTTGAAGATCAGCGTGCCCCAGTCGGGGTGCTCCCCGCGCAGCGGGTCCGGGTCCTCGTAGAGCTCGCTGCCGTCGAATCGGGCCAGCGCCCACGAGTCCTTGGGGAAGTGGGCCGGGACCCAGTCCATGATGACGCCGATGCCGGCCTGGTGGAACTTGTCGACGAGGTAGCGGAAGTCGTCCGGGGTGCCCATCCGCGCCGTCGGCGCGTAGTACGAGGTCACCTGGTAGCCCCACGACCCGCCGAACGGGTGCTCGGCGACCGGCATGAACTCGACGTGGGTGAACCCGAGCCCGGCGACGTAGTCGACGAGGTCGACGGCGAGGTCGCGGTAGCTCAGCCCGGGGCGCCAGGAGGCGAGGTGGACCTCGTAGACGCTCATCGGGCCGTGGTGCGGGTCGGTCTCGGCCCGCCGGGCCATCCAGTCGCCGTCGCCCCACTCGTAGGTAGACTCGGTGACGACGGACGCCGTCGCCGGCGGCTCCTCCGTGGCGCGCGCCATCGGGTCGGCCTTCTCGTGCCACGAGCCGTCACGGTGCTGGATCTCGAACTTGTACCGGTCGCCGGAGACGACGCCGGGGACGAAGATCTCCCAGACCCCCGTGGAGCCGAGCGAGCGCATCGCGGTGGCGCGGCCGTCCCAGCTGTTGAAGCTGCCCTTGACCCGGACGGCGCGGGCGTTGGGCGCCCAGACGGCGAAGGAGGTCCCGGTGACCTCCCCGAGCGGGGAGGGGTAGCGGCGCACGTGAGCCCCGAGCGCGGTCCACAGCTCCTCGTGGCGGCCCTCGCCGATGAGGTGGAGGTCGAGCTCGCCGAGCGTGGGCAGGAATCGGTACGGGTCGTCGGTGAGGTGCGTGTCGTTCCCGTAGCGCACCTCGACGCGGTAGTCGGGGACCTGCGTGCCGGGCAGCGTGGTCACCCACACGCCCTCGTGCTCGTGCTCGAAGGCCTGGTGACCCTCCTGGGTCACGAGGACGACGGCGTCGGCCAGCGGCCGCAGGACGCGGATCGTCACGCCGTCCTCACCGACGTGACCACCGAGCACGTCGTGCGGCTGGTGGTGCAGGCCGGTGCCGATGGCGTGGAGGACGCCGGTGTCGACCGGGATCGGGGCGGGCCGGGCCGCCTGCGCTGCCTGGTGCTCCGGCGCGGGTGCGGGACGCTCGTCGTTCATGCTCTCCACTCTTCCATCAGGTCCGCGGTGCCGCGCGTGAAACGCTCAGGTGGTGGGCGCACCGAGCAGCCGCCGGACCCCGGAGAGCGGGATGGTCAGCCAGTCGGGCCGGTTGCGCACCTCGTAGAGGGCCTCGTACAGCGCCTTGTCGAGCTCGAGCGCGGCGAGCAGGTCGGCGTGGTCGCGCGGGTCCGCGCCCGCCTCCCGTGCGTACCCGTCGAGGAACGCCTCGCGGGCGGCGGAGGTCCACTCGTCGGGGACGACGGTGCCGTGCTCCCGCCCGGCCCCGCCCGCCGCGTAGTCCAGGGAGCGGAGCATCCCGGCGACGTCCCGCAGCGCGAGGTCAGGGGCGGTGCGCTCGGGCAACGGGCGCAGCGGCTCACCCTCGAAGTCGAGGAGGAGCCACCCGCGCTCGGGGACCTCGAGGACCTGGCCGAGGTGGAGGTCCCCGTGGATGCGCTGGAGCGCGGGCCACGTCGCCTCCTCGGCGCGGGCGTACACGGCGGTGACGGCGTCGCGGAGCGGTTCGAGCTCGGGGACGGCGAGGAGCGCGGCGGTGGCGCGGTCGCGCCACGTGGCCCGCAGCTGCGCGCGGATCGGCGCCGTCGCCTCGTGGACCGGGAACGCGGCCGCGAGGTCCCGGTGGACGGAGGCGACGGCCGCGCCGAGGTCGGCGGCGGGCGCGACGAACGGGGCGCCGTCGGCCGCGGCGCGGACCGCCACCCGCCAGGCGTCCTCGACGCCGGGCAGGAACTCCTGGGCGAAGGCGAGGTGACCCTGCTGCGACTCGCCGGAGACGCCCGGCCACTCGCCGTACAGGTCGCCGAGCGGGGCGGGGACGCGGGTGCTGCCCGCGTCGGCGAGCGCCTCCTGGACGACGACGTCGGGGTTGCGCCCCTCGGCGACCACCCGGAAGACCTTGCAGATGACCGGCGGCCCGTCCTCGCCCTCGAAGATGATCGAGGTGTTCGACTGCTCCCCGGAGAGCACCCGGACGCGCTCGCCGGCCGTGTGGGCGCGCATCGCGCCCGGTCCGCCGGCGCGGTGCCCGGTCGCCCGGCCCAGCCCGGCGCCGCCGTCGGAGACGACCGCCTCGCCGGTGACGATCGCGGCGAGCAGCGCCCGCGCCCCCACGGGGTCGTGGCACGCGTCGTAGACCCACCGCGGACCGAGCTCGGAGTGCTCCACCTGCGCGAGGAGCGCGTGCTCGAGCTCGGGGGCGGGGGCACCGCGGTAGGTGAGCGGCACCTGGTAGACGACGGGGGCGGGGCCGGCCTCGTCGCGCAGGAGCCACGTTTCGATGCCGACCTCGCCGTCCGGGTCCTCGAACCGCAGCCCGCCGACCCGCCGCAGCTCGGGCGTCCGTCCCTTGGCGGTGTACCACCGCTGCCGGCCGATCCAGCCGGGCAGGACGTCCCGGAACGACGGCGTGACCGTGGGCATCAGTCCTCCCGGGACGGAGCGGGTGGGAGCGGTCCGGCGGCGGGCTGGTCCGGCGCGGCGTCGGGCTGGGGCTCGGGCGCCGAGGCCGCCGAGGGCGGCGGTGCGGCGGGCGGGGTGGGGGCCGCCGTCGTCGGCTCGATCCGCAGCCAGAAGAAGTCCCGGGAGCCGAGCGTGATCGTCACCGACCCGGCGGCGTCGACATCGGGGAACACCGCCCCGCCGAAGATGTCGGTGAGTCGGCGCCCGGCAGCCCCGGGGACCTCGATGCGGGCGGCGCGCGGGGTGTTCGCGAGGTTCATCACGCAGAGCACCGTCTCGTCCTCGTTCCGGCGCACGTAGGCGAGGACCGCGTCGTTGTCGGTGTCGAGGATGTGGAAGGACCCGGTCCCGAAGACGGGGTGGTGCCGCCGCACCTCGAGGATGCCGCGCACCCAGTGCAGCAGGGACGTCGGGGTCGCGTACTGCGCCTCGACGTTGACCGCGTGGTAGTGGTTGACGAGCGACTGGACGAGCGGCAGGTAGAGCTTGCCCGGGTCGGCCGTGGAGAAGCCGGCGTTGCGGTCCGGGGACCACTGCATCGGCGTGCGGACCGCGTCGCGGTCGGGCAGCCAGATGTTGTCGCCCATCCCGATCTCGTCCCCGTAGTAGAGGTACGGGCTGCCGGGCAGCGACAGGAGCAGCGCGTGCGCGAGCTCGATCTCCTTGCGGGAGTTGCCGAGGAGCGGGGCGAGCCGGCGGCGGATACCGACGTTGGCGCGCATCCGCGGGTCCTCCGCGTACCAGCCGTACATCGCGGCGCGCTCCTCGGTGGAGACCATCTCGAGGGTGAGCTCGTCGTGGTTGCGGAGGAAGGTCGCCCACTGGGCGCCCTGCGGGATCTCCGGGGTGTCGGCGAGGATGTCGCGGATCGCGTGGGACCGCTGCTCGCGCAGCGCGTAGAAGATGCGCGGCATCACCGGGAAGTGGAAGCACATGTGGCACTCGGGGGCGTCCTCGGTGCCGTAGTACTCGACGACGTCCTCGGGCCACTGGTTCGCCTCGGCGAGGATCACCGTGCCGGGGAACTCCCGGTCGACCATCGCCCGCAGGTCACGGATGAACTCGTGGGTGCGGGGGAGGTTCTCGCAGTTCGTCCCCTCCTCCTCGAAGAGGTAGGGCACGGCGTCGAGCCGGAAGCCGTCCACACCCATCCGGCACCAGAACCGGACGACGTCGTGCATCGCCTCGATGACCTTCGGGTTCTCGAAGTTGAGGTCGGGCTGGTGGGAGAAGAAGCGGTGCCAGTAGTACTGCCGGCGGACCGGGTCGAAGGACCAGTTCGACGTCTCGGTGTCGACGAAGATGATGCGGGCGTCGGAGTACTTGGTGTTGTCGTCGCTCCACACGTAGAAGTCGCCGTACGGGCCGTCCGGCATCGACCGGGAGGCCTGGAACCACGGGTGCTGGTCGCTCGTGTGGTTCATCACCAGGTCGATGATGATCCGCAGGCCGCGGGCGTGGGCCTCGACGAGCAGCTCCTGGAAGTCCTCGATGGTCCCGTACTCCGCGGCGACGGCGGTGTAGTCCGAGACGTCGTACCCGCCGTCGCGCAGCGGGGAGGGGTAGAACGGCGGGATCCACAGGCAGTCGACGCCGAGCCACTGGAGGTAGTCGAGGCGGTCGATGAGGCCGCGGAGGTCGCCGGTGCCCGAGCCGTCGGAGTCGCCGAAGGCGCGGAGGAGCACCTCGTAGAACACGGCGGTGCGGTACCAGTCCGGGTCCGGGGTGAGGCCGGGCCGTGCCCCGTGGCCGAGGCGCGGGATGGGGTCGGTCCGGGCGGCCAGGGCGCGCGCCGGGTTGTTCGGGCTCACAGCGGCCTCACCGCCAGCACGTGTGCGCAGTTGTGGTGCGGGTCGAGCCGGAAGTACGGGGTGCGGCCCCAGAAGTACGTCTCCCCGGAGAGCTCGTCGCTCGCCGCGAGGAGCGGGGTGCCCGGGTCGGTGCCCGGCGCCGGCTCGGGAACGCCGAGCGCGGACAGGTCGAGCTCGACCGTGCCCTCCCGCGTGGTGAACGGGTCGAGGTTGAGCACGACGACGACGGTGTCCGCCTGGCCGGTCGGCGAGAGGTGGGCGGGCACGTGCCGCGAGAAGCAGATCGTCGCGTCGTCCGACGTCGGGTGGACCGTGAGGCCGCGGAGGCGCTGGAGCGCGGGGTGCCGTCGGCGGATCCCGTTGAGCGCGGTGAGCAGCCGGGAGATCCCGATGTCCTCGGCGCGCGCCCAGTCGCGCGGCTTGAACTCGTACTTCTCGTTGTCGATCTGCTCCTCGGCGCCGGGGCGGGCGACGTTCTCGACGAGCTCGTAGCCCGAGTAGATGCCCCACGTCGGTGAGCCGGTCGCGGCGAGCACGGCGCGGATGGCGAACGCGGCCGCCCCGCCCGTCTGCATGTACGGGGTGAGGATGTCGTGCGTCGTCGGCCAGAAGCTCGGGCGCATGACGTGGGAGGTCTCGTTCGACACCTCCTCGAGGTACTCCCCGACCTCCTCCTTGGTGATGCGCCAGGTGAAGTACGTGTAGGACTGGTGGAACCCGATCGCGGCGAGCGTCTGCATCATCGCCGGCCGGGTGAAGGCCTCGGAGAGGAAGACGACCTCGGGGTGCGCCGCGCGGACGTCGGCGAGGATCTGCTCCCAGAAGCTCAGCGGCTTGGTGTGCGGGTTGTCGACGCGGAAGGCGGTGACGCCGTGGTCGATCCACACCTGGAGCATGTCCCGGATCGCCCGGTAGATGCCCTCGGGGTCGTTGTCGAAGTTCAGCGGGTAGATGTCCTGGTACTTCTTCGGCGGGTTCTCGGCGTAGGCGATCGTGCCGTCGGCCCGTCGGGTGAACCACTCGGGGTGCTCGGTCACCCACGGGTGGTCGGGGGAGGCCTGGAGCGCGATGTCCAGCGCCACCTCCATCCCCAGCTCGTGGGCGCGCGCGACGAAGGCGTCGAAGTCCGCGAAGGTGCCGAGCTCGGGGTGGATCGCGTCGTGCCCGCCGTCGGCCGAGCCGATCCCGTAGGGGGAGCCGGGGTCGCCCGGCAGGGCGGTGAGCGTGTTGTTCCGCCCCTTGCGGTTCGTCGTGCCGATCGGGTGGATCGGCGTGAGGTAGACGACGTCGAAGCCCATGTCGGCGATCGCCGGGAGCCGCTCGGCGGCGGTGCGCAGCGTCCCGGAGACCCAGCGGCCGGTGTCCGCGTCGAAGTACGCGCCCTCGGAGCGCGGGAAGAACTCGTACCAGGAGCCGTAGAGGGCCATCGGCCGGTCGACCCGCAGCGGGTAGGTCGCGCTCGGCGTCACGTACTCCCGCACCGGGTGCGTGGCGAGCACCGCCTGCACCTCCGGGGACGTGCCGGCGGCGAGCCGCGCCGGTGCCGGACGGCCGGTGTCCCGGAGACCGGTGACGGCGTCGGTGAGGACCGTGCGGGCCTCGGTCGGCAGACCGTCGCGGGCGGCGGCCCGCTCGAGCAGGAGGGCGCCCTCGGTGAGCATGAGCTCGACGTCGAC
>Ga0079224_100010470_pt1 | contig 12724 bp, 9 predicted proteins | sample Stecom2015_FD_80414 | JGI IMG/M metagenome (GOLD analysis project Ga0079224, IMG submission 80414) | Agricultural soil microbial communities from Utah to study Nitrogen management - Steer compost 2015 | ecosystem: Environmental > Terrestrial > Soil > Agricultural land | place: USA: Utah...
GGGTTCTTCCGCACCGCCTACTACTTCCCGTCGATCACCAGCTCGATCGCGGTGGCGTTGATGTTCACCTTCCTGTTCCAGGTCAACGGGCTGATCAACAAGCTGCTGCCGGGTCGGGCGGTGAACTGGCTCGACAACGCCAACGGGCTGATCCACCTGGGGTTGCGGGCGGTGGGCGTCCGCGACGCGCCGGCGTGGCTGGCGGAGCCGGAGGTGATGGACCTGTCGCTGTGGGAGTGGCTGTCCGGCCCGAGCGTCACCATGTTCGCGATCATGACGCTGGCGGTCTGGACCACCACCGGCACCATGATGCTCATCTTCCTGGCCGGGCTGCAGAGCATCAACCCGTCGGTGGAGGAGGCGGCACGGGTCGACGGCGCCAGCGCGGTGCAGCGGTTCTGGCGGATCACCGTCCCCCTCATGAAGCCGATCATCTTCTTCGTCGTCACCCTCGGTGTGATCGGCACCTGGCAGGTGTTCGACCAGATCTTCGCGATCTCGTTCGGTGGCCCGCAGAAGACCACGCTCACGCCGGCGTTCCTCATCTACACCCAGCTCTTCCAGAACTCGCAGGGTGGGATCGCCGCCGCGATCGCGGTGATGGTGCTGGCCATCATCGTGGCGTTCACGCTGGTGCAACGCCGGCTCACCAGAGAGGAGCGCTGACATGGCGGTCAACGCCCCGACCGTGTCACCGGAGCGCACCGGTGAGACCGGCGCCGCCCCCGCCGGCCGGGCCCGGCCACCGGTACGGTCGCGGCCACCGGCACGCGCGCGGCCCGGCGACTCACCGGTCTGGCGCCGGATCCGGCGGACGGTCGGCTACCTGGTGCTCGTCGGCTTCGCGCTGATCTTCATCTACCCGTTCGTCCTGTCCGTCGTGACCTCGTTCAAGAGCCTGCCGGACATCGCCGCCGACCCGGTCACCCCCTGGGCCGGCCCGCGCGGATGGACGCTGGACGGGATCCGGGGCCTGCAGCGCGGCAGCATCCGCATCCCGCTGTGGCTGCTCAACTCGGTGGTGGTGACCGTCTGCGTGGTGCTGGGTCGGCTGGTGCTGTGCTCGCTGGCCGGGTACGCCCTGGCCCGGATGCGGTTCTTCGGCCGTACCGCGGTGTTCGCGCTCGTGGTCGCGGTACTGGCGGTGCCGGCGATCGTGCTGGCGATCCCGCGCTTCATCATCATGAAGGAGCTGGGGATCCTCAACACCTACGCCGGCCTCATCCTGCCGCTGATGTTCGACGCGTTCGGCATCTTCCTGATGAAGCAGTTCTTCGAGCAGCTGCCGGCGGAGCTGGAGGAGGCCGCCGCGATCGACGGCGCCTCCACGGTCCAGGTGTTCTGGCGGGTGATGCTGCCGATCGCGGCGCCCGGCCTGATCGCGTTGACGATCCTGTCCACGCAGGGGACGTGGAACGAGTTCCTGCACCCCCTGATCGCGGCGCCGGGCGACCCCGACCTGCGCACGCTACCGGTGGGTCTGGCCCTGCTGCGCGGCGCCTTCGGGGAGGCGCAGCCGTGGAACACCATCCTCGCCGGCGCCATGATCACGACTCTCCCCATGGCCGTGATCTTCTTCGTGTTCCAGCGCTACTTCGTCCAGGGTGTGGCGGCCTCGGCGCTCAAGGACTGACGCGGCCGGAGGGGACCGGCCGGGCCGCCGTGGGGGCCGGCGGCCCGGCCTTCCGGCCCCGCCGGCCGGCTCGCCTCCTCCCGCCCGCCCGTCGGCCGGCGGCCGCGCGTCGGACCGGGCGCGTAGCGTGGAGGTATGACGCTGGACATCCCCCGCGCGGACGGGCGCTTCCGGGTCGTCAGCGACTTCCAGCCCTCCGGTGACCAGCCGCAGGCCATCGACGAGCTGGAGCGGCGGGTGCGCGCCGGCGAGCGGGTCGTGGTGCTGCTCGGCGCCACCGGCACGGGTAAGAGCGCCACGACGGCCTGGCTGATCGAGCGGCTGCAGCGCCCCACGCTCGTGCTGGCGCCGAACAAGACCCTCGCCGCCCAGCTCGCCAAGGAGTTCCGGGAGCTGCTGCCGGACAACGCGGTGGAGTACTTCGTCTCGTACTACGACTACTACCAGCCCGAGGCGTACATCCCGCAGACCGACACGTACATCGAGAAGGATGCGTCGATCAACGAGGAGGTCGAGCGGCTGCGGCACTCCGCCACCATGTCGCTGCTGACCCGCCGGGACGTGGTGGTCGTGGCCACCGTGTCGGCCATCTACGGGCTGGGCACGCCGGCGGAGTACCTCGGCCGGGCGGTGCGGGTCCGCGTCGGTGACGAGCTCGACCGTGACCAGCTCCTGCGGCGGCTGGTCGACGTGCAGTACACCCGCAACGACCTGGCCTTCCAGCGGGGCACGTTCCGGGTCCGGGGGGACACGCTGGAGGTCATCCCGGCCTACGAGGAGCTGGCGGTCCGGATCGAGATGTTCGGCGACGAGGTGGAGCGCCTGTACTACCTCCACCCGCTCACCGGCGAGGCGGTGCGCGAGACCGACCAGCTGCTCATCTTCCCGGCCACCCACTACACCGCCAGCGGGGAGCGGATGGAGCGGGCCATCCGCGGCATCGAGGCGGAGCTGGAGGAGCGGCTGGCCGAGCTGGAACGGGCCGGCAAGCTGCTGGAGGCGCAGCGCCTGCGGATGCGCACCACCTACGACCTGGAGATGCTGCGGCAGGTGGGGTTCTGCTCCGGGATCGAGAACTACTCCATGCACATCGACGGGCGAAAGCCCGGCGAGCCGCCGTTCTGCCTGCTGGACTACTTCCCCGACGACTTCCTCACCGTCATCGACGAGTCGCACGTGACCATCCCGCAGATCGGCGGCATGTACGAGGGGGACGCGTCGCGCAAGCGGGTGCTCGTCGAGCACGGGTTCCGGCTGCCGTCGGCGCGGGACAACCGGCCGTTGCGGTTCGACGAGTTCCTCGAGCGGGTGGGGCAGATGGTGATGCTGTCGGCCACCCCGGGCCCGTGGGAGCTGGGGCAGACCGGCGGCGAGGTGGTCGAGCAGGTGATCCGGCCCACCGGCCTGGTCGACCCGGAGATCGTGGTCAAGCCGACGAAGGGCCAGATCGACGACCTCATGCACGAGATCCGGCTGCGCGCCGAGCGGGACGAGCGGGTGCTGGTGACGACCCTGACCAAGAAGATGGCCGAGGACCTCACCGACTACCTGCTCGAGCACGGCATCCGGGTGCGCTACCTGCACTCGGAGGTGGACACGCTGCGCCGGGTGGAGCTGCTGCGGGAGCTGCGCCAGGGCGAGTTCGACGTGCTGGTCGGGATCAACCTGCTGCGCGAGGGCCTGGACCTGCCGGAGGTCGCCTTGGTGTCCATCCTCGACGCGGACAAGGAGGGGTTCCTGCGCAGCGGCCGGTCGCTGATCCAGACGATCGGCCGGGCGGCGCGCAACGTCTCCGGCCAGGTGCACATGTACGCCGACGTGGTCACACCCTCGATGGCGGAGGCGATCGAGGAGACCAACCGCCGCCGGGCCAAGCAGATCGCCTACAACGAGGAACGGGGCATCAAGCCCGAGCCGCTGCGCAAGAAGATCCGGGACATCCTGGACGACATCTACCGGGAGGCCGACGACACCGAGGGTGCGCTGGCCGGCCACGGGCCCGGGGGAGCGATCGTGGGCGGGGGCGGGCGCCAGATCTCCCGGGGCAAGGGTCCGGTGCCGGAGACCCGCTCCCGCCGCCGGCCGGTGGTGGCGCCGACCGAGGGCATGGCCCGCGCCGAGCTCGCCCAGCTCATCCAGGACCTCAACGAGCAGATGCTCAGTGCCGCCCGGGAGCTGCAGTTCGAGCTGGCGGCCCGGATCCGCGACGAGATCGCCGAGCTCAAGCGCGAGCTGCGCGCCATGGACACCGCCGGCGCCCGCTGACCGGGGTGCGGAGCACTGCTGCCTGAGTCGGCCCGGGGCCGGCCGTGCGGCTGCGGCACAGGCATGCGCGCACGCGGCCGGCGGCGGCGGACGCACCGTACCGGTACCACCACGGGGATACCGGGACAGTGCCTTGTGCACCGTGGGTGACGGGTGATGAGGGAGAGCGACCTCGCCCCGCCGTACCCCACGGGGAGCCCGCTGCGCAACGTTGCTGCGTATAGTGCAACATACCGTGATCTCGACGAGCCGACTGAACGGCGCGTGAAACTTCGCGTGAATCGAGACGTGACTACTGTCAGGCCAGTCAGGAAGGAACACCGTTGGTGAACGGGGTGGGGTGGGCGTTCGTGGGCACCAGCGGATGGGTCGACAGCCGGTTCGCGCCCAGCGTCCAGCGGGCCGGGCACCGGATAGTCGGCGCGTTCGGCTCCTCACCCGAGGGCTCTGCCCGCTTCGCCGAGCGGTACGGCTGCAAGCCGTACCGCAGCCTCGCCGAGCTGCTCGCCGACGACGGGGTGGAGGCGGTCTGGGTCGCCTCACCCACCGCCTACCATCCGGAGCACGCACTGGCCGCGGCGGCGGCCGGGCGGGCCGTGCTGGTCGAGAAGCCGGTGGCCGTCGACGCGGCGTCCGCGCACCGCATGGCCGGGCAGCTCGCCCGCTACGACGTGCTCATCGGCACCGCCTTCCAGCACCGGTTCAACCCCGGGGTCGCGGCGATCGCCCGGGCCCTCGCCCACGGGCGGATCGGTACGATGTGCTCCCTGACCATCCACCGCGCCGTCGCCGGTCCGGCGCGGCCCACGAGCTGGCGCCTGGACCCGCGGCTCAGCGGCGGCTGGAGCATCAGCGACCTCGGTACCCACCTCATCGACATGGCGCGCCACCTGACCGGGGAGGTCGACTTCTGCGCCGCCCGCCTCTCGTCGCCCGGACGGGGGTTGCCGCTGGACGACCTGTCCGTGGTGGTCCTCACCCACGAGGAGGCGACGATCACGGTCCGGGCCGCCATGGGCATGGTCGGACCCGCGTCCTACATCGAGGTCAGCGGCACCGAGGGGTGGCTGCGGCTGAGTGACTTCTGGACCGGCGGCGGCCGGATGGTGGACCACACCGGTGCCGAGGTCGAGATCCCGGCCACCGACCCGTACGTGGCTCAGGTGCGGGCGTTCTCCGCCGCGGTCCGCGGCGCCGCCTGGGTGGGAGCGACCCTGGCCGACGGGGTCCGCGTGGCCGAGCTGACCGAGGCCGCCCGGTCCTTCCGGGCCTGCCCCGCGGGCTGACGACCGGACACCCGACCGCGTGACGACCGGGTCGGCGTTCACCACCGGGTGGGCCGGGTGGCGACCGGCGTCGCTGCCGACGGCCGCTCACGTCCGGGCCGTCGTGGCCGGAGGCGGCGCCGCCCGGCCGCAGGGCGGTCCGGCCGCCGCGGCCGCGGTCCGCACCCCGGTCGCGAGCCGGTGCAGCACCTCGTCGGTCAGCCGGGCTACCGGTCCGGACAACCCGAGGCTCGCCACGACGACGCCGTCCGCGTCGCGCACCGGTGCCGCCACGCAGCGCAGGCCGGGCTCGTACTCCTCGTCGTCGACCGCGTACCCGCGGCGCCGGACCACGTCCAGCTCGCGGCACAGGCGGTCCAGGCGGGTGATGCTCCTCGCGGTACGCCCGGCGAGCGCCCGGGACCCGAAGCGGGCACGGAGGCACTCCTCGTCCAGCCCGGACAGCAGTGCCTTGCCCAGGGCGGTGCAGTGGGCGGGGAAGCGCGCGCGTTCGACGGTGTGGGCGCGCACCGTGTGCCAGCCGTCGATCACCACCACGGTGACGACCTCGGTGCCGTCGAGCACGGCGACCTGCCCGGTCTCCCCGGTCGCGGCCACCAGCCGCCGCAACGGCTCCCGGGCGCGCCGCACCGCCTCGTCCGGCTCGCCGGCCAGGCGCGCCAGCCGGGGCAGCTGGGGACCGAGCCGGTAGCGGCCCGGTGAGTCCGTACGGCTGAGGAACCCCAGGTCGCAGAGGGTGGCCGCGAGCCGCGAGGCGTTGCTGCGGTGGATGCCGAGCTGTCGGGCGATCTGGGAGACCGTCACGGTCTGGCCGGTGTCCTCGAACATCCGCAGGATCGCCAGGCCGCGCATGAGGGAGCTGACCCGGTTTGTCTGTCCCATGCCCGTCTGGTCCCGCATGGGCGTTGACGATACGTCGCCGCCATCCGGTTGCGCCATCGTGTGGCCAGACAGGACGGTCCGGTGTGCTCCGACACCCGGGGCCGCGGCGGCCGCCGGTGCGATGCGCGGTCGGGGTGGAACCCGGGGGCCGGCTGGTGCGCCTGGAAGAGTATGACCGTGCAGGCCCCTGCCACCGCACCGGTGTTCGACGCGGTCTACGCCCGGCACTACGCCGAGCTGGTCCGGCTGGCGTACCTGACCACCGGCAGCCTGCCGGCGGCCGAGGACGTGGTCCAGGACGCGTTCGTCGAGTGGTGGCGGCGCTGCGACGAGGTCCGGTCGCCCGTCGCCTACCTGCGCCGCGCCGTGGTGTCCCGGTGCACCTCCTGGGTGCGACGACGGGTGCGGGAGCGGTCCCGGCTGCCGGACCTGGAGGTGGCACCGGCGGTCCCACCGAACCCGGACGTGCCGGCCGTACGGTCGGCGCTCGCCCGGCTGACGCCGCGCCGGCGGGCGGCGGTGTTCCTGCGCTACTACCTCGACCTGCCGGAGGCGGAGATCGCCGCCGCTCTCGGCTGCCGCCCCGGCACGGTCAAGTCACTGCTGCACCGGTCACTGTCGACCCTCCGGGAGCATCTGGATGAACACTGAGCAGCGGGTACGGGCGGCGCTCCGGGACCTCGTCGACGCGGTGCCGGTGGCGCCACCACCGCCGGCGGCGGTCCGGTCACGGGCGCAGCGGTACGAGCGGGGGAGCGGAGCGGACCGCGCCCGGGTACGCGGGGCCGGGCACCGGCTCGCGCCGGTGCTCGCCGCGGCCGGGTTGATGCTGGTGGTGGCGGCGGTGGCCGCGGTGGGCCTCCTGCCGCGCTGGGCGATCTCGCCGGAGCCGTCCAGCCTGCGCGGGGGAGGCGTCGCCGGACCCGTGCTTCCCGACCGGTTCGCCGGCCGCACGCCGGGGACGGCCAGCGTCGAGGCGGCGCCACCCGGACCCGCGATCGCGGTGTTCGACCACGCCACCGCCGGGACGGTGGACATACCGGTGGTCGTGGGTGTGGACGGGCGCACCTACCGCGAGGTGGGCGACGTCAGCCGGCTGACGAACGCCGGCGACGACCCGGTGCTGCTGGCCCCGGACGGCTCCGCGCTGGCCGGTGGCGGCGGCAGCTTCCTCGACCTGACGACCGGCGAGCTGACGGTACGGCCGGTGCTGCCCGGTGACACCCTCCGCGACGGCTGGAAGCCGACCGTGCCACTGGCGTGGTCGCCGGACGGGCGGTGGCTCGCGTACGGTCGCATTCCCGTACCGGAAGGGGACCGCACCGACCTCGCCCTGCTCGACCTGGACACCGGCGAGGTCACGTTCGTGACCACCGGCCGGGGCGATGGACCGCCGCGGGTGGCGTTCTCGCCCGACTCCTCCGAGCTCGCGGTCTCGACGGGCGTTGCCGACGGCGGCGCCGCCATCCGCATCTTCGACCTGGCCGGCGACCTGGTCCGGGAGCTGTCGCCGCCGGCGGGACACCTCCTCGCCCCGAACGGGACCGCCTGGTCGCCCGACGGCGCGCTGCTGCTGGTGCAGGACCCGCAACGGCCCCGGAGACTGGCGTTTGTGGACGCCAGCGGTACGGGCGCCGCGGTCCCCGGGCCCGTGACCGTGGACCAGCCGTACGGCGTGGAGCCGGTGGGGTGGCGGGGGCCGGAGACGCTGCTGCTGGCGGCGTACCGGGAACCCGGCAGCGCCAGCGGGGTGCCGCGGAGCCTGGCGCGGCTGGTGGAGGTGCCGGTGGCCGGCGGCGCGAGCCGGGTCGTCAGCGTGTTCCCGCACGGGGAGCGCGACCACGTCGAGGACGTCCGGCTGGCGTCCGGCCTGCTGCCGCTCGCGGAGATCCGCGACGCCGGCCGCCTGGATCACGGGCCCGTGCCGGCGGAGTACTGGATCCCGCGCGTGGCGGGCGGTGCGATGGCACTGGTGGCCGCACTCCTGGCCGGCCTCCTGGTCCGGCGGTGGTGGGCCGGCCGGCGGGCCGCCCCGTAGCGGTCAGGCGCGGCCGGACGCCCGCGGCGTACCGGTCAGGCGCGGCCGGCCGCGGTGGCCGTCCCGGGCTCTCCCGCCGCCTGCGCGGCCAGGGGCGGCAGTGGACAGTGCAGCAGGGCGCAGACCGTCCGCAGCAGCTCCATCTCCGCGACCGTCACCTGCTGGTCGTGGGAGACGACCGCGACCAGCGCCTCCACCAGGAGCTGCTTGTCGGCCGGCTTGAGGCCGTCCAACAGTGGCCACCCGGGCTCGAGAGCCCGCACGCCGTCTGCCGGCGGCTGGAACGCGACCGTCCGGCCGGGGAACAGCCGCGCCGCCCCGGCGGCGAACGCGGCCGCCGCCGCCGCGGGGTCGGAATGCCCCACCTGCGCCAGAGTCGCCAGCAGGGTGACGGCCGCGGTGCGGGCCTCGGCCAGCGAGTGGTGGCGCCGGCCCCAGGACGGCCGGTGGTGGGCCGCCTCGTAGAGCTCCTCGTGCAGCAGCCGGGACAGGCAGTACTCGGAGACGCTGAGCCGGCCGTCCGCCTCGATGAGCGCGTACACCGTCTGCATGAGCGCCGCCGCCGGTTCGGCGCCTCGCTCCCGCAGCGCCGGGAAGGCGATCTCGGCCAGCGGCAGCCGCAGCATGGGGTGCAGCGTCGCGACCGCGTCGGCCTCCCGCCAGGCGGCGTCGGCGAGCTGCTGCCCGTGGCGGGCCACGAGCACGGCGTGCTGGTTGACCCGCACGTCGCGCTGGTCGGACAGCAGCAAACCGAACAGCAACGGGACGACGGTGTCGCCGCGGTGCGCCCGCTCCCGCAGGTCCTCCGGGATCTGCCGGAGGATCGCGCTCGCCCGCTGGTAGGCGGACTCGTCCGGGGCGCCGACCTGGTCGGCGACATCCGACGGTACGGCGGCGACCGACGCCTGCGGCGGCGGCAGCGCCGCCTCGGGCCCGGCCAGGCCCATCGCCTGGTCCTCGGCCAGGCCCGAGGGCGGGGCCTCCGCCCACCTGTGGGCGAGCCGCTCCAGCTCGGCCGGGTCGAAGCTCGGGTCGAGGGCCTGGATCCGCTTGACCAGCGGAGGGTGGGTGGCGAACAGGCCGGAGAACCCCTTGCCGGACCCGAACAGCATGTGGCTGACGTCCTCGGCCTTGGCGCTGCGCAGGTTCGAGCCGGCGGGCAGCCCGCCGATCTTCTTCAGCGCCCCGGTCAGGCCCGAGGTCTGCCGGGTGAACTGGACCGCCGACGCGTCGGCGAGGTACTCCCGCTGGCGGGACACGGCCGCCTTGATGATCCGTCCGATGAACACTCCGACGAACCCGGCCACGAGCAGCGCGAGCGCCACCAGCAGGATCGGCCCGGCGTTGCGGTTGCGGCTGCCCCGGCCGCTGGCGTACAGCAGGGAACGTCCGGTGAGGGCCAGCACGAGGATGCCGAACAGCAGGCCCATGAGCCGGATGTTCAGGCGCATGTCGCCGTTGACGATGTGGCTGAACTCGTGGGCGATCACGCCCTGCAGCTCGTCGCGGTTGAGCCGGTCCAGCGCCCCGCGGGTGACCGCGATCGCGGCGTCGGACGGTGACCAGCCGGCGGCGAAGGCGTTGATGGACGGTTCCTGCTCCAGGACGTACAGCTCCGGGACCGGCGTGCCGGAGGCGATCGCCACCTCCTCGACGACGTTGCGCAGCCGCCGCAGCTGCGGGTCGGTGGTGTCCGGAGGGACCGGCGTGCCGCCCAGGGACCGCGCCACCGCACCGCCCCCGCCGGCACGCAGGCTCAGCGAGCGGAACAGCGACGCCAGCCCGATCACCGCCAGCACGATGATGCTGGCCGTGACCACATAGGCCAGCAGCTGCTCGGTGGGCTGGCCGAACCCGCCGGTGGCGATCACCACCGCCAGGTCGATGGTGAGGACGATGCCGACCACGGCGACGGCGAACAGCAGGACCAACCGGCCGGACAGCCGCTTGACCTGGCGCTGGCGTTCGAAGAAGTTCATGACCTGTGGACGTCCCGCACGTCGGTCACCGGCACCGGTGGCACGGCGACAAGTTCAGTCGACTGTGTCAGAAGGAGACCCGCGGTGCCTCGCGCTCGCCAGGCTCCTCGATCTCGAACAGCGCGGCCGGCTGGAACCCGAACATGTTGGCGATGAGGTTGCCGGGGAAGGACTCCCGCTTGTTGTTGTAGTGCATCACCGAGTCGTTGAAGTGCTGCCGGGCGAAGGCGACCTTGTTCTCGGTCGAGGTGAGCTCCTCGGTCAGCTGCATCATGTTCTGGTTGGCCTTCAGGTCGGGGTACGCCTCGGCGAGCGCGAACAGCCGGCCCAGGGCGTTGGTGAGCATGTTCTCGGCGCCGGCCAGCTGCTGCATCGCGTTCGGGTCCCCGGGGTTGGCAGCAGCCACGGTCTGCGCGTTGACCGCACCCGACCGGGCGGCGATCACCGCCTCCAGCGTCTCCCGCTCGTGACGCATGTACGCCTTCGCGGTCTCCACCAGGTTGGGAATCAGGTCGTGGCGACGCTTGAGCTGGACGTCGATCTGCGCGAACGCGTTCTTATAGGCGTTCCGCGCGCGAACCAGACCGTTGTAGACAGAGACCACCCAGAACACCGCGATGGCCACCAGGAGCAGGCCAACACACCCGAGCAGCCACTCCATCACAAACCCCCTCCCGGACCGGCCGCCCGGCCCCCTTCAGGTGTGGCGAACTGGATCAGCGTACGTCAGGGGCGCCAGCCTCGTCAGCACCCCGCGTGCCCATGATCAGATTCCGGTCCGTTCGGCCGGATGCGGGCTGGCGTGTCGTCCGGGGTCGGTGACCCACCGTCCGATGCGTGCCAACAGGTCGGGGGAGGCGGCGTTCTCGGCGTGGCCGAACCCGGCCTCCACCCACAGCTCCTTGGGTTCGCGGGCGGCGGCGTACAGGGCGTGGGCGTGGTCGACGGGGAACAGGGGGTCCGCGTCGCCGTGCACGACCAGCAGCGGCACCGGCGAGAGGCGGGCGGCGGCCGCATCCGGCGGCTCCGGCTCCGGGTGCCAGCCTCCCCGCCCGATCCGGGTGCCGCGCAGGACCCTGCCGGTCACCCGGCCGGGCCCCGTGCTGATCATCCAGTGGAGCCGTCGCATCGCCGGAGTGCCGCGGTAGTACCAGCGTGACGGCCCGCTGACCGCCACCACCGCGGCGACGTCCCGGTACTCGGCGGCGTGGCGCAACGCCACCGCCGCGCCCATCGAGAACCCGACCGTGGCGACCCGGCCGTACCCGAGCTCGCGGGCCCACGCCACCGCGGCCGCCAGGTCGAGGATCTCCAGGTTGCCGACGGTGGAGACCCCGCCGGAACGGCCGTGGCCCCGGAAGTCGAAGCTCACCACCCCAGCCATGGCGGACAGGACCGCCACCGCCCGCCGTACCGCCGGGCGGCGGTGCGAGCCGGTCAGGCCGTGCGCCACCACGACCGCGGTGTCCGACCCGGGCCCCGGGTGGTGGCGGGCGTCGATCGGCACGCCGTCGTCGGTCACGAGCGTCGCGGCGCGCCCGGTGTCACCGGTGGAGTCGGCCACGACGGCAGCCTGCCACGCCGCGGGCGCCGGCCGACCGTCGGGGTGAGGTCGGCGGGGCGCCTCCCCGTCGCCGGGCGCGGTGTGCGACACTTGGCCGACTGAGGAGGGGAGTATTCCCTCGCGGCGGTGTCGTCAGCCCGGACCGGTGCGCCGGTCCCGGCACCGTCGGTCGCGCGGCCGGGGCTCGCGCGACGGGAGAGACCTCCGGAGCTCTACGGTGCCCGGAGGTTCTCGCGCGCGATGGGTGTGTCGTACTGGGTGTGGACGGCCACGCTGGTCGTCCTCACCGGGATGCTGCTGGCCGACCTGGTCATCATCGGTCGACGGCCGCACGAGCCGTCGCTGCGGGAGTCCACCCTGTGGGTGACCTTCTACGTGTCGGCGGCCGGCCTGTTCGGCCTGTTCGTGTGGGCCGCGTACGGGCCGGTGCGGGCGGGGGAGTTCTACACCGGCTGGCTGGTCGAGTACAGCCTCTCGGTGGACAACCTGTTCGTGTTCATACTGATCATGAGCCGGTTCGCCGTCCCGCGGGCCTACCAGCAGAAGGTGCTGCTCATCGGCATCATCCTCGCGCTGGTGCTGCGCGGGGCGTTCATCGCCACCGGCGCGGTGCTCGTCAACCGGTTCGTCTGGATCTTCTACCTGTTCGGCGCCTTCCTCGTCTACACGGCGGTCCGGCTGCTGCGGCAGCGGGACGAGGACCCGGCCGAGTTCCGCGAGAACCTGCTGGTGCGAGCCGGCCGCCGGCTGCTGCCGATGAGCCGCACCTACCACGGTGCGCGGTTGCTGACCGTCGAAGGGGGCCGGCGGCTCGCCACGCCCATGTTGATCGTCATGATCGCTATCGGGACCACGGACGTGGTGTTCGCGCTCGACTCCATTCCCGCCATCTTCGGCGTCACCCGGGAGGCGTACCTGGTCTTCACCGCCAACGTCTTCGCCCTGATGGGTCTTCGCCAGCTGTACTTCCTCATCGGCGGCCTGGTCAGCCGGCTGGTGTACCTGTCGACCGGCCTGGCGGTGGTGCTGGGGTTCATCGGCGTCAAGATGGTGCTGGAGGCGCTGGCGGAGAACAAC
>Ga0079224_100010471_pt1 | contig 12724 bp, 12 predicted proteins | sample Stecom2015_FD_80414 | JGI IMG/M metagenome (GOLD analysis project Ga0079224, IMG submission 80414) | Agricultural soil microbial communities from Utah to study Nitrogen management - Steer compost 2015 | ecosystem: Environmental > Terrestrial > Soil > Agricultural land | place: USA: Utah...
ACTCCCTCTACTGTATTAAAGCAAACAAACTTATAGAATATCCATTTGCTTTTATTAAATTGTCGTTCCATGCCTTATCTGTACCTACTTATTATTTGCATACCCTTGTTCTTCATTGTAAACAAAATATTAAGCAAAAAGGTAAAATACCATAATACACGGCTTATTCTAACCTTATTGGCATACCTTTTTTTTGCTTTTATCATGTACCAAGGATTAATTGCCTTATTGCATCGCAAAGTGAGTCATATACCTAAGCGCACATTTAAAAGAGAAGAATGGTTAACTGAAAAAACATTGCGCTTTCAGATGATTGACGATATAATAAACAGTAAAATGCTGTTAGGTAGTGATAGCAATAATGTAAAAAAGCTCTTAGGTGAGCCCTCTAACAGATCGAACTCAAATCATTTATGGATATATGATGCGGGGCAAGGAGGAGGAGGTATGGGTTTCCTATTTCACTATCTTAACATAACCTATGAAGAAGGGAAAGTAATAAAAGTGGTCAAAGCACAAGTTAAAGACTGATAGAGAGTGCAATTAAACTGTGTCAGCGTTTAAATTCGCAAATATGCAGCATATTATGTGGGTGGGGTACTTGTGCTAACCGGTGAGTTTGCCACGGTCGACAACCCTAACGTAATGTTTGTATCCAATGCCTTGGGGTTAAATGCCAGCGAGCGTAGCTGGCTACTGAACCATATGGATCATACCAGCAGCATCATGGCCTATATTATATATGGCGATGCGGAGCTGAGCTTTGAGCAAAGACTGGATGTGGCAAGGCTGCACCTAAATATGATGATGGAGCAAGCTGATTATTATGCCTTTGTCAATAACTATATGCAAAATAATACTGGAATGTGGTGGATGAACAATTCGTTCTTAGAACATTATGGAGGAGCCGAGTTTGGAGCCTGGGCTATTGATTACCTCACAGAACACCCTGATATCTCATTTTCAGACATTATGGAGAACAAGAATGAATACGACGCCATGCAAGGTGAAATCGATGATTACGAAGATGGAAATTACGATACAACTATCTATCCTAATTCGCCTCCTAATTTACCTTGGCCTAATATATCCCCGGTCATACCTATTAATCAGTTTATTGGGTGGGGCTATCCAGGAGTACGTAGAAACTGCATGGACTATGCTAAAGCACAAATAGCAGAGGTAGGCTACCAGATTTCTAGCTACGGTGCAAGTGGCCAGACATTTCAAATCTTTACCACACAGAATGGTGTAAACAATACGATGTTGACACAAGGATTGAGCTATATCCGATATGCTTTGCCTAATGGCATCCCGATAATTATAGGGGTGGATGATGCTCCTGGAAGCCCAAACCCTCAAACCGATAATACAACCGATCATTTTATCGTTGTAGTTGGTATGGGAACTAATACAACAGGAAAATATCTACAATTTTACGATAATGCATCAGGTAACGCTTCACAAGGAGCCCATGGATTGAACTTGCTATATTATAACGATTCCACAGGTATCATTGAAGGTACTTCTCAAACTAGTTATGCAACGAACAAAATCTATAGGTTGACTATGATAAGAAAAAGTAAACCTTTGTAAAATGGGAATGCTAAAAAAATTGGTATGTTTTCTGATGATTGTTCTGGTTAACCCAGCTCATGCTCAGCAAAAGGGTGATACGTCAAGGATAATTTTGAAAGTAAAATTGGAAGACTTTGGTAAAAGCCCTCTGCCTAATCATGTTAAGAAGATTGGCAGTATTGAACGGAAGTATATCACGTCTGCAATTTTCGTTTATTTAGACAGCAATAGAATAACGCCAATTTATATCAACGATAGAGTTTTTAACTACGATTATTTTGACACGTACACGAAAAAGGGTAAAGAACTAAAACTAACGGTACGGAGCTATGTGGTAGATGGAAAAGAAATTTTTGTGGCAGAACATATTGAGTAATTGTTCACCCACATTCGGCAAGTATGACTTATTCCCACAAATATGCATCATGGGCTTTGCAGCCCCAATGGAAAATGATGGAACAGTTGTCCTATCCGACTATCATAAAAATATTGTAACAAACCATTATTGGTTTACTTTTACGACTATGGCTACTTTATACGATGGGACACACCCTGTAAGTGGCAACAGACGCTTCGGTATCGTGCCTCATCCTGGCGGGGGCTGGCAGTTTTATGTGACTGGTGTAGATAGGTGTAAAGATTTGTTTATGTTGCCTGGGTTTATGCAAGAAAGTGCATTCACAAATGCAGATGAGTTATGGGAAAAAATTCAGCAAAATTTAGTAGGGTATATTAATACGCATCAGGGTAACTCAATTCTTTCTCCATCAAAAAAAGTAAGAGTTCCATGGGAGGGTACTTTAAAATTGTACCTAAAGGGAGAAATTAATATCAATCTACTTAAAGCAATGCTACATTGTCTATAGTATTGAAAATCGGAATATTTTTTTGACATGATAACCTCTATGCTGTATTTGGATAGAAAGGAATTATGGTCACATTTTTCATAGGGCCTCTAAATTATTAAATATTTTATTTAGTACACTTGAATATCACCGTTAGTCCTCAGCTTGGATATCAAAGAATAATTGCTAAATTCTATAAATATATTTAATTGCCTGTGATCAAAATTGGTAATAATGAAATTTAATTTCTTTAAAATTTCGACAAGGGTAATTTTGACAATTATCATAACGACTATTTTGTATGGTTTTTACATAATTGTTTTTTTGCAAAAAATAGACGATTCCCCATATGCAACTATGCACTTTGATTATTCTGAATTACTTAATCCATTTGTTCCAGATTTTTATATTCATTCACTTGAAGTTGTAATATTTGCGTTACCATTCTTTGGACTATTTTATCGCCAGCACTATCCTTTATGGCGAAAGCTTTTGTTGCCTACAATTTTAAGCACCATATTTTATATGTCATACGTAATATTTTTAGCCTTTGGTTGGAAAAGTCGAATAGCTCATTTCTATGCTGGCATTTCTTATTATCCAATATTTTATATTGTTTACACAATACTATTAAGGTTATTTAATAACTTCAGTAGCAAAAAATGATGTTACAAGGGTTAGTGGCTTGGTTCTAAAAGAAAATCATAACAAATGATTGACCCATTCCGTTCAACAAATTCTTAATGTTAGGCTTGTTCTACTTTTTCTCCTTTTTTTGGACGGTTTTGATTACTAATTTCATATTGGGTTTCATTGTTGTCCGGTAAATGGGAATATATTTATGAAGAATAGGGCATTAAAGGGATTTTTAGACTGACAATGATAATGCCCTCGGTAGCTGGGTTACCTATACATATCCCTATAAGTAACCTTGTTAATTTCCCATTAAGGAATGATGGAACAGTTGTCCTATCTGATTATCAGAAAAATGTAACAACCAACCATTATTGGTTTACTTTTACCACTATGGCTACTTTATACGATGGAACACACCCTGTGAGTGGCAACAGACGATTTGGCATCGTACCTCATCCTAATGGAGGATGGCAGTTTTATATTAGTGGAGTGGATAGGGCGTGGGGTTGGTACACGGCACTAGGTAATTTTCTTTTGGATGATTTTGGATTTCAAGAGGCTGATGAGCTTTGGGGAACCATTCAATCCAATATAGTAAATTATATAAGTAATCATCAAGGGGAGGCTTCTTTTTTCATCCCAACTCATAATTCGTCAAGAATCAATTGGTCAGGTAATATCATTCCTTTTTTAAATGGAAATATTTCATTATATGATCTAAAATCATTGCTGCATTGCAATTAACAATAAGCTTTATATTGTAATTGCTATTAGTTTCGATTAAAAATATAATCACATGAAAAGTGGCTGGGATATTATATTTAATAAATCCATATTATCGGTTTTATTATACCTTTCCTCCTTTTTTCTTACCACATGGAATAACTTTGCCGGATGGCGAATTTTTATCATGGGAATAGCAACCCTCTTTTATAAAAACTTGGCGCCATACTTTATTTGTTGGTTTGCAAATGTTCTTTTCTGGATTTGCCAATACCGCATGCTAAAATATAAATCTAGTGGTTTACTTAGCATAATAGCTTTGCTCCTGGCATTACTCTATCCCGTATTGCTAATTGTTAGTGAGCAAACAAAAATCTTTAACCAACAAGAAGCACGCATTCAAATCGGTTATTATATTTGGCTAAGCAGCTTCATCCTAATGGTGCTACTCCAAGTATCCTCTTATAAAAATGAAATAAACTTAACTAAGAAATGAGCCAAATACACTAAAACTCCTCACCTCGCCAGATAGTAGCGACTCGCTACTATCTGGCGAGGTGTAAAATCTATCAGAATATGGGAACTAAATTAAGACTAATATTGGGAATTTTCGGTTTGTTCCTGTTTGCTACATCTTGCGCAATAAATAGGAAGATCAAACTCGATGGTTATTTACCCAAAGAAAATTACATAAAATTATATAAGACGGCAATTATATGCGGATGTATAAACGAAGGAACGAAAGGAGGGTTGGGCGAGTTTTTCACGAAGAACAATGATGCAGCACTGTTTACAGAAACCGAAGGCTTATCCATTCCGATTGTGCTAGAGGCTGATTCAATAGGGAAAGCTTACTCAAAGAAAATAGCACCTATTGACTACATAGAAATAGAAGGTAAAACGCCTGTTTTTTCCCGTTGTATTTGGTATGGTATGAGTAAAGAAGCCGATAAGATAGCACAGAAAAAATATAAAGAATTTATTAAAGGCTTGGGTAAATGGGAATATATTTATGAAGAATAGGGCATTAAAGGGATTTTTAGACTGACAATGATAATGCCCTCGGTAGCTGGGTTACCTATACATATCCCTATAGGCAACGCTGTTAATTTCCCAATGAGGAATGATGGAACAGTTGTCCTATCTGACTATCAGAAAAGTGTAACAACAAACCATTATTGGTTTACTTTTACCACTATGGCTACTTTATACGATGGAACACACCCTGTGAGTGGCAACAGACGATTTGGCATCGTACCTCATCCTAATGGAGGATGGCAGTTTTATATATTAGTGGGGTAGATAGAATACATGATTGGGTTGTAGAAATGCTTAGATTAAGTAATGAAGGGTTTACTTCTGCTGATGAACTTTGGTCTCAAATACAGGATAATCTTATAAATTAGGTGAGCAATCATGATGGCAATGCTTCTTATTTTATACCTAATTATTCTACAGTAAGAATTAAATGGGATGGTGCGTTAAAAATATTTTTGGAAGGTAACTTAAGTTTACAACAGTTAAAAGCAATGCTAAATTGTCCTTAGTCATTAAGCATTATTGTATGGCTATTTTCTTAGTCAGAACTTGCCCATGCCCCTTAATCAATTTCAATAAATAAATACCTGCCGACAGTTTAGGAAGCTTTAGCTGATGGACCGTATCCGTGCTTGATAAGGCCCACTTGGTCATTACCCGGCCTTCCAAATCTGTTAAAGTAGCCATTTGTAAATCAGCCTGATTATGCCGGATAAACAGTTGGCCTTCCTGTACAGGATTGGGGTAAATTTCCACTGTATAGGCTCTGTCCATCTCGGTAGTGGAGGTTCCTGTGTAGTACATACCTAAACCTCTACAGACAGAATTTTGGGTAAACGCCCCTCCTAAAAAAGTCCTATCCTGAAATACGGCAACAGCGTAGGCGGGGCCATCAAACGTGGGCCCCCAAGCATAGGCGGCTTGCATCTGTAAATACACAACTCCTGTAATATAACCCAAGCTATTAGGTTCTCCGGCTGCAAAAAGAAATCCATTATGTGCTTGCTTCAAAACGTAATAATCTTTGGCTATTTTATCGGCATCAAAACCCTGCATTAAGAAATTCAGCCATAAGTCATCATCTAATTTTAAAATCATCGGCTCAATAGAGTCGGTTAAGTTAATCCGGGAGCAGGCTGCGTGTAACTCCCCGTAATAGTTGTAAACGTCATTCACTTCGTAAGTGGAGCCATTTCCATAAGGTATAAAGCCCACACCAGGGCTCCATTTTATAAGATTTAAAGGACTTCCGTCATAGCTAAACAATCCGCCAACAATCAAAGTGGTATCTCCATAAAGTCTGAGCACATTCACCTGACCCTCTAATCCGGGAATAACTTCCCAAGAGCCGTTATGCCAATGGGCAAAATTCGCCGAGGCGGTATCCTCACCACATACAGTGAACATTCCGGATGCGTACAATTCACCTTCTACTACTGCTAATGATTTTACCCAACCATTTAAGCATCCTATGGATTCCCATGCTGATCCGTTCCATTGCATCACAATCTGTCCTTCATCTTCGGTTGCATTTCCCAAGTCGCCTGCCGCAACTATATTTCCATTCCATTCAATGATATGGAGAACAGTGCCGGACAGTCCATCACCCATTTTATTCCACTCATAAATTCCTTCAATATCCGTAGGCGATAAATATCCGATACCGATAATGCTACTATCTCCACCGGCAGCAATGAAATTGCCCCCCACATACAAGCGGTCACTCATCTGAGGATTGTAATCACTCATTACCGGCAACAGGCTGCGCACCTCTCCACTTACACCACCGGCCACTTCTTCAAAATAGATAGGGGGACCATATTCTGGTTGAATCCAAGCCAATTCTTCCACACTAAAACCATGGTCTTTAGCCCAGTCCAGCAGTTCAGGATAATCCATGTCTTTTACATATGCCAGGTTGGTTTCCCGCGAAATTTTCCGAGCCAGGGCTTCCTGACCTGAGGCTTTAAGCAGATATCCAACTGCACAAAAATTATCGTAAGCATCAATAAAAATAGGAGTGGCGTATGCATAAGCATCGTTAACCGGAAAAGCTCCCGCTAATAAATAATCATGCAGATGATCCAAGCTTTGCAAGCGATTGATTTTTTGTGTGGCAGAAAGTTCATCTACCTTTCGAGCACGCAATAGATTTTCAACCAACTGCAAATGGGTACGTATCCAAGCACGATCATCCTGCTCAGGAAACTCCGGAAGTGAGGCAGGATTTATGTTTTGCTCCGCCCAATAGGCATTAATTTTTTTAAGCTGTTCAAAAGTATCGGCTGATGCAATCGGCAATTGTATCAGGAGGAAAAATAAAAGCGTAGATAATTTTTTCATGAGGCAGGGTTTTAGTTTAGCTCAAATTACTAATTACCCCTATAAACAAAGAAGAAACGGCCTTTTATTTGGAATCGTTCAGTTGTTCTTTATACAACATACGAATTAAGCCATCTGCCAATCCTATTTTAGGTACATAAATAATGTCGGAATGTGCCCAGCGCATAATAGAAGTGTATAATTGCAAAGCAGGCACTATAACATCGGCCCGGTCGCGACGCAAATGATAAAGGTGCATCCGCTCTTCAACGGTAGAACTGCTCAACTCCTTATGATAGTCTTTGAGCAATTCCAAACTCAGCGGTTTACCTTCTTTTCTTTTGGAGATCGAAAATATTTTGTTGATGTTTCCTCCGCTACCAATGGTGGCCATATTCTCCAGGGGGCGCGTATGTTTCTTGATTACCCATTTCATGTGTTCCCATTGTTCTTCCGTCACCTGATTTTCCAAAAGGCGTAGAGTGCCGATGTTGAAAGATTCTTTGAAGACCACAAGATTTTGCGAAAACAAAGTGACTTCTGTACTACCACCTCCCACATCTACATAAAGATAAGGCCGACGGTCATGCATCAATTCGGCTATGTGGGTTTCGTACAAAAGGGTAGCCTCTTCTGCTCCCGAAATAATTTCGATATTGAGTCCGGTTTGCTTTTTTATGCGGGCTACCAGCTCTGCTCCGTTTTTAGCATCGCGCATAGCAGAGGTAGCACATACCCGGTAACGATTGACTTTATAGACCCCCAGTAAGAGCTTAAAAGCCTTCATGGTAGCCAGGGTTTGCTTTTCTTTTTCAGCCGAAATATGACCTTGGCTAAACACGTCTAAACCCAGGCGCAGAGGAATACGCACCAGATTTAATTTCGTAAAATCTGTAGTTCCGTCTTTGTAAGTAATTACCTCAGTAATTAAAAGTCGGGCAGCATTTGAACCAATATCTATTGCAGCTAAAATCAATACAGGTTATTGGAAGATAAAAACAGCAAATTAAAAAAATTATGCCTGCTAAAAAGCAAATTATACTTTTATTGACCTTTCTGCAATAAATAATCATAAATCTCTACCTGAGAGCGCACGATGGAGGCTTCTTCGTCAGGCGGTTCCACATATTCGTTTCGCTGTCTGTTGTCTAATATCCTGCCCTTTACATTTTCAGCCAACTGAATATGGAGTATATCAATTAATTCCTGCGCAATTTTTTTATCCAAAATGGGTGTAGCCAATTCTACCCGATGATCCAGGTTACGTACCATCCAGTCTGCAGAAGAGATAAATACTTTAGGCTTACCCTGATTATGGAAAGCCAACACACGGGAATGCTCCAGGTACTGATCTACAATGCTGATAGCTTTGACTTTGGTTTTAAATCCGACTTGCTTGGGCGCAAAGCAGCAAATGCCACGGATAATTAAATTCAAAGTGACCCCGGCCCGGGCAGCTTCCTCTAGTTTTTCTATCAGTGCTTTATCTACCAAACTGTTGAGCTTGATGATGATAGCGGCAGGCTTTTTATTCTTAGCTGCGGATATTTCCTGATCAATCCAGTTAATGAAAGTCTGGCGCATGGTTAAGGGCGCCACGGGCAGCACCTTGCAACTTTTCAGATGATGCTCACCTTGTTCCGGCTTTTCCAGGTAGCGAAACACTTTGGCCATGTCCGCCAAAATAGCCCTTCTCGAAGTGAGTAAACAATCATCACCGTAAAAGCGAGCTGTATTTTCATTAAAATTACCGGTACTCACAAATCCATATTCACGATTTTTATTGAACTCTCTTTTTTTAATCAGGCAAATTTTAGCATGTACCTTCCTATCCGGCAAACCTAAAATCACTTTCACTCCTTCATCTTCCAACAAGGTTTTCCATTCCAGATTAGCCTCTTCATCAAATCGGGCACGCAATTCCAAAACCGCAGTAACTTGTTTTCCGTTACGCACGGCATTTACGAGTGCATTCACAATTTTCGAATTTTTGGCCAGCCTGTAGCAGGTTATTTTTATACTTTGCACAAAAGGATCGATGGCTGCTTCGCGCAATAAATCAATAATAGGGTCGAAAGAATGGTAAGGAAAGTGAAGCATCACATCTTTCTTATCTAACACTTCCATAATCCGAATGGGCTGGCGTAAATCCGGATGAGGCATGGGCTTGCGGCGGCTTTCCCAGTTGCTGAAAACAGAATCGGGAAAATTCATAAAATCTTTAAAATTATGAATCCGCCCTCCGGGAATCAGGTTGTCTTTTTTACTGAGGTGAAGGCGCTTCACCAGATAATCCAATAAGCCGGGATCTATACTCCGATCATAAACAAAACGCGTAGCCTTTCCTTTCTTCCTGCTTTTTATACCTTTTTCTAAGGCATCTACCACATCTTTATTTAAGTCCACATCCAGTTCAAACTCAGCATCGCGGGTCACCTTAATGATGTAACCCAGAAAACGATTGAAGCCAAAGGGGGCAAACAAGGAGGGTAAGTTCCAACGGATGATATCTTCCAGTAAAATAATGTCGTGCGCATCTTTTTCAGAAGGCAGGAGCACAAAACGCGGCAGGTTAAAGGTCGGAATTTCTATTAAAGCATAACGTCGAATTGCCGGATTGTCGGTACTTCCCAGCACACAAGCTAAATAAATCGACTTGTCGTGGAGCAGGGGCATACGTGGAATACTTTCTATCATCAGTGGTACAATTTGTGTACGCACTTTATCTTCGAAATAGGCTTTTATATAGTATTCCTGTTTGCTGGAAAGCTGGGTTTCATTCTTGATAAAAATATGATTGCGCTCCAATTCACGAATGATATCGGCATAAATCCGGTCGAAGTCGCGCTGCTGCTCTACTACCCTATCCTGAATGTTTTGGAGGATTTCTTCGGGGTCTTCTTCCAAGTTCATACGCGCTGCCTTACCCAGATCGGCCATTCTATTTAGTGCCGCTACCCTAACCCTGAAAAACTCATCCTGATTATTCGAAAAAATGCCCAGAAATTTAAGCCGATCATAGATGTGGTTCGTTTCATCCTTGGCTTCTTGTATCACGCGGTCATTAAACTTCAGCCAGCTGATATCTCTGATAATGGGAGGTGCTTGTTTTTTTTTCATGTCTTATTCCACGCTACACTTAGGGTTAATTTACTACTGCTTACAAAAGTATCCATAATTTACGGCTCCAATGTTAAGTTTCCATAAAGGATGATTTCCGACACTTTTGACCAGGATGCTGCACTATGCACCGCTAATGATTTTTTTCCTTAAAATAAAAACAGCATTTTTTGCCAGAAAGAAATAAGTCTTGGCTGCAACTTATTTGAGGGCAAAAAAATAGCCTTCTCCATTTCAGAGAAGGCTATGGTATATATCTACTACTTTGATGCTTATTGCTTTCAGCAGCTACAGCATAAGCTAAAGACTATTTTTAAACTGTACATAACCGTTTACATTTTCGTTTTGGGAAATTGTGGTGGTACAATTCATTTCCTCTGCCTGATTGCGAATATTTTCAACGCGATTATCAGGGCTGGGGTGCGTGCTCAGGAATTCGGGAGGAGAGCCGGCACCCTGGTCAATAATTTTCTGGAAAAAGTTGGCCGCCCCGTCTGCTTCGTATTTTGTAGGACAGAGATAATTTACAGAATAAGTGTCTGCTTCTGTTTCGTCAGTACGGCTAAACCTTAAGCTGATCAGCTCCGAAGCAATTTGAGTGAGCAAGTTCTGATTTTCGCCAAGAACCACATCCAAAAGCACCTGTACTCCGTAGCGTTTTGTAAGTTGCTCAGTAGAGTGACGTTTATCCGCATGGGCCATTTCATGCCCCATGACACCGGCAAGAGACGATTTATCATCCAGGTATTTAATTAAACCGGTATATACATAAATATACCCCCCCGGAGTACAAAAAGCATTTTGTACACCATCGTTATCGATAATATAAACTTCCCAGGCAAATTCATCTTTGTAGTTGATTTTTCCCCCAGCTAAAATATCATCACGAAGAGCGTCGATATACTGATAGGCCGCAGCATGGCTACCGCGGCTCAAAATCGGAAACTCAGAAGGGTTTGCCTCAATTTGTGCTTTGGTTTGTTGTCCTAATTTCAGGTCGTCTTGGATGGTAAAGATGTTTAAACCTTCACCTTTTGTGCAGCCACTAAAAGCAAGGGGCATACACAATAAACCCATTAAGTAAATCTTTTTCATATTGGAATCGAATTTTAATAAGACTGGTAATACAATTACTAGGCCAAATTTACCCGAAAAATAAAAATGCTTAAACTTAATTGTATATATTTTAGCGTTTGGCTATTAGCCTCAGATACTCCGTAGGTGTCCCAACTAGATCTTAAGCAATTGTTGGGCGTTTTTCTTTGTACTCAAGCAATTACAATTATCTTTGCAACACTTAGTTTTTGAGTTATAACAAGCACTTGAAGTTAAGCTTAAAATAAACGAACAACCAATCAGTCTGAGAAAATAAACAAAAGGCTGCAATTCAATATGGCAAACGAAAACAAACTACAAGCAGTTATTGCCCATGCCAAAGAGTATGGATTTATTTTTCCTTCCAGTGAAATTTACGATGGTTTAGGTGCAGTTTATGATTACGGTCAGATGGGCGTAGAATTAAAAAGAAATATTCGCGACTATTGGTGGCGCTGGATGACCCAAACCAATGAACAAAATATTGTGGGCATTGATGCGGCCATCTTTATGCACCCAACCGTATGGAAAGCCAGTGGCCACGTGGACAATTTCAGCGACCCGATGATCGACAACAAAGACAGCAAAAAGCGCTATCGGGTAGATCATCTGATTGAAGCCCATGCCGAAACCTTGCCGGAGGAAGAAAGCAATGCTTTGTTGCAGGAAATGGATCAGCTGCTGGCTGCCGACGATTTTAATGGCTTGAAAACATTGATAGAGGACCGAAAAATAAAATGTGGTATCAGTGGCACCTGTAATTGGACCGAAGTACGGCAGTTTAACCTGATGTTTTCTACTCAGGTAGGTTCCGTGGCGGAAGAAGCTAATGAAATTTATTTACGCCCGGAAACGGCGCAAGGTATATTTGTTAATTTCCTGAACGTTCAAAAAACAGGAAGAATGAAAATTCCTTTTGGCATTGCTCAAACGGGAAAAGCTTTTCGTAATGAAATTGTTGCCCGTGGTTTTATTTTCCGCATGAGGGAGTTTGAACAAATGGAAATGCAATTTTTTGTTCGCCCCGGCACCCAAAAAGAATGGTATGAATACTGGAAAGCCAAACGTATGGAATGGCACCGTACTTTAGGCATTCCCGATACCAAGTATCGCTTCCACGACCATGTAAAACTGGCGCATTATGCGGATGCCGCCTGCGATATTGAATATGACTTTCCGATGGGCTTTAAAGAATTAGAAGGCATTCATAGCCGTACAGACTTCGACTTAAAAAGCCATCAGCAGTACAGCAAAAAGAAAATGCAGTATTTCGATACCAACTTGGATGAAAATGGAAAGCCTTATGGCAACTACATCCCATACGTTATCGAAACCTCCATTGGTTTGGACCGTACAGTAATGATGAT
>Ga0079224_100010472_pt1 | contig 12724 bp, 8 predicted proteins | sample Stecom2015_FD_80414 | JGI IMG/M metagenome (GOLD analysis project Ga0079224, IMG submission 80414) | Agricultural soil microbial communities from Utah to study Nitrogen management - Steer compost 2015 | ecosystem: Environmental > Terrestrial > Soil > Agricultural land | place: USA: Utah...
CGGGTCGCCGCATGCAGGGTCCGGCTCATGCGGAAGCGGACGTAGCGGTCCGGAACGCCGAGGAACGCCCCGGGGCCCCCGTGCCCGTCATGGACCATCCCGAGCCGTTCGAGGATGTGCACCGAGGCGTGGTTCGTCGAGAGCGCCTCCGCCCACACCGTCTCGAGCCCGAGCGCGTCGAAGGCGTAGGCGAGTCCGGCACGGGCCACGGCGGTCCCGTACCCCTGGCCCCAGCGCCTGCTTGGCCCCACCGTGTAGCCGAGCTCGCGCACGCCCTCGTCGAGGCCGTGGAGATCCACGGTCCCCACCACCTCGCCGTCTGCTTCGGCGACCAGGCGCAGAAGCTCCGGCGGGGGAGAGGCCGCGAGCCGGCGCCAGAACATGGCGTGCTCCTCACGCGGCAGACCGGGGGTCCAGTCGGCGTGGGCACGGAACGTCTCATCAGTCGCCCAGTCCGCGAAGGTCTCATCATCCTCCACGCGCAGCGGCCGCAGCAGGATCGGGGTGTCGTGAGGCATCGGGTCATCCTGCCAGCAGATACCGTCAGATGCATGAACGACCCGCAGATGTCCGGCGCCCTCACCACCACGCGGCAGGATGCCCTCGCCACGCCCGGTTTCCCCACCGCCCGCGTGGCACAGCGGCTGGGGATCGACCCGGCCGGGGCGGAGCTCGCGCTGCAGGACGATGCCCTTGTGCGTGCCGCGCTCGAGCGCTCCGTCGAGGAGTTCCTCGCCGCCGACGATGAGCGCCGCGCCGGCCGCACCCCCGCCTCGCGTCTTGCCCTGGACCCGGACTTCCCCACCGGAGTGGGGATGGCGCTCGTGGGCGCGGCAGTGCTGTGGGAGGCGCGGGACCTGGTGCCGAAGGTCGCGCTGCGCGTGGCGAAGGACCAGTACGAGGACGGGGCCGACGAGCTCGCTGCGAGCTACATCGCGCTCGTCCAGGAATCGGTGGACCCGGGGGAGCGCAGCGATGATGACGCCCTCGCCTGGGCGGCCCAGTCGCTGCTGGTCTCGGTGCTGCAGCGCTGTGGGGACGCGGCTCGCGCGGACGAGATCGCGCGCGATCTCGCCGCCCACGCGATCCCGATCGACCTGTGGCGAGACGACGACCCGACCCTGCCGGATGATTCGATGGCCTGGCACGGCGGTGCCTTCGTGGGCGGCATCCCGCCGCGCCGCGACGAGCGCCGCCTCAGCTTCGAGGACGTCCACGACTACATGAACACGCTCATGGCGGACATGCAGCGCGAGCAGGAGGCGGAGGAGGACGGCCAGGGCTGAGCACGCGCGGACGGTCCGGTGCGGGCACGCTGGTGACGCCCGTACCCTGGGGCCATGACGACTCCACGGGGCGCCCTCCTCACGGGCAGCGTGAACTTCGACGATGCCGAGAAGACCATGCGCACGGTCGCGGAGATCCTCGGTGGTCACATCCGCCGGATCCCGGACGGCGAGGTCGGGAAGCGATTCCACTGGATCATGTTCCAGCCCGACGTGCTCGGCCGGGCCGACGGACTTGAGCGCGTGGGCGAGGAGCCGATCCCCTTCGGCGCCGGGCTCGACGCACGCCCGCTGCGGATCGCCGACGGGGTCGACGCGGCGGAGATCGACCTGCCGCCGCTCGGCTACGCGGACGCGGCCTGCGAGTCCTACGCCGTCTTCACCACGCTGCGGGACGATGGCGTGATCCCGGCTGGGACCCGCTTCCAGGTCTCCCTGCCCACCCCCGTCGCGGTCATCTCGTCCTTCTTCATGGGCGACGACCGGATCGCGATCGAGCCCGTCTACGCCGATGCACTGCTGGGCGAGCTCGAGCAGATCCTCGAGGAGATCCCGCACGAGGACCTCGCGATCCAGTGGGACGTCGCCTCCGAGATGGGTATCCTCGAGGGCGCCTCCGGCTACGGCGCGCTCATGGAGGGCTGGTGGACCGGGGGCGTGCTCGAAGGGATCGTCGCCCGCCTCGCCGCGCTCGTGGACGTGGTCCCCACGGACGTCGAGGTCGGAATGCACCTCTGCTACGGCGACGCGGGGGAGAAGCACTTCATCGAACCCGCCGACACCGCGAACCTGGTCCGCGTCGCGAACGCGGTCCTGGATTCTGCAGCCCGCGAGCTGTCCTGGCTGCACCTCCCGGTGCCGATCAGCCGCGACGACGAGGCCTACTTCGCCCCGCTCACCCAGCTCGAGCAGGTGCCCGAGCTGTACCTCGGCCTCGTCCACCGCGAGGACGGACCGGACGGCGCCCGCGCCCGGATCTCCGCCGCCCAGAAGGTCCTGGACCGCGACTTCGGCGTCGCGACCGAGTGCGGCATCGGCCGCGCCCCGGAAGGCACCACCGAGGGCATCCTGCGCACCCACGCCGAGGTCGCGGACCCGCGCTGAGCTCGCGCGCAGCGCCCGTCGGCCGCACCGCGGAGCGCCCGGCCGCCACCTCCTCGACGGGCCCCTCGGCTGCGACGCCGAGGGGCCCGTCGGCCGTTCCTGTCGGCGACACGCCGGGCGCGCAGGGGTGACCTCTCCGACCCGTCCGGCGGCGCCGGGGAGGGGCTGAGCCCGGCTACCCTGGAGGGCATGACTGCTGCGGGTTCTGACGACTTCGTCCACCTCCACGTCCACACGGACTACTCGCTCCTGGACGGGGCGGCGAAGATCGACAAACTTGTCGCGGAGACCGTGAACCAGGGCCAGAAGGCCGTGGCGATCACGGACCACGGCTACCTCTTCGGCGCCTACGAGTTCTACAAGACCGCGAAGGATGCCGGGATCAAGCCGATCATCGGCATCGAGGCGTACGTGACCCCCGGGACGAGCCGTCACGACCGCACCCGTACGCAGTGGGGCACCAAGGAGCAGCAGGCGGCGGGCGATGACGTCTCCGCGCGCGGCGCCTACACCCACATGACCCTGCTGTCGAAGTCGACCGAGGGCATGCACAACCTCTTCCGCCTCGGCTCGGCCGCCTCGCTCGACGGGCAGATGGGCAAGTGGCCCCGCATGGACCGCGAGATCCTCTCGAAGTACGCGCCGGGCCTGGTGGCGACCTCCGGTTGCCCCTCCGGCGAGGTCCAGACCCGCCTGCGGCTGGGGCACTTCGACGAGGCCGTGAAGGCCGCCGGCGAGTTCCAGGACATGTTCGGCAAGGACAGCTACTTCATCGAGTTGATGGACCACGGGCTCGAGATCGAGAAGCGCGTCACCAAGGACCTGCTCGATGTCGCGAAGGCCATCAACGCCCCGCTCGTGGCGACCAACGACCTCCACTACGTCACCGAGCAGGACGCGACCATCCAGGACGTGCTGCTGTGCATCAACTCCGGCTCGCGCCTGAACGACCCCGACCGCTTCAAGTTCGACGGCTCCGGCTACTTCCTGAAGTCCGCGCAGCAGATGCGGGAGCTGTTCCGCGAGTTCCCCGAGGCGTGCGACAACACTCTGCGCATCGCCGAGATGAGCGACGTCTCCTTCACCACCACTGACGAGGGCGCGAACTACATGCCCCACTTCCCCACCCCCGGCGGGGAGGATGAGGAGTCGTGGTTCGTCAAGCAGGTCCAGGACGGCCTGCACTACCGCTACCCCTCCGGGATTCCCGACGACGTCCAGCAGCGCGCCGACTACGAGGTCAGCGTCATCCTTCAGATGGGCTTCCCCGGCTACTTCCTCGTGGTCTCCGACTACATCAAGTGGGCGAAGGAGCAGGGCATCCGCGTGGGGCCCGGCCGTGGCTCCGGCGCGGGCTCGATGGTCGCCTACGCCCTGCGCATCACCGACCTCGACCCGATCGAGCACGGTCTGCTCTTCGAGCGGTTCCTGAACCCGGACCGTGTGTCCATGCCGGACTTCGACGTCGACTTCGATGATCGCCGCCGCGGCGAGGTCATCGACTACGTGGAGCGCAAATACGGCGACGACAAGGTCTCCCAGGTCATCACCTACGGCGTGATGAAGACGAAGAACTCCATCAAGGATGCCGCGCGCGTGCTCGACTACCCCTTCGCGATGGGCGACAGGATCACCAAGGCGCTGCCCCCGGCGGTGATGGGCAAGGACATCCCGATCAACGGGATCTTCGACCCCGAGCACAAGCGCTACGCGGAGGCGGCCGAGTTCCGCCGCCTTCACGACGAGGACCCGGACGTCCAGAAGGTCGTCGAGATCGCCAAGGGTGTGGAGGGCCTGACCCGCGGCTGGGGCGTGCACGCCTGCGCGGTCATCATGTCCAGCCACCCCCTCACCGACATCATCCCGATGATGCGCCGCCCCTCCGACGGCCAGATCATCACCCAGTTCGAGTACCCGACCTGCGAGACGCTCGGCCTGCTGAAGATGGACTTCCTGGGGCTGCGGAACCTCACCGTCCTCTCCGATGCGGTCGCGAACATGGAGCGCAACGGCAAGACTCCGCCGGACCTGGAGACCCTGCCGTTCGACGACCCGGCCACCTACGAGCTGCTCCAGCGCGGTGACACGCTCGGCGTGTTCCAGCTGGATGGCTCCGGCATGCGCACCCTGCTGCGCCAGATGAAGCCGGACCAGTTCGGGGACATCACCGCCGTCTCGGCGCTGTACCGCCCCGGCCCGATGGGCATGGGCTCGCACACGAACTACGCGATGCGCAAGAACGGCCTGCAGCCGATCACGCCGATCCACCCCGAGCTCGAGGAACCGCTTGCGGAGATCCTCGACGAGACCTACGGCGTGCTCGTCTACCAGGAGCAGGTCATGCAGACGGCGCAGAAGGTCGCCGGCTACTCGCTCGGCGAAGCGGACATCCTCCGCCGCGCCATGGGCAAGAAGAAGAAGGCGGAGCTGGACAAGCAGTACGCCTCCTTCGAGCAGGGCATGAAGGACAACGGCTACTCCGACGCGGCCGTGCAGGCGCTGTGGGAGACGCTGCTGCCCTTCGCGGACTACGCCTTCAACAAGTCGCACTCCGCCGCCTACGGCGTGATCTCCTACTGGACCGCCTATCTCAAGGCGAACCACCCCACCGAGTACATGGCCGCGCTGCTCACCTCCACCCAGGAGAACCGCGACCGACTGGGCCTCTACCTCGGCGACTGCCGCCACCGCGGCATCACCGTGCTGCCGCCGGACGTGAACGAGTCGGACCTGTACTTCTCCGCCGTGGGCGAGGACATCCGCTTCGGCCTCTCCGCGATCCGCAACGTGGGCGCGAACGTGGTCGAGGAGATCATCAGGACGCGCGAGGAGAAGGGCGCCTTCACCTCCTTCACCGACTTCCTGGACAAGGTCCCGCTCTCGGTGTGCAACAAGCGCACCATCGAGTCGCTCATCAAGGGCGGCGCCTTCGACCAGCTCGGCGCGAACCGTCGCTCCCTCGTGCTGATCCACGAGGACGCGGTCGACTCCGTCGTGGACGTCAAGCGCAAGGAGGCCCAGGGCCAGTACGACCTCTTCGCCGACGTGTTCGGTGGAGGCGGCGGGGATGACGCGATGGCCACCGGCTCCGCCGCGACCATCACCATCCCGGAGCTGCCCGAATGGGACCGCAAGGAGAAGCTCGCCTTCGAGCGGAACATGCTGGGCCTGTACGTCTCGGACCACCCGCTGTACGGGCTCGAGCACATCATCGCCCAGAACTCCTCCACCACCATCAGCGCACTCGCCGATGAGGGCGGCGTCGAGGACGGACAGATGGTCACGATCGCAGGCCTCATCACGACCCTGCAGCGCAAGACCACGAAGAAGGGCGACATGTGGGCGATCGCCACGGTCGAGGACCTCGAGGGCTCGATCGACTGCCTCCTGTTCCCCTCCACCTACCAGACCGTCGCGACGGAGCTGGCGGAGGACCTCATCGTCTCGATGAAGGGCCGCGTGGACATCTCCAAAGGCATGCCCGAGCTGCGGGTCATGGAGATGACGATCCCGGAGACCGGGGGAGGGGCCGACGGGCCCGTCGTCATCGCCCTGCCCGCCATGCGCGCCACCGAGCGGGTGGTCAGCGACCTGCGCGGCGTGCTCGAGGACAACCCCGGCTCCTCCGAGGTGCGGGTCAAGCTCCAGGAGCCGGGTCGCACCACGCTCATGCAGCTGGACAAGCGCCTCGCGGTGACCCCGTCGGCCGCGCTGTACGCCTCGCTGAAGACGCTCCTGGGCCCAGGCTGCCTCTCCTGAGCACGGGACGCGACATGAAGGTGGCAGGGGCCTGAGCATGGCGCGCTGGCGGGTCGCGACGTACAACATCCGTCATGGCCTGGGCCGGGACGGGCGGGTCGACCTCGCTCGCACCGCGCGCGAGATCGCCGCGCTCGAGGCCGACGTGGTCGCCCTGCAGGAGGTCGACGTCGCCTACGGGCCCCGCTCTGGCCACGAGGACCAGGCCGCACGGCTCGGCGAATTGCTGGGCTGGCAGGTCGCCTTCGGCGCCGCGCTCGATCTCCCGCCCGCGGCCGACGGGCAGGCGCGACGCCGCTACGGCCTCGCCCTCCTCGCCCCGCACGCGCTCGTGGATCCGGTGATGCATCCGCTGCCCTCCCACCCGGGCGTCCCTGCCCGGCAGGAGGGCCGCGGCGTGCTCCAGGCACGGGTGGTGCGCGGAGAGGCCGACGGGCTCGACGTCCTCGTCACCCACCTCGACAACGCCCTGCCGGAGCACCGGACCGCTGAGGTCCTGGGCCTGCTCCGCCTCAGCGAGGACCTGCCGGGGCCGGCCGTGCTGCTCGGTGACATGAACGCCGCGCCGGAGGATCCCGAGCTCGCCCCGCTCGGCGCGGGCGGCTGGCGCGAGGCCGCCCGCGAGCTCCGCGCCGCCCGTCGTGCGGCCCCTCATCAGGCTGGCCACGGGACAGGTCCTGCGGCCGACGGGGGAGCGGCGTCGCACGCCGCACTTCGCCGCCGAGGGCTGGACCGCCTGGTGCGAAAGGTGCCCGCGCTCGCCGGCCTCGCCCGCGACCCGGCCCGTCCCACGCACCCGGCCCGCTTCCCGGTGCGGCGCATCGACTCCGTCTGGGTGCGCGGGGACGTGACCGTGCGAGACCTCGCCGTCGGCGGGCTCGTCGCTTCCGACCACCGCCCCGTCACCGCAACCCTCGACGTCACCGCCTGACCTGCGCTCGCTGGACTAGCGTGGGGTCATGAACGCCATTTCCGAGGACCTGCTGCCCGATTCACTGCTGGAGACCTTCCGCGAGCGGGCGGTGATCCATGACCGGGAGAACACCTTCCCCGAGCAGGATCTCGCCGACCTGCGCGAGCGCGGCTACCTGCGCCTGCTGGTCCCGGAGGAGCTCGGCGGGCTGGGCGGCACCCTGCTCGAGGCCGCGCGGATCCAGCGCCGCCTCGCCGCAGCCGCACCCGCCACAGCCCTGTCGATGAACATGCACCTCGTGGTCACCGGCGCAGCGCTGCACGCCCACCGCCTCGGCGTCGAGGCCGTGCGGCCCATGCTCGAGGACGCGGCTGCGGGGAACCTCTTCGCCTTCGGCATCTCCGAGGCGGGCAATGACGCGATGCTCTTCGACTCCTCCACCCGCGCCGAGCCCGACGGGGACGGCGGCCACCTCCTCACCGGCACGAAGATCTTCACCTCCCTCGCCCCCGTCTGGGACCGCCTCATCGTCCATGGCCGCCTGCCCGAGGACGGCCCGGAGGCGGAGCCGCGGCTCGTCTTCGGCGTGCTCGAGCGGGACGAGCACGTGGAGACCCTCGACGACTGGGACACCCACGGCATGCGCCCCTCCCAGTCCCGCACCACGCGCCTGCACGGCGCGCCGCTGCCGGCCGAGCGGGTCGTGACCACCACGCCCGTGGGCCCGAACGCGGACCCGTTCGTGATGGGGATCTTCGGCGCGTTCGAGCTGCTGATCGCCTCGGTGTACACCGGGATCGGGGAGCGGGCCGTGAGCGTGGGCGTGGACATCGCCCGGACCCGCCGCAACGTCACCAAGGGCATCGCCCACGCGGACGATCCCGACATCCGCCGCCGCCTCGCCACCGCCGCGATCGCGCTGGACGGCGCGGTGCTGCAGACGGAGAAGGTCCTCGCCGACTTCGACGCGCTCGGCACGGGGGAGGCCGGCCCCGGCACGCTCGACCACGGTCCGCGCTGGTTCCTGCACTTCTCCGGCGTGAAGTCCCGCGCCACCGAGGCTGCGATCGCCGCGGTCGACCAGGTGCTGCGCGCGAGCGGCGGCGCCCAGTACTTCCGCCGCAGCGAGCTCGAGCGCCTCTCCCGCGACGTGCGCGCCGGGCTCTACCACCCCTCCGACGAGGAGTCCGTCCACGCCTCCTACGCGAAGGCCCTGCTCGGCGAGATCGGCGAGGAGCGCTGAGCCCGGCGCGCTGAGCGTCAGCCGAACAGCACCTCGGCCTCGCGCCAGCGCGACTCCGGCACCTGCTTGACGCTGTCGATCGCCGCGGTGAGCGGCACATCGACGATCTCGGTGCCGCGCAACGCGACCATGCGGCCGATCCCGTCATCGTGGACGAGGTCGATCGCGGCCATGCCCAGCCGGGTCGCGAGCACCCGGTCGTAGCCGGTCGGCTCACCGCCACGCTGGATGTGGCCCAGCACCGTCGCGCGCGACTCGATCCCGAGCCGCTCCTCGATGAGCGGGGCGAGGGCGGAGGCGATCCCGCCGAAGCGCGGCCGGCCGAACTCATCGAGGTCGTAGTCCACGAACCCCTCCGGCGCATCGGAGGGGACGAAGCCCTCCGCGACCACGACGAGCGGTGCCCGCCCGCGGTCGAAGGCGGACTGCACGTGGGCGCAGATCTCGTCGATGCTCAGCGGGAACTCGGGCAGGCAGATCACGTGCGCGCCCGCCGCCATCCCGGAGTGCAGCGCGATCCAGCCCACCGAACGCCCCATCACCTCGGCGACCATGCAGCGGTGGTGGGAATCGCCCGTCACGCGCAGCCGGTCCAGGGACTCGGTCGCGATCTCGACCGCGGTGTTGAAGCCGAAGGTGTAGTCGGTCGCATCCAGGTCGTTGTCCACAGTCTTCGGCACGCCGACCACCGGCACTCCGGCCTCCATCAGGCGGTTCGCGGTGAACAGGGTGCCGTCCCCGCCGATCGCGATCAGCGCGTCGACGCCCTCGCGCTCCATCTGCCCCAGCACGATCTCCGCGCCGTCGGCCCCGTCGTGGAAGGGGTTGGAGCGGGAGGTGCCGAGGATCGTGCCGCCCACGCGGCCGATGCCGCGCACCTCGCGGCGGGGGAGCTCGATCCAGTCGTCGTCGATCACGCCGCGCCAGCCGTCGCGGTAACCCAGGAACGTATCCCCGTAGCGGGTCTCGCCCTTCAGCACCGCGCCGCGGATCACAGCGTTCAGGCCGGGGCAGTCGCCGCCGGAGGTCAGGATTCCGATCTTCATGGGGACATCCTCTCTGGTCATCACCACCCTAGGAGGTGAGGCTGAAGGGAGTGCAGGGCCTCGGTCCTGCGCAGGGGGCAGGAGCACGGGCGGGGCACCCACCTGGTGGTGGGCGCCCCGTCGTGCGTGATGCGCAGTGCTACGAGGAGATCAGGCCTCGTCGGCGTCCTTCGCAGGCTCTGCCTTCGCTGACTGCGCGGGCTGCGAAGACGGCCCGGTCTGCCCGGACTTCTCCGCCTCGGCGCGGACCTCGCGGCCGGTACCGGCGGCACGCTGCAGGGTCTCCTGGAAGTCCACCCCGGTGGTGGAGCTGACCATGTCGAGCACCTGGGCGAGGCCCACGGAGATGTTCTGCCCGATCTTCGACTCGCCGTCGGTGGAGAACACCGAGAGCTTCTCGATGTTCGAGTAGGGCTTGGCGAGCTCGCCGGCGACCGTGGGCAGCACTTCGAGCACCTGCGCGAGCACAGCGGCGTCGTTGAACTGCTTGTACGCCTCGGCGCGGGCGCGGGTGGTCTCCGCCTCCGCGTCACCCTTGGCACGGATCGAGGCGGCCTCCGCCTCACCCTGGGCGCGCAGCGAGTCGGCCTGCGCCTGACCCTCCAGGCGCACCGCCTCGGCGTCCTTCGAGCGGCGCTGCAGCTCGACTTCGGCCTCGGCGCGACCGCGCGCCTCGATCGCGTGCGCCTCCGCATCCGAGGTCACCTTGCGGGACTCGGCGCGGTTGCGCTCATCGGCCAGCTGGGCCTCCGACTCGGCGATGCGGGCGTACTTCTTCGAGTCCGCGTCCTGCTGCTCGGCGTAGCGCTTCGCCTCGGCGGGCTTGTGCACCTCGGCGATCAGCTGCTTCTCGCGCAGGTCGTTGTTGCGCACCGCGATGAGCTCTTCCTGCTCGATGATCCGCTGCTGCTGAGCGGCGCGGGCGAGCGGGCCGGCGGCGTCGGCCGTGGCCTGGCGCGCGTCGGTCTCCTCCTTGATCTCCGCGGACCGGATGTCGAAGGCCTGCTTCGACTCCGCCTCCTGCTGGAGGTTGATGTTCTTCGCCTGCGTGGCCTCACGGTTCGCGTCCGACTCGGCGATCGCAGCGCGCTTGGCGACCAGCGCCGCCTCGGGCCGGCCCCAGTCCCGCAGGTAGGAGCCGTCATCCTCGACCGCGGAGATCTGGAAGGTGTCGATGACCAGACCCTGGTTGTTCATCGAGTGCTCCGCCTCAGCCTGCACCTGGTTGGCGAAGGAGGCACGGTCGCGAATGATCTGCTCGACCGTGAGCGTGCCGACCACCGCGCGCAGGGTGCCCGAAAGGATCTCCTGCGTGTAGTGGTCGATCTGCTGCTGCTGGTCGAGGAAGCGCTGGGAGGCCTTGCGGACGTCGTCCACGTTGCCGCCGACCTTCACCTGCGCCACCCCGCGCAGGCGCAGGAAGATGCCGTTCATCGAGTAGCCCTCGACCTCCACCGGGATCTGGCGGGAGCTGAGGGACAGCACGAAGGCGCGGTCCACGATCGGGCGCACGATCGCGCGCCCACCGATGACCACCCGGGCGCTGCCGGACTCGAGATCGATGTCCCCGGTGGGGCTGGCCTTCGCGTTGCGGCCGGTGATGATGAGCGCCTCGTTCGGCGCAGCGATGCGGTAGCTGCGCATCAGGACGACCGCCCCGACGGCCAGGAGGATCGCGACGACCACGATCACTCCGACGATTGGTGCTAACAGTTCCATGGGTTCCCCTCGTGTGAGTCGGCAGTGCCGAGGCCCATTGTCCCATCCCGCTGTGCGATGCGCCTCCCTCTCTTCGCACCCTGGGATCCGCATCCGTGCAGTGCACAGCCTTGCTGTCTCACGATCCGTCGGAGCCGTCCGAATGGCGGGATGCGGGGTCTAGGGTCGCGCGACGTGAACACCTCGCACAACCCTCTCCCCGCCGACGACACGGCGCCCGCCCCCACGGATGCTCCCGCGGCCGCCCCTGCGAATACGCGCGGCCGAGTCATCACCGCCTCGATGGTGGGCACCACGATCGAGTTCTTCGACTTCTACGCATACGCGACTGCCGCATCGCTCGTGTTCCCCGCCCTGTTCTTCCCCACGCAGACCCCGGCGAACCAGCTGCTGAGCTCCTTCGCGGTCTTCGGCGTCGCCTTCGTCGCCCGGCCGCTCGGCTCGCTCGTGTTCGGCCACTACGGCGACCGGATCGGGCGCAAGGCCACGCTCGTGGCGAGCCTGCTCGTGATGGGCATCGCGACCTTCCTCATCGGCGTGCTGCCCACCGCGTCCACGCCCGGCTTCGCCGTGCTCGCCCCCGCGATCCTGGTGCTGCTGCGCTTCTGCCAGGGCGTCGGCCTGGGCGGCGAATGGTCCGGCGCAGCGTTGCTGGCGACCGAGAACGCCCCGCCCGGCAAGCGCGCCCTGTACGGCACCTTCCCTCAGCTCGGCGCACCCGCCGGCTTCATCTTCTCGAACGTGCTGTTCGTGGTGCTGAGCATGCAGCTCAGCGCCGAGCAGTTCCTCTCGTGGGGCTGGCGCGTGCCCTTCCTGCTCTCCGCGGTGCTCGTGGCGGTGGGACTGTGGGTGCGGCTGCGGCTCATGGAGTCCCCGGCCTTCCAGAAGGTGCTCGACGAGCAGCGCGTCGCCGCCGTCCCGATCGCGCGCGTGTTCCGCACTGCGATGCGCCCGCTGGTCCTCGCGACCCTCGCCATGGTCGCCACCTACGTGCTCTTCTACCTGATGACCGCCTTCCTCATGGTGGTCGGCACCACCGCGTCCGACGAGGACTCCGCCCGCGCCGCCGCCGAGGCCGCCGGCAAGGACTACGACCCCGCCGGTTTCGTGCCGGGCCTCGGCTTCGAGCGCACCGACTTCCTCACCATGCTCATCATCGGCGTGGTCTTCTTCGGGATCTTCACCGTGGTCTCCGGCCCGCTCGCCGACAAGGTGGGCCGCAAGCGTCTCCTGCTCGTGGTGACCGCCGGCATCGCCGTGTTCGGCCTGGTCCTGGACCCGCTCATGCACGCCGGGACGGTCGGGGTGATGGCCGCGCTGATCCTCGGCTTCACCCTCATGGGCCTCACCTTCGGGCCGATGGCCGCGTTCCTGCCAGAGATGTTCCGGGCCGACGTCCGCTACACCGGCAGCGCCGTCAGCTACAACATGGCCTCCGTGATCGGCGCGGCCCCGGCCCCCTACGCGATGATCGCGCTGTGGCAGGCGCAGGGCGGTGGGCTGCTGCTCGTGGGGCTCTACCTGGTCCTCGGCGCCGTGGTCACCGCCGCGGCCCTGCTGATCGGTGGCGAGACCAAGGACGTCGACTACCTGGCCTGATCGACGTACTGCGAGGAACGAGCGGTAGGAGATCAGGCAGAAGGAGCTGGCCTGA
>Ga0079224_100010474_pt1 | contig 12721 bp, 13 predicted proteins | sample Stecom2015_FD_80414 | JGI IMG/M metagenome (GOLD analysis project Ga0079224, IMG submission 80414) | Agricultural soil microbial communities from Utah to study Nitrogen management - Steer compost 2015 | ecosystem: Environmental > Terrestrial > Soil > Agricultural land | place: USA: Utah...
AAGGTCACGGCCTACCACGAGGGCGGACACGCGCTCGCGGCGGCCGTCCTGCGCTACACCGACCCGGTCACCAAGGTCACGATCCTGCCGCGTGGCCGCGCGCTCGGCTACACGATGGTGATGCCCACCGAGGACAAGCACTCCACCTCCCGCAACGAGCTGCTCGACCAGCTCGCGTACGCCATGGGCGGCCGCGTGGCTGAGGAGATCGTCTTCCACGACCCGACCACCGGCGCCTCGAACGACATCGAGAAGGCGACGGCGATCGCGCGCAAGATGGTCGTCGAGTACGGCATGAGCGCCCGGGTGGGAGCGATCAAGCTCGGCAAGAACCAGGACGAGCCGTTCCTGGGACGCGACTACGGGCACCAGCGCGACTACTCCGAGGACATCGCCCGCATCATCGACGAGGAGGTCCGTGCTCTCATCGAGGCAGCGCACGACGAGGCCTGGGAGATCCTCAACACCTACCGGGACGTCCTGGACCACCTCGTGCTCGAACTGCTCGAGCACGAGACCCTCGGGGAGCAGGAGCTGGCCCGCATCTTCGCGCCGGTCAAGAAGCGTGACCCGCGGCCGGTCTGGCTGTCCTCCCTGGACCGACAGGTCAGCGACCGGCCCCCGGTCCTCACCGCCGCCGAGCGTGCCAAGGGCGAGCACCTGACCCCCGAGGACCAGATCGCCGCCGCCGGGGAGTCGCCGCTGGACGGCACCGGCGAAGTGCCGGACGCCGGCAAGGTCGGCGGGCCCGCCGAGGGCCTGGGATGACCGGCACCTCCCCGGGCATCCCTGCCTCGCCGGAGGACGCCGAGCCGGTGGCCGCCTCGGACGCGGCGCCCCTGGCGAACCCGTCCGAGGCACGCCGGTTCGACCTCGAGGCGGTCCGGCAGGCGGTGCGTGACCTGCTCATCGGCATCGGCGAGGATCCCGACCGGGACGGCCTGCTCGGCACCCCGGACCGTGTGGCGCGCTCTTACGCCGAGATGTTCGCCGGGATGACCGAGGACCCGGCGGACCACCTCGACGCCGTGTTCGACATCGGGCACGAGGAGATGGTTCTGGCACGCGACATCCCGCTGTACTCGATGTGCGAGCACCACCTGCTGCCGTTCCACGGCGTGGCGCACGTGGGCTACATCCCGGGGGAGAGTGGCCGCGTCACCGGCCTGAGCAAACTCGCCCGGCTCGTCGAGGGGTTCGCGCGGCGCCCGCAGATCCAGGAGCGGCTGACCAGCCAGATCGCCGACGCGCTGGTCGCGCGCCTGAAGCCGCGCGGGGCCATCGTCATCGTCGAGGCCGAGCACCTGTGCATGTCGATGCGCGGGGTCCGCAAGCCGGGTTCGCGCACCATCACCTCCGGTGTCCGCGGTTCGATGCGCAACGCCGCCACCCGCGCCGAAGCCATGAGCCTGCTCATGTCACACCATTCCTGACCGGCTGTACCGGCGCCGATAACCTGGGAAAGGTGAGTGAGCGCGTGCTCGTCGAGACGTTGCACAACGCGAGCCGGACGCTGGTCATGGGCGTGGTCAACGTGACCCCGGACTCCTTCTCCGACGGCGGACAGTGGTTCGATCGCGACGTCGCCGTCGCCCACGCCCGTCACCTCCTCGCCCAGGGGGCGGACATCGTCGACGTCGGCGGGGAGTCGACCCGCCCCGGGGCCGAACCGGTCCCGGTCGAGGAGGAGATCGACCGGGTCCTCCCGGTGGTGGAGGCGCTCGTCACCGACGCGGACGGCACCGAGCGCCGTCCCGGGATTAGCGTGGACACCGTGCACGCCCGCACCGCACGCGCCGCCGTCGAGGCCGGCGCGAGCATCATCAACGACGTCTCCGGCGGTACCGCGGATCCGCAGATCCTGGCCGTGGCGGCGGAGACGGGGGCCAACTACATCCTGCAGCACCGCCGCGGCACACCGGAGACCATGAATGACCTCGCGGTCTACGACGACGTCGTCTCCGAGGTGCGGGACGAGCTCGCCCAGCGCCTCGACGCCGTGGTCGAGGCCGGAGTCCCCGCCGAGCACATCGTGCTCGATCCCGGCCTCGGGTTCGCCAAGAACGCCGAGCACAACTGGACCCTGCTCGCACACCTGGACCGGCTCGCCGACCTCGGGCGGCCGCTGCTCATCGGCGCCTCCCGGAAGCGATTCCTCGCCACCGTCGTCCCGGACCGCCTGGCCACCGAACCGTTGGCGCGGGACAACGCCACGGCAGCGGTGACCGCGATCGCCGCCGCGGCGGGCGTGTGGGGAGTGCGGGTCCACGAGGTGACGGCCAGCCTAGACGCCGCACGCGTCGCCGCAGCCTGGGTGGCGCATCGGTGATGGCCCGGGCGCACGAGACCGACACCATCCGGCTGACCGGCCTGCGGGCCGTCGGCCACCATGGCGTGCTGACGACGGAGCGGGACAGCGGGCAGGTCTTCCGCTGCGACGTCGTCCTGCACCTCGACACCCGGGCCGCCGCACGTAACGACGACCTGCGCCGCACGGTGAGCTACGCCGAGGTGGCCGAGGATGCCGTGGCGGTCCTGGCGGGCGAACCGGTGGACCTCCTCGAGACCCTCGCCGAGCGGATCGCGACCGTCGTGCTCGCCCGCGGCGGCATCCGCGCCGTCGAGGTCACCGTGCACAAGCCTCAGGCCCCGATCCCCGTCGAGTTCGACGACGTCGAGGTCACCATCCACCGCACGGCATCTGCCGCCGACGCCGGACCCGGCGAGGACCGTGGCGTCCCGGAGCCGTTCGTCCTCGCCCTGGGCGCGAACCTCGGTGACGCGGTCGGGACGCTGCGGTCCGCCGTCGACGAGCTGGCGCATGCCGGCGGGGTTCACCTGACCGGGATCTCTCCGCTGGCCCGGACCGCGCCGGTCCTGGAGGCGGGCCAGGCGCCGCAGCCCGACTACTACAACGCCGTCATCGCCGGGACCACGACGCTCGCCCCGGAGGACCTGCTGGACCTCGCCCAGATGGTCGAGGACATGCACGGGCGCACGCGTGAGGAACGCTGGGGGGCGCGCACGCTCGACATCGACATCGTCGCCGTGGGCGGGCGCGTGGTCGAGACCGACCGCCTCGTGCTGCCGCACCCGCGCGCGCACCAGCGTGCGTTCGTGCTCGCCCCTTGGGCGCGGCTCGACCCGGCGGCCGACCTGCCGGGCCCGTCCGGCGGCGCCGTCGCCGAGCTGGCCGTGCAGGCGCCCGACCGGGACGGCGTCGAATGGGTTGCCGAGCACTGGGCCGGCACGACCGGGACCGCAGGCGGCGAACGATGAGCCGGACGTCGTGGCAGACGCTGGTCCTCATCGCGGTGGGTTGCGGCCTCATCGCCTTCGTCGTCCTCGAGAACCTCCATGCCCGCGGCAGCGTCGGCATCCCGACCTCCTACATCACCGGCGTCGGGCCGGCGGTGCTGGCGGTGATCCTCTTCCGCCTCGGCCGGAACGTCCGCAAGCTCGTACGGCAGGAACCCACCTCGATGACGCCGATCGGCGCCTCGCGGGTGGTCGTCCTGGCCAAGGCCTCGGCCCTGGTCGGCTCGGCCCTCGTCGGGTATTTCACGGCGCAGGTCGTGGTGGCTCTGGGGAACATCACCGCTCCCTACCCGCGTGAACAGGCGCTCGCCGCCGGCATAGCCCTGCTCGCCTGCCTGGGCCTGGTGATCGTCGCGATGATCGTCGAGTGGTGGTGCTACATCCCGCCCGACGACGAGGACGATCCCCCCTCGGGCGGCGCGAACCATTCGGCATCCGCCGCGTGATCTGGGAAAGTGTTCCTGTGACCGAGCAGTCTTCCGGCGTGTTCGACCCGCCGGGTATCGCCTTCGCCCCCGTCTCACGGTCGCTGATCACCGTGCGACTGATCTCGATGGCGCTGTGGTTGGTGCTGCCGTTCGTGGCCGCCGTCGTCCTCGGCGTCCTGGTCGGCGGATGGGCCTGGCTGGCCCCGGGAGCGCTCGCCGCGTTGATCCTGTGGTTGCTCTGGCTCATCCCGCGCCAGGTGCGGGCCATCGGCTACGCGGAGGCGGAGGACGACCTCCTCGTCCGCAAGGGGATCCTCTTCCGGTCGCTGACCGTCGTGCCGTACGGACGGATGCAGTTCGTCGATGTCAACGCCGGGCCGCTCGACCGTGCACTCGGCGTCGCCACGGTGCAGCTGCACACCGCCGCGGCGCAGACGGACGCCACCATCCCCGGTCTGCCCCCGGCGGAGGCGACGCGGCTGCGCGATCGGCTGACCGCCCGCGGCGAGGCGAGGCTGGCGGGCCTGTGACGGCGCCGCAGGGCCCCGGCCCGCACGGCGACGAGGGACGCCCGCTTCCCCCGCCGCAGGGCGAGCCGCTTCCCCCGCCGCAGGGGCAGCCGCTTCCGCCGCCGCAAGGCCAGCCGTTGCCGCCCCCGCAGGGACACCCGCGGCCCCTGTCCCAGGGTCAGACGCCTACCCCGGCAGCGGGCCCGCCGCCGGGTCCCGCCCCCGGTCCGCCGCCGCACGGCGGCCACCCCGGTCCGCCGGACGCCGAGCACGGCCCCGTCTGGCGCTCGGTCCACAAGATCACGCCGATCCTCAACGCCTGGCAGGTCATTGCGGCCGTCATCGCCGTGCTCGTGGTGCAGGCGCTGCAACAAGCGTCGCAGATCCCGCAGCTGTGGTCGTTGGTGCAGCGCTACCGCGTCACGGCCATCCTCATCATCCTCGGTGTGGTCCTCCTCGTGGCGTTGGTCGCCGGGATCTACTCCGCGCTCGCCTGGCGCCGGATGAAGTTCGCCATCACCAGCGAGTCGGTCGATCTGCACTCCGGCATCCTGTTCCGCCGCCAGCGGCACGCCCGGCTGGTGCGCATCCAAGCGGTGGACGTGGTCCAGCCGCTCCTGGGCCGCTTGCTCGGGCTCGCCCAGGTGAAGGTCGAGACCGCGGGCGGCAACGAATCCAACGTCGTCATCGGCTACCTCAAGGAACCCGAGGCGCAGGCCGTGCGCAACGAGGTCATGGCCCGTGCGGCGGGCGTGGCTGTCCCGGAGAGCGGTGCCGCAGCTACGGGGCCCGCTGCTGCGGGCGCACCGTCGGCGGGTGCGCCCGGGACCTCGCCGCCGGTGATCGCGGCGGCCCCCGAACGCCAGCTGCTGCGGGTACCCGACGGGCGCCTCGTGGCCTCGCTCGTCGTCTCGCCCTCGCTCATCGCGTTGCTGGTCGCACTGGCCGGGCTCGTCGTGGCCGCCTATCTCGCGGACAACCCAGGCCCGATCTTCGCCGGCGGCCCGGGATTCATCGGCTGGATCATCTACCTCTGGGGTCGCTTCGCCGGGGAGTTCCATTTCCGGGTGGCCACCTCGCCGGATGGCATCCGGTTGCGGCACGGCCTGCTCGAGACCCGCTCCCAGACAGTCCCGCCCGGCCGGGTCCAGGCTGTCCAGCTCACCCAGGGTCCGCTGTGGCGCTGGTTCGGCTGGTGGCGGGTGAAGATGAACGTCGCGGGGTACGGCCAGTCCACCAACAACCAGCAGAACAGCGGTGTCGAGACCGTGCTGCTGTCCGTCGGCAGCCGCGCGGACGCGCTGACGGCGCTGTGGCTCGTGCTCCCGGACCTCGGCGAGGAGGACGTCTCCGGCCTGCTGGACGCCGCCGTCGAGGGGACGGGCGAGGGCGCCGGGTTCTGGATCAGCCCGCGGCGGGCACGCTGGCTCGACCCGCTGCCGCGGCGGCGCAACGGGCTGCGGATCACGCGCACCGCGCTGCTCATGCGCAGCGGCCGGTTCGTCCGCTCGCTCGTCGTCGTCCCGCACGAGCGCACCCAGTCCCTCGGGATCGAGCAGGGACCGCTCGAGCGGGCGTTCCGGCTGGCCAACCTCAAGGCGCACTCCGTCGCCGGGCCGATCACCCCGGTCGCCTACCACCTCGACGACGTCCTCGCCCGCGACATCCTCATGGAGCAGGCGGAGCGCGCGCGGACCGCACGCGCGGCCGAGGGGCCCGAGGAGTGGATGCGCCGGGTCGGCGTGCCCGCCGCCGAACCCGCCGACGACGGGCAGCCCGGAGGCGGGCACTCCGGCAGCGCGCAGCCGGGCGGCGCACCCGCCGGCGGACCGGGCACCATGGCCCCGTGAGTACTGCGAGCAACCGCCCCGGACGTCTCGGGGTCGGCGTCGTCGGCGCCGGTCGCGTGGGCGCCGTTCTCGGCAGCGCCCTGCGCTCGGTCGGGCACGCCGTCGTCGGGGTCACCGCTGTCTCCGCCGAGAGCCGCGACCGGGCCGAGGCCCTGCTCCCCTCGGTGCCCGTCCTGACCGTCGAGGAGATCGTCGAACGGGCCGAGCTGGTCCTGCTGACCGTCCCCGACGATGTCCTCCCGGACCTGGTGCGCGGCCTCGCCGATCTCGGACGCTGGCAGACCGGACAGCTTCTCGTGCACACCTCCGGCCGGTTCGGCACCGACGTCCTGCAGCCGGCCGCCGAGCAGGGTGCGATCCCCCTCGCCATCCACCCCGCGATGACCTTCACCGGGACGAGCCTGGACATCTCCCGGCTCACCGGCTGCCCGTTCGCGGTCACCGCCGCGGCCCCGGTCCTACCGGTGGCGCAGGCCCTCGTGGTCGAGTTGGGCGGTGAGCCGGTGGTTCTCGAGGAGGTGGACCGGCCCGCCTACCACGCCGCACTCGCGCACGGCGCCAACCACCTCGTCACGCTGGTCAGCCAGGCCCAGCGGGTCCTGGCCGCGTCCGGACTGCCGGACCCCGGCGCGTACCTCTCGCCGCTGCTGACCGCCGCGCTCGACGGTGCCCTGCGTGGCGGTGAGCACGGCCTGACCGGCCCGGTCGTGCGCGGCGACGCCGGAACCGTCGACGCGCACATCCGTGCCCTCGCCGCCCAGGGGCACGAGGTGACCGACGTTGTCGAGACCTACCGGCACCTCGCCGGGGTGACCACGCGCCGGGCGCTCGCCTCCGGCCGGATCACCGAGCCCGCCGCCGCGCGGATCCTCGACGTCCTCGCCGAACCCGTCGAGGTGCCGGACCGGGTCGACGAACCCCGGCCGTCGGACTCCCCGCTGGAACCCGTCGTCGTCCGCACGCGCGCCGAGCTGCGGGCCGCACTCGCGGCTCTGCCCGGTCGCCGCGCCCTCGTGATGACGATGGGCGCCCTGCACGAGGGCCATCTCGCGAACGTCCGCGAGGCACGCTCCCGCGGCGACCACGTCGTCGTCTCGATCTACGTCAACCCGCTCCAGTTCGGGCCCGGCGAGGACTTCGAGAACTACCCCCGCGACCTGGACGCCGATCTCGCGCTGCTCACCCGCGAAGGCGGCGTCGACGTGGTCTTCGCCCCGGACGACGGCGAGATGTACCCGGCCGAGCCGCTCGTGCGGATCGATCCCGGCCCGGTGGCCCGGACGCTCGAGGGCGCCACCCGCCCCGGCCACTTCGCCGGCGTCCTGCAGGTCGTGACGAAGGTCTTCAGCCTGGTCCGCCCGGACGTCGCCGTCTTCGGCCAGAAGGACGCCCAGCAGCTCGCGCTCATCCGGACGCTGGTGCGCGATCTGGACCTCGGCGTCGAGATCGCCGCCGTCCCGACGCGGCGCGAGGACGACGGGCTGGCCATGTCGAGCCGCAACAGCTACCTCACCTCCACCGAGCGGGCGCAGGCGGCCGGGATCTACCGGGCCCTGGCCGCGGGGGCACAGGCCGCGAGCGCTGGAGAGGGCGCCCCCGCTGTGCTCCGTGTCACGGACGAGGTGCTATCCGCCGCGGAGGGAATAGACAAGGACTACCTTGTCCTTGTCGACCCTGAGACCTTTCTGCCGCTGGCTGACGACCACCGCGGCCCCGGCCTGCTGGCCGTCGCCGCCCGGGTCGGCACGACGCGGCTGATCGACAACATGACCGTCGACCTCGCCCCGACCGCCTGAGGACCGAAGGACACCGTGAGCCCCGCCCCCCGTTCGCTGATGCGCCCGATGATGATCTCCAAGATCCACCGGGCGACGGTCACCGCCGCGGACCTGCACTACGTCGGCTCGATCACCATCGACGCCGACCTGCTCGACGCCGCCGACCTGCTGCCCGGCCAGCAGGTCGACGTCGTCGACATCACCAACGGGGCGCGCCTGACCACCTACGTCATCCCCGGGGAGCGCGGCAGCGGCACCGTGTGCGTCAACGGTGCGGCCGCGCACCTCGCGCACGCCGGCGACCTCGTCATCGTCATCGCCTACGGCCAGCTCTCCGACGCCGACGCGCGTACCTACACCCCGCACGTCGTCTTCGTCGACGCGGACAACCGGATCGTCGAGGTCTCCGGTGAGCCGGGCCAGGTCCCGGACTCGCCCGCCGCCGCCGGAATCGGCGCCAGCGGCATCCCGACCTCCGCCTACCGGGCCGACCTCACCCGCTCCTGACGGTCCCGTCGCCGTCCGCGGCGCGACCGCGCGCGTCCCTCCGAGCGTCAGTCCTTGCCTCGAACCGACGTCTCCCAGTACTGAAGCTGCACGTTTCCTTCGCCTAGCGAGTTCTCAAGCTCACGCGCGAGTTGTTCGCCCAGCTGACGGTGGAACTGCGCCAGCTCCCGGGCGGGCCAACCGCTGTCCGGGTCGAAGTAGTGGTTGAAGAGCGACGCCCAGAGTTCCAGTCGCTCGGTGAGGATCGGATCGACAGCGAGATCGCTTCGATCAAGCATTCCGTCCTCGCCCCAGAGGGGCCATTCGACTGTGTAGTCGTTCATGAGTCGGATCATCACCGGTCAGCAGCCTCCCGCCAGGAATCGTCACAGCTCGAATCCAGGATGACGGTCGCCGGCGAGGTGTGCGGCATCGTTAGGCTTGACGGGTGACCGAGCAGACCAGCCCCGCCGTGACCGACCCGACCGAGGACCGCGACGACGCGGGCGTCCCCGAGCAGGTGCAGGTCCGCTCGGACAAGCGCAGGCGCCTCCTCGACTCCGGCGTCGACCCCTATCCCGTGGTCCTGCCGCTGACGAGCACGATCCGTGAGGTCCGGGAGCGCTTCGGGCACCTCGCGGCAGGCGAGGAGACGGACGAGGTCGTCGGCGTGGCGGGCCGGGTCATGTACCTGCGTAACACGGGCAAGCTGTGTTTCGCCACGCTTCAGGACGGCGCCGGCAACCGCCTGCAGACGATGCTCTCGCTCGCCGAGGTCGGTGCGGACGAGCTCGCCGCGTTCAAGACCGACGTCGACCTCGGCGACCACCTCTTCGTCCATGGGCGCGTCATCGCCTCCCGCCGCGGTGAGCTGAGCGTGTTCGCCGACTCCTACCGGATCGCCGCGAAGGCGCTGCGGCCGCTGCCCAAGACCTACGAGACCGCCGACGGCGAGACGGTCGCCCTCTCCGAGGAGGGCCGGGTGCGCCGTCGTCATCTCGACCTCATCATGCGGCCGGCCGCCCGCGAGATGATCCGTACGCGCGCGAGCGTGGTCAAGTCGCTGCGGCGCACCCTCGACGAGCGCGGCTTCCTCGAGCTCGAGACGCCGATGCTGCAGATCCAGCCCGGCGGCGCGGCCGCCCGCCCGTTCGTCACTCACATGAACGCCTACGACGTGGACCTCTACCTGCGGATCGCGCCGGAGCTGTTCCTCAAGCGTGCCGTCGTCGGCGGGGTCGAGAAGGTCTTCGAGATCAACCGCAACTTCCGCAACGAGGGCGCGGACTCCACCCACAACCCGGAATTCGCCATGCTCGAGGCCTACGAGGCCTACGGCAACTACGACACCATGGCCGAGCTCACCCGGGAGCTGATCCAGCAGGCCGCCCGGGACGCCGCCGGCGGCACGACCGTGACGCTCGAGGACGGCACCGGCTACGACCTCGGCGGGCAGTGGGCGGCGATCAGCCTGTACCCCGCCGTGTCCGAGGCGCTCGGCGAGGAGGTCACGCCGCAGACCCCGGTGGAGGCACTCAAGGCGCACGCCGAGCGAGTCGGTGTCGAGGTCGCCCCGCACTTCACTCCCGGCAAGATCGTCGAGGAGATCTTCGACGAGCTCGTGGTCGAGACGCTGCACGCGCCGACGTTCGTGCGGGACTACCCGGTCGACACCTCGCCGTTGGTCCGCGCCCACCGCGAGATCCCCGGCGTGGTAGAGAAGTGGGACCTGTACGTGCGCGGCGTCGAGCTCGCCACCGGCTACTCCGAACTCGTCGACCCGGTGGTCCAGCGCGAACGCTTCGAGGCGCAGGCGCTCGTCGCGGCCGCCGGCGACCCGGAGGCCATGACGCTGGACGAGGACTTCCTCGAGGCGATCGAGCAGGGGATGCCGCCGAGCGGTGGCATCGGCATGGGCGTCGACCGGCTCCTCATGGCGCTGACCGGCCGCGGCATCAGGGAGACGATCACCTTCCCGCTGGTCAAGTCGCGCTGACCTCCCGCGGCGCGGCACCCGCGCGCTTGCGCCGGCGCCGCCGCAGCAGCCAGAAGACGGCGAGCGCCGGGATCCCGAGAACGACGAGCCACGGCAGCAGCGCGCCGGCCGTCAGCAGCAGACCGTCGAGGAAGAACAGCAACGCGTTCCAGCCGGACTGGATCCCGCCGAGGAACCCACCCGGGTCGACGCTCGCCTGGTCACGCGCCTCGAGGTCGACCCGCAACGTCGACATCGCGACCTGGTCGCTCAGGTGCTCACGCTCGGACCGCAACGCCTCGAGGTCCGCCTGTCGCTCGCTCAGCGTGCTCTCCGCCTCGAGCAGAGTCGAGGTGTCCTCGGCGTCGGCCATGATCTCCAGCAGCCGGTCCACGGACGTCTCGAGCGCGGTGATGCGGGCGTCGAGGTCTCGGGCGGCCTGGGTGACGTCCTCCTCCTGCTGGTCCAGGCTGCGGACCTCGCCGACCTCCTCGAGCGCGTCCAGCACGCCTGCCAGCGCATCCGCCGGGATCCGTGCCGTCACGGCGGCGGAGAGGAACTCACCCTCCTCGTCGGTGGACTCGTGGCGCTGCTCGACGTACCCGCCGGCGTCCTCGGCCCGGGTGACGATCTCGTCCGCGGCCGCGGACGGATCCGCCACGACCAGCGAGGCGTGCGCCGTCGTGATGACCTCACGGTTCGCGCCGTCGTCCCCGGCAGCAGCACTCCCGGCGCCACCCTGGTCGGCGGGTGCCTGGGACTGGTCCGGCTCTGCGGAATCCACGCCTCCGCCGCTGCACGCGCCCAGCGCCACGATCAATGCGAGCAGTCCGAGGAACGCCTTCCACCATCGTCCGGTCATATCCAGACCCTGGCAGCAATGCCGTCGCGGCGGGCAGGTACCCGAGGCGATCGACACCGGACCGAGACATGATCGAGCCGAAGCCGTGACCTGCGCCGGGCGCACCTACCCGCCGGCGAGCAGCGCCCGGACCGAGCGCTCAGCTTCCTCGACCCCGACGGGACGGCAGCCCTTGCCGACGATGTCGCCCACCATCGCCGGTTCCTGGCGGGCCAGGTTGACCCCGCGGCGCACCAGGGTCAGCGGAGGCTTGCGTGCCTCGCCGAGGTCCCGCAGCAGCCGGAACCAGAACGTGGCCAGGCGAGGCCGCACCAGGCACAGCGCGTCACCGAGGATGCCCTCCGCACGGCACGCCTCGACGATCTCCGCCGCGAAGATGCCCTCGGCCAGGAACACCGGGAAGCCGTCGAGCGCCAACCGGGTGGTGCCGGTGCGGGCGTTCGTGGGAATGTCGTAGACCGGGAGCTCGGCCTCACCCACCGTGGCGAGCTCCACCAGCGCGGCGACCGCCGCCCGGGCGTTCCACGACGCCGGGTCGTCCCAGTCGACGATGCCGTACCGGTGGGGCAGACCCGGTTCATCACCGTCGCGGTAGAAGTCGTCCAGCGAGACGACCGGCAGGCCGAGCCGGCGGGTCAGCGAGGTCTTCCCGGAGCCCGACGGCCCGGTCAGGAGCACGACCTTCGCCGTGGGGTGCCGCGCCCCCGGCGGGAGGTCGAAGAGCGCGTCGGGCATGGCGACCAGGCTAAGCGAACCGCCCGGGGTTCACAGGCCCACCTTCTGGTACTCGGGCTCGACGAGTGCGGCGATCAGCTCGTCCTCGCGCGGGTACGGCCGGTCGGTGTACTTGACTGAGAGCTCGTCGATGAGCGACCAGCCCGGCTCGCCGTCACGCCATTCGACGACGCGCCCCCGCAGGACCACCGGCTGGTAGGGGTCCTCACCGGTCAGGGAGAGCGCCACGCGGGGGTCGCGGCGGAGGTTCTGCCGCTTCTGGGCGCCCGGGCCGGTGAAGAACACCACGTGCTCACCGTGGGTGCCGATCCAGACCGGGACCGCGTGCGGGCCGCCGTCGGGCAGCACGGTCGCGAGGTGGGCGATCGGTGTTCCGTCGAGGACGGCGCGGACGGTCGGATCGAGCATCGTCAGTCCCTTCGTGGAGATGCGTCCCCGTGGCGGGGCCGCAGGAGGGACAACGCGCGCAGACGGCAGTTAGTCCCGGCCGCCGGCGATGACGACGTCGAGGGTGCGGGGCCCGTGCACGCCCTCGACGCGGACGAGCTCGATGTCGCTCGTGGCCGACGGGCCCGCGATCCAGGTCAGCGGCCGCTGCGGATGCTCGCCGAGGATCGCCACCGCCTCCGGGACGGTCGCGACGATCTGTTCGGCCCGTAGCACACAGATGTGGCGGTCCGGGACCAACGAGATCGCACGGCGCCCCTGATCCGGTTGGGCGTCGAGGACGATCGTGCCGGACTCGGCGATCGCCACGCGCGCGGCGGTGAGCACCGCGCC
>Ga0079224_100010475_pt1 | contig 12717 bp, 11 predicted proteins | sample Stecom2015_FD_80414 | JGI IMG/M metagenome (GOLD analysis project Ga0079224, IMG submission 80414) | Agricultural soil microbial communities from Utah to study Nitrogen management - Steer compost 2015 | ecosystem: Environmental > Terrestrial > Soil > Agricultural land | place: USA: Utah...
ACATTTTGCTGAACCAATTACCTTGGGGATATTCCCTGCTTAAACTTCCATGGATGCGCCGGCGTCTGGCGGTTTCTTGGGAATAGATCAAATAAACTCACGCGTCCTAAATCAAAATAAAATGAAAAGAGAATCTAAATACTACGAATCCCTTTTAGGTAGATTTATTTTAGTGGCTATTTTTTTTCTATCCATTGGGAATAGCGCCTTCCCGCAATGTGCGGATAGCGACTCGCTCTTGCCGTGTCACCAGAACATAAATTTCGATCCAACTTGTTATGCAACTTATGCGGAAGCAAATGATGTGACAGCACTAAGGACCTCAGGTTTACGCCAGGTTTATGATGTTTCCATCGACGGTGCCTTGGATACGGATATTACCAGTATGACTATTACCGACATCATCGTTAAAAATTCTGCTTGTGAAACTATTGACGGGCCCTATACAGCAGGCACCTTTCCTGAAGCTTATGGTATTACGTTCCAAAATAGCGTGGAGCGAATGACCCGTGTCAATGTTGCAATCACTGACCCCCCGCCGGGAGCGGGGATAAATTATGCCGTTCTCCCCATAGGTTCCCATATCAATTTTGTTGTAAACGCATTCAACAGTTCATCAACGGTCATTGCCAATCGGCGATACACATTTGAAATAGTCGGTGATTCATACATTGTGGGGGACACGCATATTGTTACTGTAGACGGTGTAAAGTATGATTTCCAAGCGGTTGGCGAATTCGTGACGTTACGGGATGATAGTGGCACCTTTGAAATCCAAACCCGTCAGTCAGCCGTGGCCACGAATGGCCCGGGAGGTGATCCCTATTCAGGACTATCTACTTGCGTGAGTGTTAATACGGCTGTTGCAGCCCGCGTGGGTTCACAGCGCATTACATACCAACCCACTTTAGACGGGAAGCCAGACCCAGGTGGCATGGAACTCAGGATAGAGGGTGAGCTGACAGAACTAGGCGAGAACGGTCTTACCCTTGAATCTGGGGGTCGAATTATTAGATCAGCCGCCGGATCTGGGGCCATTGAAATAGAGTTTCCCAACGGCGCCTCCCTGTTGGTCACGCCTGCCTGGTGGGCTAGCTATAGCCTCTGGTATCTCAATGTAAGCATCAAGAACGCCGCCGCCACCAAAGGCATTTCGGGTGTGATCCCTTACACTGACGACCTTCCCGGCAAAACGCGCCGATCCAGAAGTTGGCTACCCGCCCTACCTGACGGCTCGACCGTAGGACCTATGCCTGAAAGCTTGCATGAGCGTTACGTAACGCTTTACCAAACCTTCGCGGATGCTTGGCGTGTGACTGACGAAACAAGCCTTTTTGACTACGGATCCGGCACTTCCACCGCAACGTATACTGACAGAAATTGGCCTATGGAGAACCCACAATCATGTAATGTTCCAGGACAAACCCCGATGCAGCCCATTGAGCGAGGTGTTGCTGAAAAGTTGGCTTCCAAAATTGTTGATCCCAACCTGAGACAATTCGCCGTTTTTGATATTATGGTCACGGGAGAAGAAGGGTTCGCCAATGCGTATCTGCAGACTGAGCAAATTCAAACGAATGCGACAACCACTATTGTTTATGCCAGCAAAGACACCACAAAGCATGGAGAACAGGTAACCTTCACTGCGGTTGTAGCAAGGAAATTTACTGCCAGAAATGAAGCCTTAACCGGTAGTGTCGAATTTAAGGTCGACGGAAAACCTTTTGAACAGGTGAATCTAGAAAGAAATGGTCGGGCAATCTTCACGACATCGGCACTTGAAGAGGGTCAGCATCAAATTGTCGCGGCCTTTGTACCGGAATCTGGTAGTAATGTATTTCCTAGCACCAGCGCCGAAACAACTCATATGGTGATTGGGGGGACCTCCATATCGGATCAATGGTGGCTTTGGTTGCTGATTTTACTGATTATTATAGCACTGGCCCGGTTCGTTCGAAAGAAAAAACCCTGACGATCGGCTCTACCCTGGCTTCCCTTGCGGACCTCCATGTTAGCATAGACACAAGTCCCAGCCTTATCCCCCTCTCAAGACAGGTTATCCATAAGCAAGTCTACGAGATTATCAGTAGCGACATTAACTATCAAAAAGAGCAACGCAGCTATAAGAATTACGGATACATGCATAAAGCTTCAGAACGGAACAAGGGGAGTACAGCATTTGTCTCCCCACCCATTCATCGTCCGTTTTTTACCCCCTTTCTTCAGCCGAAGCTCACCATCAACGAACCTGATGATATTTACGAGCGGGAGGCTGACACGATCGCAGACAAAGTCATGCGTATGCCCAATCAAGAAAAAGCCGGCCAGTCATTTTTTAGGCCCCATGTTTCCTCTCTGCAACGAAAATGTACCCATTGTGAAGAGGAGGAAGAAAAAGTCCAGCGTAAGGAAATGACCAATGAGGATATTCCCCGAAATATTGGATTTGAAAGTGATGTAAACCAACTTGATGGCAGTGGGCAGTCCCTACCCGAAGGGGCAAGAAGATTTTTTGAGCCCCGCTTTGGCCATGGCTTCAATCGGGTAGAAATGCATACAGGCGGCAAGGGAGCTGTTGTCCAACGGATGTTAGCTTGTCCGACACACTTGAACGAACAGGAAGCTGTACCGTCCGGTTGGAAGCCCTATCACGGCAACCCTTGTGTTTTTCACTGTTGCTACCGGGGCATTTTGGAAGATCGGATGCCCTCACCATCCGATCCCCAAAATGAATGTTTTTATGACGAAACGGGTCGTCTCGTAGATCATGCTCATCCCTACTCCGGATGTCGCGGAACGCCGGATTATTATGATTCTGCATCAAATCCTTTAGAGCATGTTTTCCTTGATTCGGGAGGAATCGTCAGGGCGGGGTTACCTGCTTTTTTGGAATCCATGCGTCACTCGAACCGGGACTGGGGAACACGCAGAAATCCTTTTCCCGATGGGACCTGGTATGATGAAAATGGCCATATGCACATGGGACCTGGACCTAAGTGGTAGCATTTTCCAAATCAACAAACTAAAAACAGGAGCATCAAATTATAGAGTGCGTTCTTACCTGTTAATAACCATGGTATTACTGTAAATATAGCGTATGGTACAAGCAGCTGAAAAAGTCAATGCAAGCAAGGTTTCAAAAAGCCTCAGCACTTCCTTTTCCTCCAAAAAAACATCTGGTTCCCTGTTTTTTCAACCCAAATTGTCTATAGGCCCTGTAGACGATATATATGAACGTGAAGCAGATGCCATGGCGGACCGCGTGATGCGCATGTACGATCCGGTAGACAGGATCCAACCTTTTTTCAGGCCCAGTATATCATCTCTACAGCGTATGTGTGCCGATTGTGAAAAGGAAGAAAAAAACATGCAACTAAAAGCAGTAGATAGCGAAGTGCCAGCTCCGAATGATCAGCTGGAAAGTTATATAGGCCGTCTAAATAGTCGCGGACAGGCTTTGCCCAATCCAATCCGTGATTTTTATGAACCCCGATTTGGATATGACTTCAGCCATGTAAAAGTTCACACGGATACCGTAGCCGCCAAATCTGCGCAATCAATAAACGCCTTGGCTTACACTTCGGGTAACCACATCATTTTCAATCAAGGGCAATTTTCACCTGGTTCAGCCAGTGGAAAAAAGCTACTGGCCCATGAGCTGACACATGTTGTACAGCAGGGGGCTACTGGAGCGTTTGCTGAAGTTCATGCTCAAGATGAGGATAGGCGGGTCTCAGATCTTTAGGATGAATTAGAAGGGCTTTATGTTGAATAGCCGCAGAGAAGGCTCGTCAGGATAAAAATAATCTCATTGCAAGCAGCAGAAACTAAAATCATTCCCACAACACAACACCTTCGGGCGATCCGTACAGGACAAGAAACCTTTTTCGGGAAAAAGGATAGAAATCTCATTTTTGAAAATCAACAAAGCCCATTCTTCTCCCGGGGCGGCAGTTACAGCAATCCGGTTCCCTTCTTTCCGAAATGCCCCATCCAGCCGAAGTTGACTAAGGGTCGGCCACGTGACATTTATGACAAAGAAGCCGACCCCACGGTGGATCAGGTGGTACAGCAGCCGTCGACCGGACCCCGCCACGATTTGCGGCGGACATATACGGAATGCTCAACGGACCAAGAAAAAACAATCGTCCCGAAAATCCGGCGCGAAGGAAATGATAAGCATCATGAGAAACCGAAGTTAAGCCAGACAAAACCTATTCACCCTTTGAGGCCTGGACCTGTAGTTCAAAGATATGCAGTCTGCGAAGGCCAAGAAAGCTGCCCTACAAGAGAACCGGGCGAAGTAGGAAGATCAAGAACGGCGCCGATGGAATTGTTCATCATGAGCGGGGGAGCCAACGGAATGATGATGTCCAACTTTTCAGTGGAAAGCAGCCAAATTAAGGGCGACCCGACGTCTAATGCGAATTGGAACAGGTTCGTAGGTGACATGGCTTCAAACCCAAACATTACCTGGGACATACTCGGATTCTCCGATTGCCAAGGCAATGAGGGCACAAACTCCAGCCTTCGCACGGCACGGGCAACCGAATTGTACCTGGCCCTGCCGGATGATGCAAAAGCCCAAGTGGAAAATTACGGAGGCGCCCCTTTAACTGAGTGTATGAGAAACAACAGTACCGAAACAGACAGAAGCCTTAACCGTTCCGCAATCATGCGACGTAAATCCACCAGCTATGAATTTGAACCGGAAACAATTCAGGGAGATTCCAGCAGGGTCGTTTACCTGTGCTCGAAACCCTTGGATACCTCGCCATTTGGTAGCCATGCCTTTTTCAGATTGGACAGCCCCACGGCAGGCAATGAAACCTTAAGCCTTCAGCCAATTCAGGTCATCCGCGTGGGGGATTGCTGGCAGGGAATACCAGCCATGAATTATCCGAGTGACCAAAATGCAACAGGCACGTGCGAAAGGACTACCATCCGGTGGGCAGACTTATTCAGGGAGTATAGCGCTTATCCTGTCGGGCACTATTGCACACTGGGCCCCAACAGCAACACCTTTGTTGGTCATCTTGCCCGAAGAACAGGGATGACAGACCCGGATCCTGAGGGCTGGACACCAGGACTTGATGCTTCACCCCCGCCGGTTGGCACCTTCGCTCCAGACAAATGGAGCACCCTTTCTGGCTGTGAAACCAAAGAATGCATCCCCGACGCGATGGGGGATGGGCCTGAAGCCGATCATGCGTGACGCTATAAAAACCCCAAGCTTTAAAACAAGTTTAAATTCGTAGTAACCTGATATGGAACACCTCAGCCCCCTAAGGTCCCGACCAAAAGCAATTCCGCCAAAACAGGCAACCTTTTTTCGAAAAAAGAAGCCTGTGCGCTATTTCGTCCAGCCGAAGCTCACCATCAACCAGCCTGATGATATTTATGAGCGAGAGGCGGACATCATGGCGGACAAGGTGATGCATTTGCCGGATCACAACGACATGGGCCAGGCATTTTTCAGGCCCCATGTTTCTTCTCTGCAAAGAAAATGTGCCCATTGTGAAGAGGAAGAAAAGACTATACAGCGTAAGGAGATTAATAATAAAGAGGTACACGGAACCAATGAAATGGAAAACTATATAAGCCACCTTACTAGCGGGGGGCACCCTCTCTCAAAAGAGGTAAAGCGCTTTTTTGAACCCCGCTTTGGCCATGATTTCAGCCAGGTAAAAGTACATACAGACCCTGTTGCTGCCAAATCTGCCCAATCCATCAGTGCCTTGGCTTATACTTCCGGCAGTCACATCGTGTTTAACCAAGGGCAATATTCACCTGAAACAGACAGAGGCAGAAGGTTATTAGGCCATGAGTTGACACACGTCGTACAACAAACCGGAAAGATCCAAACGGCAAGGCTTCCCTGCACTTCCCGTAGAAAGATCGACGTTTACTCTGTCTTTTTACCTGGCGCTTCCAGAAATGACACCTCAGATGTGACCAATGCTAATTCTATACTTTGTCAATGCGGTATCGAATTAAATTTAACCGGCGGGGAATCGTGGAGTACAAAATTAATGGACATGACCGCCCCTTTAGGCACCTTAAATGAATATTCCTCTCCCGGTAGTCCCACAGCAGAGGAACAGGCCATGCTATCCTATCAGCCTTCTTCAGCTTTACATCTTTATTATGTCCCTTCACTCTCAGGGGGGAGTGAAGCAGAAGCTTTCTGGACAGCCGCATTTCCAATGGTTAACAATGGGGTAGCGATTTCCAACGGCGCGAGAGGCTGCGCCGTAGCCCATGAAATTGGGCATGTATTGTTGGATGTGGGCGCGCATCATCCAAATAAAGACAATTTAATGGCACCGGGTTCAATAAATACATGTGCGGGCGAATTAGAGCAATCGCAATGCGATTTAATACCTTAGGATTGAACGTAGGCCATCCTCCCAGTCCTTCACAGAAGGCTTCTTCGTCGTAACCAATAATGGCTTTTTAACTAAAATGTGATACTTGTACGTTTTCAACACGCTACAAACCCATCGCCGGCATGAACAGCAGCCAACAAAGAACCCCGTTTTTTCCACCTAAATTCTGCTGACATGGAACGTTTGATTTCTCCGGCTCTTCGGCCTATTAGCAACCCCGGAAAATCCGGCTGTTTTTTTAGTAAAGCAAATGTGGTGGATTTCTCCATTCTGCCTGGGCAGTCCTTCACCCAAGTTCAGGATTGCCGCCGTCCAAAAGATGAGCAAGAAGCTGTCTCTAGAAATAAAAGGATGCACACTGTAGGCCGGGAAAATCTGTCGAACCTCTTTTTCAAACCATTAGTTGCCCCACTCCAGCGCAAGCATTGTCTACGGAAAAACAAACTGCTTCAGCGTAAACCGGTGAACATACAACGCGAAAAGGAGGCAACTGACGAAAAGCCTCTGATCTCAGATGCTGCCTTGCTCGCATGCCTGCTTTTATCTCCGCTACCGCTAAAACCGCTTTGTTATACGGAAACAGCTGAACGAAAAGGTGGACGTTCTGGCGGCGGCGCTTCTGGCAGCTGGATCCCTGCCCCTGCTCCGGGCATCACGCCCCCTGCTCCCCCACCGCCGATTCCGGCCTCAGAGATGTTTTTCCATGGTTCAACTTGGCGCATTGCCCAATCAATTCCTGGAAACGTAAAACCTATTGGCGGCGGTGATTTTGGTCAGGGCTTTTATACCCACCACGATCTGGATACTAGCCGAGCAGAGGAGCGGGCCCGGTGGGAAGGATGCAGGCTGTGCCAAAAAATGTCCCCTGCAGAACGTTATGCGGGAGTTATTAGCTTTGAGGTCCCCACCACCGCGTACCGGAGCCTGTTCACCGGCCGTAAGCACTTCGGGCTCACCTCCACTTGGCAAAAAGACTATGCCGTCAGACAGAAACAGTGGCTGAATTTTGTCAGTGGCCGGGGACGCGGCCGTGAGGCCGAGCCTACCTTCGATCCATCGCATATGTCTTGGCGTCATCTACGGGTTGACCCGCCTCCTGGTCAAGACTACTTCTTGATTGAAGGCCCCATGTATAAAGGTGTGGAGGGTTTGCCCGGAACATCCATGCCCCCCCGCTCTGCCTTTGACCCCTATGCAGAAGGTACCGCCTTGCCACAACAAATCGTCTGGAATTATCAAAAAGCAATGGACGTACTCAACGCATCGAAGACAACACTGAAGCAGTTTGACGCTTCCAAGCAATGTGCCCCGGTGGATCCGCCGGTCAGTGTGCCTTTGCTCAAGCAATCCACAATGGAAGATGCTGCGGCGTTAGAAGCTGCCCAAATTGAATTGACCGGATTCTGAGATGAGCCTCGAGGACCTGAAGGGCGAGTTAGATCGGATTTCGTGGCTCGAACAAGTAGATCAGGAGATTAGCGAACGGCCTAACATCAATTCAAAACCTTCTCAGGATATAGTCAACAAACAATTGTCAAGATTAGCTTCATTGCTAAACTATACCCTAGTTGGAGAACTGGAATGGGAAGACGGATATCTTGTTTGGTCAATGCGGCTGGCACTGTTGATGGACCCGACTTATGCAAAACAACGTGCACGATTATATGTTGGTAGCCCCGATCCGCATGTCCGATATTGGGTGCAAAGCATCCTCTCTGAAACTTGATCCTACCATATAGACCATGCACTGTACCCTTGTTCGCGCTGCAAAAAGTCCCCAATGCTGTCGTAGCAACAAGGGTTTCTTTTTCCAGTCAAAACTATACCTAAATGATCCCGGCGGCGCTCGGGAGGAGCAGGAAGCCAACACCGTGGCGGAAAATGTTGTGCGCATGCACGAAACCAAAAGCGTCTCTCCCTCATTTTTTCAACCTGCCATCAGTCCACTCCAACATACCCGCGCCCTCCCTGACGAAGAGATACAAAACCTCGGCAAAACATCCCCGGAAACAGATGCTACTCCGCGGCTGACCAATGGCTACCTAACTTCGCTAACAGGGGGAAGGGCCTTAAGTAAAAGCGAGCAAAACATTTTCGGATCTGCTATGGGCTACGATTTCAGCAATGTAAAACTCCATACGGACCATGTAGCAAACCAGTACGCCACAGATTTAAATTCGCTTGCGTTTACAACAGGGAGCCACATAGTCTTCAGGTCAGGACAATACCAGCCAGCTACCGCCGCAGGAAAGAAGCTACTGGCACATGAACTCACCCATGTCGTGCAGCAGAATGGAAATGCATCTTCTACGATTCAGCGCCAGCCGGATAAAGATCAAAAGGAGCCCAAAAGTGACCTGGCCAAAGCACTTAGCAAAAACAGCCTTTTTAAAAAACTACCGGATTTTGCTCAAGAAAAAATAATAAAAGAAATTGATAATGCTCCCGAAACCGTCACACAGGTTGTGTTCGATAAAATTATTGATCTTGCACCTATCGACGCGCAGTACAAGGAAGGGCTAAAAAAAGTTGGGGAAGCGATCATTAAGACGGTCTCCGGCACGAAAAATCCCTCCACGAGTATTTGCGATGCCATTCCCGGCTATCATGAGGGAGGTTCATCCGATTTCAAAGGACAATGCTGTGTCGGTACCATCGAAAATGCAGCATCATGTTGTCCGAAAGACCGATTTGCTCCCAACGAAAATCATGGAAATTGCTGCAAACCGGGAGAAGTGGTCGATGCCTCGGGAAAATGTATGAAACCTGGACCTGTAGACCCAAACACTATCTGCATTCCGCCAGGTAAGAAAGACGCACTTGGCAAATGTTGTATGCCTCCACTTGAAGTAAAAAACGGAATTTGCCTCGCCCCACCATCCCAAACTTCGAAACCGACACCGATCAGAATGAAATTTACCGTCGGCGTGATTTCAGGTTTTAAAATAAATGAAGCTGTGCTTAATAGCCAACAAAAAGGAGATTTTGAGAAAGTCAAAAACCTCATTCATAGATTCATGGAGTCCTGTCCTGCCAGTGCCGTTTATATTACTGGGCACGGGGATAAACCTGGCCCAGATCAACATAATTATGATCTTGGCCTAAGAAGAGCAGATCATGTAAGATTTCTCGTGCAGTTGGATTTGATGAGAATCAATTTCGGTGGATTTGGGCCATTGATTTTCACAAGCTCGGAAGGAGAAACAAACCCAGTGGATAAAGCAGCCGGTGAGAACTATTCGTCGCACAACCGGCGGGTTGAAATAGAATTTCACTCCGCCTGCCCTCCTCTAAGCCTTCCTCCGCTCGTAAAACCTGTTCCGGAATGAAGCTTTGGCCAAGACGACCATCTTTAAATACCCCCCTTAATCGAGTCGAAGAGTTGAGTTGCTGCAGGGAGGCTACCTCAGGTGTGCACCCGAATTAAACAAAACCCTTAATTAAATCTGTAAGACGTGGAACGCATGATCGCAACAAAGAATCCGGTAAAAGCTCATTATCCAAAACAGAGGAACTTTTTCCCGAGAAGAAGCTGCTTACCCTCCTTTATCCAACCAGAACACCTAATTAATTCACAAAATGGACCCAATGTCCATCGGGAGATACAGGAGGTCAACGACAGGATGGATAAGGTAATGCGGAAGACACCCCCATTTTTCACACCCGCTATATCCAGCATTCAGCGGAAATGCGTCCAATGCGAAGAAGAAGTTGCTGCACCCAAGATACATCGTATGGCCGAAGATGAGGAAGAATTAGCAGTGCAACGCAAATCGAGCGATGCGGAACAAGTCGATTACCAGTTAGAACAGAAGCTGCGCAGCCTTGGTAGCGGGGAACCTTTGCCCGGGCCGGCCCGCTCCTTTTTTGAGCCTCGCTTTGGACGCTCCTTTAAAGATGTCAGACTGCATAAGGGAGCAAAGGCAAACCAGACGGCAAAATCTATCCGTGCCAAGGCATATACAGTTGGAAACCATGTTGCATTTGCTGATGGTGAATATGATTTCAATTCAGATTCAGGTCGCCGGCTAATGGCGCATGAGTTGACCCATACGCTGCAACAATCCGCGGGCACCAAATCCGTTCAGCGAGGCAGTGCAGGATTATTTGGGGGGAAAGTCTGTCTGCGCGCGCCCCGAGTTGAGTGGGCCTTGATCGGTGCCGGTGTATGGAAAAAATTAGAGCAAGGCGAGTGTACCGGCACCATGGAAGATGCTGACGGCGTGACCTGCGGCGGCGGGTTCTATCGTGTGGACAACGGGCAAACCGGCGACTGTTCAAACCCGCGCAATGATGACGCGACCTTTGCTCCGCGACGTTGGACACCAAGTGCGGCAGGGGCTAACGCAACTTCCCCTACTACTGAAGGAAGCCAAGCTGGTAACACACCACCCAATTACGCCTATGATTCGGCAGCAACTATCCCATGCCCAAATGGTATAAGGACAATCTCAGTTGACTTGATAAAGTTGCACGGATCGACACAATCGCCCAGCACGCAATTGGCAACTGCTAATAGGGTCTTCAGCGGTTGTTGCGTAAGATTTATCGTCGGTGCAATGCCGCCCCAAGAATCCCAGGCCGTTACCGAGGGCTGGCTCGGCGGTGACACAGATGTGGACCGCACTGAAGGAGCGGGCTGCGGGAATGTCGGTGGTGAAGAGCAAGTAATGTTCGACAACGCTGCAACAAACCATGGCCTCTCCAGCAGAATGCGTGTGTTTTTTGTTGCTAGCTTCAATACTAGCGGACTTGCTTACAGCGTCCCTCCTTACTGTGCTACCGGAGCGGAGGAAAGGTATGTCAATCATGCAGTTGTTGGCAATAATGCACTGACCGACACATTGTCACACGAGTTCGGTCATATTTTGTTAAACAGCGGTAACCATAGCGGTATAGACAATCCCACTGATACCAGGAATTTGATGTTCGCTCCAGGTCGAACCGCGTCTGATCTCGACTCTACACAGTGTGCTACCATCTTCAGTAACGCATAGATCTGTCCCGAGAACTCCCTCCCTTGAGATATTGTGCTGCCGGCGGTTGCCCCTCGCACTTGGGGTTCCTCCGAAGGCCGGTAAAGGACCTGCAAAATCAAACATTGGTCAACCTCCCAATCCCCAAGCTGGCCTCTGCTCTTCTTAAAGAAAGTTAACCCCGTTCGTTTTACAAAAAAGAAAGTGACGGGTTTTTCTTTCAACCAAAACATCATATAGAACGGTCAGGGGATGCACGGAGCAGGATCAGGAAAGTCGGCTGCAATTCTTCAAGTTTGCAATGATTCCTATACAACCAAAGGCTAATAGCTTTGGAAGAAAAAGAACGTGGGCTCACCGCCATCAGCGTCCGACGGGCTCCTGCAGGAACGGTTTCCTTTGAATCGCCAGAGGTTACAAAAAGAAATCCCATCACAAAAATCATAAGCGGTGAATCCCCCGGCAAAACATTATCATCCATTAATGGGGATAAATTGATGATCCACTTTTCTAATCAATTAGCAGACATTAAACAAAAATACACCTAAAACAATCGTCCAGCCGCCAATGCTGGAGGCACCCAAAGCCGCAATTTGACGCATCCTTTGGCTAAATACATCTATCGGGGAAGAGATCGTCGAGTTTCTGGGAAAACAGTACCCTGACAACAAGTAAACCGCTTTTAAGCACTAAACATTGGATGCGGCTATTCTTACCTGGCCTTCTCCTAATCGCTTTTCAGTTATTTTGATGTCCTCCATGTACCTCAAGAAAACAAGCTCTCCGACTGTTGTAGGCAAGACCGCAACTTTCTACAGGCCTCAGCCCCGCTTTTTACAGCGCAAAAGTCAGAATGAGCAGGAAACCAGTGCGGAAGCCCATGAAGCTGCTTTATGGACAAATAGCGACAGGGTGCAGCGACCTTTTTTTTCTCCTACGCTACAACCAAAGTTGCCTCAAAAAAATGCGGGTGAGGGCTGCGGGAAGCGTTCAAACGACATAGCAGAACCTGTGTTGTTCAAGGAAGCGACCTTACTCACCTCTCTTCCCCGAACGGGTAAAGTGGACGACCCAAAAAAGAATAACTTAGCGAAGAAACCATCGGAAGTTACCCACCCGACATCTGCCGCACTCATTCAGAAGCAGGACGGGGAACCGGGATCATCAGGGTCTACCGACCCATCAAATCAGACTGAAACAAGCGACTCTACTCCTGAAGACACTCCAAATGTAACCACTGAATTGCCTATGACATTACCTATACGAGTAACACGCGCGATGTACACTGCCCTCATGCCGCCACTGCTGGGACCAAATGTACGGGTTGTTTCTCATTACCTTTATGAAGGTCA
>Ga0079224_100010476_pt1 | contig 12717 bp, 10 predicted proteins | sample Stecom2015_FD_80414 | JGI IMG/M metagenome (GOLD analysis project Ga0079224, IMG submission 80414) | Agricultural soil microbial communities from Utah to study Nitrogen management - Steer compost 2015 | ecosystem: Environmental > Terrestrial > Soil > Agricultural land | place: USA: Utah...
GATCTGTCGCAGAAGATCACGGTGGATGCCCACGGGGAGATCCTGGAGCTGAAGAACACGGTGAACACGATGGTGGATCAGCTGTCGTCGTTTGCCGATGAGGTGACTCGGGTGGCCCGTGAGGTCGGTACCGAGGGCAAGCTCGGCGGCCAGGCGCAGGTCAAGGGTGTCTCCGGTACCTGGCGGGATCTCACCGAGCAGGTCAACCAGCTCGCCTCGACGCTCACGACGCAGCTTCGGGCGATCGCTCGGGTCTCCACCGCCGTGACCCGCGGCGACCTGACTCAGCGGATCACTGTGGACGCACAGGGCGAGGTCGCGGAGCTCACGGACAACATCAACCGAATGATCGTCACGCTGCGAGAGACCACCAAGGCGAACGCGGAGCAGGGCTGGCTGGACTCGAATCTCGCCCGCATCGGCGGACTCATGCAGCAGATGCAGGATGTCGACGACGTGTGCCGGATGGTCATGTCCGAGGTGACGCCCCTCATCGGTGCGCAGGTCGGCGCCTTCTTCCTCGCTGACGAGACGACGGGTCAGCTCCGGCTCGCCGCGTCATTCGGGTACGCCAGGGACGGCGAGGTGACGTTCCAGCCGGGCGAGGGTCTGGTGGGGCAGGCCGCGGCTCTGCGGCGGCGCCTGCGGGTGCAGCCCGACGCGACCAGCGACCTGGTGATCCGGACCGGTGTGGTCGACGCACGCCCGGCCGACATCGTGGTCTATCCGGTGCTGTTTGAGGGTGAGCCCTTCGGCGTCGTCGAGTTCGCCTCCATCACCACCTTGCCGGACCTTCACCTGGCGTTCCTCGACCGCCTGGTGGAACGGGTCGGGGTGGCCGCCAAGACCATCCAGGCGAACCGGCGTACCGAGGCCCTGCTCGCGCAGTCGCAGCGGTTGGCGCGAGAGCTGCAGGAGCAGTCCGCCGAGCTGCAACGGACCAACGCCGAGCTGGAGGAGAAGGCGGCGTTGCTGTCGGCGCAGAACAGCAGCATCGAGTCACAGAACCGCGAGATTGAGCTCGCGCGAGCCGGGCTCGAGGAGAAGGCACAGCAGCTCGCGCAGGCATCCCAGTACAAGTCCGAGTTCCTCGCCAACATCAGTCATGAGCTGCGCACGCCGCTCAACTCGATGCTGGTCCTCGCCCGGCTGCTCATCGACAACCCGGAGCGCAACCTGTCCGAACGGCAGATCGAGTTCGCCCGTACCATCCACAGTGCTGGGTCGGACCTCCTCGCCCTCATCGACGACATCCTTGACCTGTCGAAGATTGAGGCTGGCCGGATGGACGTCGAGACGAGCGAGGTCTCGTTCACGGAGCTGCAGGCCTATGTGGAGCGTGCGTTCGTCCTGCAGGCCGAGGAGAAGGGGCTCGACCTCTCGGTCGTCATCGATCCGCGGCTGCCTGGGGTCATGACCACCGACGCCCAGCGGCTCCAGCAGATCCTCCGAAACTTGATCTCCAACGCCGTGAAGTTCACCGAGCGCGGGTCGGTCACGCTCACCATCGAGCCAGCCGAGCCAGGAGCGGAGCTCGGCATCGGCGGAGATTATGGTCCGAGCCCCGAGCCGGGTCGACGCTACGTCTCGTTCAGCGTCGCCGACACCGGCGTGGGTATCCCCTCGGACAAGGTCTCGCTGATCTTCGAGGCCTTCCAGCAGGCCGACGGGACCACCAGCCGCCGCTATGGCGGCACCGGGCTTGGCCTGTCGATCAGCCGCCAGCTGGCCCGCCTGCTCGGTGGCGGTATCTCGGTGCAATCCGTCGCTGGGGAAGGGTCGGTCTTCACCCTCGTCCTGCCAGACCTCGCCACGGCGAATCCCTGGACGCTACCGGCGCAACCACCGGCGCAAGCTGCTCCGCGGGCGGGTACGGCCGGGAGTCCGGCGACCGCGGAGCCCAGCTTTGGCGAGCAGGGCTCGGCCGAGTCGTCACGACCAGGTCCCCGGCTGGAGCCCGACGGCGACCTCAGCGGCGCCACCGTGCTGGTGATCGACGACGACGTGCGCAACGTCTTCGCGCTCACCAGCGCCCTGGAGATGCAGGGCATGACGGTGCTGTACGCGGACAACGGTCGAGACGGGGTGGCGCTGCTCAACGACCACCCGTACGTCGACATGGTGCTGATGGACGCGATGATGCCCGAGATGGACGGAAACCAGACCACGCGGACGATCCGGGCCAACCCCCGCTTCGCCGACCTACCCGTGGTGTTCCTGACCGCAAAGGCGATGCCGGGCGATCGCGAGGCGAGCCTCGCCGCTGGGGCGACGGACTACGTCACGAAGCCGGTTGACCTCGACAACCTGCTCCGGGTCATGAAGCGGTGGCTGGCCGGGCCAAACGGGTCCGGCGGCGGCGCGTCGGGCAACGACGGTGTCGGTGGTGAGGGGTCGGCATGACCGACCCAGTGGCGGACCTGCCCAAGGTCATGATCGTCGATGACCGGTCTGAGAACCTGGTCGCGCTGGAGGCCATCCTGCAGGGCCTGCCGGTGCAGATCGTCTCGGTCGACAGCGGCGAGGCGGCACTGAAGCAACTGCTGCTGCAGGACATCGCCCTGATCCTGCTGGATGCGCAGATGCCCGAGATGGATGGATTCGAGACCGCGCAACGGATCCGGCAGCGCGAGCGCACCCGCAACATCCCGATCGTGTTTCTCACCGCAGTCGACTACGACGCCCACCTTGCGATGCAGGGTTACGCCTCCGGTGCAATTGACTACATCACCAAACCGATCGATCCGTGGATCCTGCGGGCGAAGGTCTCCGTGCTCGTCGAGCTCTGGGAGAAGAACCGGCGCATCCGTACCCAGGCGGCGCAGACGGCTGGATACGAGCGCCGCATGGGCCGGGCCGCGGCGCGGGTGGAGCGGGCGATCGGTCTGCTGTCTGAGTTGCCGGTCAATCCGAACCAGTCGCAACCCGTGCGGGAGTTGCTCGAACAGGCGGTCGAGGACCTGCAGGTGTAAAGGGGTGTGTAAAGGGGTGCGGTCACCCCTCGACGATGTTCAGACCTTCGCGAACGCCGGTGACGTCCAGCATCCGGCGAAAGAATGGGCTGGGATTGCGCAGCACCAGGTAGGTCTGTTGGTTGCGCGCGGTGCGGCTGAGTACGACCAGTGTGCCGAGGCCAAGCGAGTCGCAGAACGAGAGCTCGGAGAGGTCCAGCACGATCCGCGTCGGGTTCGTCCGCAACTGGTCCGTGACTGCGGACGAAAGCTGTTCGGCCGTGGACATGTCGAGTTCACCGCTCACCGATACGACCGTCTCGACTTCCCCCGGTGCGACGGAGAGGTGTAGCTGCGCTCGATCCACGGCGCCAGCGTAGCGGATCAACCTCGATAAACCCGCGCTGGCGGGCGACAGCTACGCCAATGGTGGTGCGCGCAGGTGGCTCGACATTGATGAATTGCAGTCGTTCGGCATGTGACTGGTGCGCCAGTTGTCATTCGACAAACTCGTGTGAACGCGATTCGTGGTCGGTCCAATGCGGAGGGTAGTCCTGTAAGCAGCGTCACGATTCCAGCCAGCTGAATTGCGAGCAAGTCTGCTTAAGCTCGGCCAATGCGGCATACCCCCTCGCATAGAGCTTTTCACCACAAGAACATCGGCCGACATCGCAGTACGGGACCCCGCCGGCGGCTGCCCAACTGGGAATCGCTGAAGGCCGCCGCGACCGGCCGGGTGGCGCTCACCGGAGGCGTCGTCTCGTGCCTAGCGCTCGCGACCCTGGCCGGGACTCCGACCTCGGCGCGCAGCATCGAGGCAGGGGCGGCGGCCGTGGCCCTCGGCGTCGCCACTCGCGACGGGGCCGACCGGGCCTCCCGCAGCGGCGAGCGAGCAGGCGACGTGGTAGTCGCAGACGCGGCAGCGGAACAGGCCATCACCGAGCTCGCAGTGATTGACCCGCGGGTCAGGGCCGAGCTACGGGCGAAGCAGGAGGAGGCGGAGCGCCAGGCCGCCGAGGCCAGGAAAGCCGAGGAGGCCCGCAAGGCTGAAGAGGCCCGCAAGGCCGAGGAAGCCCGCAAGGCTAAGGAGAACCCCAAGCCGGTGGCCGGCCTCGATCAGAAGCAGATGAACAACGCCAAGAAAATCGTCGATGCTGGACTGAAGCTCAAGGTTCCCAAGCGGGCGCTCGTCATCGCCATCGCGACCGCCTTGCAGGAGAGCCAACTGCGCAACCTCGCCAGCACCCGCATCCCCGAGTCGTACAAGTACACCGACGAGGGTGAGGGCTCAGACCACGATTCGGTGGGCCTGTTCCAACAGCGTCCGAGCGCAGGCTGGGGCCGCGTGAAGGACCTGATGAACCCCGAGTACGCGGCGACCGCCTTCTACAAGGCACTGCTGCGGGTCCCCGGCTGGGAGGACATGGCGCTGACCTACGCCGCGCAGGCGGTTCAGGTCTCGGCGTTCCCGACGGCGTACGCCAAGCATGAGAACCGCGCCAAGCAGATCGTCGATGCCTTGACCTGACCCGCACCGCGCGGCTGGAGGGTGGCCGGTCGCTATTCGCTGTGAGAACCGGCGCCGGGCACGTTCGGTGCCGGTTCGTCCGTTGTGGAGGCTCCGACCCAGACCGTCTTCAGGTTGCAGAACTCCCGGATGCCATGCGCGGAGAGCTCCCGGCCGTAGCCCGAGTTGCGCACGCCACCGAAGGGCAGCTCCGGATAGGACGTCACCATCCCGTTGATGAACACGAGCCCGGCATCGAGGTCGGCGATGAATCGCTGCTGCTCGGCCTCGTCCCGAGTCCACGCGTTCGCCCCGAGCCCGAAAGCGGTCGCGTTGGCGAGTTCGATCGCTTCGTCGTACGAGCCCACCCGGTACAACCCGGCGACAGGCCCGAAGACCTCCTCCCGCCACATCTTCATGTCGGGTGTGATGCCGGTGACGACCGTCGGCGGGTACCACCAACCGGGCCGGTCGAGCGGCTCCCCGCCGCAGAGGACCTGGGCACCGCGGGCGACCGCGTCCCGCACCTGATCATCGAGGTCGTCGCGACCCTGCCGCAGGGCGAGCGGGCCGACGTCGGTCTCCGCGGCCATGGGATCGCCGACTCGCAACGCCGCCATCTTCGCCACGAAGGCCTCGGCGAAGGCGTCATAGACGTCGGCGTGCACGATGAAGCGCTTGGCGGCGATGCACGACTGTCCATTGTTCTGGCACCGCGCGGTGGTGGCCACCGCCGCCGCGCGTTCGATGTCGGCCGAGGGCATGACGACGAAGGGGTCGCTTCCGCCGAGCTCGAGGACCGTCTTCTTCAGCTCGCGCCCGGCGATGGCCGCAACGGCGCGCCCTGCGGCCTCGCTACCGGTGAGGGTCGCCGCGCGCACCCGGGGGTCGGTGAGCACCGACTCCACCTGGCCAGAGGTGATCAGCAGGGTCTGGAACGAGCCCTCGGGGAAGCCCGCCCGGCGGAACAGGTCCTCCAGGTACAACGCCGTCTGCGGCACGTTAGAGGCGTGCTTGAGCAGCCCCGGGTTGCCCGCCATCAGCGCCGGCGCTGCGAATCGCATCGCCTGCCAGAGCGGGAAGTTCCACGGCATGATCGCGAGGACTGGGCCCAGCGGCTGGTAGGTGGCGTACGCTCGGCCCGCCCCGACCGCGGCGGCGTCGGCCGGTTCGTCGGCGAGGAAGCCCTCGGCGTGCCGCGCGTAGAACCGGCATGCCTTGGCGCACTTGGCGACCTCAGCCTTCGCCGATGCGAGCGTCTTTCCCATCTCCGTCGTCATCACCGCGGCGACCGAGTCCACCTCCGCGTCGAGGATGTCGGCGGCGGCGGTGAGCCAGGCCGCGCGTTCGGCGAACGAGGTGCGGCGCAGCCGGGCGAACCCGGCCTCCGCCGCGGCGATGCGCTCTTGCACCTGATCGGCGGTCATGGGCTCGAAGGTCTTCAGCACCTCGCCGGTGGCGGGGTTGGTCGTTGCGATCGCGCTCATGCCTCCTTGGTACCCCGTTGAGCGCCGTGACGCTACGGACCAACCCGCCGATCTTGACCATCGTCATGGCCGAGGCGGTGCAAATCGCCCATGTCGTGGATGCGGCTCGGATCTGCGGGTAAACGTGGCGTGTGATCCTCGTCGGCACATCGGGCTGGCAGTACCACGACTGGCGCGGGCCGTTCTACCCCGCGGCGCTGCCGCAGCGCCTGTGGCTTGAGCACTACGCTGGCGCCTTCCCGACCGTCGAGGTCAACAATGCCTTCTACCGGCTCCCGGAGCGACGCGTCTTCGCCGGGTGGCGGGAGCGGACTCCGCCTGGCTTCGTGATGGCCGTGAAGATGAGCCGGTATCTGACCCACATCCGGCGGCTGCGCGATCCCGCCGAGCCGGTGGCCCGGTTCCTCGAGCGCGCCGCCGGGTTGGGCGACCGCCTCGGGCCGGTGCTGCTGCAGCTGCCGCCCAACCTAACCGCTGACGCCGTGTTGCTGGCCGGGACGCTCGCGCAGTTTCCGGCCTCCGTCCGAGTGGTCGTCGAGCCTCGCCACCCTTCCTGGTGGGTTGGGCCCGATGTGCGAGACGTGCTCACGAGGCACGGCGCGGCGCTCTGCTGGGCCGACCGGGGCGGGCGACCGCTCGGACCGCTGTGGCGTACCGCGTCCTTCGGATACCTGCGCCTGCACGAGGGGAGAGCCGCGCCGCATCCCAGGTATGGCCGGCGAGCCCTGGCCTCCTGGCTCGCCCGCATCGCCGAGACGTTCGGCGCCGAGGAGGACGTCTTCGTCTACTTCAACAACGACCGCGGCGCTGCCGCGATCGCGGACGCGCGGGCGTTCGTCGCACTTGCGAAAGCGCGAGGGCACCCGGTCCCCGATGTCACGGGATCCGAGTGCCCTCGCTTCGATGCTGCGTGAGCGGTACGCCAGCGAGCTGGCGTGCACGCCCGCGTGCTTGCTCCGCGATGGATCGGCTCAGCCGGCGCCGCCGTGGTCGTTGGTGACCGTGAGAACGATCTCCGTGTCCGCGGGCACGCTCTGCCCGGCCGGCGGCTCCTGTGCGGTCACCTTCCACTCGCCAAGCACCTGGACGGCCTCGTTGGGGTCGTCGCCGCTCACGAACGTGACGTTGGTGAACCCGGCGCCGCGAAGCGTCTGCTCGGCGTCGGTCGCGACCATGCCGACCACGTTGGGCACCTCGATGGTCGCCGGCTGGGTCTCGGTGGGCTCACTCGTCGTCGCGGTCGGCGACGGGGACGAGGTCTCCGTCGGCGACTCTGTCGCGGTTGCCGGCGGAGCGGTGGTGGCCGGGGTGGTGACCGTGGGAGTCGGGGTCGCCGCGACGCCGCCGGGGTCGTCGTCGCCGCGGTAGAAGAGCCACCAGAGCACGCCCGTCAGGCAGAGCAGCAGGAGCAGGAGGAGCAACAGCAGGAGCAACAACCACCGGCGCCGCCGGCGGGCGTCTTCCTCCTCCTCGGATTCGCCGTCCGCCCCCGCGCCAGCCGAGCTTGCCGAGGCGCCCGCCGCCGCGGCACCCCCTGCGGCACCGCCCGCGCCGGCACCGCCGGCCGCAGGAGTGGCCGGCTGAGAAGCCGCGGGGGTCGCGGGCTTCGCCGGCTGAGCGGGCGTAGCCGGCTGCGCTGGGGTAGCCGGCTGCGCTGGGGTGGCCGGCTGCGCTGGGGTGGCCGCAGCCGCCGGCTGGGCGGGCGTCGCGGGTTGGGCGGGCGTGGCGGGCTTAGCCGGCGTCGCTGGCTGCGCGGCCGGTTGCGAAGGGGTTGCCGGAGTCGCCGGTTCCGGTGCGGAAGGTTGCGACTGCCCAGCAGGCTGCTGATCCGACACGTTTAGCCCTCTCAAAGAGTCCTAAGTGCACAGAGAAACTCTGTGCACTGAGATCGACCGACCATTCATGATGGCGTTCCCCGCCACGCGGGTCACTCATCAGAAGGGTGCGCAGACCTCCACCGAACGATGTAGGCGCGCACCCAAAGGCGTGGTACTGCGACACCGTACGGTAGGGGTTCGCACGTACCTTCAGATACGCCGTGCGTCCGGTCATTCAGGATGTGCTGACTCGGGCGATCCAGGTAATCCGGTCATTCGATAGCGGTCCATCGGCCTATGTCGTGGCCCCTGACCTGCAGCGATGACATGCCGTGTGACCTGCGAATACGTCGCGTAATCCCGCCACTGTCGCTCATCCGACGGCTGCCGTGCGCTCCTCCCGCCCCGCCGGGCGCCGCCCCGAGTGCCACGAACCGAGTGCCGGAAACCCGACAACCACCGGCAACCGATGGGAGCCCTCATGGCTGGGTGCCTGTTCATGAATGGCTGGGTGCTTGTTCATGAATGGCCAGCTGCTTGTTCAAGATCGCCGTGATCATGAGGATAGAGCGCTCTCAATGCGCTGATCATGACCCGCAGTTCATGATCGGCGCCGAGGGGGTTAGCCGGCGGCGCGACGGCGCAACGCGGGCAGGTCGAGCACGACCACCGACATCCGTCCAGTGCGGATCTCGCCCGCCGAGCGCAGGACGCCGAGCGCCTTGCTCACCGCCTCCCGCGACGCCCCGGTCCAGCCGGCGAGCTCGTCCTGGGTGAAGGGCAGCGCGATCTTCACGCCGTCCTCGGTCGGCTCGCCGAACCGCTCCACCATCTCGACGAGCCGGGCCGCGACCCTCCCGGTGGTGTCGTGGGCGCCGAACTCGATCCGCTTGCGATCCGCATCGTTGAGCCGGCTCACCAGCGTGCGCATCAGGTGAAACGCGACGCGCCCGTGCTGCTGCAGATAGGCCTCGAAGGCGGAGACGGGAACCACCAGCGCGCTGACGTCCTCGAGGGCGGAGACCGTCGCGCTGTGCGGACCCCGGCCAATGGCGGAGAGCTCGCCGATGAGCGCGCCGGGTCCGCGCACGGCGAGCACGACCTCTACTCCGTTGGCGGTGTTGACCGAGACCTTCACCCGTCCCTTGCGCAGCACGGCGACCCAGCCGGAGACCTGAGCCTCGCGGAGCAGCACGGCCCCCCGGCGGAACTCTCGCCGGCGGCCGACACGCTCCAGCGCTGCCGTCTCCTCAGCGGTCAGCTGGTCCCAGAACTCCGTCGCCCTCACCGCAGACCCACAACGACGTAGGCGAGGACTGGCTGCTGCCGCCCCTTGACCTTGAGCTCGCCGAGCGGCTCAACCTCGATCGCCTGCTCACCGATGGCGCGCAGCGTGTCGGCCCCGATGACGACCTGTCCGGGTTCGGCGAGGCCCTGGAGTCGTGCGGCGACATTGACTGCGTCGCCCATCGCGTTGAAGCCGCGCAGGGTCTCGCTGCCGATGTTGCCGACCAGGGCCGGTCCGGTGTTGGCGCCCACCCGCAGCCGCGGCCAGCTCGGCTCGGAGGCCGCGATGCCCTCGACCGCTCGCTGCATGGCGAGGGCGGCCCGCACCGCGCGCACGGCGTGATCGGGCTGGCGGGCGGGAGCGTTGAACAAAGCGAGCAGCGCGTCACCCACGAACTGGACGATGGTGCCGCCATTGTCCAAGATGCACGGTACGGCGGCGCCGTGGTACCGGTTGAGCATCCGTACGATCTCCGCCGGCTCAACCGACTCCGAGAAACTGGTGAAGTCGCGCAGGTCGGCGAAGAGGGCCGTGACCTCCACCACCGATCCGCCCAGGGCGGCCTGGTCCGGGTCGGCCAGCAGAGCCGTCGCGACGTCCGGCGACATGTACTGGCGGAAGAGCGTGCCCAGTTCCCGGTAGAGCCGCGCGTTCTCCAGCGTGATGGAGAGCTGGGTGGCGAGCGTGGCCGTGAGGGGATCGTTCGGGTCGCCGTCCGGTCCGCGATATCCCGGCGGATCGGGAACCTCCAGCACGCCGGCGACGCGCCCCTTGACGGTGAGCGGGAAGGCGGTGTGCCCGTCGATCCGGTGTGGGCCGGGACCCAGGAAGCTCGTCGGGTCGTACGCCCGGCCGTCCACAGTGACCCTACCGTCCGAGACGAGGCTCACCCGGATGTCGCCGTACGCCGGGCGGAGCCGCTGCAGCAGCTCGTCGATCAGCTGCTCGTCATCGAGGTCCAGGCGGGCCTGCTCGCCGGCGGCGACGAGGGCGCTGAGCCTTCTCGTTCGTTCCCGTTCCGTGGCCAGGGCCGCGCCGGCCCGATCGAGCACGGCGACCTGGCGCTGCGTGAGGCCGAACTTCTCGGCCAGGCGGGCGGCGAGAGTCTCGTCGCCGGGTTGGCCGGTGCGCTCCCGATCCTGCAGCGCGCTGACCAGTTCCTCCAGCGCCGCTTCATACTCCGCCCGTACGCGACGCGCCGTGGCCTCGAGCCCGATGGCGTCGAACAGGCCGGCGCTGGTGCCCTCGCGGCGGTACTCGACATACGCGCTGTAGGCGACAAACCCGAACGCGAACGTCAGCAGGACGTGCCATTCCCACCACGACAGGTGCCATTTGTTGGCGAGCGTCACCGCCACCATCGCCTCAGCCAGCAGCGCATAGGCGGTGATGAGGCTCAGCAGGACGGCCGCCGGAGTTCGCCGGTGCACGAGGTAGAACCGGATCGCCGCGACGAGGTAGAGGATGACCGCGACCACCGCGCCGTACGTGAGCGGGCCCTCCACGTCGCGCGCTGGCGGTGGCTGGTTGAGCGGCGGGACGTCCAAAAGCGACGTAGCGGCCCAGGCGATGAGCACCGCGAAGACGAGCCAGCGAACCGCGAGGAGGACTCCCATGGTCCGCCGCGACTCGCGAAACGGCAGGCCAGACGCGGCTGCGAAGACCGAGGCGAGTGCGAGGCCAATCGGCTGGGCGACGTCGAAGCCGGCATTGGGCTGCTTGACCAGCACGCCCGGCGTCGCCAGCGCGTGCAGCGCGAAGAACCCGGCGCACGTCAGGAAGGCCAGCGAGACGAGGAACAACCGGGCGTCGGCATGCTGCCGCGCGGCCGCGCTCATCCGTACGCCCAGCACGACGTTGACGACGGCGACGACGAGGACCAGCCAGAAATGGCTCGGGTGGTGCTGCCAGCGGATGTCGACCGCGGGTTGGGCGAGGAGCAGCCAAAGGGCGGCGACGGGCAATGCCAGATGCAGCACCCACACGACCACACGGGCTGGCTGCACCGCGGGCGGTAGGGCGGGGGCGCTGGGCTCCGGCACGACCCACCTCTTGGTGATCATGAAGCAGGGCTGGGGACGGCACCACCTTACGACAGGCCAACGGGTGCCCGCCCTCGCTCGCACGGTCGGATCCTCGGCACCGCCGGACGGACCTCTGTGGAGAACGACGCAGACAGGCGATCTCCGTGCCGCTGTCATGGTGCGCGGAAACGCGACTGTCACGGTGCGCGGAAACACGACGACCAGGTTGAGGGCGAAGCGATGAAACCCAAGGGACCGATCATCACACTTGCGGCCGGGCTCGTGGTGGCCGCCGCGCTCATGGTGATCAACATCAACGTCACCGCGCGGCGGGATGCGGCCGCGGCGGCCGGTTCGGAGGTCGCGAACGGTGCCGCCGCAACCGAGCCCAGCGCACCGGACGCTCCGGAGGCACCCACACCGCCGCCATCGGTGCCGGCACCGCCCGGGACGTGGGCCGGGACGGTATCCGGCGGCGCGAGCATCGCCATCGCGACCAAGGACGGCGAGGCGATCGCGTACCTCTGCGATGGCAGGAACGTCGAGGCATGGCTGCATGGCAGCGCCGTCAACGGCGAGCTCACCCTCTCCGGTAGCGACGGCGCCGAACTGATCGGTGTCTACGACGAGGAGACTGCCGCCGGCACCGTCACCGTCGGCGGGCGGTCCTGGGACTTCTCAGCCGCGACGGTGCGACCACCGTCGGGTCTGTACCGGGCGACGGCGAACGTCCGCAACGCCGAGTTCGTCGGTGGGTGGATCGTCGTCGACGGTGAGCAGGTCGGCCTCGGTGTACTCGACGGCGACGTGGTGGCGGTGCCACCCGTCGATCCCGGTTCGGCCACGGTGTACATCGACGGCGTTGGGGTCGCCGTGCACATGGTCGACGGAACGAATGGGTGAGGAAGGCATTGATGTCCACACAGAACTCGACGTCGCGTCCCGCGGCCGGCGCAGCCGCGACGCTGCTCGTCCCGGTCGCCATCGGTGCCGCGGTGGCGGTTACGCTCGGGGCGTACGGGCGGCTGCATGAACCGACCGGAATCGCGGTGAACCTTGCCGGCTTCAGCGGTCCGCTCGCGGCGAAGTCATGGCTGACCACCGGCGCCGCCTTCTTCGCCGTGGTGCAGTTGGTCTCGGCGCTGGTGATGTACGGCAAGCTCGGCATCCCTGCACCAAAGTGGACAGGAACGCTGCACCGCTGGTCCGGACGCGTCGCGTTTCTGCTGGCCGTACCGGTGGCGATCCACTGCCTCTACGCTGTGGGGTTCGCCGCGGCGGAGCCCAGGACGCTCGCCCACTCGCTGCTCGGCTGCTTCTTCTTCGGTGCCTTCACGGTGAAGATGCTGTCCCTGTCCCGAAAGGGCACACCGGGCTGGGCACTGCCGCTGCTCGGCGGCCTGGCATTCACGGCACTGGTCGGCCTCTGGCTAACCTCGTCGCTGTGGTTTTTCACCACCTTCGGCCCCACCTTGTGAGCCCACCCGCTCGGCGGAGAATGAGATGACGATGTCCGATCGATCCACAGTCGACCCAATCCCATCTGGTCCGACCCGCCGGTCGGTCCTGGCCGGCGCGGGCGCCGCGGCCGCGCTCGTCGCGCTGGGCGGGTGCGCCGCGTACGACTCCGGCAGGGGTGCCCC
>Ga0079224_100010478_pt1 | contig 12715 bp, 9 predicted proteins | sample Stecom2015_FD_80414 | JGI IMG/M metagenome (GOLD analysis project Ga0079224, IMG submission 80414) | Agricultural soil microbial communities from Utah to study Nitrogen management - Steer compost 2015 | ecosystem: Environmental > Terrestrial > Soil > Agricultural land | place: USA: Utah...
ATCTCGGGCACCAGCCGCGAGGTCGTCCAGGGAAGCGCCGCCACCACCGAGGAGCAGCTGCGCTACGGATGGAACTACGCCCAGTTGTTGGCGCAGGGTCCACGTCTCGAAGCGCTGGTGAAGAGCCCCATCCTGCGGGCGATGGAGGCGGGTACGCAGGTGCGGCTGGAAGAGCTCACCCGCTGCCCGGTCGAGGTCCAGGACGCGCTGCTGCCGGTGCTCTCCGAGAAGGCCCTCTCCATCCCCGAACTCGCCCTTCACATCCCCGCCGCGCGCGGCTTCAACCTCATCGCCACCGCGAATGCCCACGACCGCGGCGTGCACGCCCTCTCCTCGGCGCTGCGGCGACGCTTCAACGTGGTGGAGCTGCCGCTGCCCGACTCCCTGGAACTCGAGGTCGCCATCGTCAGCCAACGGCTGCGCGAGCTGGCCGATCCGCTGGAGCTCCCTGCACCTCCTCCCGCGGAGTCGCTGGTGAGGCAGGTGGTCCAGGTGTTCCAGGAGCTGCGCCGCGGCCGGAGCCTGGATGGGAGCCGCTCCTTCGGACCTCCGAGCGCCACCCTCTCCACCGCCGAACTCATCGCGCTGTTCACCGATGCCATGGCCCTCGCCGGCCACTTCGGCGCCCGGAAGGTCGAGGCCGAGCACCTCGCAGGTGCGCTGCGCTCCGCCGTGGTCGGTGACGCCTCCCGCGACGCCGAGGCGTGGGAGGCCTACGTCGAGAACGTCCTCGCCCAGCGGGGTGGGGAGTGGGCTGCGTTGCATGACGCCTGTCGCGCCGCCTCCTGATCCCGCCGGTCGGCGTGCCGGTCCCTCGGATTCGCCCCACGGGCGACTCCTGGTGCCGGCGACCCTGGGCATCCGCCACTTCTCTCCGGCGAGCGCCCGGGCCCTGTCCCTGCTGCTCGAGGCGCTGCAACCGGACTGCATCCTGCTCGAAGCGCCGGTCGATGCCGCTGGTCGCCTGCGGGACCTGGGCGCCACGGGGACTCGGCCCCCAGTCGGCTTGGTGGGGGTCCCGTCTCCCCTGGATGGCGACCGCTTCCTCTATCCCCTCGCGCCGGAGAGCCCCGAATGGGTCGCCGTGCGTTGGGCGCACGAACGGGGCTGCCTCCTGGAAGGCATCGATCTTCCCGGCGCCGCCCTCCTCGCGCTCGAGCGCACGACCGCGTCGCAGTCCCCGCATGACGCGCCCGTCGATCCCTACGCGGCCTTTGCAGCGGCAGCGGGTGCGGAGGACTTCGACGGGTGGTGGGAGCGGCGGTTCGAGCAGGGTTCCCACCCGGAGACCTACGCCGAGGCCATCTGGGCCCTGGCGCTGGGACTGCGTGAAAAGCCCTGGCCGGAGGCGCTCAAGCGTGAGTGGCTGATGCGGGAGACCTTCATGCGCCGCCGCATCCGCGAGGTTCTGGATCGGGGCGTGTCGGCTGAGCGCTGTCTCGTGGTGTGCGGGGCGATCCATGCCCCGGCCCTCACCCACGATCGCCCGACGTCCTTCCCGCTCGAATCCGGGTCGGCGCCGGTGGCGGGTCCGCCATCAGGTGCTGCGCAGCACCTTCCGCCAACCGCGGCCACCGGACCGATGGCGCAGCTCACGTGGTTTCCCACCATCCTCTCCACCGGGCGCATGCACTCGGCCAGCCGGATGGGCGTCGTCCGCCCGCCATTCGCCTACCTGCAGCTGCTCGCCGAAGCGCAACGGGAAGGCCGCCCCGCTGCCGTGGCGCCAGCGTTCCTGAGCCGCGTGGCCGGCGTGTTGAGAGCGTCCGGTGCCTCCATCAGCCCCGCCGAGGTGATCGACGCGGTCCGCCTCGCCGAGCAGCTCGCATCGATGGAGGGTGCCCACGTCGTCACGATCCGGGACCTACGGGACGCGGCGATGACCCGCTTCGGCGCGGGCGCGGCTTCGTCCGAAGTGGCGGCGGCCATCGACCTTGCCGCCGAGGGCGTCGGGGTGGGGCACCTCGAAGGGAGCCGGCCGCTGCTGGCGCACGAACTCGAACGACGCCTCGTAGCCCTGAAGCTTCCCCGGCTCCGTCCCGGGCTGCACCACACGCTGGAGCTCGATCTGCGGCCGCTGCCCGGCTCGATTGCAGTGGAGCGCAGCACCCTCCTCCACCGACTCCGTGCCCTCTCCGTTCCCGGCATCGTGCTGCGGGACCCATCGGATTCGGGCGCGCGCTCAGCCTGGCTCGAGCGCTGGGAGCTCCGCGGGCTGCCATCGCTCGATGCGGCGCTGTCGGAGGCAGGCCTCCTGGGCGACAGCATCGCGGCGGCCGTTGAAGCCCGCCTGAGCGTGCGGTTGGAGCAGACCCCGACCCTCACCGGGTTGGCACGGGTGCTCGTCGATGCGCGCGCCTGTGCCCTCCCTCAGCTGCTCGATCGGACCGCCGAACGGCTCGGCCAGCTCGACCTGGAGTCCCCGCCCTTCGCGGAACTGGTGGAGGCGGCGCGCATGGTGCGGTTGGACGGGTCCTGGCGCGCCTCCGCCACAGCGGCGAACGCGTCGCCCGAGGGAGCACTGCTCGACGTCCTTTTCGCCGCTGCCATCCGGCGGCTCCCCCTGCTTCCCGAACCCGACCACACCGAAGCCCGGGATGTCATGGCCCTTCGCACCCTGCTCGGCGAGAGCATTGCCACCGGCCTTCGACTGGAGGACCTGCGTGTCCAGTTGAAGGGGCTCGCCACCGGCCTTCGGGATCGGCCGCGACTCCGGGGGGCCGCCCTCGCGCTGTCCCTGGAACAGGCGCTCATCCCGCTCCCCGAGCTGAGCACATTGCTGTCCACGCGCCTGGGTGGCGTCCGGATCCGGGAAACTGCTGCCTTCCTCGAGGGGCTGCTCGCCGATCCGCGTGCGCTGCACGGCTCCCCTCTTCCGGGAGCGCTGGACGCGTGGGTCCGCAGTGCGGATTCCGTCGCCTTCTCACGCGCGCTGGTCCCGCTGCGCCGCGCCTTTGCGAGGTGGGATGAGGAGGCCCGGGCCACCCTGCGCGCGGCCACTGAGACCCTGGCTTCCGGATCCGCTTCGACCAAGCCGGAAGCTGACGCGTCCGGAGCTCAGCTTCACCCACCCGATGGTCCCCTGGCGCGGGCCCTGGAGCGACTCGATGACCTCGAACTCTGAGTCGAAGCGCCTTCCTGCCGAGCTGCCAACGGCCGCCGCCGCACGCTGGAGCCTGCTCCTGGGCTCCCGTCGCGGGTCGCCCATCCACGCAGCCGCAGAACCCGACCCGATCGGAGGGGCGCTGGACGTGCTCTACGGCGTCGGGGATCCGCTCCCCGACTCGCGGGCCGGCGCGCTCGAGCGTTTGAGGCGGTTGGACACGCTGGAGAGGATCCTTCCCGACGAGGCCTGCGCCATGGCCCGGGAGGATGCGCTGAGAGGGCGGGCGCTGGACGCCCTGCTCGCGCATCCCGAGCAGCTGCGTCCGGTGCACCTCGCACCGATCGAGCCGACCGCGGAGGTGATCGCGCGCCTGCTGCGCGTCGCCGATGTGCTCCCTGCCGCCACGCGCGATGCGCTGAGGGAGAAGGTCGACGTCCTCGCGCGACGGATCTCCTCCCAGCTGGAGTCCACCCTGAGCGCGGCGTCCGGACATGGAGCCGCCGCTTCCGACGGAGGGCTCCGACGGACCGGCTCCAGCCTGGATGTCGCGCGGACCCTCCGGCACAACCTGCGCAATTACGACCCGGTGAAGCGGCAGCTGGGGGTGGACCGGCTCTACTTCCACAGGGCGCGTTCCCACCGGCCCCCGACGCGGGTGATCATCGCCCTGGACAGCTCCGGCTCGATGGACAGCGCGAGGCTTCACGCGGTGCTGATGGCCGCGGTGCTCACCCGCATTCCCCATCTGGATCCGCGCCTCCTCCTCTTCGACACCCGGGTGATGGACGTCAGCGATCAGCTCCAGGACCCGGTGGGCCTGCTGCTCGGTACCCGGCTGGGGGGCGGGACGGATCTGGGAGCAGCCCTCACGCAGGCGGCGCGCCTCGCCGAGGATCCCCGGCGCGCCCTGGTGGTCCTCATCTCGGATTTCGAGCCGGGAGGCTCACGTGCCCGCTTCGTGAACGGCGTGCGCGCGCTCACGGATCGCGGGGTGACCCTCCTCTGCCTTCACCCTGCAGAACCGATGGAACCGTCAGCTCCGGATGCCGGAAGGACCTGGCGTGCCGAGCTCAAAGCCCTCGGAATTCCGGTGCACGATTGCCCCGCCGGAGATCCGGCCGGTCCGCTTGCCTCTGTCCTCGGGCGACACGGCAGCCGGGCGTGATGCGACCGCGTCGCTCCTCGAAGAACCGGGCCACGCACGACGCCACGACGAACACCCCCGACCTCCGGCACACCTGAGGGTGCACCGGACGAGGGGGGCGTCGGATGGGTTCCGCGGGAGCGTCAGCCCCCGTTCAGCAGCTCAGTTGCGCTGACCGGAGAACTGCTTGCGCACGCGACGGGCCTTGAGGAACTGACCCTTGGGCTTCGCGCGGCTGGAGACGCTCTTCTTGGAGCGGTTGGGAACCTCGCCGGTCGCCTGGGGCGCCTGGATGGAGGTCAGGCCGTGGGCGGCCAGGTACTGCTTCAGGTTCTTCTTGGAAAGGTGTCCCATCTGGGCAGTCATGATGCGTCCCTCGGACGTTGAAGCGTCACTCAACGTGGCGGAGCCGGTCCCGACACCCTGACGGTGGGGGCCGGCTCGATCAGAGGCGGTCCTATTTCACGTTCGACCGCCCAGCGTCCACCCCGATCTGCGATCCGGCATGGATCGGGCGCACCCTTGCGTTGTTTCTCCAGTCCGGGCAGAAGCCGGGACCTGGATTTCACATGATCGACAAGTTGGAAGAGGTCGAGCGCCGGTTCGAGCGCCTGACCGCCGAGCTGAGCCATCCCGAGACCCTGGCGGATTCTGCGCGCCTGCAGCGCATCGCCCGTGAGCGGTCGGGCCTGGAGAAGCTCGTCGAGGCCTATCGCACGCTCCGTCGCCTCAATGCCGACCTGGAAGAGGCCGAAGCCATGCTCGCCTCCTCTGACCCCGAGATGCGGGAGCTGGGACGCAGCGAGCTCCCCTCCCTGAGGGAGAAGAAGGCGGCACTGGAGGAGGAGGTGCAGATCCTCCTGCTGCCGCGCGACCCCAATGACGACAAGGACGTGCTGATCGAGCTGCGCGCCGGGGCGGGCGGTGACGAGGCGGCCCTCTTCGCCGAGGAGGTCATGCAGATGTACCTCCGCTACGCCGACAGCCGGGGCTGGAGCGCCTCCATCGTCGACCTTTCGCCGGGCAACCAGGGAGGCGTGAAGGAGGCCACCCTCACCCTCTCCGGCGAGTCGGTCTACTCCTCCATGAAGTACGAGTCCGGTGTCCACCGGGTGCAGCGGGTCCCCGCCACCGAGACCCAGGGCCGCATCCACACCTCCACCATCACCGTCGCGGTGATGCCCGAGGCCGAGGACGTGGACATCCAGATCAACCCCGCCGACATCGAGCTGCAGGTCATGCGCTCCACCGGCGCGGGCGGACAGAGCGTGAACACCACCGACTCCGCGGTGCGTCTCATCCACAAGCCCAGCGGCATCGTCGTGAAGTGCCAGCAGGAGAAGAGCCAGACCAAGAACCGCGCCCAGGCCATGCGGATGCTCCGCACGCGGCTCTTCGAGCTCGAGCAGGAGAAGCAGCAGAGCGAGCGCGATTCGATGCGCCGCGGGCAGGTGGGAAGCGGCGACCGCAGCGAGAAGGTGCGCACCTACAACTTCCCCCAGGACCGCCTGACCGATCACCGCATCGGCCTCACCCGGCACAACCTGGATGCGGTGATGGCCGGTGATCTCGACGAGCTCATTGCGGCCTGCCGCACCCACTTCCAGTCCGAGCTCCTCAAGCAGGAGCAGGCGCGCGAGCCGGGGCAGCGCTGATGTCCCTGCGGAGGCCCGCGTCGGGAGGCGGCCATGGCTGAGACCTGGACCGTCAGGAAGGTGCTGACCTGGACGACCGGTCACTTCGAGAAGAAGGACGTCGACGCCCCGCGTCTCACCGCCGAGCTGCTGCTGGGGCACGTGCTCGGTTGCAGCCGGGTGCGCCTCTACGTCGATCTCGACCGCCCCCTGACCGCCGAGGAGCTGGCGACCTACCGCGGCCTCATCGGCCGGCGGGTGCAGGGCGAGCCCACGCAGTACCTGGTGGGTGAGAAGCACTTCTACAACCGCGCCTTCGTGGTCGATGAGCGGGTGCTCATCCCCCGCCCCGAAACCGAGCTGCTGGTGGATGAGGTCCTCCAGCACCTGCCGCCCAAAGGCCCGTCACGGGTCCTGGACCTGTGTACCGGCAGCGGCTGCATCGCCCTGAGCATCGCCGCCGAGCGACCCTATGCCAGCGTCTGGGCCGTGGACGTCTCCCCCGACGCGCTGGACGTCGCGCGGCTGAACGCGGAGCGCCTGGGCGTGGGCGCCCGCGTGACCCTCCGCGAGGGTGACCTCTTCCGGGGCCTGCCGGAGGATGCGCGCTTCGACGTCATCGTCAGCAACCCGCCCTATGTGGCGAGCGGCGAGCTGCCGGGGCTGCAGCGCGAGGTGCAGCGGGAGCCGCGGCTGGCGCTGGATGGTGGCGCGGACGGCCTGGATCTCGTTCGCCGCCTGGTCGCCGAGGCACCGAGGTGGCTCAAGCCGGGTGGCCACCTGGCGATGGAGATCGGCGAGAATCAGGGACCGGCGACCCTGGCACTGCTGCGGAACGCAAGTTTCGACGACGCGCGCATCGTACGGGATCTCGAGCGCCACGACCGTTTCGCCTGGGGCCGCGCTCCGGGCGCCGCCTCCCAAGAACCCGAGTCGGCCTGAGGCCGCTGGAGAGACAGCAGAGCATGGACAAGATCGTGGTCAGGGGAGGTCCCCGGATGGAGGGAGAGGTCCGGGTCTCGGGCGCCAAGAACGCGGCGCTGCCGATCCTCGCGGCAACCCTCCTGGCCGATGGCGAGCACGTCCTCAACAACGTCCCCGACCTGGTGGACGTGAACACCATGCTGCGCCTGCTGCAGACCATGGGGTGTGAGACCGAGCGCGGCAGCGGTCGCCGCAAGGGCAGCGCCTTCGTGAACGTGCTGCCGACCGTGGTTCCCGAGGCGCCGTACGATCTGGTGAAGACCATGCGCGCCTCGGTGCTGGTCCTGGGGCCGCTGCTCGCCCGCCATGGTCGTGCGAAGGTCAGCATGCCCGGGGGCTGTGCCATCGGCAGCCGCCCCATCGATCAGCACCTCAAGGGGCTCGAGGCGCTGGGCGCGAAGATCACCCTCACCGAGGGCTACGTCGAGGCGAAGGCCAAGCGCCTCAAGGGCGCCACGGTGCGCTTCGACATGGTGACCGTGACCGGCACCGCCAACGTCATGATGGCGGCGGTGCTGGCGAAGGGCCGCACGGTTCTCGAGAACTGCGCGCGCGAGCCCGAGGTCGAAGAGCTCGCCCGGGTGCTCAACAAGATGGGCGCGCACGTGATGGGTGCGGGCACCTCGACCATCACCATCGACGGGGTCGAGCAGCTGGTGCCGATGGCCCACAGCATCATGCCCGACCGCATCGAGGCCGGGACGCTGCTGGTGGCCGCGGCGATCACCGGCGGGAACGTGCTGGTGCGCCGCGCCCCGGCCGATGCGCTGGAGGCGGTGATCCAGAAGCTGCGCGAGGCGGGCTGCGTGATCACCGCCGAGGAGGATGGACTGCGCTGCGTGGGCCCCGAGGTCCCCAACGCGGTGGACATCACCACCACCGAGCACCCCGGCTTCCCCACCGACATGCAGGCCCAGCTGATGGTGCTGATGGCGATCGCGAACGGGACCTCGGTCATCACCGAGAACATCTTCGAGAACCGCTACATGCACGTGGCCGAGCTGGATCGCATGGGCGCACGGATCTCGGTGAAGGGCTCCACGGCCATCGTGAAGGGCGTGCCTCACCTCTCCGGTGCGCCGGTGATGGCGACCGACCTGCGCGCCTCGGCGAGCCTGATCCTCGCGGGGCTGCGGGCCAGGGGCCGCACCGAGGTCTCGCGCGTCTACCACCTCGACCGCGGCTACGAGCGGCTGGAGAAGAAGCTACGGGGGCTGGGTGCCAACGCCGTGCGTCGCAAGGGCTGAACACGTTCGGACACCCGGCATGAGGTCGAGCCCTGGTCGGGTTGCCTTCCGAAAATTCTGCGCCTTATGCTGGCCGTTGTTGCCCCAACGGGGTCTGCACGCTTCGAGACCCCCTCACCCCAAGCAGGAGATGAACCGTTCTCATGGAGTGCCCCCGCTGTCAGGTCGAGCTCGAAGAGCTCCCCGCTGATGACCTCAAGCTGCACAAGTGTGATGACTGCAGCAGCCTGTGGATCGACGTCGCCGAGCTCAATCGGATGCTGATCCACAACAACTTCAGCGGATTGGAGACGCTGGGCGGCAAGCTGGACACGGAAGCGCTGACCGGGCAGTGCTCGGAGTGCACCGTGGATCTGGTCCGGGTGAACGGGGGCTCGCGGCAGGAGCCGCAGCACTACGACACCTGTGAGTCCTGCGGGGGCGTGTTCCTCGAATCGGCCTTCCCGGACGTCAACGACGTCGCGGATGCGGAGGCGCAGATCGTCGCCTTCTTCCGCACCTTCGCGGCGAAGAAGCAGTCGGCGCTGGGAACCTGAGACGGGTTCCGGCAGCGCACCTCCCACAGAGCGCTACTTCCAGCTCCTCCAGGCTCCGGTGAAGACCTCCGGAAGCTGCTGTCCCTCCAAGGTCAGGGTCCTGCGGCGCGCATCCCCCTGATCTCCCCGGGTCATGCGCGCCACCTTCCGTCCCACGCCGCGGTTCACCCCGTCGAAGGTGATGCGGGAGTTCGTGGCGGTGTAGCGGCCTCGGTAGTGCTGACGCGGCTCCTCGGGATCCCACGGCTCCACGCTCAGGCTGAAGGTCCCGTCGAAGTAGAAGACCAGGAAGCGATCCGGCGCACCCTCGCTGCCACCGAACCAGGTGCCCAGGATCGGTGCGCGACCCGCGTCGTACTTGAGCCGGGTCGTGAGCCACGAGCCGTTGAGCGGCTTGCCCTTGGAGTAGAAGACGATGTCGGTGATGCAGGCCGGGGCGGCGGGATCCTCGGGCGAGTAGACCTCGAGGACGTCGAGGGTCATGTGCGCACCGGTCACCGGTGGGTTGAGCCGGACCGACTGCAGACCGCGGCTGTCAGCGACGGTGAAGCTCTGCGCGCCCTCGGGTCCTTCGAGCGCGAGCTTCCGCGCCCGACCGAACTCCTGGAAGGTCGAATCGTCGAACCCGTTGCCGGTGTAGATCCGGATCTCGTCGATCTGCACCGCGTCCTTGAACCCGAAGGTGAGGCGATCCTCGAGGTGGTCGCCGGTCCGGGTGCACCACGCGGTGAGCTCACGTCCATCCAGCAGGTTCAGCGGCTGGTAGAGCGTGGGGCGGGTGCTCTGTTTGAAGTAGCCGGTCGCCTGCGCAAAGCCGATGGTCGGCGAGGCGGCCGATGACGGCAGCGCGCAGAGCGTCAGGAGAACGGTGGTCGTTCGGATCAGGTTCATCACCTTTCCAGTCTGCCCTCCCCTTTGGGACTTCTCCAAGCAACTGACCCCGGATGCGTCCGCCATCGCGCGGGACGGTCCGGTGCTCCACGAAGGGCTCTGAAGGCGCCGGGGAATCCGGGGGCCCGGAAATGCGCGCCCGGTCGAGAACGTAGAGGGTGGGCGCATATTCCATGTGCCGGAGCCGCCGGGTCTTCGCCCATGATACCCCGGGCCATGCGCCTCCCGACTCGCGGGGCGGTGTGCTGGAGGAGAACGAGAAAATGACGACACGGCTGGAGCCGAGGCTGCCTTCCCGATGGGGACGGGCGGTCCTTCCCCTCGTGGCCCTGCTGCTGGTGGCCGGTGGTCTGGGCTGCGCCTCGTGTCGCGGCGGGGGCGATGACGCCGACGGCCTCAACCTTCCCGAGCCTCTCGATCTGACCGAGGCCGAGCCCAACGATCGCCCGGATCAGGCGCTGCGGCTGACCGAGGACGCGGACGTCACCGCGACCCTCACCGTGACCCCGTCGCGACCGGACGAGGACTGGTACCAGCTCGAGCCGGGTGGCGCGGGACCGCGGGTGGATCTCCGCGTGGCGCCGGCACCGGGTGCGGACGTCTCCTTCGAACTCTACGACGCCTTCCGCAACCGCCTGGTGGTGGTGAACAGCCAGGGCGTGGGCGAGCCGGAGCGGATGCCGAACCTCTATCTGACGGGTCGGAGGTTCCTGCGGGTGATCTCGGCCAAGCCCGGATCGGGCGGAGCGTACACCCTGCACATCCGCTTCACGCCGGCCGAGCCCGGTGAGGAGGAGGAGCCCAACGACGGCCCCGAGACCGCCAACGCCATCCCTGCCGAGACGCCGGTGACCGGCCTGCTGGGGCATACGGGGGATGAGGACTGGTACCGCTTCGAGCTCAAGCCCGGAGGAACGGTCGCCGGTTCGATGGGATCCGCGGACGTCTTCATCCGCGAGTCCGGTCCTGGAGAGGACGCGGGATCACGGATGCCGAGCGGAGCCGAGCTCGAAGGACAGCCCCTGCCGGATCGCGAGGGCGGTGCGGGTCCGGGGATGCAGACCGGGCGCGGCGGATGGGAAGGACCGCAGGGTGAGCAGGAGTCGGTGCGCGAGGCGCCCCGTTACGGAGAGGCCGCAGGCTCCGTGATCCCTCCGGATGCTCGGGATGAAGGATCGGCGATTCCGGGGGAGGAGCCTTCGCAGCCGTCCCGGCGCGATCGCCTGTGGGCGCGGCTGAATGCCGAGCGCGAGGGAACCTCCGGGGATGATCCGGATCCCGACGAAGAGGAGGTCGAACCCCGCCTCGATGCGTCGGATCGGATGCAGCGCCCCGAACCGCGGCTGCCGGAGGATCCCGATGTGATGGTGGGCGTTCCCACTCCGCCCTCGAGCGGGATGCAGCCGGAGGTCCCTGCGGATTCCATGGAGCTCGCGTGGAGGGCGGCCACCGCGGCCATGCTCGGAGAGGCGCTCAACCGGACTCAGGAGGAGCCGCCGCCGCCGCCATCGGTCGCGCTCCGGCTCGAGTTGACCGGGATCGAGGGCGTCAGCCAGGAGGTGCGGGTGCTCTCCGAGGATCTCTCGGTGCGCTTCGAGACCACCACCGGCGAGGGCAAGGGCCTCAAGCTGCGGCACATCGGGGTGAGCCCCGAAGACCGCTTCGTGTATGTCGTGGTGCGCCCGGCGTGGATCGGCAAGGGCAAGGAAGCCCGGCGCGCGTACTCGGCCAGCCTCCCCTACTCCCTGACCCTCGCCATCGAGGAGGAGGGAGCGCACGCGGAGCTCGAGCCCAACGACGATCCGGATCAGGCGACGCCGCTGACGCCGGAGACCTACCGCGAGGGCTTCCTGTCGCAGCCCGAGGACGTCGACTACTTCGTGCTCGAGACGCAGGGGCCGGTGCTCGCGGACTTCCAGGTCACCGCCGTCCCCGACGTGGACCTGGCGCTGATCCTGGTGGAGCGGACCGACACCGGAACCCGCCCGCTCATCTCGGCGCGCAATGGAGATGTGAACGAAGGCGAGCAGCTCAATGCGGTGCGCTGTGAGGGCACCTGCCTGGTCCGCGTGGAGAGCGCGATGAAGCGGGTGGATGGGAAGCTGGTGAAGGGCTTCTCCAACCCGGACGTGCCGTACCGGATCACGGTCTCGACGACGCCGGATGATGGAAGCCACGAGCGCGAGCCGAACAACAAGGCCGCGGATGCGACCCCCATCGAGCTCAACAAGCCGATCCGGGGGACCATCCACCCGGTGAAGGACGTGGACTTCTACCGACTGGATCTCTCGGACCGGGTGGTGAAGACGCCGCTGCGGGTACACCTGAGCGGATTGCTCAAGGTGGACCTCTCCCTCTTCCTCCACCGCCTGGAGGGGGATGGCGGGACGACCCTGGTCCAGTCCGCCGACAGCGGCAGCGGAGATGAGGGAGAACGCCTCAATTACAGCGCCGAGCCCGGCATCTGGATCCTCGAGGTCCGGGATGCCCGGAACCGCGGGGAGAATCCCCAGGATCGCTACCAGCTGACGGTGCAGGTGGGGGGCTGAGGGAAGCGTCCGGGACCCCACCGATCCCCGTTGACAACGGCGCGGGGCGCTCTTACTTTCCGCCGCCGTTCAGCAGCACGCGGTGGTAGCTCAGTTGGTAGAGCACGAGCTTCCCAAGCTCGGGGTCGAGGGTTCGAGTCCCTTCCGCCGCTAGAACCAGAAGGCCCCGGTCACCCATCAAGGTGCCGGGGCCTTCGTCGTTTCGGAGGCGGTTCCGGGAGCTCCGTGCCCCCGGCCCTCAGCTGAGGCTCACTGCCCCAGCAGGTTCTTCTTCATGCCCTTGTCGACCGGGTGCTGGCCGATGAAGACGCTGAAGAGCGCATCGGCGAAGTCCTTGCCCTCGACGTTGATCTCCTTACCGGACTTGGACTCCACGCGGGTTCCCTTGCCCGGAACGTAGGTGAGGTTGATCACGTCGTTGGACTTCACCGAGGGCGGCATCCCGGAGATGAAGTTGTCGAGCCGCTCCTTGAGCTGGGGCAGCTTGTCGCCGGCGTTCTTTTCGAACCCGTCACGGATGGCGTCGACAATCGCCTTTCCCTCCAGGTCGCGGCGCATCACCATGCGGACCACCTTGGTCTGGTCCGAGTTCAGGATCTGCTGGGCGTTCTTGCTGGTGTTCTC
>Ga0079224_100010479_pt1 | contig 12714 bp, 14 predicted proteins | sample Stecom2015_FD_80414 | JGI IMG/M metagenome (GOLD analysis project Ga0079224, IMG submission 80414) | Agricultural soil microbial communities from Utah to study Nitrogen management - Steer compost 2015 | ecosystem: Environmental > Terrestrial > Soil > Agricultural land | place: USA: Utah...
AAGCGATGAGCAATCAGGAAAAGGGAATTGCAATCAAAGCGGATAGAAACAAACCAATTATAGTGCCTCAAGAACTGAACTCCGTTTTTGACAAAAATCCCGAGCTAAAGGAGTGTTTTGATCAACTGAAAAAGACTCAGCAACGGGAATTCACGGAATACATTGAATCAGCCAAACAAGAAACGACTAAAAAAAGTCGTTTGGAAAAAATCATTCCGATGATTATTAAGGGAGTTGGGCTGCACGATAAATATCGCGGGTAGCGGGTAAACAAAAAACCCGGTATTTGGGATACCGGGTAAAAACATACGTTTTTATCAACCTAAACCTATTGATAAAATAACGGTACGATATCGAGATTATTATATCCTTTTAATTTTTTTTTATTTTTTTTTGCTACTTCATCAAATTCGTCGGTAAAGTCCCAACTTTATGAGAAGTTGAACTTCCTCCCTGCCAATATCGCCAATAGCATATTGCGTAATCCCATTAATTTTCATTTCATCGAGTATATTCACCAGATCGCTATAACTCGACAGGTTGCTTGGGCGAATAATAACCATTAAAGGTTTGGTGGAGCCGACTTGCTGACTCTTTATCTTTGTCATCTTATCTTTTAGCTCCGCTCTTATTCCATTCCTTCCAAAATCAGTTACTTTTGGGCCTTCGATCGGAGTTTTCTGAAGCCCCCAATACCATGCCGCTTGATGATTGGCACCAAGCAATATCGTCATCGTGCGTTTGTCAGAAAAACCGGTGGCCTTCCCTAAATCTACTTTATCCGGCAGTGCAATGTCCATCATCTTCGGTTTGGCCAAGCTCGTTGTTAACATAAAGAAGGTTATTAGCAAGAAGGCTAAATCCACCATTGGTGTAAGGTCAACCCTTGGTTGCATCTTACCGCGTATTAATTCCGCCATGACGTAATTGATTAGTAATAACTTTTATATTAGATGCCAAAAACGAATCGATTCCATAACAGCTATTATGGCTTACGTCTTTTAGAGATTACGCAGAATGCGCACCATAGTATGAGATGTAGGTAGTTTAGGATGAGACCTATTCTTTAAAAAATTTAACATGGCTGATCATTTCCAACTTTTTGATTTCTTCGGTACTAAGATCGTTGGTATCTTCAAGCTTTTTGGCGATCAATTCATTGCAAAATATATTCCCGTAGCTATAGGTATGGATGCGCATCAGTTCAGAAACGCTTAATTCATCAGCAAAAAGTACAAGAATATCTTCAGGAATTTCGAAATCGTCAGCCTCAACGTGTCCGATATACCGAAATTTCGTAGACTTCCACACGAGAAAAAGCTTACGTGCGTTGACGTTTTCTCCGAAGAAATTAAAAATTCGCGTCAGTAGCTCATTTCTCTTTTCCAATCCCATACTTCTTGTAAATACTTTTTCAAGAAACTCCCCATAAAACAAAAATTTATCGTCCGGTAACTTGCTTGTAAAGTATGTGGTAACCTCTTGGAAAATTTGCTCGCGTGATTTCCCATTGAGGTATTGATAAGCAGCCAATTCAGCAAGTGACAGGTGATTGCTTTTTGGCATAGTCGATCGTTCGCTTAGTTCTTTAGTTGCATTACTCCCCTTTAACGCCAGCGAAGCGATCAATTCCCAGTCGTGCACATCACCAACTAAACGTGAATGGATTGCTACCGCGTTGTGGCTCTTTGGATCGACACGTCTTTTAAACAGAATGGCATCTCTTGAAGATAAATTGGTCGGTTTCAACTTAAAACTCTTAATATGAACGAATACCTGACCGCTCACTGTATCTGCTACACCGAAACCTTTCGAATTATTGAACCACTTAATCACTCCTATTTCCATAGTTCTCGATTTTATGAAGAAGGATGAAAAGGTAAACTGAAATAAATGAAACGTCTTAGTTAATCGCTCCAATGAACACCTTAACAACAAGAATTTCAAACATTAACGGCACTTAATTTAAAGAATTATCTATCTTCATTGCAAGATACCGAATATTTTTTAAAACGCAAAAGCAAGCTAGCCTTTGTCCTTATTTATTCCGGATTCACGGGAAAACCGTATACAAGCTCATTAGCTTCCTGGTAAATTTTCTTTCTGCGATAGGTGGTGGTATTTAAATGTTCAAGTATTCGAGGCTCATCCAGAATGTCTTTCACAAGCATATAATTTAAAGAAAGCAACTTATCTTTCTCCTGTGTATTAATGGAAGTCAGGCAAGTTAAGGGATATAGGCCGGCGCTATCAACTCGGTTTTTTATGCTCAAACCATTGGGATAATCCCAGGAGAGCAAATTCAGCTTATAATAATTTGCGAATTCGATTGCATCTTTTGTTAAATACGCATTCGTAACAAGCCAGGCTTGTGTAAATTTAATGGGGCGATCAAAGAAGTTGAATTCTTTATCGCTGAGATCAACAAATCGTGAGAGAAAATACATGGGGTTTGTAACGCTAACCTTCGCATCAACCGTATTTCTGAATTTACATTCGATCAATAATAAATCATTATCTTTTTGGGCAATTACATCAACTTCATGACTTACCGCATTTCCTTCAAGTATGAGACTCGTCAACGTGTGATGATTTGTATGTTCAAATAATCTTGCCACCCATTTTTCAAAAAGATAGCCTGTGGGCCCTAGGTCACGAAGTGCCTTCTTAAGGCTGTAACGAGCAGCTAACGAATTTCGCTGCTGCTTTAATAGTTGAAAAGCTAACCGATATAACTGTTTAGTAGACATACCATCAAATATCGTTTTGTTCATCTTTTCCCAAACGAGTTCAACGGTCTCATTCGAAGCCCCGGATTTTGTCAACGAACCTTTCAATCGCTGTAAATCAAAATCAACTAATTCCCCCGAGTATTTTCTTACCTTCATGTTTCCTTGTATTTTTTGATCTTTAAAAATGGCAATTTTAAATAGTATTTTTCTAAAGTTGGTATAGAGAAGCTTAATTTTCTCTAGTATTTTCTTCCTGCCTCTTTACATACTGTTTCCCGAAGTTGTTTGTTCTTCTTTTGTAACTAAATCAAAACTACTGCTGTTACTCCATTAAAAGCCGATAAATCACATTATAAAAAATGAACAAAAAGACCAAACACTTAATAAGACATAGATTTTTAAAAAAAACAGATTAAAAATGCCTTCAATTAAGTGAAAATCCACTTTTTTCATGAGTGAATAAGGATTAAGCGTTGTTCTGCTTTCATTGCTTCGGTGAAGCCCTAATTTACTTAATTATATATATTTGTTACGTGCTGGCCAGCGCAGGCGTATCCTGAAAAGCCGTGATAGAGTAAGGACAACGACAAAAATCTCTTTGTTATGAAAAAATTAGATTTAAACAACCTAGGCGTAGAAGAAATGAACGCTACCGAATTAAGAACCGTAGAAGGTGGCGGTCCTGTTAACGATTTATTGAATATTCTTGTAGGCGGTGTTGGCACAGTCCTTAACGATACATTCAAATTCGTAAACAAAACATTGGTGACTATTTTCCAAACACTTTCTTCATTATAAGACAAAGTGTTTAAAAAGCCACTAACAGTTATCCCCAAAAGGATAACTGTTAGGCTTATAACATGGCGGCACGTCCGCCTTAACCCTTTCCTCCTTTAGTGGCAACTGTTAACTATGAAATCATTTTATACAACAGGCGCAAGTTCATGCTTAAAAAAAACTGAACAAAAAGGCAAGGATCATTTAATCAACAACCTTCAGATAAAAAAAACGGCTAACGCATTATATTTCAGCAAGAAAACCACGTGTTTTAGCACTAACAACTTAATAACCCTAAACGGGCCACCCTTTCAACCGCAGCTCCTATTAGCTTATTAATTATATATATTTGTTACATGCTGGCCAGCATAGGCGTATCCTGAAAGGCCTTAAAAGAGTAAGGACAATAAGCAAAAATCTCTTTGTTATGAAAAATTTAAATTTGAACAACTTTGGTGTTGAAGAAATGAACGCTTCTGAATTAAGAACTGTAGAAGGAGGAGGTCCTGTTAATGACTTATTAGGTATTGTTGTAGGTGGTACTCGTACAATCCTTAAAGATACTTTTGAGTATGTAGGCAAAACTGCAACAACCCTTCTTCAGACTATTTTCTCTCTATAGATTACAGTTCTAATAACAACATTAACGGTAGCCTTTAACGAAGGCGACTGTTAATGTTTAACCAGTCCGGCAAATATTATCGGCAGCCCAAAGCTCCGCAACTCATTTATGTTTTGGCGCAATTTGGGATGATCGGTAAGCGAGCAATCAACAACCAAGTCTCAGGATTATGTCAATGCCTATCTATTCAGTAGAAACAATCAGTAATACATCCATTGTTTATACTGCACGTGTCAAAAAAACAACACAGATTATTTATCTCGGCATTTTATTATTATTTATATTGGCATTTGCTTCTCTCCCATTAGTAACAATAAATATAAGCGTAAAGGGCAGCGGCCTATTGCAGTCTTCAATTGAAAAAACAGACGTTAGCATTCCTGTTAACGGAAGATTGGTATATTTCAATTTAAAAGACAATCAAAAAATGACATTAGGCGACACACTGTTGATCATCGACGGAAGCTCGTCCAATAAACAAGACCTCTTGGTAAAGGGAAGGCAACAAGAAATCTCTTTATTTGTTAAAGATCTTCATACCTTAATCAGGCAGGCTAATGCCGAAGATTTCAGCCCTCCCAATCTTCAATCAGGACAATACTTTGCCATCTGGCAACAATATATACAAGAAGTTGAAAACGCCCGAATTGCCAAAGAGCAAGCGGAAAACACATTTAATCGCTATAGTAAGCTATATAAAAAGAAGATGCTATCTTCAGCAGAATATGACAAATACGATTTTGAGTATAAGCAAGCGTCTGCCGCTTTAGCAATGGTTTCAAGAAAATATAAGGCTCAGTGGCAAACAGAGGTCAATCAATTACAAAACGAACTGCGTCAATTATTAAGTCAGCAAATTGATATCAATGAACAAAGAAAACAGTTTGTGGTAACGGCCCCTATTGACGGTTCGGTGCAAAATTTAGTGGGCATGCAGAAGGGAACTTATGTTTTCGCAAACCAAAAGGTAGCTGAAATTTCTCCCGACACCACCCTACTGGCTTTCTGCTATATAAATCCTTCCGATATTGGTTTAATAAAAAAAGAACAAGAAGTTCGCTTTCAAATAGATGCTTTCAATTATAATCAATGGGGACTGTTAACAGGGCGGGTAATTGATATTTCTGACGACATCGTCATGTTGAACGACAAACAACCGGTTTTTAAGGTGCGTTGCGCTTTGAATAATGATCATCTTACATTGAAAAACGGCTATAAAGGCTACGTAAAGAAGGGCATGAGTTTTACGGCAAGATTTTCTGTTACCGAAAGAACGCTGTTTCAATTACTATATGATAAAGTGGACAACTGGTTAAATCCCAATATAAAGGCGGCATCGTAGCCTGTAGCAAAGTGCTGTGTACGAGATCGCAAATTAGAAAGAAGTTTATGACTAAGAGAGTAAAACAACGTGATATAACCGACTGTGGAGCTGCTTGTATTGCATCTGTTGCCGCTCACTATAAATTGGCAATTTCCGTAGCGAATGTAAGGCAGATGGCAGGGACGGATAAAAAAGGAACCACGGTACTCGGCATCTTAGAAGCGGCCCAATTGTTAGGCTTTGAGGCAAAAGGAGTTAGGGGACCCTTTGAAAGCCTTTTTAAAATTCCAAAACCGGCCATTGCTCATATCGTAGTGGAGGGAGTGCTGCAGCACTATGTTGTCATATATAAAGTGACGAAGCGCTGGATTGAGGTCATGGATCCACTGGATGGCCAATTTCATAAGAAATCGCACGAAGACTTTAAAAAGATATGGACCGGTGCCCTTGTCTTATTGATTCCTTCGGAATCATTCGAAAAAGGCAGGAAAACAGCTAGTGCCTCTTACCGTTTCTGGAATCTTGTAAAGCCACAAACCGGCACGCTGATCCAAATATTGATGGGAGCCCTCGTATATACTATTTTGGGGTTATCTACGGCCATATTTGTACAGAAAATCGTAGATTTTGTTTTGGTTGACAGAAATGTCAACCTGCTGAATCTCATGAGTACAATGATGCTGGTTTTGCTCGGATTTCAACTATTTATTGGTGCCACAAAAACCATTTTCACACTAAAAATGGGGCAGATTATTGATGCCCAACTTATACTTGGTTACTATAAGCACCTGTTAACATTGCCTCAAAAATTTTTTGACACCATGCGAGTCGGTGAGGTTATTTCAAGAATCAATGATGCTGTAAAAATCAGGATATTTCTCAATGAAGTAAGCGTTAACTTTTTGGTAAACATTTTCATTGTAACTTTTTCTTTTTTAATGATGTTTACCTACTACTGGAAACTGGGCTTACTTATACTTACCGTGATTCCAATGTATCTAGTAGTCTATTTTATAAGTAATAAACTGAATAAAAAGGCCCAAAGAACATTAATGGAGGATTCTGCTGAACTCGAATCTCAACTTGTTGAGAGCCTAAATTCTATTCGGACCATTAAACAGTTCGGCGCCGAAAGCTACGCCAATGAAAAAACCGAAACAAGATTCGTAAAGTTGTTGAAAACAGGATACCGTTCCAATTTGAATGGGGTGTTTTCTACTACCTCCTCGGAATTGATTTCAAGACTGATTACAATTGTTCTTTTATGGGTAGGAGCCACGTATGTCTTGAGCAACCAAATTACGCCGGGCGAACTCCTTTCATTTTATGCGCTCATCGGTTATTTTACGGGGCCCGTCACGTCGCTAATCACCATGAACAAAACAGTCCAGGATGCCATGATCGCTACCGACCGTCTTTTTGAAATACTCGATTTGGAGCGCGAAAAAGACAGCAGTGACCTCGAATTAACGAAAGAAAATATAGGCGACATCCAAATTAAGAACGTATCCTTTAGGTATGGAACACGAGATAACGTCTTTGACGAATTAAGCTTAACAATTCCCAAGGCGAAGTTTACCGCCATCGTTGGTGAAAGTGGATCCGGCAAGTCGACCCTCATTTCTATCTTGCAAAATCTTTATCCCGTTCAAAGTGGAACTATTACCATTGGCAAATACGATTTAAAGCACATAAAAAACACCTCTCTTCGCCAAACGATTTCTGTTGTACCTCAACATATTGATTTGTTTTCGGGCAATGTAGTAAGTAATATTGCGCTGGGAGACTATACCCCCGATATGCAGCGGATCATCGATATTACCACTCAGCTCGGAATTATAGATTTTATTGAATCGTTACCCCAAGGCTTCTACACCTCTATAGGGGAAAATGGTTTGTCACTTTCCGGTGGGCAACGCCAACGGATCGCTATAGCCCGAGCCTTATATCGAAATCCGGAGATTTTAATCCTTGATGAAGCAACATCTTCACTCGACTCCGCTTCAGAGAAATTTGTATTGAACACCATCGAACATCTGAAAAAAGAAAATAAAACCATTATTGTCATAGCACATCGCCTAAGCACACTTTATAGTGCCGACAAAATCATCGTCCTCGATAAAGGTAAGGTCATCGAACAGGGAACACATCAAGAATTACTACTAAGCACGGATTCGCTTTACGCACATTTATGGAAAATGCAATCCCAACAGCTCATTCTGAAGAACTAATTGGTGGTATATACACGCTGCGTTTAAGTGACTAACAAAGGGTTCTTAGTCCTTTGTCGCCGCTTTTTTAGGATCGTGCTCTTTAGTTTCATAAATGGATACTCAATAACCCGATTTAAAAGAAGGGCAATCAGTATACACATTAAGGCGCAGACAGCAACACGCCAGTTGCTATCAATTGGGATATCTAATGCGTTAAGAGGAGCCTGAAGTAGATGATTAACAAACTTGTGGCACAAATAAATACTATACGATAAAGTAGCGATTAACGCGCTAGTCCGCCATTTAAACCGATATAAAAAACTTGCAGGCAAAATGGCACTTAACACCATAAAACCAAAGGCAACAGAAATCAACGGAAAACCGAGAACGGTAGGCCAAAAACCGAGCCGATCTTCTTTTAATAGTAAATAGGCAACGGAAATCAACAATGCACCTATTATGAATAAGGCATTTGCATGCTTTTCAATTCGTTTTATCCATGTTGGGAAAAAGTTTACCAAGGCCGCAATCCCCACTCCTACCAGCAAACCGTCGAAACGATTATAAGTGGGATAATACACCCATTTATTATAAGCTACAAATCTTCCATCAGTTATATTATTTGCATAAAACGGTTCCACAAAATAAAACCAGTTCAGGGCCCTCAATAAAACGCTGAGCAAAAAAAATCCCAGTAACAGCCAAAAAGCTTTACCGGGGCGCGTCTCATCCCAAAAAGCACTTATATAGAAAGGGAGTGCCAAATAGAACTGCTCTTCGATACATAAAGACCAGGCATGCGAAAAGCTACCTTCCGTACCGAAATCCAAATCAAAATTCTGTGTAAACGTGAGAAACTGCCACCAAGGAGCGATTCCTTCGCGTTCGCGAATCATAGGAAACAAAAAATATAACGAGACAACGAAGAAATAAACAGGTAAGATCCGAAAACTTCTGCTAATGTAAAACTCCTGAAAGTTTATACGTCCAAGAGATATCATTTGACGAATTAATTGGTTTCCTATCAAAAAACCACTCAGCACAAAAAAAAGGTCAACACCTGTCCAACCAAAACTCCCGATGAGGTCAACCCATTCGGGTCTGACATAAGCTCGGTAATGACATAAAAAAACCAGAACAATAGCAAGCGCCCGCAAATGATCAAGCCCCGCTAAACGCTGGTTATCAGCGTCTATTAATTTCTTCCAATAAGTCATTAGTGTTAGTTATTAGTCAGTTAGCCGCAATATAGAACAAATTACCAATCGATCAAAAATTTCCACTCGTAAATATTTTTTCTATACATTAAGTTATGTAATTTCTTCCTGTTTTTTAAACATTATCTATATATTAGCTTTGAATGAAAACTTCAATCTCATTGGTATTATCTAGCGGTGGAGCGCGTGGCATAGCTCAAATTGGAGCAATTAAGGTATTAGAAGAACAAGGGTTCACCGTAAAATCCATTGCAGGCTCATCTATTGGCAGCCTTATTGGCGGATTATACGCCATGGGCAGATTGGACGATTTCACCTCATGGCTAAAAACATTAAAGCGACGGGATGTCTTTAACTTAATGGATTTCACGCGGAGTAGTTCAGGTGTCATGAAAGGGGAACGCGTTTTTAACAAAATTAAGAGCTTTATTCCCGATATGTATATTGAAGACATGCCCATTCCTTTCATTGCTGTATCTACTGATATACTTCATCAAAAAGAAATAACCTTTACACAAGGGAGCTTCTTTGACGCCGTAAGAGCCTCTATCGCTATCCCAGGTGTTTTTACGCCGGTTAATCATATGGACAATATCCTTGTAGATGGGGGCTTGATAAATCCATTACCACTCAATCATCTTCCTAATCAGGGAGACGCGCTGGTGGTAGCCATAAACCTAAATGCGCCGGAGGAAACAACTTTTTCATTGGCAAAGGCTAATAGTAAATACGGTGGCTACCTCACTATTACACAAAAAGCAATATTGACCATGCTTGGAAAGATTACAGAACTTTCCATTGACCTATATAAACCGGATATTGTCGTTCATATACCTCGGAATGTAGTAGGTGTTTGGGATTACCATAAGGCGGATTATCTTATCGAAATAGGAAGGCAAAGAACGTTGGCAGCTTTACATGATTTTTGTCAGGTAAGCACAGAAGGTGTGCCCAAAAACGTCAAACATAGTAACAATAACATAAAATGGAATCAACGTTAGAGGTTTGGATGCGGGGACCCATTGACGGTGTTCCTCCTTTATTGCAACCGGTAGCACATGCATTGCTTCAGGTAAAGGAAGAATTGACAAGCTTGCTAGCTGATTTTCCCAGAGAAAAACTTTGGGAAAGACCCGCAAACATCGCTTCTGTTGCCTTTCATTTACAACACATTACGGGAGTAATTGATCGTATGTTCACTTACGCGCAACAGCGGGCCTTATCAGACGAACAATTTGTTTACCTCCAAAACGAAGGGCAAAAAAAAGAATCGATTGATACCCATCAATTATTGAAGCAACTTGATAATCGCATTTCAAATGCTATTCAGGAGCTGAGAAAGATAGATCCTGCCTCACTAACAGAAGCAAGGGGTATTGGAAGAAAAAAAATCCCAACCACACTCATCGGTTTGCTTTTTCACGCAGCAGAGCATGCGCAACGTCATGTCGGACAAGCATTGGTAACCGCTAAAATCATTCTAAATAGCGCAGCAAGCACCGAGGACACCCTGTAAATATTCTTTTTCAGTCGCCTAAAACATAACAAAAATAGAAAAATTTGTATCTTGCGGAGTCTTTGGTATAATCATCCCAGTTGGACTTAATAAGTGAACCTTTACCTCATTAACCTCTCTTTTTTATTATAGCCCATATCTCTTCTATCGTGCCTAATTTTACCTGCACAAATTAATCCCTCCCCTAGTTTTAAAGTACTTGGCAAAGATCGGCTTATGAAGGCTATCCCTGCTGAACATAATGTTAAATTCAATAAACTATTAAATGAAACCATTAATATATAACAAGACGAACTTCTTTGTCTTAACAGGTGGCCCTGGTTCGGGCAAAACGTCATTAATACAGCAGCTACATAAAGAGGGATTTCTAACTATAAACGAATCCGGTAGACGCATCATTCAGGAACAGAAAAAAATAGACGGCGATGCACTGCCTTGGAAGAATAAATTACACTTCGCTAAAAAAATGCTGGAAATTGATATGAAAAATTATCGAGAAAATCTACCAACACAAGCACCCGTCATTTTTGATCGTGGAATACCGGATATCCTGGGCTATGTTAAACTATGTCACTTAGATCCCTTTCCTTGTTTAGAACAGAGTGTTAATTCCTTTCGATATAATGCCTTTGTATTTATCCTCCCCCCCTGGCGGGCCATCTATCATCAAGATGCTGAGCGAAAGCAGAGCTTTTCATTAGCAATGGAAACGTATCGCATGATGCGAAGTATCTATACCTCATGCGGTTATAAACTTATTACTATACCAAAACTTAGCGTCGAAAATCGGGCGAATATCCTACTACAGCATATCAAAAATCAACAAACATAAACGAATGATGCGATTCCGGCCCGTATTGTATTCAAAAAGAAAAGTCCTTAACCGGGGAGATTAAGGACTTTCATTAACCAATTATAAACCTAAATTATGATGATACAAAGATAACCGATTTTGGACACGATGACAAAAAGCCTTGCGACTTTAACAAAATTTTAACATTTCTTTGCTTCTTATTCTATTACAACAGCTGTTCCGCTCGCAGTAACCATAAGCATACTTCCTCCGTTTCCCACCGTTTCATAGTCAAGATCCACACCTACGATTGCGTTTGCTCCAATGGATGCGGCGTACTGTTGCATTTCAAAAACTGCGGTATCTTTTGCTTCCCTTAACACTTTTTCATATGAATTGGATCTGCCTCCTACAAAATCCCTTATTCCCGCAAATATATCCCTAAAAAAGTTAGCACCTATAATGGTTTCGCCACTTACCAAGCCGATATATTTTACTATTTTTTTACCTTCTACATTAGGTGTTGTTGTTATTAGCATGGCTTTTTTCTAGTTAGATGTAGAAAGGTGGCTATTGTTACAAAAAGGGAGCCGCTGTGATTTCCTTTTTTGAGTTTTTAACACATTACACCTTCTTGATATCTTCAAGCTTCCGATCATAGTATGTCGCATTTTGAATATTACTTTCGGTGCTCTCCTTTAGTATCTTTTCCGTCTCTTCCAGCTTAGTTTCCAGGTCTCGCAATTCAGGGCTTACATTTCCATCTAAGTACTTTTTGTACTTGGCCTTCAAAGATTTGCATTCACGAATATGGCTATTCAATTCTTTTTGCATGCTCGTAGCTAAGCTCTTTTGTTCTTTAAGTTCATACGCAGCTCTATTTTTATGTTTGCGTGCATATTCTTTCTTAAGGCGTTGCACGGATTCATCGATCTCCTTTGCGTTATCCTGTGTTTTTGAATCTTCCAATAATAAACTGTGAAAATACTCAAAATCTTTATCGATATCTTTATGGCTTCCTTTTGAATTCTTAATGGCTTCCTGTGCCATTTTAAATTGTTTATTCAGCATATTTAGGTTATAAAGTTGTACTTCCACTTTTTGCTTCAGTTCTTCTGCTTCACTCTTTTTTTCTTCGATTTTACCGACATGCGATACATCGCTTAAAACTAAAGCACTGGCCTGCGCGCTCAGTACAGAAGTACCCAATAGCGCTACGATTAATAATGTTTTCATTTTACTGATTTTAATTTTTTAACGTTCATGACCGAACGATTTTCATTCCTGTTATTTAATGGTAAAATATATTTGCCGGCCGGGCATATTAAGCGTTTTAATAATCTTTATCACCCCTCTAAGCTGTTACGCTTTTTGTATATAAGACGCTTTTGATGTAGAAACGTTGCAGGAATTTCTCGTTTTTTATGGTCTTTTCTACCAACAGGATAATTTTCTCTACGAACAGGCATTGCTTATCTTCCTATTTCTGCCAATGGAAGAAATAATGATAAAAGAACAAA
>Ga0079224_100010480_pt1 | contig 12714 bp, 10 predicted proteins | sample Stecom2015_FD_80414 | JGI IMG/M metagenome (GOLD analysis project Ga0079224, IMG submission 80414) | Agricultural soil microbial communities from Utah to study Nitrogen management - Steer compost 2015 | ecosystem: Environmental > Terrestrial > Soil > Agricultural land | place: USA: Utah...
GAGGAGAGCGCGAAGGCCGAGGCCGAGCGCAGCCGGATGGAACTCGAGCGCGTGGTCGACGCGATCCTCGACCCCATCGCGTCGATCGACGAGCAGGGCCGCATCCTGTCGGTCAACCCGGCGGTCGAGCGCGTGTTCGGCTGGCCGCGCGAGGAGCTGCTCGGGCGCAACGTGAGCGTGCTGATGGGCGAGCCGTACCGCCGCGAACACGACGGGTACATCGCGCACTACCTGCGCACCGGCGACGCGCGGGCGATCGGCCGCGTGCGCAAGGTGCTCGGCCGGCGCCGGGACGGCACCGAGTTTCCGTGCGAACTGTCGGTGTCCGAGATCCGCGGCCCGGGGGCGAAGCGGCGCTTCGTCGGCGTCGTGCGCGACATCAGCGAGCGCGAGCAGATCGCCGCGCGGCTCGCGCACACCGAACGCCTCGCCGCGCTCGGCGAGCTGGCGGCCACGGTCGCGCACGAGGTCAACAACCCGGTCAACACGATCATCAACTGCGCGCAGCTCGTCAAGGACGGCGACGACGATCCGCAGCTGCTGCAGCACATCACCGAGGAAGGCGTGCGGATCGCCTCGATCGTGCGCGACCTGCTCGACTTCGCGCGCGACCGGCACGACGAGAACAGCACGGTGCACGTGGGCGACGTGGTGCGCCGCACGCTGTCGCTCAGCCAGGGACGCATCGAGAAGCACGGGATCCGCTTGCGCGTCGACCTCGCACCCGACCTGCCGGCGCTGCGCGCGCGCTCACAGCAGCTCCAGCAGGTGCTGCTCAACCTGCTGCTGAACGCGCGCGACGCCCTGGTCGGCGACGGCCGCTCGTCGGTGCAGCCCGGCAAGGAGATCGCGATCCGCGCCGAACCGGCGGGCAACGGCGTCCACCGCATGATCCGGCTCAGCGTGCGCGACAACGGGCCCGGCATCGCCCCCGAGAACCTGGAGCGCGTGTTCCAGCCGTTCTTCACCACCAAGGCGGACCGCGGCGGGAACGGTCTCGGCCTCGCGGTGTCGCGCGGCATCGTGCAGGAGCACGGCGGCACGCTGACCGTGCGCAGCGAACCCGGCGAGTTCTGCGAGTTCATCGTGGAGCTGCCGGTGCGGGAAGAGGACGCTCCCGACCATGGCGCGGATCGTGCTGATCGATGACGAGACCCGGCTGCTGCGCACGCTCGAGAAGTTCCTCGCGGCCGAGGGACACACCGTGCACGCCGCGTCGGGCCTCGCTCCGGTCGACGGGCTCCTGCAGCCCGGCGGTTTCGACGTCCTGGTCACCGACCTGATCCTGCAGTCGACCCCGGGGATCGAGATCCTGCGCCGGGTGCGCGCGCGCGGCTGCGACGAGCCGGTGATCCTGATGACCGGCGAGCCGAGTGCCGAGACCGCGGCCGAAGCCCTGCGCTTGTGGGCGTTCGACTACCTGAGCAAGCCGGTCACCAAGGTCGCGCTCCTGACGGTGGTGGCGCGCGCGCTGCGCTACGTCGACCTCATCCGCAACCCGTTCGCGCTGCTGCTGCGCCACGTCGAGCGGCACGCGATGCGCGCCGACGGCGACGCGGCCGACCGCGCCGCGCTCGCCGCACGGGTCGACGACGTCGCCGGGATGGCGCGGCGGCTGGCCGCGAGCAACGACGCATGCGCGGGTGCGCGCGCGGGCTGCTCGGCGCAGGCGGTGGCGGCGCGCGCGCTCGCGCGGGCGCGCGCGGTGTTCGGCGCCGGCGACGCGGCGCGCCTGACCCTCGTCCCCGCCGCGCGCGATGCGACCGTGGCGGGTGACCCCGAGCTTCTCGCCGACGCGCTCGTGCACGCGCTCCGCGGCATGTGGGACGGGCAGCCGCAGGCCCCGGCGCGCCTCGCGCTCGACTTTGCGACACCGGGGTGGGTGGCCTTCACGATCGAGTTCGAAGGTGCTCCCGCCGCGCCGTCCGGCGCGGAGGGCGTCGAGGGTTGGGCGCGCGTGCCTGGGCTGTGCGCGACGCAGCGGATCGTGGCGGCGCACGGTGGGCGGTTCGACCCGGCAGCCGCCGCCGCGGGCCGATGCCGCATCGAGCTGCCGGCCGCGCCTGCCTGACGGCGTGCGCGCGCGGCCGGCGGGCAGGCCGGTGCGCTACAGGTCGCCCGACCGGCGCATCGCGCGCAGCAGCCGCCAGCCGAACGCGAGCGCGAGCGCGTAGGCCACGAGCCCGAGCAACGACGTGCTGCCGATGCGCGGCGGAGCGTCGGCGATCCACAGCGCGGACGCGCTGAGGATGAGCGCCGCGACCAGGATGCCGAGCGTCAGCCGGTTGAGGACCTTGTCGAGGTGGGCGAGGTCGAAGTGCACGCGGAACGAGCCCTCGCGCAGGCGGCCGAGCACCTCGCGCGTGTCACGCGGGAGCGCGTCGAGCAGCCGGTCCCAGTCACGCCACGTGCGGCGCGCGCGCCGGGCGAGCATGCGCGGCGACATCCGCCGGCGGAGCGCCCTGGCGTAGAACGGCTCCATCAGCTCGGCGAGGCTGAAGTCGTGCACGAGCTGGCGCGAGGTGCCTTCGAGCACGATCAGCGTGCGCAGGAGCAGGGCGAGCGGCGCGGGCAGGACGATGCGGTAGCGGCGGATGAGTCCGAACAGGCTCTGCAATGCCTCGCCGACGTCGATCTCGCGCAGACTCTGGCCGACGTAGTCGGCCAGGAACTCGTCGAGGTCGGTGCGCAGCGCCTGGCGGTCGACGTCGCGCGCGGCGCCGAGGCGGAGGACGACCTCGGCCAGCTCGGCCGCGTCCTGCTCGACCGCGGCGAACAGCATCGCCTCGACCTGATCGCGCAGCTCGGCGTCGATGCGGCCGACCATGCCGCAGTCGAGCACGCCGACGACCGCGCCGGGCAGGAGCATCACGTTCCCCGGGTGCGGATCGGCGTGGTACACCGAGTCGCGGAAGATCATCTCGAGGTACATCTCCGCGCCGCGCCGGGCGAACTCGTTCAGGTCGGCGCGGCTCGCGCGCAGGCCCTCGCCGTCCGCGGCCGGAATGCCCTCGAGCCGCTCCATGGTCAGCACGGTGCGGCCCGAGAGGCTGGCGTGCACCGCGGGGAAGTGGACCGTGGGGTCGCTCGCGAACCGCCGCGCGAACTCCTCCAGGTTGCGCCGCTCGTGGGTGAAGTCCAGTTCGCGGCGCAGCGTGCGCTGGAACTGGCGGACGAGCGCGGCCGGCTGGTACTGGCGCAGGGAGGGCGCGTGGTTCTCGGCGAGCCGCGCGAGCGCGTGCAGGATCTCCAGGTCGGCCTCGGCGCGCTCGGCCACGCCCTGGCGGCGCACCTTCACCACCACGCGCTCCCCGGTCTTCAGCGTCGCGCCGTGGACCTGCGCGATCGACGCGGAGGCGAACGCCTCGCCTTCGAACGTGGCGAACAGCTCCTCCGGCGGCTTGCCGAGGTCGGCTTCGATCGTCTGCCGGGCGACCTCGGCCGGGTCGGGCACCGTGTTCGCCTGCAGGCCGGTGAGCTCCTCGGCCAGCTCGGGACCGACCAGGTCGGGACGCGTGCTGAGGACCTGGCCGAGCTTGATGAACGTCGTGCCCAGCTCGATCAGGACGAGGCGGATGCGCGCCTCCAGCCGCAGCTCACGCAGGCGCTCACCGGTGGGGCTGCGCAGCCGGTCCTGGATCCAGTCGACGTCGAGCCAGCGGAGCCAGTCGGCGAGCCCGTACTTGGCGAGCACGGCCAGGATCTCGCCGACGCGTCGCGCGTTGCGTTGCAGACGTGCGAGGGCGTCGAACGGCATGTGCGGAGCGGAGGGCGCGCCGTCTTCAGGACGACGCCGGACCGGCCGGCGGGGTGCCGCCGTCCTCGCCCTTCAGCCGCGCGCCGAGGCGATCCAGGTGCTGGGCGAGCGCGGAGAACAATCCGCCGGCCGCGCCGCGGACCGCCATGCCGCCCTGCTTCAGCAACTCGCCCGGATGCTCGCGCGCGGAGGCCAGTGCGGCCTCGATCGCCGGCAGCGACCGGCGCAGCGCGATGCCGGCGTGCTCGGCGAGGGTGCGCCCTTGCTCGGCGCCGTGCTTCAGCACGCGCACCCCGGCGTCGGCGACCACGCTCGCGACCTTGTCGGGAAGATCGCGCAGCTCCAGGGTCAGGCGGTCGACGTCCTCGCGCACGAACCGCGCGGCGTTCGTCGCCGCCTCGGCGAGCGCGAGCCGGGCAGCCTGCGCGGTGATCTCGAACCCGTCGGCGATGCCGTCGACGACCGCGCGCAGGACGCGCTCCTGGTCGTCCGCGCTCGCGCGCTCGGCGCCCTTCGCGGCGCCCTCGACCACGGCACGCGCGATGCCGGCGAGGCCTCCGGCCACGTCCTGCACGCGGGCCGACGCGCCGGCGACGAGGCGCGCGATCTCTTCATGAACCGCGCTGCCGCGCCGCGCGATGGTCTCGGCCTGTTGCTGCAGCCAGGTGATGATGTCCATGGGCTTGCCTCACGAGCAGCATGCCCCCGGCATCGCGCCGTCGCCAGGACGAGCGTCGTCGCGCCGGGAAGGCGGGGGCCCGAGCTGGCGGGTGGGGCGGGGAGCGCCCAGCCCCTCCGCGGAGGTGCGGGTCCGTGCTCGCGTGCACAACGACCGCCCCGCGGCGGTCTTTTCCCCGGTGCGCCCCCTCCCCGGTGCGTCCCGCGGGAGGGAATCCGTCAGCCGCTCAGCACGCGTCGCGGCGCCGGCCGTTGCGGACGTCTTCCGACCACAGCGGTGACTTGCGCGAGAACCAGCTCTTGAACGCGGGCGGAGCGGCAGCGCGCATGGCGGTCAGGCCGAGCGCGCCGAGCAAGGCGGGCTTGCGCCGCACCAGCCGGCCGAACGCGAACGTCCCGGCGGCGACCAGCGCGAGGTTCTTGAGCGAGGCGAAGCGTTCCACCGAGTTCGCCGTGCGGTGGCGCACCCGGCTGCGCAGGCGGCGCTCGACGAGCGAGGCGTAGTGCTCGGGGTCGCCGTCCGCGTCGCTGCGGTCGGCGACCGGCTGGTAGCGCGCGACCAGCGCCTGGAGCCGCTTCTTGCGGCTCGCGCCGCGCACGACCAGGAGCGCGACCACGAACCCGAGCACGATCACGCCGCCGACGATGAGCCGCGCCGCCCAGTCGGGGACCGCGAGCGCGAGCAGACCGGTGAGGCCGGTGAGCAGCAGGAAGGCGGCGACGACGAGCACTGCGGCGCCGAGCAGGCCGAGCGCGCCGCCCATGACGGCGCGTTCTCCGAGCCCGCGCACGCGCTCGACGACGTGGTCCTTCGTCGCGCGCGCCGCTTCGTGCAGCAGCTCGCCGAACGGCGTCGCCTCCGGCGGGGCGGCCGGCACCGCGCGGTCGACGTCGAGGACGCGGTCGTGCAGGCGCGGATCGCTGCGCTTGGTGGTGACCATGACGTCACTCCCTGCGCCGCAGCAGGAGGAAGGTCAGCAGCAGGCCCGCGCCGACGCCGATCGCGGCGGCGGTGATCGGCTGTCGGCGGACGAAGTGCTCCACCGCCTCGTAGCCCTCCTCGACCGCCCGGCGCCCCTTGTGCCACAGCTCCTGCCCCGTGTCGCGCCCCGACGCCAGCACGTCCTTGACCTGCGAGCGGCCGCGCCGCCACACGTCGGCCGTCGCGTGACCGAAGGTCGAGAGCGACTTGCGGAACGTGCTGTGCATGCCGCGGGTGAAGCGCTCGACCTCGTCGCGCGCCTCGCGGCGCGTGAGCGAGTAGCGGCGGCGCAGCAGGTCGACCAGATCGACCTTGCCTCGCTCCAGCTCGCGCAGGTCTTCGTCACGCAGGTCTTCCCACTGGTTCTGGATGCGCTTGCGCAGGTCGCGCCAGTCGGCGATCAGCTTCTCGATCGTCATGGTCGTAACCATCGTCGGTTCGGGCGTCGGGTTGGGGTTGCGAAGTCGGCGGACCGCCGGCTCACCCGGACCCATGCGGGCGCAGGCGAACGTCGTTCTCCGGGCAACGGACGTGCCGCGGCGACGTGCGCGCGCGAGATCGTGTGGACGAGGCGCGTCGAGTCCTGCCGATCTCGTATCGCACGCGCGGGCGCGGCCGCGCGGGCGCACGCCCTGACGCGTCGCGCACCGCGGCCTGCGGATTCTGCACGAGCGCCGCACGCACGCGGCACCGTGGACGCGCATCGCACGAACACGCAGGCCTGCACGAAGGCAGCCGCGCGCCCGGCGCGACCTCGCCCGCAACAGGCGACCCGCAACAGGCGAGGCGACCACGCGCACGCGTTCGCCGCCGCGCGCTCCCGCTCGTGGCGGCGTGCAGCGCAGGGCACCGCGCGATTCCACGATGTGGCACGTGGGTTGAAGTCACGCTGGCGTTCCCGAACACGCCGGCACGGGGCACATGCGCTTCGCTTTCCGCCGGCCCACGACTTCCTGCTTTCCACGAAACCGAGAGTGCATCCCATGATCTCCCCCCACGAACCCGACTCGCCGTCCGGCCAGGCCTCCATCACCGAACCCGGTCAGGAACAGGGTTCGGTCCGGGAGCGCGTCGGCGAGGCCGGCGAACACCTGCGCCAGGTCGGGCACATCGCGAAGGAGAGCGCGCGCGAAGGCCTGCACCGGGTCCGCGACGCCGCCCGCGAGAAGTACGAGGAAGGCGTCGACGCCGTCCGCCAGTTCGGCGAGACCCTCGAGGACCGCATCCGCCACGCCCCGATCAAGTCGGTGCTCATCGCGGCCGGCGCGGGCTTCCTGCTGAGCATGATGATGGGCCGGCGGTGACGCGGGGGGCGGAGGCGACTTCGCCAGACCCTGCCACCCAGGTCACCGGCGCGGCTTCAGTCATCCATCAGCAACGACCCGGCTCGTTGCCAGCCCGCCGAAGATGAGTCACGCGCTCTAACGGAGTCTGGATGCGACCAGACATCCGACGTCATGGATGGGGACGGCATGGAGCGCCGCTTCGAGGGTGAGTTTCTGCGTTCCAGCGTGGCCAGAGGCCGAGCGAGTTTCACAAACTTCTCATGAGCCCGTGAACTCGCGTTCAACGAGTCGATTCCTGAGCGCAGCCAGATGACGCAGATGACACTAGGGGGGCTCGCGATGCGCCGCGTATGCGATCTGTAGACGCTCGCATACAACTTCCACCTTCCGCTGCAGTTCGAGTCACACGAGTATTGTCGCTGTCGGGCGCCGGGCTCAGCACCGCGTTGCACAGTGCTTCGAGAGCAATCGCTGACATGACGAGCGCGGTGACCGGAGCGGTCCGCCTTGCGCTTGCCCGCGACGACGGCTGCAGCGGCACAAAGCATCACGGGATACGCACAGTAGGTGCGCTGTTCCCGAATCCGATCCGTGCGCGAAGACCTGACCCCATGACCGGAGGTTGGCACCGGCGCCCGAGTCTCGAGCGCGAAAGTCAGCTTTCGGTCGCTCCGCGGCGATCGAAAGACAGCCGGCTGAACCCGCGTCGCCCTGAAGGGTTCGTTTGAGGCAACTTCTTCGAGGTCTCTTGCCACCGAGCCAGGATCCATCGCTACTCCGCGGCGGTGCAGCATCCCCGCCTGAAATCGCGTGTTGGACTCGCTACCAGCGACCCACCGGGACTCGGCGGCGAACCTGGTATCCGCGCTGGACTCGCGTTCTGCTCTCGGGCTCGCTCCGAGCGAGTCCCTCCCGGGCTCGCTCCGAGTGAGTCCCAGCGGGACTCGCTCGCCGAACCCAGTATCGCCACCGAGCATCGCCGCTTCGCGGCGAGCCCGGCATCCGCGCTAAACTCGCATTCCCCTCTCGGGCTCGCTCCGAGCGAGTCCCTCCGGGACTCGCTCGCCGAGCCCAGTATCGCCACCGAGCATCGCCGCGAAGCGGCGATGCTGGTGGGCGATACTGGGCTCGAACCAGTGACCCCCAGCTTGTCGAGCTGGTGCTCTACCAACTGAGCTAATCGCCCACCGAGGCCGGTGACTCCGGCGGGAGGGCGGAAGGTAGCCGCAGCCGAGGCAAAAGCAAGTCGCCATCTGCACGTGCCGGGCACGCCCGCGCCGCGTGCGCACGGACTCGCTCGGCGTCCTTCCGCTCGCCGGCGCACGCGCGGGATGCTCGGGCGCGACCGCGTGGAGCGTCCCCGGAGACGGCACTCGCGGATCACGCGAACCCGCGCGCCGGAGCGTGCGCGACGAGAGCCGGGAGACGGCGCGAACGCACGCTCTCGGCGCACCGCCAGGTCGAGCGGCCCGCCCGACCGTTCAGCTCGCCGCGACTCCGGGGTCCTGCCGCGCCGGCGTCGCTTCCTGGCGCTCGCGCCAGAACGCGACCAACCGCTGCACCTCGCCGAACGACTCGCGCTGCGCCGGAGCGAGGTGCACCTCGACGAAGCCGCGCAGCCAGGGTGACTCGTCGCTCGGAAGCCGCTCGTAGTCGTTGCGCGCGTACTGCTCCCCGCGCAGGAGCGCGTCGAGCAGGGCCGCGGGCGTCAGGGCGCGCGGCGGACCTTCGAGCAGGCGCGCGACGCCGCCCCACACCCCCGACACACGGGAAGGGATGCCGCCGACGTCGCGGATCGCCTGCTGCAGGGTGGCGACGCGGCGCACGTGCGACTCGCGGGCGGCGCGTAGGCCGGTGAGGAGTCGCGGCTGGTCCACCCGCGGGATCGCCTCGTCGTAGGTTTCGACCGCGGACAGCTCCGCGCGGAGGAAGGAGTTCAGACGGTCGATGCTCGGAGCCGGGGTCGAGGACATGGCGAGGAGACGGAGGCGACGGGAGCGGTCGCAAGCAGCGCACCACGAACACGGCGGCGTGGCGGCGCGTGCGTGTCCTCTCCATCGTGCCGGTCGGCCCGGCGCGAATCGAGCGCCCGGGTGGGGGGCAGGCAGAACCTCCCGGGGAACGCGCACGCCGCCGGAAACGGCGCGCCGGCGGCGCCCGAAAGCCGCGGCCCTGCAGCCCTTGCATGCAAGGTTGTCACGCTCCGCCCCCGGGGCCGACCGTCGATGCGGCGGCACCGCCGCCGCCGCGCTCACACGACCGCCGGGACGACGAACGGGTCGCGGTAGGGCCGCGTCAGCAGCGCGTTCGCGGCGTGGTCGCCGTGGATCAGCTCGCTGACCTGATCCACCTGCAGGGTGCGCCCGGCGACCAGCACCGGCCGTGCGCCGTCGATGCCGTTGCACGCGAGATGCTCGCGCAGGTCGTGCCAGCACCTCTCGAAGGCCGGGTGCAGCGCCGCGACCTCGCCGGCCTCGCGCGCGGTGGCATGCTCGCCGAGCAGATGCGAGATGCCGCCGAGGTGGCACAGCGCACTGCTCAGGTGCGTCTCCTCGACGTCCGCGTGCAGCAGCGAAGGGTCGCGCGCCCGGACCGCGGCGAGGAAGTTCGCGTAGTGGTCGCCTTCTCCGGTGAACTCGGCGACCTGCGCACCGTCGCGGTCGAAGGCGCGCGCGCCCGCGGTGTCGATCACCATGCGACCCTGCGCGCAGTGCACGGTCACCCCGATGCTCACGCCGGGGTGCACGCGGTCCATGCCGCGCTCCCACGCCTTCCGGTCCGCCTGCTGTTCCTTGCTGCGCGGCAGCCCGCGCACCTCGAAGACGATCGGTGCGCCCGCGTAGTCGTAGAACACGAGCTGCGTGTTGGGCGTCTCGCCGTCGTCGTCGTAGCCGACCCGCCCGCCAATGCTGACCACGCGCGGCGGCAGTCCCTCCGCGCCGAGCACCCAGCGCGCGACGTCCATCTGGTGGATGCCCTGGTTGCCGAGGTCGCCGTTGCCGGTCGCCCACTGCCAGTGCCAGTCGTAGTGCAGCTCGCGGCGGCGCAGCGGCTCGAACGGCGCTGGGCCGCACCACAGCGAGTAGTCGACCGACTCCGGCGGCCTGCCGAGCCCGACCTTGCCGATCGGAGGACGCGGCTTGTAGCAGATCGCGTGCACCCACTCGATCGCGCCGAGCCTGCCCTCCTGCACGTACTGCACCGCGGCGCGGATGCCCGGGAACGACCGGCTCTGCGTGCCGCCCTGCACCAGGCGCCGCGCGCGCCGCGCCGCGCGCACGAGCTGGCGGCCTTCCCACACGTTGTGCGAGATCGGCTTCTCGATGTAGGCGTCCTTGCCGGCGTCCACGGCCCACACGCCGATCAGCGCGTGCCAGTGGTTGGGGGTCGCGGTCGAGACGACGTCGACGTCGTCGCGGTCGAGCACCTCGCGCACGTCACCGTGGCCGTCGATCGCGTAGCCGTAGCGCTTCTCGAACGCGGCGCGCTGCGCGGCGAGCACGTCGCGGTCGACGTCGCACAGCGCGACGACACGGACGTGCTCCAGCGCGGCGAACCGGGCGATGTGTGTCCGCCCCTGGCCACGCAGCCCGACGACGGCGACGCGCACGTCGCGGTTCGCGCCGGCGACGCGCGCCGACGCCGGGAGGGATCCGGCCAGGGCTCCGGTGGAGAGGCCGCCGAGGAACGCGCGGCGGGTGACGGGCATCGCGGGCATGGTAGCGACGCGGGGCGGCCCGGCGGTCGGTCGAGGCACCGGGCCGGGATGGCCGCGCGGACCCATGCCCGCGCGGCGTACACGCGAAGATCCTCGGGCGTGCCGGTCGCGGCGGGAACGCCGTGCCCGGGGCAGAAGGACGCACGTTTCGGCGCGCTCGCGACCTTCTCTCCCGCTCTGACGGCGCAGCGCGGTGCAACGTGATGCTCTGCGCCGCAGCGGACGCCCCGCCCCTTCCCCGGGACCGCCGGCCGGATCCCTGACGGCAGACTCCGGTCCGGCACCGGGAGTGCCTCTGCCTCTGGTCCTGCCGCCGGCTTCCCCCGCGCGCACAGCTTTTTCAGGATTCCCGCACCCCCGCGCCGCCCTTCGAGGCTTCATGGCGCGTGCGCAGCTCGATGGCCCTTCCCGCTCGCCGTGAGGCGCCCAGCCTCGACGTCACCGCGCTGGTGCGCCGCCATCAGGCCGGGTTGATCCGCTTCCTCCGCGTGCTCGGGTGCGACGCGCGGCAGGCGGAAGAGCTGGCGCATGACGTGTTCGTCGAGGTGCTGCAGCGGCCGTTCGCCGACGAGGACCCGCGCGCGACCGCAGCCTACCTGCGGACGGTCGCCAGGCACCGGTGGTGGAAGGTCAAGCGCCGCGACGGGCGCCTGACGACGGCATCGCTGGACGCGCTGGAAGCGGCGTTCGTCGCCGACTGCGGCGAGGACGGCGGCGATGCCTTCGTCGAGGCGCTGCGCGGCTGCATCGAGGGGCTGGAGGCGCGGTCGCGCGCGCTGGTGCTCGCCTGCTACCAGGACGGCGAGTCGCGCGCCGCCCTCGCCGCGCGGTTCGCGATGAGCGAGGACGGGATCAAGAGCTGGTTGCGCCGCGTCCGCGCGGCGCTCCGGCTGTGTGTGGAGCGGAAGGTGGAGCGATGACGACGACCGACGAAGGCGGCGACCCGCGCGACCCCGTGTTCGACGTCCTGCTGCGCGAGGCGCTCGCGGAGCGGCGCACGACCGATCTCGCCGAGAAGGTCCGCGCGCGCCTGCAGGGGGTGGGGCCGGGGCTCGTGTCGTTGCCGCGCCAGCGGGGCAGAGTGCTCGCCGCGTTCGGCGGCACGCTCCTCGGCGCGGCGGCCGCGGCCGCCGCGCTCCTCGCGTTCGGCGCGGGGCGCGCGGACCTCCGGTTCCCGGCGCCTCCGGTCGCCTGGCACGTGGTCGACGGCTGCGTCGCGTGGCGGTCGAAGGCGGAAGTCCGGACGGCGCGGGCGGGCGAGCGCGCGCTCTGGCCGGTCGCGACGGGCGACCGGCTGCGCAACTGCGGAGACGGTGCGGCGGTGTGCGACGTGGCGTCGCTCGGCCGGCTGCGCATGACGAAAGGCACGGAGATCGAGGTGGCAGCGATGCAATGGAAGACGTTCGGCAGCGGCGTCGCGCTCGGCGCGGTGACGGTCGCGGTGGTCAGCGGGGTGATCCAGTGGTCGGGCGGCGGTGACACGGCGCGGGCGCACTCGGGCGAAAGCCTGGAGCTGCGCGCCGAGGCACCGAACGTCGCCGCGGCCAGGGTCGAGGCACTGCAGCGCGAAGTGGAGGCACTCCAGCAGCAGCTCGCCAGGGAGCAGGCGCGCGCGCGCGACCTCGAGGCGACGGCGGCGTGCACGGTGGCGACCAACGCCGAGCAGGTCGCGGCCGCGGAGCAGGCGGCCGAGCAGACGGCGGCGCCCAAGCTGAAGCACGCGGTCACCTGGGCCGGGATGGAGAGCGTCCTGGACTCGATCGACTGGGACGTCACCGGCAAGTGCATGCACGAGATGACCAGGAAGCTCGACGCCGTGCTCGCCGCGATCGAGAACGGCGAGGAGCTGCCGCTCGCGCTGCTCGGGGAAGTCGCCAAGCTCAACGCCGAGCTGATCCAGCAGGCCGCGGCGCTCATGGAAGCCGACGTGCCCGGAACCGGCCCGAACGGCGTGTTCACCAACCCGATCGTCGCCGCGAACCAGGTCCACGCCACGCTGGAGAAGGCCGGCGCCCCGCTCACCGCGCAGCAGCGCGAGGCTTTGCAGCGGCTCGGCGCGCAGATCGCGGGCGAGGACGAGGCGCGCCTGGCGAAGGTCGGCGAGGACGCCTTCCAGCTCGAGACCATCCTCGGCGAGACCGAGCTTAAGGACCGCTTCTACGCCGAGGCGCGCAACCTCCTGACCGAGGAGCAGCGCGCGATCCTGTTCCCCCCGCGCTTCGCCGGCACGCGCGCCAACCTGTTCGACAGCGGGCTGGTGTGGGCGCAGTTCGCCAAGCCGCTGCCGGTGCGC
>Ga0079224_100010482_pt1 | contig 12713 bp, 12 predicted proteins | sample Stecom2015_FD_80414 | JGI IMG/M metagenome (GOLD analysis project Ga0079224, IMG submission 80414) | Agricultural soil microbial communities from Utah to study Nitrogen management - Steer compost 2015 | ecosystem: Environmental > Terrestrial > Soil > Agricultural land | place: USA: Utah...
GCCTTCACCCGCATCATCATCGTGCTGAGCCTGTTGCGTACCGCGCTCGGCACGGCGGCGGCCCCATCCAACCAGGTGCTGATCGGGCTGGCGCTGTTCCTGACCCTGTTCGTCATGGCGCCGGTCTTCAATGCCATCAACGAGCAGGCGTTGCAGCCATATCTGGCGGAAGAGATCACCTCGGAGCAGGCGCTGCGCCAGGCCAGCGTGCCGCTGCGGAGCTTCATGCTGGCGCAGACGCGGGAGGAGGACATTGCCCTGTTCCTGCGCATCGCCAGGGCGGAGCCGGTGGAGGGGCCGGAAGATTTGCCGCTGAGCATCATCATTCCGGCCTTTCTGACCAGCGAGCTGAAGACGGCTTTCCAGATTGGCTTCATCATCTTTCTGCCGTTTTTGGTCATCGACCTGGTGGTGGCCAGCACCCTGATGTCTATGGGCATGATTATGCTCTCGCCCATGATCATTTCGCTGCCGTTCAAGATCATGCTGTTCGTGCTAGTGGACGGCTGGTCGCTGATTATCGGGTCGTTGGCATCGAGCTTCACCGCCTGAGAGGGCTGCCGCCGGCAGCTCAGGCGCAGTCGTAACCGGGAGGTAGGCATGAGTCCTGACATCGTGGTCGAGCTGGGGCGTCAGGCGCTGTGGATCATCGTTCTGCTGGCGGCACCGGTCCTGCTCAGCGCCCTCGGCGTCGGCCTGCTCATCGGGATGTTCCAGGCCGCCACCCAGATCAACGAGCAGACCTTGAGCTTCGTGCCAAAACTGGCCGTGCTAGCGCTGACGCTCTTCATCGCCGCTCCCTGGATGCTAACCGTGCTGCTGGACTTCACCCGCGGCCTGCTGACGGCGATACCGGAGCTGGTCAGCTACGGGCCGTGAGGTGGGTCGGGAAGCCGGCATGCATTTCAGTAGCGCCGAGATCGGCCAGTTGGTCGCCCATTTCGGCTGGCCCTGGATACGCATCACTGCCATGCTGCTGACGGCGCCGCTGTTCAGCAACGTGCAGGTGCCGATCCGGGTACGGGTGCTGCTCAGCCTGGCGCTCACCGTGGCCGTGCTGCCGGCGGTGCCGCCTCCGCCGGCCATGGACTTGCTCTCGCCGACAGCGCTGTTGGTGGCGGTTCAGGAAGCCTTGATCGGGATGCTGACCGGGCTGGTGCTGGCGGCAGCCTTTCAGGCCGTGGTCATTGCCGGTGAGGGCATCGGCCTGACCATGGGCCTGGGCTTCGCCACCATGGTGGACCCGCAAAGTGGCGCCAGCGTGCCCATGCTGTCGCAGTTCCTGCTGATCCTGGCGACGCTGCTGTTTCTTGGCATTGGTGGCCATCACATGCTGATCGAGCTGCTGGCGACCAGCTTCGAGACCATGCCGGTGGCCGGCTTCGGCCTACAGCAGGCCGACTTCATGGCCGTGGCTGCCTTCGGCACCCAGATGTTCGCCGGCGGGGTGCTGATCGCGCTGCCGGCAGTGGTGGTGCTGCTGGTGGTGCAGCTGGCCATGGGCGTGATGACCCGGGCCGCGCCGCAGATGAACCTTTTCTCAGTCGGCTTCCCGGTCACCATCATGCTGGGCTTTCTGACGGTGCTGTTTTTCGTGCTGCCAGTGCTGCAAACGCGGCTGCTGCAGATCTGGAGCACGGCGTTCGGCGCGCTGCGCCAGCTGCTGGCGGCCTGATTGCCTGGCGCTTTTGCGCTACAGTAGCGTCATGAGCAAGGCATTCGTGAAAGAGGACGACGCCCAGGATGTGCCTCTGGTGGTGCCGGCCCGCCCGCCGTTGCCCCCCGGCACGCCCAATTACGTGACGCCGCGCGGCTTGCGGTTGCTGCAGGAAGAGCGAGAGCGGCTGGCTCGCCAGCGCGATGCCTTGGACGAGCTGGCGGACGAGGGCGAGCGGCGCCGGCGCCACGCGGTTCTGGCCCAGCAGCTCGCCGAGCTGGACGCCAGGCTGGCCAGCGCCGTAGTAGTGGACCCTGCCGGCCAGGATCCCGAGGTGGTGCGCTTCGGCGCGACGGTCACGGTGTCGACCGAAGCGGGCGAGGAGCGGCGCTATCGCATCGTCGGCGTCGACGAAGCCAATGCCGCCGAAGGCCGGGTCTCCTTCCTGGCGCCTGTCGCCCGTGCCCTGCTGGGACGCAGCCTGGACGACGAGGTGCGGCTGGAGACCGCGAATGGCGTGGAAGTCCTCGAAATCATCGCGATCGATTACGAACAGGAATAGCCCTTCAATGCCATCCAAAGCAAGCACGGTTCGGGATTTGCATTTGTGCCCATTCTGCGGCGGCGTTGCCGACATCTATCGCGACCCCGGCCAGCCCGGCTATGAGCCTTTCTACGTGGTGTACTGCACTCGCTGCGAGGCCCGTGGTCCGGAGAAGGAAAAGCGGGAGGACGCCATCGCCGGCTGGAACCGCCGCAGCACGCGGGAGCGAGGCTGATCTGCGACCTAGCGCTGTCAAGAGGGCGAAGCGGTCGGCGACCGCACCCTCAGCAGCTGAACCGACACTGCGAGCGTACTTTGCCAGCACGCCGCATCGATAGCATGGCGGCGGCTGCCTGGCAGCCGGGCCTGTTCCTGTCGTTGCGCCGATGGCGAGCAGGCCGTCGAATCCTTGACAGCCGGCGCTGGATTCCGCCGAACCGGTGATCATCCCCCGGATGCCAGCGAGCATTTCATCGTCCCCGGCTCGTCGGCGACGCCGTCCGAGATGGTGACGGTGTTCAAGATCGGGTTTTGCCGCCGTTGGCGCCGGCACCGCGGGCGATTCCCTCGGCCAGGTAGTCGATGCGCATATAGCAAGGCATGACCATGCTCCACCAGGTGGAGGTGGTGCCGACCGGAGCTTGGCGAAGTCCCTGGCGCTGAAGCCGACAGCGCCTGCGGCCTGCCAACAGGGCAGGGGCGACGGTGGGCAGACCTCGGGGCGGGCGGCGAGTTGCCGCCGTGCGGCCCGATTGCCACAATTCAGGCAGCACTGTTCGGCACCGGCAGGCCGTCTTGCCCGGTGCCTCCTAGGAACCCCCCAAGCGGAGAACAACAACAATGGTGCAACAGACCCGAGAGCAGTGGAGCGGCAGCCGCGGCTTCGTGCTGGCGGTGGCCGGCTCCGCCATAGGCCTGGGGAACATCTGGAAATTTCCCTACATGGCCGGGGCTAATGGAGGTGGAGCCTTCGTTCTGGTTTACCTGCTCTGCATACTCGCCATCGGCGTGCCCATTATGATTGCTGAGATCCTGGTCGGACGCCGCGGGCAGAGCAATCCGGTGGCCGCGATGCGGGCGGCGGCGGAGGAGAGCGGTGTAAGCCCTGTCTGGCGCCTGATCGGCGGCATGGGCGTTCTGGCTGGGTTTTTGATCCTTTCCTTCTACAGTGTGATCGCCGGCTGGGCACTGGACTATACGCTGAGGGGCCTGACCGGCGCGCTTTCAGGGTTGGGGGCGGAGGAAGCTCAGGCCCAGTTCGGCAGCCTGTTGGACAGCCCGGGGCTGCAGATTTTCTGGCACACCCTGTTCATGCTGATTTGCTTCCTCATCGTCGCCCGCGGCGTGCGCGGCGGCATCGAGTGGGCGGTGGGCTGGATGATGCCGCTGCTGTTCCTGCTGATCCTGGTTCTGGTCGGCTACGGCGCCTGGATCGGTGCCTTTGCCGAGGGCTTTACGTTCCTGTTTAGGCCGGATTTCAGCCAGCTCGGTCCGGAGTCGGTGCTCATGGCACTGGGCCAGGCTTTCTTCAGTCTTAGCCTGGGGATGGGAGCAGTGATGGCCTACGGCTCTTATCTCTCTCCCCAAGAGTCCATCGGTCGCAACACGGTGGTGGTCATCACTACGGACACCATCGTCGCTCTGCTGGCAGGGCTGATGATCTTCCCCATTGTCTTCTCCATCGGCCTGGAGCCGCAAGCTGGCCCCGGTTTGTTGTTCCAGACGCTGCCGTATGTCTTCGGCCAGATGGTCGCCGGCAGCTTCTTCGGTTTCCTGTTCTTCCTACTGGTGGTGTTCGCCGCGCTGACCTCGGCGATCTCGCTGCTGGAGCCGGCCACCGCCTATCTGATGGCCCGGCGCGGGTTAAGCCGATTGCAGGCGGCCGGAATTCTGGCGGTCATCGCCTGGATCCTCGGGATTTTCAGTGCGCTGTCATTCAACCTGATGAGCGGTTTCCACCCGCTTGGCTTCATCGATGCGTTGAGTGGCAAGACCTTCTTCGATCTGCTGGACGGCGTGACCAGCAACATCATGCTGCCGCTAGGCGGGCTGGGTGTGGCGCTGTTCGTCGGCTGGCGGATGAAGCGGGCCGCGGTTGCGGAGGAGGTGCGGCTCGGCAGCTACTTCGGGCTCTGGTACTTCGTGCTGCGCTTTGTCTCGCCGGTGCTGGTCGTTTTGGTGCTGCTCTATAGTGTGGGCGTGCTGAGGGGCTGAAACGAGAAGGCCGCAGCCCTTGGGCTGCGGCCTTGCGCTTGCGGCGACCGCAAGGCGGCGGTCAGTCTTCGTAGCGGCGCAGCACCAGCGTTGCGTTGGTGCCGCCAAAGCCGAAGCTGTTGGTCATCACCGTGCGCAGGCCGGCGTTGTCGACGCGCTGGGTGACGATGGGCATGCCTTCGGCTTCCGGATCGAGGTTTTCCACGTTGGCGGAAGCGACGATGAAGTCCTCCTGCAGCATCAGCAGGCAGTAAATCGCCTCCTGCACGCCGGTGGCGCCCAGCGAGTGGCCGGTCAACGACTTGGTCGAGCTGACGGGCGGCATGCGGTCGCCGAAGACTTCGCGGATAGCCTTGAGCTCGCTGATGTCACCCACTGGGGTGCTGGTGCCGTGGGTGTTGATGTAGTCGATGGAACCCTCGACGCCCTCCAGAGCCATGCGCATGCAGCGCACGGCGCCCTCGCCGGAAGGCGCGACCATGTCAAAGCCGTCGGAGGTGGCGCCGTAGCCGACGATCTCGGCATAGATCTTGGCGTCGCGCGCCTTGGCGTGCTCCAGCTCCTCCACCACCACGATGCCGGCTCCGCCGGCGATGACGAAGCCGTCGCGGTCGGCGTCATAGGGACGGGAGGCTTTCTCAGGCGTGTCGTTGTACCTGGAGGAGAGGGCGCCCATGGCGTCGAAGCACATGGCCATGGTCCAGTTCTCTTCCTCGCCGCCGCCGGCAAACACGATGTCCTGCTTGCCGAGCTGGATCAGCTCCAGGGCATGGCCGATGCAGTGAGCGCTGGTGGCGCAGGCAGAGGTGATCGAGTAGTTCACGCCCTTGATCTGGAATGGCGTCGCCAGGCAGGCCGAGACGGTGCTGGCCATGGTCTTGGGGACGCCATAGGGTCCTACGCGCCGGATGCCGCGCTCGCGCAGGGTATCGGCGGCAATGACCAGATGTTCGGTAGAGCCGCCGCCAGAGCCGGCCACGAGGCCGGTGCGGGGGTTGGACACCATGTCTTCGGTCAGGCCGGCGTCGCGAATGGCCTGGTCCATGGCGACGTAGGCGTAGGCGGCCGAGTCGCCCATGAAGCGGCGCGCCTTGCGCGGCACCAGTTCGTCGAGGTCGATGTCGATGACGCCGGCGACCTGGCTGCGCAGTCCTCGCTCAGCATAATCCGGCTTGTAGCGGATTCCCGAGCGTCCCTGCTTCAGCGAGTCGGTGACCGTCGCGGCATCGTTGCCGATGCAGGAAACGATGCCGATGCCTGTAATGACTGCTCGTCGCACGATTCACTCCTAAGGTCAGTTCCCTTCGCGGCAGTGGCGGCGGCGAAGCGGCGCCAGAACCCGCCTTGATGCGCATTTACGAGCCGGCAGCCAGCGTAGCCGGATCCTTGAACAGCCCAACTTTGAGGTCTGTTGCCTTATAAATGGTGGTGCCGTCGACTGCCAAAGAGCCGTCGGCGATACCCATGACTAGCCTGCGGTTGATGAGGCGCTTGATGTCCAGCGTGTAGGTGACGAGCTTGGCATCCGGCAGGACCTGGCCGAAAAACTTGACTTCGCCGCAGCCGAGCGCGCGCCCCTTGCCGGAGTGGTCGGTCCAAGCCAGGAAGAAGCCGAGCAGCTGCCACATGGCGTCCAGGCCGAGGCAGCCAGGCATGACCGGATCTCCTGGAAAATGGCATTCGAAGAACCACAGATCGGGCCTGATGTCGAGTTCGGCGATGATCTGGCCGCGCTCGTACGCACCGCCGTCCCTGGATATGTGGGTGATGCGGTCGAACATCAGCATGGGCGGCGTTGGCAGTTGCGGTTTGCCAGGCCCAAACAGGCGGCCGAAGCCGCATTCGAGTATCTCTTCCCGGTTGTAGCTGGATTTATAAATCATTCCTGTACCTAAAAAGACGCCAACGGTCCTAGCGTCGGCATCGTTCCATTTTGCGGGATAAGGATTGCCACAGCGTTGCGTTGCTGATCCCGGCAAGCGCGAATAGTAATGCACCGCGGCCCGCGGGTCACGCCGATTCGTCGATTTCCGGGCTGCGGCTCGGATTGTCGAGCCATTCCGGTTTCGCTGGAACGCCACCAGATAGACTGGCTAAGGAATCCAAACGTCCCGAATGCCGCCATCATGGCGCCGACCATTCGCTGCTTATGCCGTCGATCATGCAAAAGCTGGTGGTGCTCCTCCTGTTGTTGGTCTTGGCGCCGCTGCCGTCCGGCGCTGCGGCCGAGATCGAGTCGCAGCGGCAGCGCTTTCTGAGCGCACAGCAGCGAATCTTGCGGGGAGAAGCGGTCGATGTGCAAGCCGAGACGGCCGCGTTGCGGGGCTACGTGCTGGCGCCCTACCTCGAATATTTTTCCCTGCAGCGCAACCTGGCCGCCAGCTCGCCGGAGCACGTGGCGGCCTTCCTCGCCGCGCATGCCGACTTGCCGGTAACCGAGCAGCTGCGCTTCGCCTATCTGCGGCAGCTGGCCAAGCAGCGGCGCTGGCGGGAGTTCGAGCGCTTTTACCAGCCAGTCGCCGATGCCGAGCTGCGCTGCCATCACCTGCAGGCCAGGCTGGCGCGCGGCGCGATCGATCAAACCTGGCTGGACGAGGCGCTGGCGCTGTGGCTGGTGGGACGGTCCCAGCCGGCGGCTTGCGATCCGGTGTTCGAGCAGCTGTACCGGCGTGACGTCATCAGCGCCGATCAGATCTGGGAGCGAGTGACCCTGCTGCTCGAGAACGGCCACGACAGCCTGGCGGCGCATTTTCGCAAGCGGCTGGATCCGGCCCGGCAGGAATGGCTGGAACGCTGGCTAGCTGCCCATCGCCAGCCGCGGGATGTCCTGGAGCGGCCGGGCTTTGCGCTCGATCACCCTTTTGCCGGCAAGGTCCTGGCCCATGCCCTGCGCCGCCTCGCTAGTAACGATGCGGCCGCCGCCATGGACCATCTGGAGCGCTACCGGGAGCAGCTGCCATTCGGCACAGTCCAGCTGGGGCGGTTGCAACGCCATGTCGCGCTGCAGGCGGCTTACAGCCAGGACCCGCGGACCCTGGCTTGGCTGGATGCGCTTCCGCCTGGCCTGGTCGACGACCACGTGCGCGTCTGGATGGCGCGCATGGCGCTGCGCAACCAGAACTGGCCGCGGCTGCTGCGGGCGATCGCGGCGTTGCCACCGGCCGAGCGCCGTCGCAGCCAGTGGCGCTACTGGCGGGCGCATGCGCTGGAGGCAGTGGGCGAGCCCGGGGCGGCGCAGACCGAGTTCACCCTGCTGGCCCTGGAAAGGCATTACTACGGCTTTCTCGCCGCCGACCGGGTGTCGCTGCCGTACAGCCTGAACCATGCCGCCACCACGCTGGCTGCCGACGTGATGGCCCAGGTCAAGACCATGCCCGGCATTGTCCGCGCCGGCGAGCTGTACAGGCTCGGCCTGCTCCCGGAAGCGCGACGCGAGTGGCAGGCCGCGCTGCGGCGGATGGATCAGGCCCAGCAGGCTCAGGCTGCCATCCTGGCGCTGCGCTGGGGTTGGTACGAGCGTGCCGTGGCGACCGCCAACCAGGCTGGGCTGAGCGACGACCTGGAGCTGCGTTTCCCGACCCCATACCGCGACCAGATTGAGCGCTACAGCCGCATGCACAGCCTGGAGCCGCACATTACATACGCCGTGGTACGCAAGGAAAGCGCGTTTCAGCCGGATGCTAGGTCGCGGGTGGGGGCGCTGGGGTTGATGCAGGTGATGCCGCAGACCGGGCGGCAAGTGGCCCGACTGCTGCAGGTGGAGCTGCCGTCACGGGGCAGCCTGCTCGATGTTGATACCAACCTCAAGCTGGGCAGCGCCTATTTGCGGGCGATGCTGGATCGCTACGGCGGCAGCCTGGTGCTGGCTGCTGCGGCCTACAACGCCGGACCGCAGCGGGTCGCCGATTGGTTGCAGCGCAACGCCGACCTGCCGCCGGCATTGTGGATCGAGGCGATCAGCTATTACGAAACCCGCGAATATGTGAAGTCCATTCTTGCCTTCGCCGCTGTGTTCGACTGGCGCCTCAACGGCAAGCCGCAGCGCATTTCTGACTACCTGCGTTCCTTCGACCCGCAGACGCTATGCCTGGTCGAGAGCGGGAATGCATGCTAGTCATCGTCGATGATGTAATCCTCAAGCGGCGCGTCGCCGATGTCGCTTTCCGAGACGATGCGGCCGCGCACCGAGATCCCGGCCTTGTGCACGCTCTCGGGATCGCCCGAGACCAGCGGATGCCACCAGGGCAACGGCTTGCCCTCTGCCAGCAGCCGATAGGCGCAGGTCTCCGGCAGCCAGTCGTAATAGGGGATGCTGTTCGCGCTCAAAGACACGCAATCGGGCACCAGGTCCTGCCGGTTGGGGTAGGAGCGGCAGCGGCCCGTATAGGGATCGAGCAGATGGCAGGAGACATTGGTCTGGAACAGCTCGCCGGTGTCGGGATTGCGCAGCTTGTGTAGGCAGCAGTTGCCGCAGCCGTCGCAAAGCGACTCCCATTCTTCCTCGCTCATCTCTTGCAGCGTCTTGCGCTCCCAGAAGGGGTGGGGAGCGTCTGCGGACCGACCGCGGCCCTCGGCTGGCTGCTGCGAGCCGGCCTTCTGTATAATCGCGCGATTTACCAAGGAATTGCCTCGTTACATATGGCTGCACTGAAAAAAGAAATCGAGCGGCGGCGCACTTTCGCGATCATATCGCATCCGGACGCCGGCAAGACCACGCTGACCGAGAAATTGCTCCTTTTCGGTGGCGCTATCCAAATGGCGGGCACGGTCAAGGCGCGCAAGGCCAAGGCCTACGCCAGCTCCGACTGGATGGAGCTGGAGAAGCAGCGCGGCATCTCGGTGACCTCGTCGGTGATGCAGTTCCCCTACGGCGGCTGCATCGTTAACCTGCTCGATACCCCCGGTCACGAGGACTTCTCCGAGGATACCTACCGGACGCTGACCGCGGTGGACTCGGCGCTGATGGTGATCGACAGCGGCAAAGGGGTCGAGGAGCGCACCATCAAACTGATGGAAGTCTGCCGCATGCGTTCCACGCCCATCATGACTTTCATCAACAAGCTCGACCGCGAGGGCCGCGACCCCATGGAGCTGTTGGACGAGGTCGAGGAGGTGCTCAAGATCCGTTGCGCACCGGTCACTTGGCCCATCGGCATGGGCAAGCGCTTCCGCGGGGTCTTCCATCTCTACGACGACTGCATCCATTTGTTCAGTCCCTCCGCCGGCGAACGGGTGAGCAGCGGCGAAGTGATCCAGGGGCTGGACAATCCCCGCTTGGACGAGCTGTTCGGCAGCCAGATCGAGGAGTTCCGCGAGGAAGTGGAATTAGTGCGCGGGGCCAGCAACCAATTCGACGTCGCAGCCTACCTGCGCGGCGAGCTGACGCCGGTGTTCTTCGGCTCGGCCATCAACAACTTTGGCGTCAAGGAGCTGTTGGATACCTTCATCAGGTACGCACCGCCGCCGCAGCCGCGCGATGCCACGGTGCGGGTGGTGCGACCGGATGAAGAAGCCTTCACCGGCTTCGTGTTCAAGATCCAGGCCAACATGGACCCGCAGCACCGTGACCGCATCGCTTTCCTGCGGGTCTGCTCGGGCAAGTACAGCAAGGGCATGAAGCTGTTTCAGCCGCGCAGCGGCAAGGAGGTGCGGGTGTCGCAGGCGATCACTTTCATGGCCAGCGAACGCGAGCACATCGAAGAAGCCTATCCGGGCGACATCATCGGTTTGCACAACCACGGCACCATCCAGATCGGCGACACCTTCACCCAGGGCGAGGACCTCAAGTTCAGCGGCATCCCCAACTTCGCCCCCGAGCTGTTCCGCCGCGCCGTGTTGCGCGATCCCATGCGAATGAAGGCCTTGCAGAAAGGCATCGAGCAGCTTTGCGAGGAAGGGGCGTCGCAGCTGATGCGCCCGCTCAACAACAACGATCTCATCATCGGCGCGGTCGGTGTGCTGCAGTTCGACGTGGTCGCCTTCCGGCTGAAGCATGAGTACAACGTGGACTGCGTCTTCGAGCCGGTCAACATCACCACTGCCCGCTGGGTGAGCTCCAAGGATCCCAAGAAGCTAGAAGAATTCCGCAACCGCATGTCGGAATATCTGGCCGTGGACGCGTCTGGCAGCCTGATCTATCTCGCGCCGTCGCGGGTCAACCTGCAGCTGACCATGGAACGCTGGCCCGAGATCGAGTTTCACGTCACCCGGGAGCACTGACGGCGTCATGCTGGCTTGGCTGCGAGACTGGCGGCATCGGCGCATCCTGGCGCGGACTCGGCTGGACGCGCGGCTCTGGCAGGAGGTTGTGGCCGACTTGCCGTTGCTGGCGGGCCTTGCGGCCGAGGAGGAGCGGCGCCTGCAAGCGCTGGCGCTGCTGTTCCTGCATGACAAGACCCTGGAGCCGGTGGCGGGACTGGAACTGGATCAGGCCATGCGGTTGCGCATTGCCTGCCTGGCGGCGCTGCCGGTACTCAACCTCGGCCTGGACTGGTACCGCAACTGGTACAGCGTCATCGTCTACCCGTCTGGCTTTCTCGCGCGCCGCCACCATGTCGATGAGGCGGAAGTGGTGCATGAGTACACCGAAGAGCTGGTCGGCGAGGCCTGGGAGCGTGGGCCGGTGCTGCTCTCCTGGGAAGAAGTGGAGGCGTCGGGCCGGCTGGACGGCTTCAATGTGGTCATCCACGAGCTGGCGCACAAACTCGACATGCTGAATGGACCACCGAACGGCCTGCCGCCGCTGCATCGGGACATGCGCCTGCAAGACTGGAGCCAGGCATTCAGTGCCGCCTACGCGGACATGAACCGCAGGCTGGATGCCGGCGAGGAGACCGAGGTCGACCCTTATGCGGCCGAGGATCCGGCCGAGTTTTTCGCTGTGATTTCTGAATATTTCTTTGAGTTGCCGCAACTTGTGGCCGGAACTTATCCTGATGTCTATGCTCAGTTGCGTGCTTTCTACCGGCAGGATCCGCTGCAGCGGCTGGAGCAGGCTGAACGGGGCGGCTTGCTGTCGCTGTAATGACTGCGAGGAGGGATGGGATGAAGCATCTGGCAATCGTGACCGGTGGCGGCACGGGCCTGGGACGGGCGATCGCCGTGGAGATTGGCCAGCGTGGCCATCCGGTGATGGTCGTGGGCCGGCGCGCGCAACCCTTGCAGGAGACCGCGGCGCTGCTCGACGATCGCTGCGAAACGGTGGTCGCCGACGTCGCTAACCCGGCCGGGCGCGAGCAAATCGTGGCCGCCGTCGGCGAGCGCCGGGTCGCTTTCCTGGTGCACAACGCCGCCGTGCTGACCCCGGTCGGACCGCTGGCGCGGATCGGGCTGGAGGACTGGCGCCAGGCCATGCAAATCAACGTGGAAGCGCCGTTGTTTCTGACCCAGGCGCTGTTGCCGCGGCTGGTCGGCGGGCGGGTGCTGCACATCTCCTCAGGCGCGGCCCACAATGCGCTGGCAGGTTGGGGGGCTTACTGCGTGTCCAAGGCGGCGCTTTACATGCTGTACCAGATGCTGAATGCAGAGCATGGCGACATTGCCGCTGGCAGCGTACGCCCGGGGGTGGTCGATACGCCCATGCAGGAGCTGATCCGCGCACAAAGCGAGGATGATTTCCCCGCGGTGGAGCGCTTCCGCCAGCTGCATCGGGAAGGGCAGCTGCGCTCGCCGGCCGAGGTCGCCAGCTTCATTGGCTGGGTGCTGACCGAAACCACGACCGAGGCCTATCGGCTGCACGAATGGGACATCAACAACCCCGACCATGTCGCCCAATGGCGGGCTGGCCACCGCTAGCGCCGAACACTCCTGCGCCGGCAGCGGCTCAATGCTTGCTGCTGCGGTTGGTGCCTGCTCCCTGGAGGCTGCTCCCCCGCGGCTCTGTCAGCAGGCGGTTTTCCATGCCGATGCGCAACAAGCGCTGGGTCTCTAGCTCGGCGATGGCTTCCTGAATGTCGCGCACGGTGGGCAGGCTGGCGCTGTTCCAGCGCAGCACCGGGATATTGGCTGCCCGCAACAGCGCAGCGCTTTCCCGGCCGTGCTCGCGGGCGCCGACCACGCCTTCAAGCTCCACTGCAGCAACCACGCGGAAGTCGCTGCTACAAATGAGGAAATCGGCTGTCTGACGCGCCAGCTCCGCCTGCTTGGCGGCAGTGGCGGCCTTGTCGGCGCCACGGGCCTCGACGAACGCATCCAGGCTGGCGCGGGCGAAGATCAGGTACTGCGGCAGGGCGGCCCGCAGGCGCAGATACATGGCCTGGGCGTCGCGGCGCAGCATGTCGCGGGCATGCAAGGTCACGC
>Ga0079224_100010483_pt1 | contig 12713 bp, 20 predicted proteins | sample Stecom2015_FD_80414 | JGI IMG/M metagenome (GOLD analysis project Ga0079224, IMG submission 80414) | Agricultural soil microbial communities from Utah to study Nitrogen management - Steer compost 2015 | ecosystem: Environmental > Terrestrial > Soil > Agricultural land | place: USA: Utah...
ACGTGGCGACGCCGGTTCAGGGCGCATAGCTCAGCGGAAGAGCACCTGCCTTACAAGCAGGGGGTCGCTGGTTCGAACCCAGCTGCGCCCACCACATGGCCCCTCAACAGCGAAAACGCGGGTTTCGGGCTCGACCCGATAACTTGCACAGCGCACAGCGACACGATAACTTTGGGTCCCATGCGTGAGCAATGGGAGTCGCTGATCCGTGATTTCGGCAAGGTCTTGGCCGCTGAGAACAAGGCCCAACGCACCATCGAGGCCTACTTGACCTCCGCCCGTTCGTTGGCCGACTGGCTCGACGAACGCGACCGACTCCCCGCGCCCGACGAAGTCACGCGACACGATGTCGGCGATTGGATCGCCGATCTCGTGGAGACCCGCTCGGCCGCCACGGCGAATGTGCGCTACCGCAGCGCGCAACAGTTCTTCAAGTTCCTCGTGGTCGAGGAGGAGCTCGAGCGCTCCCCGATGGAGCACATGAAGCCGCCCCACGTGCCCGAGAAGCCGGTTGACGTGCTGCCGCTCGAGACTGTGCGGGCGCTGCTCAAACAGTGCGACGGGCGCGACTTCATCTCGCGGCGCGACGCGGCGATCATCCGCCTGCTGATCGACACTGGCGGACGCCTGTCGGAGATCGGGGAACTGACCGTCGATGATGTCGATCTCGAACAAGATCAGGTGCAGGTGCTCGGCAAGGGCCGGCGGCCCCGGGTGCTGTCGATCGGCTCGAAAACCTCGCTCGCGCTCTCGCGGTACCTGCGGGTACGCAGCAAGCACCGGCACGCCGACCGGCCGGCGCTGTGGCTGGCCGACAAGAACCGCCCGCCCATGACCGGCAACGGACTCAAACTCATGCTCCGCCGGCGCGGGCGCGAGCTCGACCCGCCGATTCAGAACCTGCACGCCCACCAGTTCCGCCACACCATGGCGCACGAATGGTTGGCGAACGGCGGCAGCGAAACCGACCTCATGCGGAACGCGGGCTGGCGCTCGCCGCAGATGTTGCGCCGCTACGGCGCCTCCTTGGCCGACGAACGCGCCCGCGAGGCACACCGGCGGATGGGGCTCGGCGACCGGATCTAACGTCGCGGATCGATCAGCTCGACGACCGCTCCGACAAGGGAGAGCACCAACGACTGCCGCGGCTCATGATCGGGTCGCTCACGTTCGAGGCGGTCACCATCGGGCTGCTCACTGTCGGGGCTATCGCGTCCGGGGCGCGTGCCGGGCTGGGAATGCTCGGACTCCTCGCCCGCGCCGCCATCGGTGGGATCGGTCGTGCTCGTCGCGGTCGTGGTGGGTGGGGTGTCGGGTGGGTCGCTGCTGGTCGTCGTGCGCGAGGTCGTGCTCGCCTCCGGGTTGCTCGTCTCTGCCGGCGGGCTGGGTGGCGTCGTGTGGCGCGTGGTGTCGGTGGTGGTCGGGTCGCTGGAGCTGCGCGGCGCGGCGGGTGGCGCTGGGTTCGGGGCGGGCTGGCGCTCTACGGGCAATCGTGTGAGCACTGTTCCGGAGATCGCGGGGTCGCTGTCGCCGGACTCATCGGGGGTCGGGGCGCCATTGGGTCGGACGACGAGCAACAGCGTGGCGACTGCCGCGGCGACGGTGACGCCGCCGAGTGCGAGGGGGCGGGACCCGGACGACTGTGGCGGTGGGGGCTCGGACTCGGGTTGTGGTGGGGAGTCGAGGGCCCGGTCAATCTCAGCGGCGGTCAAAGCGAGCGGGTGCCGCTCGACATAGGCGCGTTCGATGTCGCGCGCCTCGCGCCGGCGGCGGAGGTGTCGCCAAAGGAAGAACGCGGCCAGACTGGCCACGGCGGCAGCCGCGACGGTCAGTAGCAAGGTTGAAAGTTCAGGCACACATCCGGGCTATCGGGCGTCGTGCGGCCCGGTCCAATTGATCATGACCGTGTGCCTCAATCGTTACTGCGCGCTGCGCTTTCCGTGTGATTACTGTCGAGTTGGGCTAACAGTCGCGCCTCTTCCTCGAGGGCCGCGCGGTGCCGCTTGATGTAGTGGAGCTTGTCGGCCCGGCTGGCCTTGCTGTCCAGGACGCGACGTTCGAAATCGTCGCGTGGCTCGATCTCATCGTCGGTGGCTTGTCGCCGTGTCACGGCGGGCAAGTGTGACTCATCGCCCGTTTCGAGGTAGCGCTCGATGCATCCGATTGGCCATCCGAGGCCGCTTTCGATGTCGAGATAGACCCCCGCGCCTACCTTGGGGCTGCCGCTCTCGGCGCGCGAAATGCTCGTCTCACTCAGGCCCATCGCGGCCGCGAAGCCGCGAGCGCTCTTGTATCCAGCAACTCGCCTTGCCGCCTTGATGCGTCGGCCGACGGTCTTCCTGTTCGCGCTCACACTGCCAGAATTTATCACCTTTTGACAGGTGGAGGGCCGTCTACCTCGTGGTTTTCCAATCAATCTCAGTCCCGCCATGGCGTCGAAGGTACTGAGATTGTCAGATTTAGGCAAGAACTGACGGGTAGCCGTTGACCAGCTAAGTCATTCTCTGTCATTCTCGGTCACATGCCATGCGTTGACACCTACCGTCTACGGGACCGCCGCGACGAACTCGACCTCTCCAACACCGAGCTCGCGCGCCGGCTCGATATCTCCGAGGGCTACCTACGCAACATCTTGTGCGGCGTCAACACGCCCGGCCGTCGCGTCGTCTACCGACTTAGCCGCGCCCTCGATCTACCCGTGTCCCTGATCGAAGCAGGCAAGCGCACGCCGAACGGCGACCCCTCTGAACCGCCGATTCAGCCCAAAAACGAGCCGAAGCGCCCACCGACGCGCCGGGACCACGAGGGCGACCGCAAGGGCCCGCCGCGAGTGAACGAGGTCGCGGCATGACCCCCGAACAGCGCTCCATGCGCGCCCGCATCGCCGCCCACGTCCAGCACGCCCAGGGCCGCACCAACACCGGGCCCGCTCTCAAAGCCTTCAACGACCGCTGGGAACGCGAGGTCGACCCCGAGGGTGCGCTGGCGCCGGCCGAGCGTGCCCGCCGCGCCGAACACGCCAAGCGCGCCCACTTCCAGCGGCTGGCGCTCAAATCCGCACAGGTCCGCGCCCGCAAAAAGCGCACCGCATGAGTGCGGCCCCGGTGCACCACCACCGAGGCCGCCGAACACCGGCACCAACAGAAAGGAACTACCGGTGAACAGCACACACGATATCGACCGACTCGAGGCCGTCATAGCTCACGCCCGAGTGCACGAGCTCGCCGGCACGATCAACTCGGTCGGCACGTTCCGCAACATCGACACGTCGGTGTATCTCGACGACCACGCCGACTTCATCGCGTGGGCCCGCAGTACCGGCGCGACGAACGTCAGCCGCGGCCAGTTCGACGACCTCGCGTACGGATACCTCTGCGACGGAACGCCGGTCACGGTGCGGACTCGCAAGCCGCGCCGGCCGGAGGGTGCCGTCGCGTTCACCCTCGACGAGTACGCCGCGGGCGGTGGGGTCCGATGAGCGATCACCGCACCGGCGTCGACGCCCGCTATGTCGTTGCCCGCGAGCGCGCCGAGCGCGCCATCGTCGCCCCGGCTGCCGTCGAGGCGACCCGCGACCGGGTCGCCTCATGGGCGTTCGACGAGCACATGAAACAGCACCCGTGTCGCCAGTGCGGACGGGACGGCGCGTGGACCGAATACCGGGTGTGGGGCGAGTGGTGCGTGTCGGCGTGCCGCGCCTGTCTACCGGGCGCGATCGCTGCCGACCCTGTGGCCGTGCAACTCGACGTCGAGTTCGGCGCCCCGGTGCCGGGAGGTGGCGAGTGATGGCCGCCCGCTGGTCCGAGACCCGCCCCGAGCGACGCGAGGACGCCGGCCCCGGCGCGGCCGCCGGGTGCGCACTGCTCGTGTTCGCGTTCGTCTACTTCGGACTTCACGCCGTGCTGTGGAGCGCGCAGGCGGTGATCGCATGACCGAGCAGACCCGCCCGCTTCCGCTCTACGGCCTACACGGTGTGCCGTGTGTGGTCTGTGGTCACCCGGCCGCCGGCGTGGTCCGCACCGACCACGGCACCGCCACGGCGCACCAGACCGACCAGGTCGGGCAGCGGTTCCGTATCTGCCCGCACCCGCCGACAGGAGACACACCCCATGGCGACCACTGACACGCCCGACACGCTCGCCGCCGCCCTGGCACGGTTTCAAGCGAACCTGCCCACCATCCACAAGGCCGAAACGGCACAGGTCCGCTCCGATAAGGGTTCCTACACCTACCAGTACGCCGACCTCGCGGACGTGGCCGCCGCCGTCCTGCCCAAGCTCGCCGAGCAGGGCCTCGCGTTCACCAGCTACACGCTCTACTCCGACGGCGACCTCATGCTCCGCGCCGACCTGATGCACACATCCGGCGACGCGGTGCAGGGTTCGTATCCGCTGCCATCGCGGGGGAAGCCCCAGGAGCTCGGCTCAGCTATCACCTACGGTCGCCGCTACCTGTTGTGCGCCATGACCGGCGTCGCCCCGGACGCCGACGACGACGGACAGGCCGCCCGGGCCGCCGCGCCCCAACAGCCGCAGCAGCGGCCCGAGGCGATGACACAGCAGCAGTCCGACCAGATGGGCGCCGCGCTCGCCGAGGCCGGCATGTCCGACAAGGACGAGATCCGGGCGTTCGCCTCGAAAGTCGCCGGCCGTCAGGTGCAGTCGGCCGGCGAACTCACCCAGGACGAGGCATCCCGCGTGATCGCACGGCTGCGCGAGATCGCCGCCGAAACGGCCGCCGGGGGTGGCCAGTGACGCCCCGCACCCCGCCGCCGTCGATCCTGTCCGGTCCGCACCCGCCGCGATGTCCGATGTGTCTCGGCGAGCCCGTGTTCGACGGACATATGCAGGTGTGCCCCTCGTGTGATGCGTGGTGGACCGCCGACGGCTGCACCGGCGGATGGCTCGAGCCCGACGCACCCGCGTGCGACTCCGTATGTCGCCCCTACGAGCAGGCACTCGACACCGCCCGGCCGTTGGGCGGTGCGATCTCGGTAACCCCGCTGGCGTGGCGCTGCGGCCTCGCACGCGGGCACGACGAGTGGCATCGCACGCTCCGGCTGCCCGGTCTCGAGTGGGGCGACGACGGACATGCGCACACGTTCATGCCCGGCCTGCCGCCGATCGACTGCACGCCCGGCGAGCCGTGCCACTGCGACGTTCCCGCCCATCTGTGAGCCGTGGCCGGCCGAGCCGTGCAAGGGCGGCCACGGCCGGCCACTCGACCCCGAGGAGACGCCGATGCGGCCACGCACACGCCGCTACGCGCTCGCCCGCGCCGGCGACCTGCCCGCCGAGGCACTCCCGACGCGCGAACGCGAGCGGCTCGTCGCCGACCTCGCCGCGCTCGGCTGGACCGACGCCGAGATCGCCGAACACACCCACCAGACGACCTACACGACGGCCCGCATTCACCAGCGCGTGAAGCGGGCGCACCACGCACGAAAGCTGACCGCCTGATGCCCGTCCGATTCCAGGTAGACCCCGACTTCTACGACCACCCCAAGACAACGGGAATGTCCGACGCCGCGTTCGCGCTGTGGGTGCGCGCCGGCTCGTACTCCGCGGCGAAACTCACTGACGGTTTCGTCTCCGAGGACGTGCTCGTGTACACCCTCCGCTCGGACGTCGAGGTAGCGGAAGAACTCGTGCGCCGCGGGCTGTGGAGGCGAAGGAAGGGCGGTTTCACCTTCCATCAGTGGGGCGATCGGAACCTCACACGCGAACGCGTCGAGACCGACCGCAACGCCGACCGGAAGCGGAAACAACAAGCCCGGAAATCGGCAAAGACGCAGGCCACGACCCAAAATGTCCGACCGGACACCGCACGGACTCCGACCGGACACCGGACGGAATCCACGCGGAATCCAGCCGTGTCTGTGTCTGAGTCTGTGTCTGTGTCTGTGTCGGGGTCTGGACACGCGCCGCCGGCGCCGTCCACCCCCGCCCCCGACGCTCCACAACAGACACGACCCGCCGACCGCTGCCCGACCCACACCGACGACCCCGACCCGCCGGCGTGCGGCCAGTGCGCCGACGCTCGACGGGTCGCCGAAGCGTGGGACGCCGAGCGGCCGCGCCGGGACGCGGCCGCCCGGTCGGCTGAGGCTCGCCGCCGTGCCGAGCTACGCGCCGCCGAGATCGCCGCCTGCCGCATGTGCGACGGCGACGGCTACGCCGGGGCCCGTGTGTGCGACCACGACCCGCAGCGCGTCGACGTCGCCGCGCGAGGGTCCGCAGCGGTACGCGCCGCGCTCGCCGAACGGCGCAGCGCGTGACAGTGGCTCACGTCGTCGTGTGCGCGTGCGGCGCAGAGTCGCCCGCCAGCACACGCGACGACCTGCTCGACGCGTGGGAAGACGACCACACCCAGTGGGAATGCCCGCAGGCACTCGGCACCCGCTGGGACGACGCCCTCGAGTGCTGGCGCTACCCGTCGCTCCCGGCCATGACCCGACACGCCGCCGACGAGCCCCTCGAGGCGGCCACGCCAACCCCGATCAACCCGCGGCCCGCCACGGGCCGACGACACTTGCGGAGACCTGCATGACCAGAAATCGCCGCAGCGCGAGAACGGCCGGCGCCCGGTTCGAACGCCAGATCGCCGACTACCTCGCCGCCACGATCGACGACCGCATCGACCGACGCGTGAAAACCGGCGCCAAGGATCGCGGGGACATCGGAGGTCTACGCCTCTCACCCGCCCTGCGGTCTCAGCGCGTCGTGTGCGAGCTGAAAGACACCACCCGGACCGATCTGCCGGGATGGACGCGCGAGGCCGCGACAGAGCGACTCAACGACGACGCCGCCGGTGTGGTGATCCACAAGCGACACGGCAACGCCAACCCCGCCGAACAGTGGGTATCGATGACGGTCGCCGACCTCGTCGCACTCATCACCGGCCAACGACCCGAAGGAACCGACGAATGAGCATCGACGAGGACCGGGGCTCACTCACCGCACAGATCGGCGCCACCCGGCCCAACACGCCCAACGAGCGCGCCCGCGCCCGCCGCGCCGTGCAACGCCACGCCCACAACGACGCCGACAGGCTCGAGCTACTGCGCGCGCTCGGGCTCGACGAGAAGGGGCCGAGCGATGCCGTTTGACCGCAGGACGCAAACACGCCGCTACGGGCGCAAGCACCGCGCCATTCGCGCGTACTGGCTGCCCTACGTCACCGAGGGCCGCGTCGACTGCGCCCGCTGCGGCGAGCGAATCCACCCCGGCGACGCGTGGGACCTCGGGCACCGGGACGACGGGAAACCGGGGTACTGGGGTCCCGAACACCGGGGGTGCAACCGCACCGCCGGCGCCCAGAACTCGAACACCACACCCGCTGACCCGAAACCGAGGAGGTACACCCCGTGGTGACCGCGACCGATCGACGCGCGAAAGCAGGGGTACCAGGGGAGGGGGTGCCCCTGCCTCTCGCCGCCGAGCAAGCGCAAGCAGACGAAAGGCACAGCGCGGGGAGAATGTCAAGATCTCGCCGACAGGAATTTCTGTTCACAGTGGACGGTCAACAGGCCGGGTTTTCCCCACTGAGGCTCACCCCGGACATCCCTGCCCCTGTCTTTCTCTCTCCCCGCAAGTGCGAACACGTGAGGTAGGCACATGACACGGCAACACCTGCAAGCGGCTGACTACACGCTCGCCGAGGCCGTAGCGAAGACGCTCGATTCGCTCGAATTGCAGGCAGAAGACGCCGCAACGGCCCGATTGGCCGAGAAGTACGCCCGCGAACTCGACGGAGCGCAGGCGACTGCGGCGCAGGCTGACAAGGTGCTGCGACGTCTCGACAGCGACGAGGTCGACCCCGAGACGGTCGATCTGGTGTCGGCGCTGCGGGGCAAGCTCGCGGCGCGTACGGCGCTCGAGTCGCTCGGGCCGAAGTTGCTCGCGACACTCGACGCGCTCGGCGCCTCGCCGAAGGCGCGGGCGCAGGCCGGCAAGGGTGCAACGAAGGGAGGCAAGGGTGGCCGGCTCGCCGAACTCCGCGCGGCGCGGGCGTGAGCGGCCGAGGCTCTACACCGAACCGGCACGCAAGCTGACCCGGCGCACCACGCTCGGTTTCGAGGCGATCGCGTTCGCCGAGGACATGCTCGGCATGACGCTACTTCCGTGGCAACAGTGGTGGTTGAAACACGCGCTCGAACTCGAGCCGGGCGGCTCGTTTCGCTACCGCACGGTGCTCACGCTCGTGGCGCGGCAGAACGGCAAGACGACGCTACTCAAGGCGTTGGCGCTGTACTTCATGTACCTGGGCCGGGCGCGCCTGGTGCTCGGCGCGGCGCAGTCGCTCGACATCGCACGCGAGTCGTGGGCCGGGGCGGTCGACCTCGCCGAGGGAGACCCGGAACTCGCCGACGAGATCGACCTCGTGCGCCGCGCGAACGGCGAGCAAGAGTTACGGCTCGTCAACGGCGCCCGGTACCGGATCGCCGCGGCGACCGGCGCGGCCGGGCGCGGTCTGTCGGTTGATCTGCTGATCCTCGACGAGCTGCGCCAACATCAGACGTGGGCCGCGTGGGGCGCGCTGTCGAAAACGACGATGGCGCGGCCGGACGCGCTCACGGTGGGCATCTCGAATGCCGGCGACGACCAGTCGGTCGTGCTGAACGCGCTACGCGAGGCCGCGCTGAACGGCGCCGACCCCACGATCGGCCTGTTCGAGTGGTCCGCACCGGACGGGTGCGAGCTGGACGACCGCGACGCGTGGGCGCAGGCCAACCCCGGACTTGGGCACACGATCACCGAGCAGGCGATCGCCACGGCGCAGGCCACCGATCCGCCGGCTGTGTTCCGTACGGAGGTGCTGTGCCAGCGGGTCGACGTGCTCGACTCGGCGGTCGATCCGGGCGGGTGGCAGTCGGGCGCCGACCCGGCCGGCACGCTCGAGGGCGCGCGCGACCGGGTTGCCGTGGGGCTCGACGTTGCGCCCGACGGGGCGCACGTGGCGCTCGTGGCCGCGGCGGATGCCGGCGACGGGCGGGTGCGGGTCGAGCCGGTCGCGGCGTGGGACTCGACCGACGCCGCGCGCGACGAACTCGACGAGCTACTCGACCGGATCGCGCCGCGGGCGCTGGCGTGGTTCCCCTCCGGGCCGGCAGCCGCGCTCGGTGCCGTGATCCGCCGCGACCGCCTCGCGCCGGCCGGCGGGTCCCGCAAGGGCCGGCGCCCGGGTCGGCCGTTCGAGCTCGTCGAGTTGACGGGGCAGCAGGTCGCCGAGACGTGCCAGTCGTTCGCTGATCTGGTCGCTGCGGGGCGTGTGTTGCACCCGGCGGACCCGATGCTCGACGCGCACGTGATGAACGCGCAGCGGCTCGATCAGGGCGACGGGTGGCGGTTCGCCCGCCGCGGGGCCGGGCACGTCTCGGCCGTGTACGCGGCGGCCGGGGCGGTGCAAGCCGCGTTGACATTGCCGCGCCCGGCCGGTCGGCCGCGGGTGATCGTCGCGCCGTAGCGCCACACCATGGCGACCACTGTGGACATCGGTATTTCTATACCGGTATAGTTATTGGTGTGGGATTCGTGCGGACGGTGCTCAGGTGGGCCGGCGTGCCAGACGCGCCGGCCCCCGAGCCCCACGTCTCGTTCTCGTGGGACCTGAACACGTCCCCGATTGACGATCTGATCGCCCGCGATGGGCGCGAACTGTCCAATGTGCCCGTCGCGCGTGACCGTGCGCTGACGGTTCCCGCGGTGCTGCGCGGGCGGAACATGATCTGCTCGATCGCCACGCTGCCGCTGGTGACGAAGGCGGCCGACCGCACCGAGACGCGCACGCCGTTACTCGAGCAGGTCGACGAGACGGTGCCCAACATCGTCACCCTGTCGCAGACCGTGGAAGACCTGCTGTTCGAGGGTGTCGCGTGGTGGCGCGTCCGGTCGCGGCTGGCGGACGGTTTCCCGCGTTCGGCCGAGTTCGTCAACGCCTACCGGGTGTCGGTCAGTCCGCCCGCCGGCGCTCCGCCGCGACGACTGCCGTCCGGGCTGTACCCCGGCGAGTCGGTGCTGTGGGTCGACGGCGAGCCGGTGCGCGGCCGAGACATGATCCGGTTCGACTCGCCCAACCCCGGCATCCTGACCGCGGCCGCGCGGGCGATCCGCCGGGCGATCGTGTTCGAACGCGCCGCGGCCATGTACGCACGCAACCCGCGGCCGGTCGAGTACTTCACACCCCTCGAGGGCGCCGACCCCACCACCGACGAGGAGATCGAGGAAATCCTCGCCGCGTGGGGCGAGGCGCGCCGCAAGGGCTCGACCGCCTACGTGCCCGCTTCGCTGCGCTACAACACCGTGGACATGCCGTCCCCGGCCGAGTTGCAGCTCGTCGAGATGCAGAAACAGGCGACCATCGACATTGCGAATGCGATGGGCCTCGACTCTGAGGACCTTCAAGTGTCGACGACCTCGCGCACCTATCAGTCCGCGGTCGACCGGCGCCGCGACCGGATCAACGACGTGCTGTCGCCGTACATGAATGCGATCACCGATCGACTGTCCATGAACGACATTACGCGTCGCGGGCAGCGCGTCGCGTTCAAGCTCGACGACTACATGCGCGCCGACCCGACCACGCGGTGGGGCACCTATCAGACCGGACTACAGAACGGCGTCGTGTCGGTGCCCGAGGTGCGTGCGATGGAAGGGCTCCCCGAGATCCCGGTCGAGCCGCGCCCGGTTCGCCGGCCGGTTGACCGTCGAGCAGAGGACACGCGTATGAGTACCAGCGGCGCCCAGTTCGCCGACGATATCGACGACGGCCTCGAGCGGATCGCGTTCGACGGGCCGCCGGCCGACGTCGAGTTCCGTGTCAACCGCGAGCGGCGCACCGTCGAAGGTCTGCTTGTGCCGTGGGGCAAGGTCGCCCGGTCCGCCGGCGCGGCCTACACGTTCGCCCGCGGCTCGTTGTCATGGGCGGAAACCTCGAGGGTCAAGCTCAACCGCGAACACAACCGCCGCGACGTGGTCGGGGTGGCGCGACGTCTCGAGGTTACCGACGAGGGTCTCGTCGGCACGTTCAAGGTCGCCCGCGGCGAGGACGGCGACCGTGTGCTTTCGCTCGCCGAAGACGGTGTCCTCGACGGTTTCTCGATCGAGGCGGAGTTCGACGAGGGCGGGGTCGAGTGGTCCCGCAACGGAGACGGCGGAGGGGTGCGGCGCGTGTCGCGTGCCCGGCTCGCCGGCGTCGCAATCACCAGTAGCCCAGCGTTCGACGACGCCCGAGTGTCGGGCGTTGCAGCGTCCAGAGAGGAAATCAACACCATGCCCGACGAACAGGGTCCCCAGAACGAGGCACCGGTCGGCGGTCCGGACGCTGCAGCTTTCGCCAGCGCGGTGGAGTCCATGGCGGCCGCCGTCGAGCGGCTCGGCCAGCTGCAGGCTGACATGCCCGAGAAGATCGCGACCGAGGTTGCGAACGCCCAGGGCCCGGCATTCGTCGACCCGATGGCGCGTGACACACAGCGGTTCTCCGTGGCTGAGGAGCCGCTGTATCGCTTCGACGGCATTGGGGGAGAGCACGATTTCTCCACCGACATCATCGCCGGATCGAAGGGTGACCATGAGGCGCTCGGCCGGGTCGAACAGTGGTTGCAGCATAACTTCGCCATCGACAGCGACGACGTCTCGAGCCTGAACCCCGAACGTCATCGCCCCGATTTGTACGTCGACCAGTTGCAGTACCCGACGCCGATCTGGGACTCGATCCGCAAGGGCACGATCCCCGACAACACCCCGTTCGTGCTGCCGAAGTTCGACAGCGCCTCCGGCTTGGTGGGCAACCACACCGAGGGCAACGAGCCTGATTCCGGAACGTTCACGACGACGTCGCAGACAATCACTCCGACGCCCGTGTCGGGCAAGGTCGAGATCAACCGCGAGGTGTGGGACCAGGGCGGCTCCCCGCAGCTGTCCACTCTGATCTGGCGGCAGATGCTGCGGGCCTATGACGAGGCACTCGAGCAGTCGTCGGCTGAGTTGTTGGAGGACCTCAGCGGGGTCGGCGAGATCGCGCTGACCGCAGGCAGCGCCGATGCCGACCTGGCGTCGGAGTTGAAACGGCAGCTTGCTGCGCTTCACTTCACCCGTGGAGGCTTCCGCTTCCGAGACTTCAAGCTCGAGCAGGGCCTCTACACCGTTCTGGCCGACGCGAAGGACGGCAACGGCCGGCCCATCTTCCCTGTCATGGGCGCCTCAAATGCGGACGGCACGGTCGGGTCGTTCTTCGGTTCGATCAACATCGCCGGCCTGCCGGGCGTGCCGGCGTGGGCGTTGCCGCACGCCGACGGCGGCGACAATCACTCGTACTTGTTTACAGGGAAGACGTCTCCGGTTGGGCCTCGACTCCCCAGCGGTTGAACTTCGAGTATCAGATCAAGTCTGTGCACATCGGGATCTGGGGTTATAAGGCCCTTGCGGTCACACGTGCCGACGGTGTGCGGCGCGTCGTCTTCAACGCCGATGAGTCGTCCCCTTCTTCCTGACGGTGTCGCCGCAAGAGGTGAGCTTGGACTTGCCCGTCGTGGGCGGGTCCACTCTCCAGGCGGCACCGAGGCGTCGGACCCGTAAGCGGAAGTAAGAGGGGCAGACATGGCGGTGTCGGAACAGCTCAGCGCCGAAGTGACCTATGAGGACGGAACCACCGAGGACGTGACGGCGTCCGCGTCGTGGTCGTCGTCCGATGAGGGCGTGGCGACGGTGTCCAGT
>Ga0079224_100010485_pt1 | contig 12711 bp, 7 predicted proteins | sample Stecom2015_FD_80414 | JGI IMG/M metagenome (GOLD analysis project Ga0079224, IMG submission 80414) | Agricultural soil microbial communities from Utah to study Nitrogen management - Steer compost 2015 | ecosystem: Environmental > Terrestrial > Soil > Agricultural land | place: USA: Utah...
AAGGCGGCGCTCGCCGGGGTAGCGGGATCCGCCCATGTCCCGGATCGCTCGTAGCAGGTGCGCGAACGAAGGGTAGACGATGTCGACGTCACCCTGGCTCGCATCCGCGACGTGAAAGCCGACGTCGCGCGCGGCCGCGGCGAGCTGCGATGGCACGTGAAAGGCGGCGCCGCGTAGCTCATACGGCGCGAGCGTGTCCCAGAGCTGCTCGAGGTTTCGGGGACCGAACGTGGCGAGCAGGTAGGTGCCTCCTGGTGCGAGCAGCCGCACGGCGAGCTCGAGGTGCGGCGCCGGGTCAGCGAACCATTGGACCAGGGCGTTGCTGGCGAGGAGGTCGCAACGGAAGGCCGGCGTGGGGCTGTCGCGCTGACCGCTGGCGTCCAGGACGAGGTACTCGATCCGCTCGCCACCCAGCCGGGCCATGCGCGTCCGGCAGGCAGCCAGCATCTGCTCGGACCAATCGCTCGCGCTGAGCCACGCCGAGGGAAACCTCCGGCGCAGCTGCTCGGTGAACAGACCCGTCCCGCAACCGAGCTCCAGCACCCGACGGGGCGCGAGCCCGGCCGGGCAGAACCTGGCCAGGCGCGCGGCCATCTCGCGCTGCACGTCCGCGACCTCGTCGTAGCGGGCCGCGGCGCGCCCAAACTGAAGCGCTCGGAATCCGGTGCGCGCCTGCTCGTCGGTTCTCGCGGGCCGTTGCATGGCCGCGCACTCTGCTGCGATCGAGGCGAAGTTCAAAGGCGCCGAGCCGCCGCAGGTGACGGCGATCACGCCCGCCGCGGCAGCGGGCTCCGGTCGGGCAGCAGAGCTGCCAAACCGCGCATGATTTGCGGTGGCGCCGCGGGCGGGCGCGGGTTTTTCTCGAATGGAGCTCACGAACGGGAAAGCGCGCTCTCCGCCTCGAGGGTGTCGGGGCGTCTCCTGCGCGCAAATGGCTCGTCCGGCGTCCATTCCTGGAAAAATCTGCTGCCGGCACGGGTCGTGCTTTCAGGCGCGGCGCATCGAGCTGTGATCGCTCGGACACACGACAAAGCCATCACGCCAGGGAATCGAAAAAATGCCTCAGATTCGTTCGACCTGCTTGCTCGCGCTCTGCGCTGCCTTCGCATTCGGCTGCAACAACAGCAAGGACGCCAAGCTGGCTCAGGAGAGTCAGCAAGCCTCGGCAGCCGCAGCCACTCCTGCCGCCGTGACCGCGCAGGGCCCCAGCGCGGCGCTGCAGGCCAAGAAGCTGTTCCAGTCACGCTGCGTGGTCTGCCACGGTGACGACGGCAATGGGGACGGCCCCGGCGCCGCCGCCCTCAACCCCAAGCCGCGCGCCTTCTCCGCCAGCGACTGGCAGAGCAGCGTCACCGACGAAGACCTGACCAAGGTGATCCTGAGCGGTGGCGCTGCCGTCGGGAAGAGCCCGACGATGCCCGGAAACCCCGATCTGAAGAGCAAGCCGGAGGTGGTGGCCGAGCTGGTGAAGATCGTTCGAAACTTCAACAACTAAACGTGATCACAGCGGGGAGACGTCCGTCATGAGCAAACGTGACAAGCTACCGATCCGCCAGCAGGAACCCAACCCGCGGCGTGCCTTCCTCGGCACCTCGGTCGCCCTCGGCGCCGGGGTCCTCGGCAACGCCGTGCTCAGCGCCTGCAGCCGCGGAGAGGGGACCGCGGGCGTGGCCGAAGTCGGCTCCGGCGCGGCGACCCACCCGGGCGGCCACGCTGCCAAGACCCATGTCGCGCCCGGTGCTCTGGATGAATACTATGGCTTCTGGAGCGGCGGACAGAGCGGCGAGATCCGCGTGATCGGCATCCCCAGCATGCGCGAGCTGAAGCGCATTCCCGTGTTCAATCGGGACTCCGCCACCGGCTGGGGCGGCACCGACTTCTCCAAGCAATTGCTCAAAGACCGCGTCTCCGGTGACACGCACCACGTGCATCTCTCGTACAAGGATGGCACCTACGACGGGCGGTATGTCTTCGTCAACGACAAGGCCGCCGCCCGTCTCGCCCGCGTGGACATCGAGTCGATGGAAGTCGACCGGATCACGGAAATCCCAAACTCGCAGGGAACGCACGGCATTTTCCCGCAACGTCACAAGACGGGCTACGTATTCTGCAACGCTGAATTCAGGACTCCCCAGCCGAACGACGGGCGCGATCTGGAGGCGGCCGAGAAGTACGGCGCGCTGCACACCGCGATCGACGGGGAGTCCATGGAGGTCAAGTGGCAGGTGCTGATCGAAGGCAACCTCGACTTGGCGGCGACTGACTACGAGGGCAAGTACTCCTTCGCCACCTGCTACAACTCCGAAGGCGGCACCACGCTCGAGGGCATGATGGCCGCGGAGCGGGATTGCCTCTACGTCTTCAACATCGCCGCCATCGAGAAGGCCGTCGCTGCCGGGAACACCATCAAGATCGGCGACTCCGACGTGCCGGTCGTCGATGCCCGGGGCAAGGACAGCCAATACGTCTTGCGTGTGCCCGTGGCGAAGAGCCCACACGGCGTCAACGTGGACCCGACCGGCAGGTACGCCGTCTGCTCCGGCAAGCTGTCCCCCACCTGCACCGTGGTGGACATCCAAAAGCTCGCTGATGCGTTCGCGGGCAAGATCAAACCCCGAGATACGGTCGTCGCCGAGCCCGAAGTGGGGCTCGGTCCCCTGCACACGGCGTTCGACGGGAGGGGCAACGCCTTCACCTCGATCTTCATCGACTCCGTCGTCACGATGTGGAACATCGACAAGGCCATACGCGCCTACTCCGCCAAAGAAGGCGACAAGGCGGTCGACCCCATCCTCCAGAAGCTCGACGTGCACTACCAGGTCGGCCACCTCAACGCCAGCATGAGCGAGACGAAAGAGGCCGACGGCAAGTGGCTGATCGCGCTGTGCAAGTTCTCCAAAGATCGATTCTTGAACGTCGGCCCCCTACACAGCGAGAACGACCAACTCACCGACGTCTCGACGGGCAAGAGGGAGCTCGTCCATGACGGGCCCACCTACCCGGAACCTCACGACGCCGTGATCGTGAAGAAGGAGCTGATCCACCCGCAGAAGATCCAACCGCGCAAGGCCGCCCGATTCCAGATGTACCAAGCGTGGGCCAAAGAGGACGGCGTCGACCTGACCCGCGACAACAAGGTGATCCGAAAGCCCGGGCTCGTGCGCGTCTACATGACGAGCATGGCCCCTGCGTTTGGAACGAGCGAGTTCAAGGTAAAGTCCGGCGACACCGTGCAGGTCGTCGTCACCAATCAGGACAATGTCGAGGATCTGAGCCACGGCTTCTGTCTGAGCCTGCACGACGTTAATTTCCTGGTGAACGCGCAGGACACGCAGTCGTACACGTTCAAGGCCGGAAAGCCCGGAGTGTACTGGTACTACTGCCCGTGGTTTTGCCACGCGCTGCACCTGGAGATGCGCGGACGGATGATCGTCGAAGCTTGAAGGCAGCCGATCATGCCGCACCTGGCCTATCGTGCGCTTCGTTGGTGGCTGTTGCAGGGCCTGCTGCTGTTGCTCGCCACGCCGGCGCTGGGCAAGGCCAGCTCACCCGAGCCCCTGGACTGCGGCAAGCTCGACTGCAAGACCGTCCTCCCGAAGGCCCTGCGCTTCGAAAGAGGCGCCGGGGGGGCGCCGTATTGGGTGGGGCACGACAACGATGGAGTGGTCGGCTGGGTGGGGCTGTCGACCGACGTGCTCGACGTCCCTGGCTACTCGGGCAAACCGCTCGCCACCCTGGTGGGCCTCTCGCCGAGCGGGCACATCACCGGGGTGCGCGTGGTCCAGCACAGCGAACCGATCCTGCTGGTCGGCATCCCGGAGAGCGCGCTCGAGCGCTTCGTCGCAAGCTACGTTGGCCGCTCCGCGAGCGACAAGGTCGTGGTCGGCAAGGCGGCGGATCCCGGGGCCGTCTCGATCGACGTGGTCTCCGGCGCCACGGTGACGGTGCTCGCGGAGAACCGCACCATCATGGAGACCGCGCGCAAGCTCGGCCAACGTGTCGGCGTCATCGCCGGAGACGTCGGCGTCCCGGGCCACTTCGTCGCGACGGAGGAGGTCTGGAGCTGGGCCCGCCTGATGCAAGAGAGGGCTTTCGGCCGCCTCACCGTCCCGGCGGAGGCGATGGGCCTGCCCCCGTCGGACGCCCCGTTCCTCGACCTGTATTTCACCATCGCCGACGCGCCGCAGATAGGCCGGTCCCTACTGGGCGATCGGGAATACGACTGGCTGAAAGACCAGCTGAAGGCGGGCGAGCACCTCGTGGTCGTGCTCGGCAACGGATCGAGCTCCTTCAAGGGGTCGGGCTTCGTGCGCGGCGGCCTGTTCGACCGCGTACGGCTCGAGCAGGGGCTGCGGTCACTGATGTTTCGGGACCGGGACTACCACAACCTGGCCGACGTGCGCGCGGCGGGCGCGCCAGCATTCAAAGAGGGTGCCGTGTTCATCGCGCGCGGCGGGCAGCTCGATCCCGGAGCCAAATACGACCTGGTATTTCTGGGCAGTCGATACGACCAGCGAGGCGGCTTCAGCCGGGATTTCCACGCCTTTCGCGCGACCCATCGCCTGCCCTCCTCCGTCTACGTTCTGGACGGCCCGGACCCCGACCAGGCCGTCTGGCGCGCGGCGTGGTCGGCGCGTCGTTGGCACGTCCTGGCCGTTTCGGCCTTTCTGCTGATCGTCGCTGGCATCTTCGCCGCTCGCCGCTTGACGACGTCGTCGATGCGTGGGTTGAAGCTGCTGCACACGCTCACGCTCCTCGCGAGCTTTGCGCTCCTCGGCCTGGTGCTGCGCGCGCAGCCGTCGGTCACGCAGCTGTTCACGCTCATCGACGGTGCGCTCGGCAGCTGGCGCTGGGGCTTGTTCTTGAGCGAGCCAGTGCTGTTCGTGACATGGATCTTCGTCGCCCTGGTCGTCGTGATCTGGGGGCGCGGCGTCTTCTGCGGCTGGACCTGCCCTTACGGCGCCTTCAACGAGCTCCTCTTTCGCCTGGGACGGCTGGTGCGGCTGCCCGAGTTCGAGCTGCCCGATCGGGCGCACCGCTGGCTGCGCCACCTGCGGTACCTGATCTTGGCGGGGTTGGTCGGCGCCTTCGTGTACTCGGCGGAGCTCGGTGAGACGCTGGCGGAGATCGAACCGTTCAAGACCACCTTCTTCGTCGCGCCCTGGACCCGCGAGTGGCTGTTCGTCGCGTGGTGGCTCGCTCTCGCCGCCGTAGCCCTGGTCTGGTATCGCCCGTTCTGTCGCTATCTGTGTCCGCTCGGTGCGGCGCTGGCTTTGCCCAGCTCTCTCCGGGCGTCGGGGCCCTATCGCCGCAGCTTCTGCAAAAACTGTAAGATCTGCGCGCGAGGCTGCGAGCCGCGCGCCATACGTCCCGACGGCTCCATCGATCCCCGCGAGTGCCTCTCGTGCATGGAGTGTGAGGCCAACTACCGCGACGAAGCGGTCTGCCCTCCCCTGATCGCGATCGATCGGCTCGTGCGCAAGCGCCCGGCGGAGCAGTTGACGCCGCAGGAGCGCGACAAGCTCACCGACCTCCACGACCGGGCCCGGACCCTTCCACCCGCTTGGACAGCGCGGCTTCGAGGGGCGCAGAAGGCGCGGCGCACGCTGCAGCAGCTCGGCGTCGTCTTCTGCTTGCTGGGCGTCGCCGACCACGCCGAGGGTGCTCGAATCCTCCTCGGGCGGGACGCGCCGAGCCTGCAATCGGCGGTGGGAGCCGCCCACCCAGGCGACGTGATCGAGGTCCCCGCGGGCGACTGGAGCGGCCCGGTCACCCTCGACAAGACCCTGATCCTCCGCGGCACCGGAGGAAGGATCGTCGGCACGGGCCAGGGAACCGTGATCCGAGTGGACGCCCCCGGCGTGGTGGTCGAACGGCTGCGGATCGAAAACAGCGGGAGCGACCTGGGCGCGCCTGACGCCTGCCTCTTCCTGACCAAAGCAGCGGCCGCGACCATCGTTCGAGAGAACGAGCTCGACCGCTGCGCCTTCGGGATATGGGTTCACGAGACGGACTCGGTACAGGTCCTGGACAACCGCGTCCACGGCACCCGAGCCGGGCACCGCTCGACCCGCGGCAACGGCATCCATCTTTTCAACGCGTCGCAGCTGACGGTTCGGGGCAACCACGTCACCGACGGGCGCGATGGCATTTACGTGGCGGCCACCGAAGACAGCCTGATCGAAGACAATCTGGTCGAGAACACGCGCTACGGCGTGCACTACATGTACTCCCACCGCAATCGTCTCCGGTCGAACCGGGCGCTGCGAAACGGCGGTGGCTTCGCGTTGATGCAGAGCCGGGGCATCGTCGCCCTGGACAACGAGGCCCACGACAACGTCGAGACCGGCATCCTCTTCCGGGACGCTCAGCGCTGTACCATCTCCGGCAACGTGCTGCTCCGTAACGGCACCGGCTTCTTCTTCTACTCCAGCACCGAGAACCAGATCCGAGGCAACCTCGTTCGCCACAACCGTATCGGCGCCAAGATCTGGGCGGGAAGCCTGAGGAACGACGTCGGGGACAACGCCTTCGTCGGCAACACGGAACAGGTCATGTATGTCAGCCCCCAGGATCTCGTGTGGGGGAACGAGCGGCAGGGTAACTTCTGGAGCGACTACTTCGGGTGGGACCAGGACGCCGACGGGGTGGGGGACCGACCGTATCGGGTGGATAGCTTCAGCACGCACCTGCGGCACAAGTACCCGAGCAGCGCGCTGCTCCTGCAGAGCCCCATCCTGGAGCTCTTGGCTCACCTGTCCGACAGCTTGCCGGTGCTGAAGGTCAGCACCGTGGTGGACCGGCGGCCGCTGGTTCGTCCCGTGGGAGACTCTCCATGAGGCAGCTCCGGATCGAGCAACTGTCCGTCCGCTTCGGCAAACTGCGGGCGCTGACCGACGTGAGCCTGGGCATCGCGGCGGGTGAAGTCGTGATGCTCGCGGGGCCAAACGGCTCCGGGAAGTCCACGCTGCTGCGGGTCTTGCTCGGGCTGGTGCGCCAAGATCACGGACGCTTGGTCGTGGACGGGCGGGAGCAGTCCGTGAACAACGACTTCAAGGCCCGCCTCGGCTACCTACCGGAGGCTGTCGCCTTCTCGGAGAACCTGAGCGGCCACCAAGTGGTGACCTTTTTCGCGTCGGCGCGCGGTCTTCGTTCGAGTCGCGTGGACGAGGTCCTCGAACGTGTGGGCCTGACCCACGCCGCCAAGCGCCCCGTGCGAGGCTACTCCCGCGGCATGCGCCAGCGGCTGGGCCTGGCCGTCAGCATCTCGAGCGTACCGGAGCTCTTGATCTTGGACGAGCCGACGGGCGGCCTCGACCAGGAGGGGATTGGCGTGCTGTGGTCGTTGCTCCGCGAGTGGCGGGAGGCGGGGCGCATGGTGCTCGTCGCGACCCACGACCTGGGTCTGATGGAGCATCGGGTCGACCGCATGTGCCTGCTGCAAGCCGGCACGCTCCGAGCGGACGACACACCGGCCCGACTCCGCGACACGGCTCGACTCCCAGCGCGGCTAACGATCACCCTTCGGGCTGGGCACGACCGCATCCAGCTGTTGATCGACGAGTTGGCCCGCGCGGGCACGATCGGCCAGATCGCGCTCAGCGATGATGCCTTGAGCCTGGACGTCCAGCCCGACCGCCTGCTCGGCGTGCTGTCGGCCTGCCGCGACGCGGGGGAGGTCGTGCGCCACCTGAGGGTGGTCGAGCCAGGGCTCGAGAGGGTCTACGAGCACATGTTGACGATGGACAGTTGACGATGGGACAGGTGGCACGAGCGCTGATATGGCATGAGTTTCGGGAGCGCCTGCGCGACCGCTGGGTGCTGGTGATCGGCGCCTTGTTCGCGCTCCTCGCGTCCGGTGTGAGCCTGTACGGCCGATCGGCGGACGCGTCGGCGGGACTGGTCGGTCCTAGCCTGGTGACGCTGATCAGCCTCTTCGTGCCGCTGGTCGCGCTGGTGCTCGGCCACGACGCGATCGTCGGCGAGCGAGAGCGCAATACGCTTGGCCTGCTGCTTTCGCTGCCGATCCGCAGGGCCGAGGTGGTGGTCGCCAAGTTCTTCGGGCGCGCCGGCGCGATGATCGTGGCCACCTCCACCGGCTTGCTGGCCGCCATCCTGCTGGCCGCGCCGCCCCACCGACCCGTGCTGGCGAACCTGATCGGGCCGACCTTGCTGCTCGGGGGCGCGTTCCTGTCCGTTGGGCTGATGCTGTCCACCGCGGTCGTCCGCCAGGTGACGGCAGCGAGCCTGGTCGTCGCCATCTGGTTCTTGTTCGTGTTCTTCTACGATCTCGGCCTGCTCGGGTTGATGGTGATCACCGATGGCGGCGTCTCCGAGGGGCTGATCACGAGCCTGGTCGTCTTCAACCCCGCGGGCCTCTTCCGCCTGGAAATGCTGGCCCGCTTCGCGGGCCCGAACGCCCTCCAAGAGATGGGGATGGCCACACCGCTCCCTCCCCTAGGCCTGCGAGCCCCGGTCTGGGCAGTTTGGGTGACCGCCCCCGTCGCTCTGAGCGCGCTGTTGCTGGCTCGAGGAGAGGCCGTCCGATGAGCTACCTCCGGCGATGGTTGGTTTCGGCGCTCCTTTCCGTCGCGGCGTGCCAGGGCCAGAACGCCAGCCACGTCGCTACCCAACCGGTGAGCGCCGTGCCGATCGGGACGGCCGAGTGCGCCGCCTGCGGGATGGTCGTGGCCGAGCAGCCCGCTCCGCGCGCGCAGCTGATCCACCGGGACGGCAAGCGGGTCTTTTTCTGTTCTTTGGGGGACCTCGCTCACTACTTGCATAGCCCCTCGCCCCACGGCCCGCCGCAGGCCACCTTCGTCGAGGTGGTCGAGCCGCACGAGGTCCCCAGCGAGATCTCCAGCCAACCACGCCCGTGGCTCGAAGCAGAGCGCGCCGCCTACGTGCACGGTGTTTCGCGGCCGATGGTGATGGGGCCCGGGCTCAGCGCCTACGCCTCCTCCGACGCTGCGCAGGCCGCACTGCGCCAGCACGGCGGCCGAGAGCTCGACTGGCCGGCGCTTCGAGCGCTCGTCACCCAAGAGTAGGCTCGCCCAGCGCGTCCCCCCAAGCAAGCGGCAGCGCCGCCGCCCCCGCGCGTCACCGCGTCGGCGCGCGCGACGCCCTCAACGCAAGGCCTCGGCGGCCTCGCGGCGCCCGGGCAGCCGAGGCGTCAAATTCAAGCGCCGATTGGCCCGAGTGATGGCTCGGAAGATCCAGATCCGCCAGATGACGGGGAAGCGATCCACGTGGCCGGCGAGCAGCGACGTGACGGCTTGCCGCAGCTGCAGCGTGTCGCTCGGGTGCATCATCACCTCGGCAAACTCCGGGAGATAGAAGCCCTTGACGAAATCCTTGTACGCCGCCCAGGAGCGGCGCATGCCCCGTTCGTAGTCGATGAACAGGGCGCGGGTGAAGCGACCCGTGGCCAGGGCGAGCTCGACGGCGTCGGCGGCGGCAAAGCCGCTCTTCATGCCGAGGTAAACCCCCGTGGAGAACACCGGGTCGATGAAAGAACCGGCGTCGCCGACCGACAACCAGCGATCCCCCGTCAGCGCCGAGCACGAGTAGGAGTAGTCGGAGGCCGTCCGCACCGGCTCCACGCGCCGCGCCGATCGAAGCCGCTCGGCCAGGTACGGCGTCTCGGCGATCTGCCGCGCGAGAAAGGCCTCGTTCAGCTTCTGCCCTCGCAGCGCTCGAGCCGGCAGCACGAGCCCCACGCTCGTGCGATCGCCCTTCAAAGGAATCACCCACCACCATCCCTCCGGCACCAGCACGATCGCGATGTCCCCTTCCCGGTCGCCGCTCTCCCGCTCGGCGCCCTCGAAGTGACTGAACACGGCCGCGTTCTTCAGCTCGGGATCCATCTGACGGAGCCCGAGCCGACTGGCCACCAGCGCGCGCTGGCCGCTCGCGTCCAACAGCACCTTGGCGGTGAAGGTCAGCTCCCGACCGTCGCGCTTGGCTTCGACGCGCACGCCGCCGGCGTCGAATGAGAACGCCTTCACCTCCGTGCCCTCGAGCACCTCGGCGCCCAAGCGCCGGGCGTTGTCGAGCAAGACGGCGTCGAACTCGGCGCGATCGACCTCGAAGGCGTGGTCTTCAAGGCCAACGACCCCTTCGTTGAAGGGGTAGCGCCGCCGAAGCATCCCGTCGCCGGTGACGAACTCCGCCGCGTTCTTGCGCAGGAAGCGCCGCTCGAGCTCCGAGGTCACCCCCAGCTCGTCGAACAACGGCGTCGAGCACGGCAAGAGCGACTCGCCGATGTGGAAGCGCGGGAACACCTCCCGCTCGAGCACCAGGACCCGCCGCCCCTTCTGCGAGAGGCGGCTCGCGACCGTGCTCCCCGACGGTCCCCCTCCGATGACGATAGCGTCGTACTCCAATGGATCGTTGACCTCTGTAGCGTGCGCGCGCGGCGCGGGGGCGCGAGTATATCCGGCCCCGCTGCCGACGGCGAGCTTCTCCGAAATCGACGCCTAGCGGCGGGCACCTGCGCTGGGGCGGGACGCGCGGACGGGCGCTCGTCAGGGCGGGGTGCGTCCGCCGGGCCCCCTTGCGGGCGGCCTCGCGCGGTCCATTATGACCTCGTGCGGCTTCTCCAGGGCGAGGGCGATCGATGAGCACGGACGACTACGAAGAAGACGACAAGTACCACATCGCGGCAAGCTCCTCCCTCACCGCCTCCGGCACGCGCGTCCTCAAGCACGGCGACACGTTCGCGGTGTTCAACCGCTACGGTGACGTCCAGGCCACCGGACTGGGAGAGCAGGGCGTGTACCACGATGGCACGCGGTTCCTGTCGCGTCTCCGCCTGCGGCTCGGCCAACATCGCCTTTTGTTGCTGAGCTCGACCGTGCTCAAGAACAACCTGCTCTTGGCCGTGGACCTGACGAACCCCGACGTGCACGCGCGCGGCGAGCTGACGGTTCCCTACGGCACGCTGCACATCTTCCGTTCGAAGTTCTTGTGGAAGGGCACCTGCTTCGAACGCTTCAACGTGAGCAACTACGGTGAGCGCGCGATCGACATCGAGCTAAACCTCGAGTTCGATGCCGATTTCGTCGACGTGTTCGAGGTGCGCGGCACGCGACGGGACCAGCGGGGGGAGCACCTGCCGCCCGAGGTGCAGGCGGACCTCGTGTTGCTCGGCTACCGCGGGCTCGATGGCCTCGAGCGCAAGACGCGCGTGGAATTCGCCCCGCGCCCCGACACCTGCGACGACAAACGCGCGACCTTCCGTGTCCACCTCGAGGCCGGCCAGTCCAAAGAGATCTACTCCTACGTGACGTGCTCGTACGGCGACGCCTCGAAGGTGCCCGCCCCCATCTACGAGCACGCCTACGCGGCGGCCTACGAGGTGATCCGCTCCGCCGACGCGCGCGACGCTCACATCTACACGTCGAACGAGCAGTTCAATGACTGGATCAACCGGTCCGTCGCCGATTTGCGGATGATGATCACCGAGACGGAGCAGGGCCCGTACCCCTACGCGGGCGTCCCCTGGTTCAGCACGGCGTTCGGCCGCGACGGCATCCTCACCGCGATGCAGGCCTTGTGGCTCAACCCCACGCTGAGCGCCGGCGCCTTGCGGTACCTGGCCGCGCACCAAGCCGACCGCGTCGATGAGCCCGCGGACGCCGAGCCCGGGAAGATCCTGCACGAGACGCGGCGCGGCGAGATGGCAGCCCTGAGGGAGATCCCATTCGGCAAGTACTACGGGAGCATCGACTCAACCCCGCTGTTCTTGCTGCTCGCCGCCAAGTATTTTCAACACTCGGGCGACCGGCAGCTGCTCGAAGACATCTGGCCAAACATTCTGCGAGCGCTGGAGTGGATCGATACGTACGGCGACGTGGATGGAGACGGGTTCGTCGAGTACGGCCGGCGCGCCAAGGACGGCCTCATCCAACAAGGTTGGAAGGACTCGCACGACTCGGTGTTCCACAAGGACGGTTCACCGGCGGAGGGCCCGATCGCGCTGTGTGAGGTGCAGGGCTACGTGTACGCCGCCAAAAAAGGCATCGGCAAGGTGGCCCGCCAGCTTGGCCAGGTCGAGCTCGCCGACAAGCTCGCTCGTGAGGCTCAGGAGCTGCAGCTTCGCTTCGACGAGGCGTTCTGGTGTGAGGATCTTTCGATGTACGCGCTCGCGCTCGACGGGCGCAAGCGTCGGTGTCGAGTGCGCAGCTCGAACGTCGGCCACTGCCTGTTCAGCGAGATCGCGCTGCCGCACCGGGCGGCGCACATCGCCGACCAGCTGCTCAGCGACGAGATGTTCTCCGGCTGGGGGATCCGCACGCTCGGCAAGAGCGAGCAACGCTACAACCCGATGTCCTATCACAACGGGTCGATTTGGCCCCACGACAACGCGATCGTCGCCGAAGGGCTCGCCCGCTACGGCTTCAAGGATGCGGCGGCTCGCGTGTTGACAGCGCTCTTCGACGCCAGCTTGTTCGTGGAGCTTCATCGGCTCCCGGAGCTCTATTGCGGCTTCCGGCGGCGCGGCGATCAGGGTCCGACCCTGTACCCGGTCGCCTGTTCGCCGCAGGCGTGGGCATCGGCCGCCCCGTTCCTGCTGCTCAAGGCGATCCTCGGCCTGAGCGTCGACGCGGCGGCAGGACGGATCAGCTTTTACTTCCCGGTGCTGCCGCCGCTTTTGAACGAGATCTCGATCCGCGGCTTGACGGTGGGGGACGCCAGCCTCGATCTCAG
>Ga0079224_100010486_pt1 | contig 12711 bp, 10 predicted proteins | sample Stecom2015_FD_80414 | JGI IMG/M metagenome (GOLD analysis project Ga0079224, IMG submission 80414) | Agricultural soil microbial communities from Utah to study Nitrogen management - Steer compost 2015 | ecosystem: Environmental > Terrestrial > Soil > Agricultural land | place: USA: Utah...
CTGGCCGGTCCCGGTGGTGAGCGCGGCGCTCGGACTGATCTTGCTGTCGGGCTACGTCCGGCACGCCCGACGGACCGACCGCGCGCCGGTGCTGGACCTGTCACTGCTCCGGCACCGGGGTTTCGTCGGCAGCCTGGTGGTGATGTCCACGGTCGGGTTCACGATGTTCTCGCAGGTGATCACGCTGCCGCTGTTCGCGGAGCAGCAGCACGGGCTGGAGGGAGCGGGCCGCGGCGTGCTGGTCACGGCGCTCGGACTCGGACTGATCGTCTCGATGACCAACGGCGGGCGGATCAGCGACCGCACCGGGCCGCGCCTGCCGGCTCGGGTCGGCGCCGCGGTGACCGCGGCCGGTCTGGCCGGCTTCGCCGTGCTCAACCCGATCGCCCCGCTGCCGGTGTTGGCCGCGCTGATGGTCGTCGTCGGACTGTCGTTCGGGTTCGTCGCCGCACCGTCCTTCTCCAGCATCTACCGGGTGGTCCCGGCCGACGCCACCGCCCAGGCGACCGCGGCTCTGTTCATCGTGGTGCAGCTGGCCGCCTCCACCGGGGTGACCGTGGTCGGTGTGATCACCGGGCTCGGGCCGCTCGGCTTCTCGGTGATCTTCGGCCTGCTCGCCGCGGCCCAGCTGGTCGCCCTGGCCGCCACCCGGCTACTGCCGGGTCGGCCGGAGGGATCCGCCGGCCGGTGACGCCCCCCGGAGCGGGCTCCGCCGTCCGGCGCCGTCACCTGGACCACGGACGCCCGGACCACGTACGCCCGGACCGTGTCGCTGCACCACACGGGCCACGGACCCGCTGCGGCTGATCGGCGGTTCCCGGAAGGATGCCGATCGCCGGCTCGCGCACGCTGCAGGCCACCAGTGGACGACCGACCCGGACGTGCCCTGCGGCGAACCCGACCACGGCACCCGCACGGTGACGGTGGGCCCACGCCTCGGACACGAGCCACCTCCTCGCCGTGCCGTATGAGCCGCGAGCGACGGCCGGCGGTTCCTCCGCCGGTGGGAAATTCCAAGATCACGATCTTGCGGACGCACCCGGGGCCGGCACCGGCGGACGGGTGTGCTGGGCCCCGTCCGGGCTCCTGACCCCGGGTGCGCCTGCAGGTCGCGTGCGCCTGCAGGTCCCGAGCGCCTGCAGGTCCCGAGCGCCTCCAGGTCGCGTGCATCTGCAGGTCGAGGCGGGGCCGGTGCTCGCGGGCTCCGCACCGGACCCTCCCCGGTGAAGGTACGCCCGAGCTCCCCCGCGCGCCACGAGTTTTCCTTGATCAGGGACGGGGTCGTGCCGCTACTCTGACGGAATGCCAGGGATGCCGGACTCGATGACGATGGCCCGGTTCAGCCTGTCCCAGCAGCATCCGATCACGCTGGGCTGGGCGGATGAGCGGGTCCGACTGGCCGCGCTCGCCCGCGATCATGACAACGACGTGATGCTGTCCACCGATCTCGGGGTGGCACGGATCCGCCGGGACCGGTTCGCGCCCGGCCGGCCGGTCGAGGTGATGCTGAACCGGTGGGTCACCGTCGGTCCGGATCTCGAGGCGATGCTGAGCATGCGTTACGAGGGCGGCGATCCGGACCTGCCGTTCGTCGATGCCTCGGTGCTCAGCCGGGCGGTCACCGCGAGCGACCTGGACGGGCTGGCCGAGGCCGCCCGACGGGAGTTCGGCGAGCTGGATCCGGACTACCTCCGGATCTGGAGTGCCGAGCCGACTGATCAGTTTCCCGGCACCTGGCCGGACAAGCGGTTCCTGGCCGCGCCGCTGTGTGATCTTCGGGACCGACCGGTGCCGGCCGAGCTGTGCCTGCGACCGACCGCCGACCTGGCCCACTACGCGGAAGCCCGGCGGGCGTACGCGGCGGTCGACGCCGAGTTCCCGGACCACCGACGGCAGGCCGCGCTGGCCGCTCCGGGCCGATTGGCCGAACTGCTCGACGCCAGTCACCTGTTCGACGTCCGGCTCGATGATCACTGGGTCGGCTACGTGGGCGTCCGGGCGGAGGGCCTGCTCGGCCTGCCCGGCTTCACGGTGCAGGAGCTGGTGCTGTCCGAGGCCGCCCGGGGACAGGGCCGCGGTCGCCACCTGAGCACGCTGCTGGCCCGGACCCTGCCGGGCGATCGTGAGGTGCTGATCGGCACGATCCACCAGGCCAACACCTCGTCGCTCCGGGCTGCGGTGGCGGCGGGGCGCCACGACGTCGGCGGCTGGTTCGCCCTACCGCTGACCCGGCCGGTCGCCTGACTCAGCCGGTCGCCGACGGCCCGGCCGTCGGGATTTCGGCCCGCGGCGGCCCGTAGGCCCCCAGCGCCGTCTCGGCCAGCAGCCGGGGCACCTCGGCGCGGTCCAGCCGCCCGGCGGTGACGTCGGCGGCCGCGCCCTTGACCAGGTAGTGCAGGACGTTGGCCAACCAGGCCGCGGGCAGGTCGTCGCGGAACACGCCCTCCCGCTGGCCGCGCCGGATCAGCTCGGCCACCCGCCGCTCCGGCTCGGCGTGCAGTTCGTGGATCCGCCCGGGCGGCAACAGCTCGGTGGCGGCCTCCAGCACCGCTCCGGCCTGGGCGGTGAGCAGCCAACTGGACTCCACCAGGGCGACCAGCGCCTGTCGCGGGTCACCGGACAGGTCGACCCCGGCCTGGGCCTGGTTGCCGCGTTCGATCAGCCGGGCCAGCGCGGCGTCGACCAGCGCCTCCCGGGACGCGAAGTGGCCGTACAGCGTGACCCTGCCGACGCCGGCGCAGCGGGCGATCTCGGCCATGCTCGCGTCCGGGTCACGGCCGAGGCAGGTGATCGCGGCCTCCAGGATCCGCTCGACGTTCTGCTGCGCGTCGGACCGCAGCGCCCGGGTCCGCTGGGCTGATGAGCCGGCCACGTCCCTCCTCGACCGAATTAACTCGAACAGTGCTGTACGACTTATGGTAGCGTACTTAACCTGAACACAGATGTACGACTTAAGGAGTCGAAATGTCTCAGACGACCACGCCGGTCGCTCCGCCGGCCGCCCACCCGAAGCGGTGGCGGATCCTGGGGCTGGTCGGCATCGCCCAGCTGATGCTGATCCTCGATGTGACGGTGGTGGCGATCGCACTGCCCCACGCCGGTGCCGACCTCGGTCTGGCCCGGGAGACCCTGACCTGGGTGGTCAGCGGCTACACGCTCGCGTTCGGCGGACTGCTGCTGCTCGGCGGCCGGGCCGCCGACCTGTTCGGCGCCCGGCGGCTGGTGCTGACCGGGCTGGCACTGTTCGCCGCCGCATCGCTGGTCGCCGGGCTCGCCGTCTCCGGGCCGATGCTGCTGGCCGGCCGGGTGGCCCAGGGTCTCGCCGCGGCGATCCTGTCCCCGGCCGCGCTGTCACTGGTGGTGACGATCTTCGACGGCGAGGAACGGAACAAGGCGCTGGGCATCTGGTCGGCACTCGGCGGCAGCGGTGCCGCCCTCGGCGTCCTGCTCGGCGGCCTGCTGACAGCCGGACCCGGCTGGCCCTGGGTGTTCTTCGTCAACGTGCCGGTCGGCGTGATCCTGGTCATCGCACTGCGACTGCAGCTGCCGGCGCAGCCCCGGCCCGCTGCGCGAGGCCGGCTGGACCTGCCCGGTGCGGCCCTGGTCACCGCCGCGACGGGCACGTTGATCTTCGCCCTGATCCGGGCCGGCGACGCCGGCTGGCTGACCGGCTCCACGCTCGGCCTGGTCGGGGCCTCCGTGGCGCTCTACGCCCTGTTCACGGTCCGCCAGCTCCGTACCGCCGCACCGCTGATGGACGTCCGGCTGCTGGTCCGCCGGCCGGTCGCCACCGGCACCCTGATGATCATGGTGGCCACGGCGCTGATGATCACGGTGTTCTTCCTCGGCACCTTCTACCTGCAGGACCACCAGGGCTTCGACCCGCTGATCACCGGACTGCTGTTCCTGCCGGTGGCGCTGCTGACGATGGCCGGGGCGAACCTGGCCGGCCGGCTGATCGGCAAGGTCGGCCCGCGCGCCCTCGGCGTGATCGGGCTGCTGATCGCTGCGGCCGGCATGCTGGTCCCGGCGTTGCTCACCGGGACGGTGCCGCTGGTGCTCGGCGTCGCGGTCGCGGCGGCCGGCACCGGAACGCTGTTCGTGGTCGGTTCGGCGACCGCACTGGGTCAGGTCGAGCCGGAGCAGGCCGGCCTGGCCTCCGGCATCGTCAGCACGTTCCACGAATTCGGCGCCTCGCTGGGCGCGGCGCTGGTCTCCAGCATGGCCGCGGCGAGCATCGCCGGTGGCTCGGTGGCGGGGTTCGGCCGGGGCTTCCTGACCGGCGCGGTGGTGGCCGCGGTCGCGGCCGTTGCGGTGTGGCTGCTGATCCCGCGGCGCGGCTGAACAGCATCGCGGCGGGCTCGGGGCTCGGCCTCGGGTCCGCCGCGACGGCTCAGCCCAGGTAGCGGAACCAGAGGTACGGCACCGCCAGGGCGACCGTGACCGCGGTGACGATCAGCCCGTACTTGGTGAACTCCCAGAAGCTGATCCGGTGCCCGGCGCGTTCCGCCAGACCCAGCACGACCACGTTGGCCGAGGCGCCGATCGCGGTGGCGTTGCCGCCGAAGTCCGCACCGATCGCCAGCGCCCACCACAGCACCTGTGCCTGGTCCAGGCCGCCGCTGTGCGCCACCAGTTCGGCGACGATCGGCGACATCGTGGCGACGTAGGGGATGTTGTCCACGATCGCCGACAGTCCGGCCGAGGCGAACAGCAGCACCATCGTGGCCAGGCCGAGCCGGCCCTCGACGGCCGACGCCGCCGCGGAGGCCAGCTGGTCGATCACGCCGGTGGCGACCAGGCCACCGACCATCACGAACAGCCCGGCGAAGAACGCCAGCGTCGGCCACTCCACCTCGCGGACGACCTCGCCGGGGTCCAGCCGGGACAGCGCGAGCAACAGCAGCCCCCCGGCCAGCGCGATCACCGACGGTTCCAGGTGCAGCCAGGTGTGCAGCACGAACGCGACCAGCACCAGCCCGAGCACGCCGAGCGAGACGACCAGCAGCCGGCGGTCCCGGATGGCGTCCCGCTCGTTCAGCCCCATCACGTCCGCGGCGTGGTCCGGCGCGTCCCGGAACACCTTGCGGAACATGATCCGGCACAGCAACAGATGGGCGATCAGGGCCACCCCGACCAGCGGCGCCATGTGGATCAGGAACTGGTTGAAGTCCAGTCCGGCCCGGGAGGCGATGATGATGTTCGGCGGATCGCCGACCAGCGTGGCCGCACCGCCGATGTTGGAGGCCAGCACCTCGGCGATCAGGAACGGGGCCGGGGGGATCCGCAGCCGGGAGCAGACCAGGAACGTCACCGGGGCGATCAGCAGCACCGTGGTCACGTTGTCCAGAGCGGCCGAGGCGACCGCGGTGACCAGCACCAGGATCACCATCACCCGGAACGGGCGGCCGCGGGCGCGCTTGGTGGCCCAGATCGCCAGGTACTCGAAGACGCCGGTCCGTTTCAGCACCGAGACGATCAGCATCATCCCGAGCAGCAGGAAGATGACCTTCCAGTCGATCCCCGCGTGCTCGGAGAAGAACGCGTGCTCCGGATTGGTGATGCCGATGACCAGCATCAGCGTCGCGCCGCCCAGGGCGGCCGCGAGCCGGTGCACCCATTCGGTGGCGATCAGCACATAGGCCAGGACGAAGATCGCGATGGCCAGCCAGGCGAGAACCGTCATCGGGCCAGCATCCGATCGAGCAGGCCGTCCAGGGTCACCACCCCGGTCAGGGTGCCGTCGGTGTCGGCGACCGCGGCGAGCGGGCAGTGCGACCGGACCATCACCGCGGCCAGTTCCAGCACCGTCGCGACCGGCTCGACCACCGGCAGGTCACGCCACTCGTCGGGCAGCACCTCCCGAACCGTGCGGCCCTCCAGCTCGGTGGTGAAGTGATCGGCCGAGGCCTCGTCGATCACCCGGGCCAGGGCCGGGTCGTCCTGGTAGTAGACCGGCACGATCATCCGCAGCACCTGGGTGCCGGCCAGGATGGTCACCGGCCGGTTCCGCTCGTCGACCACCACCAGGCCGGGCAGGTTCTGGTCGGCCAGCAGCTTGGCCGCCTCCAGCGCCGGGGTGTCCAGGGACACCACCGGGAACTCGGCGGCCAGTTCTCCCGCGCGCATCGGTCCTCCTCGGGGTCGACGACTTGGAACGGGGTCGCTCGCGCTGACTCCCGGCCGACCAGTCTTCCCGGCACACCTGACCGACGACCCTATCGGCCTCCGAGCCGGCGGACCGACGGCGAGTCCGCGGACCGGGACCGGTCAGGCCGGCTGGTCGGCCCGCCGCAGCCGGTCGTACAGCTCGGCCGCCGGCCAGCCGCGGGCCATGCCCGCCTCCGCGGCCCTGATCAGCTCGACCAGCCGGAGGTTGACCGGGGCCGGCGTACCGATCCGCTGGGCCAGTCTGACCACCTCGCCGTTCAACTCCTCCACCTCGGTCGGGCGGCCGGCCTCGAGGTCGTCCGACATCGACGACCGGGCCGCCGGGTCGATCCGCAGCATCGACCCGGCCAGCAGGCGGTACACCGGGTTCGGTGCGGCCAGCAGGGCCGGCAGCAGCCGCGGCGGCAGCGGGGTCAGCCGCGCCACCTCGACACCGGCGTAGCGCAGCACCCGGAGCGCCTCGCCCACCGCGAGCGCGAGGCAGCGGCGGAATGCCCGGTCGGCCAGCTCCTGGCGCAGCGGCAGCCCGGACAGCGCGTTGATCGCGTTGTTCAGGTTGAGCAACAGCTTCGCCCACTGCACCGGGGTCAGGTCGGCGTGCCGGCGCAGCGGCAGGCCAGCCCGCTGGAACGCCTCCAGGTACGGCTGCAGCGCCGGGTCGTCGGTGACCTCGAGGCCCCCGGACGTCGCGGCGTGGAAGTGGCCCGGTCCGCGGTGCACCACGTTGCACTGCACCATCCCGGCGAGGGCCCGGTGGTCCGGCAGCGCCTCGCGCAGCAGCTCGGCGTTGCGCAGCCCGTTCTGGAAGCTGATCACCGGGATCCCCGGCCGCAGCACCCGGCCCAGCTCGGCCGCGGCAGCGGCGGTCGCCACGGACTTGACGGTGACCAGGACCAGCCCGACGCCGGCCAGATCGGTGGGCCCGGTGATCACCGGGACGCCGTCGGGCGGAACCCGCAGCTCGGCGCCGCCGAGATCGGTCAACCGCAGCCCGTGCTCGGCGATCTCCTCGGCGATCCGCCGCCGCCCGACGAGCAACACCTCGGCTCCGGTCGCCGCGAGCCGGCCCCCGACGTAACAGCCGACGCTGCCCGCCCCGTACACGCAGATCCGCACACCGCACACCGTACGACGAGGGTGGGACCACCTCACCGCCGCGCCCACCGGGGTTAGGTTGCTGTCGTGACCAGCTGGTTCGATCTCAACGTCGAGGAGGTCCTCGAGCACTGGCCGGTCTCGTTCGCGATCCGGGAGCTGATCGCCAACGCCCTGGACGAGCAGGCGATCACCGGCACCGCCGACCCGCTGATCCGCAAGGAGGGGCCGGGCCGGTGGGTGATCCGCGACCACGGCCGCGGCCTGCGCTACCAGCACCTGACCCAGAACGAGAACGCCGAGAAGCGTGACCACCCGACGGTGATCGGCCAGTTCGGGATGGGACTGAAGGACGCCCTAGCGGTGTTCCATCGGCGCGGTGTCGAGGTCGCGATCAGTTCGCCGCACGGCGACATCACCACCGCGCTGCGGCCGAAGGAGGGCTTCCCCGACCTCAGCACCCTGCACGCCGCGGTCCGTCCGTCGAGCCGGCCGGCCGAGCCCGGGACCCGGATCACGCTGCACGGCGTCAGCGACGAGGACGTCGCCGCCGCGCAGCGTTACTTCCTCCGCTACAGCGGCGACCGGCTGCTCGAGCAGACCAGGTACGGCCAGGTGCTGGCCCGGCCCGACGACGGCCCGGGGAACCTCTACGTCAAGGGCCTGCTGGTGGCGCGGGAGGAGAACTTCCTGTTCTCGTACAACATCACCAGCCTGACCAAGCCGCTCCGGCAGGCGCTGAACCGGGAGCGCAGCAACGTCGGCCGGACCGCCTACGCCGACCGGGTGAAGGCGATCCTGGTCGAGTGCCGGTCGGCCGAGGTGGCCCGGCCGCTGGCCGACGACCTGGAGCACTACCGGACCGGCGGGATGCACGACGAGCTGGCCTGGTCCGACGTGCGGGTGCATGCCTGCCGGGTGCTGGCCGGACACGAGCGGGTGGTGTTCGTCACCGGGCACCAGCTGACCTTCGGCGGGCCGCAGGTGGAGTACGCCCGGGAGGAGGGCTACCGGCTGGTCCTGGTGCCCGATGATCTTGCTGCCCGGATCGCCGGGCAGGTGGATCTGGCCGGCCGGCCGATGCTCGACCTGAACGCGTACCGGGAGGCCTGGAACGAGGGCTTCAGCTTCCAGTTCGTCGAACCCGACGAGCTGACCCCGGCCGAGGCCGAGGTGTTCGGGCTGACCGACAAGATCATCGAGCTCGGCGGGTTCGATCTCGAGCAACTCGGCGTCGAGCAGATCCGGATCTCCGAGACGATGCGACTGGCCGAGCCCGGTCGGATGATCGTCGGGTTGTGGGACCCCGCGGCCGGGCGGATCGTGATCCGGCGGGACCGGCTCGCCACCCCGGCGGGTTACTGCGGCGATCTGCTGCACGAGCTGGTGCACGCCGAAAGCGGCCACACCGACGGCACCCTGGACTTCGAGGACGCGCTGACCGAGCGGCTCGGCGCGATCATGGCGGAACTGGTCACCACCCCCTGAGCCCACCGCCCACCGCACCTCTCGACCGACCCTTCGACCGGCTCAGGTGCGGCGGGCTTCGACCGGCTCAGGGCACTGCGGCGTGGTGGGCGATGATCAGCCGAGGTCGACCCAGCTGCCGCCGCCCGCGAGCGAGCGGTCGGCGGCAGCGTGCAGCCGGACCAGCTCCAGCGCCTGGTCCAGGCCCTGGTCCGCGCCCGCTCCGGCGCAGAAGTCGAGGTAGGCGGCGAGGGTGCGGCGGTAGAAGCCGGCGTAGTCGCTGATCTTGGTGACCCGCCATTCCCCACCGACCCGGACCCCGGCGCTCCAGCCCAGCTCGTCGGCCGCGTTGGCGCCGGTGCGGCAGTCCACGGTCACCCGGCGGTCGCCGTAGTCCAGCACCAGCAGCCGGTCCTCGGCGGTGCCGGCCTCGAGGGCCCGGCGCACGCCGGAACCGCCGAGCCGGGCCGCCATCGCCAGCGTGTGGATGCCGTAGTGGTCCCAGGCCCCGAAGCCGCGGGCGAACGCCGACTCCACCGGAGCGTCGTCGGCACGCAGCTCGGCCAGTTCCGCGGCGTACCAGAGCGCGGAGCTGCTCAGTACCGGCGCGTCGTGCCGCCGGGCCAGCTCCGCGATCCGTTCGGCGTCCTCGACGGTCTCGGCCAGCAGCTTGTCGAACACCACCGGCCTGGCGCCGCGGATCGCCGCCTCGGCGAAGCCGCGATGCGTCCCGATGTCGTCCGGGGCCAAGATCAGGATCGCGTCGACCTGATCGACCAGCGCCTCGATCGACTCGGCCCGCCGGACCTGGTGCTGCTCGCACCAGTCCGGTCCGGCCGCCGGGTCCGACTCGTAGCCGATCACCTCGATCCCCCGGTCCGCGAACGCCGTCCGGATCAATTCCAGGAAGACGTTGGCGTGGTAGTTCTCCAGATGATGATCAACGAATCCGAGACGCATGCCTTGATCATCTCAGCCCATGCTTCTGGCCCCGTCGAGGGACTCCCGGATGATGTCGGCGTGACCGGCGTGCTGGGCGGTCTCGCCGATGACGTGCAGGAACACCCGCCGGGCCGACCACTCCGAATCGGTCATCCAGGGCGCCTTCGGCAGCGGCTGGATCAGGTCCAGCGTCGGCAGCTCGCGGACCAGGGCGTCGGTCCGCTCGGCCGTAGCGGCGTAGTCGTCGAGCAGGTCCTGCAACGTCTCCCCGGGCAGCATCCGGAAGCCGTCGACGTACTCGGCGAAGTCCTCCCCGGTCCAGTCGATGAAGTCCTTGCCGTTCATCGCCATCGCCGCCGGGCCCTCGACCACGAAGGCCGCCCATTTCCGCTCCATCTGGGTGACGTGTTTGATCAGCCCGCCCAGGGTCAGCTCGCTGGCGGTGGTCCGGGTCGCGGCCTGCTCGTCGGTCAGCTCGCGCACGGTGCACCGGAGGACCCAGCGGGCCTTGGCCAGTCCGTCCAGCAGGTCCGCCCGCTCCCCCGTCGCCGCCGGCGCGGCCGTCCCTGCCGGTGCGGTCGTGGTCGGGGTGGTCCCGGTGATCGTGGTCTCGGTCATTGCTCTTCCTCTCCTGGTGTTTCCGGGCCGTTTCCCGGCACATCGAGGACACTACGGACGATAGTTGCCACTTTCTGTCCTCAATAGCGATCAGAATGAGGCCGTGGCCAACACGAGTTCGCGGACGCTGCGATTGCTGTCGCTGCTGCAGACCCATCGCTACTGGGCCGGGGTCGAACTCGCCGAGCGGCTCGGCGTCTCGGTCCGGACGCTCCGGCGCGACGTCGACCGGCTGCGCGAGCTGGGCTACCCGGTCGAGGCCGGGCGCGGTGTCGGCGGCGGCTACCAGCTGGCGCCCGGCGCCTCGCTGCCGCCGCTGGTGCTGGACGACGAGGAGGCGGTGGCGCTCGCCGTCGGCCTGCACACCGCGGCACACGGCTCGCTGACCGGGCTCGCCGAGGCGTCGGTCCGGGCGCTGGCCAAGGTGATCCAGGTGATGCCGCGCCGGCTGCGCCGACGGGTCGAGGCGGTCCGGTCCGCCACCGTCACGCCCGATTTCGGCCCGCAGCCCGCCGCCGACCCCGAGGACCTGGTGCTGCTGGCCCAGGCCTGCCGGGACGACGAGCGGATCGGCTTCGGCTACCGGGCGGCCGACGGTCGGGAGACCGAGCGGCGGGTCGACCCGGCGCAGCTGGTGCAGTACGGCCGGCGCTGGTACCTGGTCGGCTACGACCTGGACCGCGGGGAGTGGCGCAGCTTCCGGCTGGACCGGATGCGCCGGCCGGAGCGGACCGGACGACGGTTCGCCCGGCGTCCGGTCCCGGGCGGGGACGCGGCCGCGTTCGTCGAGGCCGGCCGCCGCCGCGCCGGCCGGTTGCGGATCCGGGTCGAGCTCGCCGGGGACGCCGCTCGGATCCGGGACCTGATCGGTGTCTGGGCCGAGGTGACCCGGATCGACGACCAGCGCTGCCGGGCCGAGTTCAACGCCGACGCCCCCGAGTGGGCCGCGTTCGCCGTCGGGCTCACCGGGGCCAGGATCCTCGGCTGCGACTCGCCGCAGCTGCGCGCGATCCTGCGGGAGTGGGCGGTCCGGTTCGCCGAGGCCGGTTGATCACGGGCAGGACAGGCCGGTTGATCACGGACGGAGCAGGCCGGTGGGCCGGCGCGGCGCGCACATCTCGGACAGGGCCGACTTGTGCAGCGGTACGGTGCGCCACGCCGCGGTCGCTGTCCGGTCGCGCAGCGAGCAGGTGACCTGGAACCGGTGCGGCGTCTCCAGCATGATCACGTCGGCCCGGAAGGTGTCCTCGTCCACCCAGCCGCCCGAGCCCGCGACCGGCGGCGTACCGGCCGCGACCGCCCACTCGCCGAGGCCCACCGGCACCGTCACCGCGTCGTCCTCGGTGGACAGGGTGAGCTGCCAGCCCGACTCGCCGGCGGCCAGACCGACCGCGGCCACCGGGACCGACTCCGCCAGCGGGACCGACGCGCCCGGGTTGACCTCGGCGTCCGGGCCGGCGGCCACCGTGAACGCGGCCTCGGTCCACCGCTCCGCGCCGGCCGACGGCGACTCGGCGGCCTCGACCGGGGCCAGCCGCAGAGCCGCCAGCCGGTCCGCCAGTTTCTCGTCCGCCGCCGGGTCCTGCCGCTCCGCCGGGACGTCGAGCGCGGGCAGCAGCAGCTCCCAGGCCGCGTCCAGCACCGCCTGCATGTTCTCCGACTGCGAGGTGATCGCCAGCACCGTGTTCTGCTCCGGCAGCACGACGCAGAACTGTCCGTACGCGCCGTCGCCGCGATAGCCGTGCCGGGCCATCCAGAACTGGAACCCGTACCCCTGGCGCCAGTCCGGGTTTCCCTCGTTCGGGTTCTGCACCTGCGCCCGGGTCGCCTCCCGGACCAAGTCGGCCGGGAGCAGTCGGCGGCCCTCCCAGACCCCGCCCTGGAGGTACAGCAGGCCGAGCTTGGCGATGTCCTCGGTGCGGGCATGCAGGCCGCTGAAGCCGTAGTCGCGGCCGCGGTGGTCGTGGTACCAGCCGACCTCACCGATGCCGAGCGGTTCGAACAGCCGCGACCGCAGGTACTCGGTCAGCGTGCTGCCGGACCGCCGCTGCACCACCGCACCCAACGAGTAGGTACAGGGCTGGTTGTAGGCGAACACGGAGCCGGGCTCCCGCTCCGGCGGGTTCAGCAGGAAACCGCGGACGAGCTCGTCCGGATCGGTCTGCCGCGCCGCCAGCAGCATCTCCTGGGTGTGTCCGCTCGCCATCGCGGCGACGTGGCGGAGCTTGATCGCCCGACTGCGCGGGTCGGTGATGTCGGCGTCGAACTCCGGGAAGTGCGAGATCAGCGGGTCGTCCAGGTCCAACAACCCCTCGGCCCGGGCCAGCCCGGCCGCGGTCGAGGTGAAGCTCTTGCTCAGCGAGTAGAGCAGGTGCACCCGTTCCGCGGCGTACGGCGCCCACCAGCCCTCGGCGACGA